>OHKF01000989.1_pt1 | contig 13369 bp, 10 predicted proteins | sample 1568781 | NCBI WGS metagenome assembly OHKF01 (sample SAMEA3879580, study PRJEB24766) | human gut metagenome | biome: human-associated habitat; feature: feces | place: USA | collected 1985/1987
ATAATTAATAGCGCATTTAACAGCTCTTCTCCAACCCATAAGAAGGCTGTCTCTTTTAGCAGGTGATATGCTGCTTTCAAATGTAGTATCAAGCTGCCAGTTATCCTTTATCTCATCTTCATTCTTAAAAAAGCCAACTGATAACCCCGCAAGATAAGCAGCTCCAAGTGCTGTTGTTTCTATGCATCTTGGTCTTCTGATAGATGCATCCAGTATATCTGACTGAAATTCCATAAGAAAATCGTTAGCACTTGCACCTCCATCAACCTTTAATTCACTTACAACATGTCCGGTATCACTTTCCATAGCTTTAAGTACATCATATGTCTGGTAAGCTATAGATTCTAATGATGCTCTAATAAAATGTAACTCCTACTATTGTGCCTCTCGCATATGGATTCCAGTATGGTGCACCTAATCCTGAGAACGCCGGAACTATATATACACCATTAGTATCCTCAACCATTCTTGCATAATTCTCCGATTGCGAAGAATTCTTAATCATACGCATTTCATCCCTAAGCCACTGTATAACAGCTCCACCTGTAAACACACTGCCTTCAAGTGCATACTTTACGCAGTCGTTGGTACTAGCCGCAATAGTTGTTATAAGTCCGTGTTCTGATATAACCGGTTCCTTTCCAGTATTCATAAGAAGAAAGCAGCCTGTTCCATATGTATTCTTTACTTCACCAGCATCAAAACAGCACTGTCCAAAAAGTGCTGCCTGCTGGTCACCAGCTGCACCAGCTATAGGTATACTACCTGCTATGACTGAACTGTCTGTATATCCATATATACAGCTTGATGGTTTTACCTCAGGAAGCATTGATTCAGGTATATTAAGCTTATTAATAAGCTCTTTATCCCAGCACAGCTTATGTATATCAAAAAGCATTGTTCTTGATGCATTGGTATAATCTGTTACATGTATGGCTCCACCTGTAAGTTTCCATATAAGCCATGTGTCAACCGTACCAAAAAGCAGTTTGCCTTCTTCTGCTCTTTTCCTTGCACCTTCTACATTATTCAGAATCCAGGCTATCTTAGTCGCGCTAAAGTACGCATCTGGAACAAGTCCCGTCTTTGCCTTTATGACTTCACCATAACCATCTCTTATAAGTGCTTTTACATCCTTTGCTGTCCTTCTGCACTGCCATACTATAGCATTATATACAGGTTCTCCTGTTTCTTTATCCCATACGATTGTTGTTTCTCTCTGATTAGTTATTCCAATTCCAGCTATATCCTTTGCTTTAGCACCAAGTAATGCCATAGCTTCAGATATCACTGCGTACTGTGAGGACCATATTTCCATAGGATTATGTTCAACCCACCCTGGTCTTGGATATATCTGTTCAAACTCTTTCTGCGCCATACTGCATATGTTACCAGCCTTATCAAAAAGAATACATCTTGAACTTGTTGTCCCCTGATCTAAAGCCATAATATATTTTGCCATAATATCCTTACACTCTCCTTACAAAATACCAATCTGCCAGATATTTATATATCTGTTTCTTTTTTATCAACTTCCTGTTTTTCTATGTTTATATTTTTTGTGCTGCAATTCAGCATTGCTAACAGACAAAAAAATATTGGAAATGTAATAACCTCCAGCATTTCAGCCGTTCCCTGGATTGAATATACCATAACAGCAAGACCTGCACCTGCAAGCATATATCTTGATTTGTTCATATGGCAGGCTTTACTTGAACCTTTAAGGTGCCTCTTTATATTGCTGATTGCTGCTACAAGAAGTAAAACATATACTATAAGACCGGCAATACCAAGTGTTATAAGCATATTAATCCATATATTGTGAGCATTGTCTACTCTTCCTCTGTTAAATATGTTGTTGGCAGCAGCAGAATAATCACTTAAAACCCATGCTGTAGAAGCCTCTCCTGCACCGAATATTTTATTTATGAATGGAAGGTTTTTAAATCCATCCAGCGAGTTTTTCCATATGTATCCACGTCCTGAGCCCCAGTCATCAGTAATAGCAAGCGGACCTCTCTGTACAGCTGTACATATAATAACCATCAGACATGCAGCTGCTGCAAATACAACACATATGATTACATATATTTTTTTTATTTTATCAATCAGTTTTTTATTGGCGAACAAATCATATTTGTCGTGAAGCAGCTGGATAATAAATATAGCTATGAAACATACAACTGGAAACACTACAAATACATTCTTGTAAACAATAATACTGCCAACACTTTTTATAATCCTCGTATTAAACTGATTAAATATATATATAACCCCAAGTATACGTCCTGCAATAAACAATTCTACAGCGAGCATAAAATACCTTATTAATCTGTTATAATCTGATATTGCAAAATATATAAGAATCACAAATGCAAAAAACATGCCTGCAACTGCCATATCGCTGTCTGATGCCAATGAGCCCATCATTCCTAGCAGTGCACAAATACCATAAAAAAGCTTACCTGCTGTACTTTCCTCATATACAAACGAAAACATGGCAAGTGCAAGCATCATATTAACATACATTCCATATATATCTATATTACCAAGCGAAGATATGTACACCGTTTTCATGGCAGCTGGAACATCCTTGTATATGTAGAATGGATCCATGCCCGCATAATTAAGCACTGCCCACACATTAACCAATATTGTAGAACATAATACGTATGTAATATCTCTTTTTTCAAATCTGTAACATGTTGAAACAACATAATACATACAAACACATGCACCATAAAAAACAAGTCCCGTATATCTTCCTCCGTGTCCTAGAAATGCAACACTTTTATATGGAGAAAACAAATATGACATAATACATACAAAAAGAAATAAAAATATTAATTTTTTCCATAAATCCATATTTTTTATCTTATCTTTTATGTCATACACTTTACTTATGCTCTGACTTTCAGCACTATACGCACCTTCCTGAATATTAATAAAATCAGCCTTGTCATCATCATATTTTTTCTTATCGCTAACTCTTTTTAATATAAAACTTGCCAGTGAATTAATACATAGAACCAAAAAACCTACATATGAAACAATAATAAAGAAGAAAAACCTTGTTAACGTAACATCATTTAACTTGTTATGCATAACAAACGGATATATTATCAACAACATATACACTACTGTTTTTCCCAGAACATAATTAATTTTATCAGTTATTTCCATACTTCCTCCATCCATATCCTTATTCTTATGTATATATTATACAAAAAACCAGTGCTATAGACAATATAACACTGGTTTTATTATTAAATATTGTGATATTTGAATTTTTAGTTTGCTCTCTTCTTACCGAATACAACAACTAATCCCATAGCTGAAACTGCTGCTAAAGATAATAATACATATAACATTACATTTGCATGATCACCTGTTTTTATAGGTGTTCCAGCAAGTTCTCCTGTTGCAGGGTTAACAGCCTTTACTTCATCTGCTGTATGGCCTGAAAGGAAGTATGTTGAGCAGTGATTTATATCAAAATCAACATATCCATCAACAACCTTTAACCCCTCATTATCTCCAACTACCTCAACTCTATTAAGTTCTTCGTTATAGTAATAGAGATATACTACATCCCCATTCTGGAACCACTTGCCAACATAAGTATGTAATGTAGCTGTTCCAGGAAGTTCTCCATGATATGCAAAGTTAAGATATACTAATTCATCTACACCTGTTAATGCTACTATATCATCATTCTTAGTATCAGAAACATTTAATGTAAGATCAACATTCTTATCTGTGTTATTAAGTGTTGCTGCCTTAAATGTCCATGAATATAAAAGATAATCCTGTGAATTAACAACTCCAACTGTGATATCTTTGTTGTTAGCCTTTACTGCTGAGAATAAATCTGCTGAAAGTGTAGGAGCTGCATCACTTACAACATCAACCTTAGTCTCTGTTGATGAAGTAACTTCATTATTAAGAACATCATTAACAGCATCAGACTTTACTATTTCGTCCTTTGCAACTATAGCTGGAAGTGAATGATCTCCCTGTGGAAGGTTTCCAATTACATCTGAGCCTGTTGAAGCTGGTGTACCTGCATTATTGCCACCTGTAGTATCAGAATTTGTTGAGTCTGATGGTGTTGTTACATTTTCTGTATTACCCTTATCAGCATCATCCTTACCTGGCTTTCCTGGTTTTACATCTGAACCTGTTGAATCTGATGGTGTTGTCACGTCTGAATTTGTTGAGTCTGATGGTGTTGTTACATTTTCTGTATTACCCTTATCAGTATCATCCTTACCTGGCTTTTCTGGTTTTACATCTGAACCTGTTGAATCTGATGGTGTTGTTACACCTGAATTTGTTGAGTCTGATGGTGTTGTTACATCAGAGCTTGTTGAATCTGAGCCTGTTAAATCCGATGGTGTTGTTACATCAGTTTGTGTAGAATCACTTGCAGTTACATAATTGTTCACATAATCAGAAAATGTTGCTGCTGCAACTCCTGATACCTGAACAGCTAGTAATGAAGCAACTGTAACAGTTAATGCAAGCTTTTTAGTAAAAAACTTTCTCATTCTTATAGTACCTCTCTTCTATTGTTTTTACAATAAAAGTCATCACAAAGTAAATTAATCCCCCTCATTTGTATGCATCACATTCTCCAAGTAAATCCAGTGGATATAACCCTTAATGCTAACTTTATTGCTTTAAACATTTTACCCCCCCCCTGGTATATTTTTGGCAATAGTTAAGCATGTATTTTTTTACAAACATTTTCAGTTTCAAACAGCTTTTATAAATATTTACTTGTAATCATCCATAGCCTTTTTTAATGCTTCATCAAGGGTATGCCATCCAAGGACAGCACATTTTACTCTTGCAGGCATATGCGATATATCTTTAAGTGCTGATGCTTCATCAAGCTCATCTATCTCTTCATCAGTTGCCTCTCCCTTTATCATCTTAAGAAAAAGATTTCCAAGCTTTAATGCTTCATCCTTGCTCTTTCCTATAATCATGCCAAGCATAATGTCTGCTGAAGCCTGCGATATAGCACATCCATCTCCCACAAAGGCTCCATCCTCTATTATGCCATTCTCAACTTTTAACTTAAGCCATATATCATCACCACAGTTAGGATTAACTCCTTCCAGTACTATATTAGCATCTGGAAGATCATGCTTGAACTCTGGTCTTATATTATGCTCTGTCAGAATCTCGTTATAAAAACCTCTATTCATCATACCCCATTCTCCTTCTTACATTAATAGCACTCTTAACAAATGCACGTACTTCATCCTCTGTATTGTAGAACATAAAGCTCGCTCTTGTAGCATTATATACCTTCAAATGTGTAAGAAGCGGCTGTGCGCAATGATGTCCTGCCCTTACATCTATTCCATCCGAAGATAATATTTCACTGACATCATGAGGATGCACATTATCTATAGTAAATGCTACTATACCTGTATGGTTATCAGGATTCTCAGAACCAATAACATGAATATGTTCATATTCTTTAAGTCCTTCCATAGCTATACGCGTAAGTGTTTTTTCTCTTTCTTCAATATAATCAAAGCCAACTTCATTAATATACCTGATTGCTGCAGCAAGTCCAGCTGCACCTGCTGCATTTACTGTACCAGCTTCAAACTTATGTGGAAGTTCAGCATACACAGCGCCTTCTCTTGTAACAGAATCTATCATTTCTCCACCAGTCATGAAAGGTTCCATCTTCTCTAAAAGCTCCTGCTTTCCATAAAGAACACCTATTCCCATAGGTCCCATAAGCTTATGACCTGAAAATGCAAGAAAATCCGCATCCATATCCTTAACATCAATCTTCATATGAGGTGCACTCTGTGCTGCATCAACAACCATAATAGCACCTGCTGCATGCGCCATAGCTGCGATTTTTTTTACAGGATTAACACAGCCAAGTACATTTGACACATGACCAACCGCTACTATTTTAGTATGCTCATTAATACCTGCTGCCAATGTTTCATCTGAAAGTGTTCCATCTTTTTCACAATCAAGATACACAAGCTTTGCTCCTGTCATTCTCGCTGCCATCTGCCATGGAAGCATATTACTATGATGCTCCATAATAGAAACTGCTATCTCATCTCCGGCTTTAAGGTTATTTAGAGCGTAACTATATGCAACAAGATTAATACCTTCCGTTGTATTTCTTGTAAATATTATCTCCTTTGTAGAACCTGCATTAATAAACTCCCTTACAGTTTCTCTTGCATCTTCATATTCTTTTGTTGCAGCTATACTAAGAGGATAAAAGCCTCTTAATGGATTAGCATTATTTTTTTCGTAAAACTCAGCTTCTGCTTTAATCACGCATTCAGGTTTCTGTGACGTAGCAGCATTATCTATATATATTCTGTCATTATTTTTTATAAGTGGAAAATCATCCCTGTAATTATGACTCATATTTATCTCCATTCTATATTGTGTCTGATTTTTTCAACTTTGATTATTGCAAGTTTTTTTTTAAACAGGCTTTTTGTCTTTTATTAATCTTCTGCGGCTTCGCCAAGCACCTTGCAATGCTGTTCATTAGCAAGCTTCTCAGTTTTTTCATCTTCTATCTTTCTTGCTACGACTTCCAGTCTTCCCTTAGTCATAATATCTTCTGCCGTCTCTGAATCTATACCTCTTGCTGCAAAATAGAATAAGGTTTGTGGATCAAGCTCACCAATAGTTGCACCATGTGAGCCATTGACATCCTCCTCTGCGCAAAGAATAACAGGAATAGTCTTATTTACAACATCTTCACCCAGCAATAACACATTTTCAGTTTCAGCACCTGTAGAACCAGACGAACCATTCCTAAAGTCAATAGTTCCCTTAAATACCTTTTTAGCAGCATCCTTTAGTGCTCCATCAACGCTTATCCCACAGTTTGTCTTCTTACCAATGTGGTTAACTATCAGATTTATGTCAATATTCTGTTTAGCAACGCCAAAATATCCTATATCACACATAAAATCCGACTTATTTCCATTAAGATCTGTTCGTATGCCATCATAAAGACTGCCTTCTCCAAGAAACAGCTGTACAAGCTTAAAACCTGCTTCATCTGCACACCTGCTTCCAACATCGCAAAGCACATCCTGCTCCTTTGGCTGTAAGAACACCTGTACAAGCTTTACATGACTGTTTTTTCCAGCATCTATAAGAGTTCTGAATGCTGTATTACCAGCCACTTCCTCTGAGCCTGTAAATGTTTCTATTATTGTAAATGTTACATTATCCTCTACATTAACAACAAGCTTCCCCGCCTGATTCACTTTGTTTTCTACAGCCACAGAATCATCTATATTAAGATATATCACTTTATTGTCTGCTTTCTTATCTGCATTTATCACTAAAGATGTGATATTTTCATCTGCAAATAAAACATCAGCGGCATCTGTAGCGCCTGTTTTTACTGCTGCACTGATATCTGCATAATCATTACTCTGTGCATCATAAAATGCATCAGCATATCCATCTGTTTCAATATTACATGGAACAGTCTTACTATCCCATGCCACCCTTGTATCATTAAGATTAAGCCAGTACCATGTCTTAGATGGAAGCGCATTTATCTTTAATTCACTAATATTACTCATCTTACTCTCCATTCCTGTGTATATCCGGATATCACACATATTTATATATCAATTAACCGATACTCCCCTTCATCTCAAGTCTTATAAGATTATTCATCTCAATAGCATACTCAAGAGGAAGTTCCTTAGATACATTATCAGCAAAGCCACTTACGATACATGCCCTTGCATCCTCCTCTGTCATACCACGTGACATTAGGTAGAATACAGCCTCATCACTTATACTTCCTATCTGTGCCTCATGGCCTACATTTGCTTTTCTTGTTCTGATATCCATAGCTGGTATAGTATCTGAACGTGATATCGAATCAAGCATAAGTGACTGACATGAAACTGCTGCTTTAGCATTTTCTGCCTGCTTGTTTACAACCACCGATGATCTGAAGGTACTTATACCGCCATCCTTTGATATAGACTTTGTGTTTATATAAGAGCTTGTGTTCTTAGCCGCATGAACCACCTTTGCACCAGTATCAAGATTCTGCCCCTTACCTGCAAATGTTATTCCTGTGAATTCCATTCTTGAGCCTTCGCCCTTAAGAATACTCATAGGATAAAGATAAGAAACATGTGAACCAAATGAACCGGATACCCACTCTATTGTTCCACCTTCTTCTACAATAGCTCTCTTAGTGTTAAGGTTATACATATTCTTAGACCAGTTCTCTATAGTTGAATATCTGAGCTTTGCATTCTTTCCAACAAAAAGCTCAACACAGCCTGCGTGAAGATTAGCTACATTATACTTAGGTGCTGAACATCCCTCGATAAAGTGAAGATCCGCTCCCTCATCTACTATAATAAGTGTATGCTCAAACTGTCCTGCTCCCGGAGCATTAAGTCTGAAGTATGACTGAAGTGGTATCTCAACCGATACTCCCTTTGGTACATATACAAATGAACCGCCTGACCACACAGCACCATGGAGTGCAGCAAATTTATGGTCAGCTGGCTTAACAAGCTTCATAAAATGTGTTCTTACCATATCTGCATATTCACCCTTAAGTGCACTTTCCATATCTGTGTATACAACGCCAAGCTTTGCAACATCTTCCCTTACATTGTGGTATACAAGCTCTGAGTCATACTGTGCCCCGACACCGGCAAGTGACTTTCTTTCTGCCTGTGGTATACCAAGTCTTTCAAATGTATTCTTGATATCATCAGGAACATCTGACCACTTTGTCTTCATATTAGTATTAGGTCTTACATACGTAACAATATTATCCATATTAAGACCTTCTATTGATGGACCCCAGTCAGGAACCTGCATATTGTTATATATCTGTAATGATTCAAGACGGAAATTCTGCATCCACGCTGGATCATTCTTTTCCTTTGAAAGCTTCTCAACTATCTCTGGTGTAAGACCTGCATTGATTCGGTATGCATCTTTTTCCTCATCCTTGAAATCATATATATTCCTTTCTATGTCCTGAACATATGTTTTCTCTTTCATAGTTTTAAGGAACTCCTCTCTTTTTCTTTAACATTTCATATATATCCATCAGCAGTTAAACAACTACAACTGCACGCACTGCGTATTAGTTTTCGTACTCTGCGAAACCTTCTGTGTTAATCTTGTCAACTAATGAAGCATCGCCTGTGTTAATTATCTTACCTTCTATCATAACGTGTGTATAATCAACCGATAAAGATTCAAGAATCTTAGTGCTGTGTGTGATGATAAGAAGACTTCCGTCACATCTCTTCTGGTATTCCTCAATACCTGCTGAAACTGTTCTTACAGCATCTACATCAAGTCCTGAGTCTGTTTCATCAAGAATTGCAAGCGATGGCTTTAACATAAGAAGCTGTAATATTTCAGCCTTCTTCTTCTCACCACCTGAGAAACCAACATTAAGGTCTCTTTCTGCATAAGACTTGTCCATATTAAGAAGCTCCATAGTCTTTTCAAGTTCTTTCTTAAATTCCATAAAACGTGTTCTCTTACCAGTCTTTAATTCAAGCGCATTTCTTATAAATGAGCTTAAAGTTACACCTGGAACCTCAAGAGGATTCTGGAAGGATAAGAATATTCCATCTTTAGAACGTTCATTAACAGCTTCGTTAGTTATATTCTTTCCATCAAACCATATCTCACCTTTTTTTACTGTATATCTTGGATTACCCATAATTGCATATCCGAGTGTTGATTTACCTGTTCCGTTAGGACCCATAAGTACATGGGTTTCTCCCTTTCCAACAGAAAGATTAACTCCATGAAGAATCTCCTTATCCTCTACATCTACATATAAATCTTTTATATTTAATAAATTCTTGTCTGACATAATATAGTTTCCTTTCTTATCTTAACCATTCATGTTTTACTTATAATATTTACAATCTGCTAATTATTTGCTTACAGCCTCTGTAACATCATTTTGTTCCCTGATGGCAACCTTTGCTACATCTTCAAGTGTCATATTGTCAAAATAATCATTAATCAGCTTAGCAAGTCCTTCCCATATAGGAAGTGTGTAACATGCACTTGAACGTTCACATGTATTCTGTTCATCCTTAAGACAGGCAACTGGTGCAAGCGACCCCTCAGTAAGATTAAGTATTTCACTTATCGAATACTCTGAAGGATTCTTTGTAAGCCTGTAGCCACCACCATGTCCACTTGCTGCTTCTATAAGATGAGCTTTAGATAACATTCTGGTGATTGTTTCAAGATACTTCTGCGACAAATCCTCCTTCTGTGATATTTCTTTAAGAGGAATATAATCATCGCTGTGATTAACTGCCAGATAAACCATAACTCTCAAGGCATATCTGCCTTTAGAAGAAATAACCATAACTAAATATTCCTTTCTACATATAGTAACTTTTACTTAAGACTAATAATTATATACATTCCTTAATATTAAACTGAACAGATATAATGTAAATTATTCTCAATAAAGCGTAACAAAATAATATACCTATTCGCCTACTATGTCAATAGGTGATTATCTGTTAATACTTTTTAGTTTTACCTGGCAATCACGAGCAAATTATCATAAATAATACAAAAATGGATGAAAGCGGATCCGTCAGAAAAACCCGTTATCATCCATTTATTTTTATTATATTATGCTTCTCATACATATTATATTTCGTTGTGTTTTATATTCTTTCGTAACACAACCGCTCTAATATAGCTTTCTTAGTTCTTCATCGCTTATTTTGCCATCAAGAAAATCTTCCCAGAAGCTTTTAGAGCTTGCAAACTTTAAATCAGAATTTTTGTCAAAGCTGTTTAGAAAATCTGTAATCTTTTCATAATCACCCTTATGTTTATAACTCATTCTCCAAAGCTCTGTTTTTACGCCATCCTTAAACTGTGTACATGTTATGCCATCCTCTGTAAACACTGTAACTGTCCATGTCGTCTTAGCATCGCCAATATCCTCAGCAGAAGCACATTCTGTTACTCCATCCGTACTGCTTACACCTGTACTTGTGCTTCCTGTTAATGCAAGTTCCTGTTCTTTAGTAAGTTCTTTACGTGTCATTTCGTTATCATTTAAGGTTTCTATAATATCCTTAGCAGTTTCTTCAAACTTTTCTTTATTTTCCTTGCTTACTTCATTTTCATACTCGACAGCCTCTTTGAATTCATCAATAAATTTGTCAACATGTTCTATGAGTTTATCCCATTCCTTATTGCTCATATCCCTTATGTTTGTTGAAGAAGCTTCCTTTGACTTATCTGCAGCAACATTCTCTTCTGTTCCATCTTCATCAAAAGTTATCACCGGCATATTGCCAGCCTTTGCCATGTTTTTGTCAAAAGTCTTATTAGCTGCTGTGTTCGCAGCAGCCTTACCGCCCATATAATAGTTATATGCATATCCTGTGTTTACTTTCATCCTTATCCTTTCTGCGGTCACTCTGTCATTCACAACCGCACTGCTTTCCTATAGAGGTCCAAGCAGTTATTTAGTAATAAATATGCAAAAAGGCACTTTATTTCGAATCAATCCGTTGAAATAAAGTGCCCTCCTGGCAATATGTATATCGTCATATAATGATAAAAGCTCCTGTGATTTTTTATAGAATTTTTTATCTGACCAAAGCTATCACATTTTCTGTATTATCCGTAAAAGGAAACATATCAAAAGGCTTACATCCCTTAACCTTATAACCACCCTTTAAAAGCACATCAACATCTCTTCTTTGTGTATCTGGATTGCACGAAACATACACAACCCTGTCTGGCTTTATCTTAAGAATAGCATTAAGGAACTCCTCACTGCTGCCACTTCTTGGAGGATCCATTATAACAACATCTGCTTTTTTCTTTGCAGCATATTCTACCAGGAATTCACCCGCATCCGCATTGACAAACTTTATATTCTTAATATTATTTATACGGGCGTTTTCTTCTGCATCCTTAACTGCATCTTTATTCAGCTCCACACCTATAACCTGTCCAGCCTTTCCAGATGCAGCTATTCCTATAGTTCCTATACCGCAGTAAGCATCTATGACAGTGTCTTTTTTCGTAATTTCTGCCATATTAATCGCAGCCTTATAAAGCTTTTCTGTCTGCTGGTGATTAATCTGATAGAATGACGATGGGCTTATTCTGAATCTGTAACCACATAACACATCCTCTATGTAGCCCTTTCCTGTAAGCACAATATTTCTTTGTCCAAGCACCATGCTTGTATTGTATGCATTTACATTCTGGACGATTGTATTAATCTCTGGATGTTTTTCCTTAAGTACTTTTAAAAAATGTGTTTTAGAGGGAAATGCAACCTCACTTGTGACAAGTACAAGCATAATCTCCTTTGTCGAAAAACCTTTTCTTAAAAGTATATGTCTTATAAACCCAGTACCCTTATCCTCATTGTATGGCTTATACTTAAACGACTTAAAAAGTTCTCTTAATGTAGCTATTATCCTGCTGCACTGGCTATCCTCCAAAAGACATTCTGACACGGGAACTATAACATGGCTGTTCTGTTCATATGTTCCTGTTATGATATTTCCATTCTTATCCTCGCCTACAACTGCATGCACCTTATTACGGTAATGCACAGGTCTGTACATCCCTGTTATCTCATCTACAGGACAGACTCCCTTAAACAGCTTATCTATATAATTCTGCTTTACTTTTAATTCATTATCATACTTCATACCTGCATATGCACAGCTTCCACACTTAGCCGCACTTTCGCAGTTAATAACACGTTTCTTCTCATCATATGAATTAGCCATATCTATTTTCCTTCCTGACATTGCTTTTCTGTAATCTGCCTGACATTACTCCACAAGCTTTTATATAACCTATATACAATTATAGCTGCCCTTTCGAGCAGCTACAAGTCACAATATTAAATCTTTTATCTGATATTACAACAATAAGTATTATGCAATACTTTTACATAACCTCGCTGTCATCACCATTACCAACAATCTTTACCTTACCTTCGTAAAGCTCTTCTACAGCGATTGAAAGTGGCTTCATATTATCTGCGTTATCGATAAGTGGTGTACCAATCTGAAGCTTTCTTGCTTCTTCTGGTGTTAAAAGTGGCTTTGGCTCACCCTTTTTGCCATCTTTATCCTTTTCCTTAGGAGCATTTTCAGCTTCAATACGTGCTTTTCTGACTTTCTCTTCTATAGATCTTGCATCAATTATTTCTTTAGCTCTGGCTGCTGTAGCCTTTACTATTGAGTAACGGCTCTGTACTAATGGCTGCTCGCCCTCTTCTACCTCACTGTTAACAACTGCCATTAATTCTGAATATGATGGATGTATCATT
>OHKF01000990.1_pt1 | contig 13362 bp, 16 predicted proteins | sample 1568781 | NCBI WGS metagenome assembly OHKF01 (sample SAMEA3879580, study PRJEB24766) | human gut metagenome | biome: human-associated habitat; feature: feces | place: USA | collected 1985/1987
GTCCACTATCGTCATTATCGGATAAACCGGAATGAAGTGTCGGAAAAACAGGAAAGATGTTAAACTACGCTATAACGATGACATCTATCTGGAATATGTCGTGAAATATATAGTTAGGTAAAGTTGTCTGTTGGCGTAGTATTCTGTCAAGTAGAAATATAAGGGTGCATTTCATTATAATTTAACGAAATGCACCTGAATAACATTGTCGTTATTGACTGCTAGGCAATCTTTTCAACTCCGACAACCTTGTTGCGACAACTACCATTGGTAACATAGCTTGTTCTTTCCCATTTAGAGATAGCATCAGCTTCGCTTGAAGCGTCTACAGTGTAACAACTTCTGTTGCTATCCCAAGGACTTGCATTCTCAGACTTGAAATATACATTGTAACGTGGCATAAGTTTATGTTTTTTTTCGTTCATGTCTACTTCCTATCGAGCGGTTCGACTTTCTCTATTGCCTACTTCCTTCAAAGCGTTTCGGTTTTCTCTTTATTTTGTTCCTTCTATTGCTATTCTGTCTATGCGGTCCACCTCTGGAAAAGACATCTTTGTAATTTGTTCTAAGAGCTTGTGTCGCTCATTCTCGTTAAGACTATACCAGCGTTCTGGATTGATTGAGTAAGTAAGGCAGCTTGCCGGACCTTGCCAACGTACTCCATTGCTGCGCCATCCGTAAGCGCGATAGAATATCGTTATCATAACATTGTTTTGTTTTTAGTTGTGCCTACGTCCTTTCAAGCGATTCGGCTTTCTCTTTGATGTTCTTTACTATGCGTTAATGAATCTCACTACAGCCGCTCTCTCCCAGTTTACTTCCGGGTATCTGATGCGTGCCGTTGCCAACATGATAGCTTCTTGTTCGCTCGCTGTACGACATGAATACCAACGGTTTGCATCAATGATAAAATCATCATGAACTAGACCGCACACATCGTGAAGCGTTACCACACATCCGTTGCGATGTCCTTCCGCATAATAAGTGATTCTTAATTTTGACATATATTTAAACCTTTTAGAAGTTAACAATCCCAATCGTCCATTAACTCATCTATAAACTTGTCTTGCCCTTTAGATAGCCATTTGAGTCCTGTAATGATTCCGAGGATGCCTGGTATCCATGCCCAACAGAAGATCGCATAGACAACACCTGACGTATACTTGCCAATATAGAACTTATGTGCACCAATCCATCCGAGAAGTATTGCAAGTACTGCGGCAATACGATAGTCTTTGCTGTTTTCCAGTTCTTCTCGGTGTTTGGCAATAGCTGCTTTCTGCTTGTCTTGTCTTTCTTGCCATTCTTCTTCGTTCTTGCGCTTTCTTTCTAGTTCTGCAAGTTTCGCTCTTTGTTCTGCAGCATCAATCTGCTGTTGAAGTTTGATACGTTCAACCTCAGCTTTAGCCCGTGCTGCTTTTACAGACTCGTCAACTTCCACTTCACGCTGCAATGCCTGTTCATACACGTTCTTTTCAGAATCATAGTTGTCATCATTGCCTCCGCAAGACGAATATGAGTTGTCGTAGCTTGTAGGTTCAAATTGATCGTAATGAAAACAACTTTCTGGGTCGTTTCCCCACAAGCATGTGACAGGAAAATGAGGGCACTTGTCCTTATGGGGACATTGGTTATTCTCGTTAATGCCACCGCCCGACCAGTCTTGATACAAGTCGCAGTCTTGATAGTTTTCTGTCGCACAAAAGCGACATGTTCCGTCGACACCTGCAATGTTGCACATGTCTTTAAACTTACAGTTGTTTTTCTTTCCGAATAATCCCATATTAGTTGTTATTATGATTTTATACTACAGCTTTAAAAAGACAGTATATCGTCTTCTATAATGTCATCAATGAAGCAATCTTTGCCTTTTACCAACCATTTTAAGCCAGAGAGCACACCAAGGAGTGCTGGTATCCATGTCCAACAGCAAATGAGGTAAATCACACCATGAGTAATCTTGCCCATATAGAACTTGTGAGCACCAATACCACCCAAAAAGATGGCAAGCAATGCAGCAATGATATGGTTCTTCTTAGCGGCAATTTCTTCGCGCTCCTTGTTCTGTTTCTCTGCTTCAGCCTTTTCATCGCGTTCCCGTTTGATGGAATTGAGTTTCTTCTCTATTTTGAGAATTTCCTGTTGTATAGACCATGCCTGATTCTCTCTGACTTCTACATTTCTTGCCCAGTCTTTGGAACACAATTCTTCCAATGCATACTCTCGGTTGCGCGCTCTTGACTCTCTGTCTGTGACTCTTGTGTTAAGGTCGCTACGACCTGACGCCCCGAGATAGCCGAACAAGAAGTCATCGGCATCAATCTCATGCCAATGCCAGTCTTGCATCTCTTCTATGTCGTAGTCAGACAAAGTTTCGCGATTTCTCAGAGTCCATAATGGCTTGGACAGCCTTGCCTTAGGATTTGAGAGAAGTCCTGTATTGCTGGTATTTACCAAAGCATAGCAGGTTCCATGTGTCCACAGATACAATTCTCCATTCAACATGACAGGATTGCCGAATGCCACTTCCCAATCATGGGGAATCTCCTTCTCAATATAATACTCCCCATCCCGTTTCTTGATAAGGTATATGGCCTTTGGTGTTATTCCTATCATAAAATGGGGATAACAGACAACGGCAGTGAACTTTGACTCTATCGCTTCAAGAGTGTTCTTTTCTTTTAATAAATCTCGTTCCTCATTAGAGGTTGTCGTATTACTCGTTTCTTTTTCCATAGTCTTTCTCAGTAGATTGTTATTCTTGTGAATACTCCCATTCCTCAAATGCCGAGACATCTGCTTGTGGATATTCCTCCTTAGAATAGTCGTTGGCAAGATATACCACAGGGCACTTTGTCTTATACATTAGGTCGAAGACATATTTAAGATACTCTCCTCTTAACTGTTCCATATAGCGGTGGAACAAGAAGAACTTTGTGCTTGCGTTGTATGTTCCAGGAATAATGAACTGTTCATCATCTCCAGACGGAGTGAGCGTTTGGATTGCCCCTTCTTTATCTATGTAAAGTGCTTGTCCGCAAGTAGCACAACCGTTCATCTCGCTGATAGCACGTCTTGCGTTGTCAATGTCGTGATTTGAATGAAACCATATAATTACAGGGCGTATCGGCGAACTACCAACATACTCTTCTATGACTTTGCTGATATTGTTGTTGTTAGTCTTTCTCATATTAAGTCTTTTATCTTTATCAGGCTGGTCATATTTCGACAAAATAAAAAAACAACAAAGCTTTTACGACTGCACGATTTTGCTCGCACGTCGTAAAAGCTTTGCTGTTATGTCTTATTTTGTTGCCCATAGAGCCAGACATCAAGTTTATGTCCTATGGCTCCATTCGGACTGTTATTGTTAATAGTTAAGTGCTAGTCGAAGCACAAAAAAGCGTGAAGCCCATTGTCGCTCGCTTCACATCTTGAGGTCTTCGAACTTACCCGTCAGCCGAAACGAGCAACGAGACCCCACGCCGATATGTATAGATACACTCTCATAGAGCCAGCTCTTTTGGGGAGCTGACTTATGAAAGGTACGTATATTACATACCCATAGGCATCACCGTTGCGAGGTTTCTTAGCTGACCATGAAGTGTTCGAAGTTTCAAGATGCCAGAAAACCAAGCGCCAATAACGCTTTTCTAAAGTTTACCCTCAACCTACCGACACTCTTTCAAGTGACTTCGGCGTAGGGCTATTAGCATCATCGCACGTAAAGGTACGAATTTGCACCACAAAAATAATGAATTTAATTGAAATGACCAAACATAAACCGAAAAAGTTTATGTTTGGTCGCATAAAAAGTGTATTTTTATAATTATTTGTTACAGAAAGACTATCTTCATCTCAAAAACATTATCTTAGAATAGGGGTAGTTTTGTTGAGAAAGTCTGTATCAACAAACCAGTCTTTGTTTTGGTTGTTTGGAAACATACTCTGAGATGTTTTTAGCTTGAAGTTCTCATCTCTGAGACTTTCGAGTTCATCACTTAGTTTATCTACTTGTTTAGACATAGCTTTCAATTGTTGAGTAAGTGTATCAATGATAGTCTGTGCTTGTTCACTGATAACCTCATTGGTCTCTGCGTGTTGGTTAGTGATAAGAGTTTTGATTTCCTCATGCTCCCTTGCGCTTCTTTCCTCATGTACCTCTTTGAATGATTTGTTTAATAGTCCGAACTTCTTCATCATTCTTTGAGCTGTGGATATGCTTATATCGAAATGGTTTGCAATAATCTGTTTTCTCTCGGTTTGTGAAGTACAATCTTTTATAAGGAATTCGAGATCATCTTTATTTCTAGGCTCCATGATACTTTTGGGTGTAAGTATCTCTGCTTTTTGCCTATGGAATTTTGTGACTTGTTCATTGGCTATCTTTGGAAGGTCTGTAGTTTCTGTATTAAGTATCCAATTATAGGCGCGTTCTATCTCGTCCCCATCATATTGGAATGGTAGGATAGTATAGTTTTCCTCCCAATCTACAGAGTAATATTTGAATCGATTACGAAGTAAATGTATGATGGCATACTTAATTTGGAAGTCATAGATCTTTTCATATGTAAAAAGTAGGATGGATACTTCGACGAGAGTCATTTCGTATAGTTTTTGAAAAGTATAGTCCATCAGTAGATTGTTGCGGGATACCGTAAAGTCATAATACTCTTTTGCTGCAGTGTCAATAGAATAGTTCTTGTATTGATTAACGAAAATACCAGTTTTTGATTTCTTGTTGTGTAAAATACAATGTTTGAAACAGGTATTGATAGACTTGAAATACTCTCGGTATCTTTTTTCTGTGTTATAAGGACTACCTACATTGTCATGCAATGCTTTCTTGAAATTATCGAGAATGGTGTTTGCGTCATCTGCCAAATTTTTGGTAGGAATGTCAATCGGGTTTGTGTAGTCGAATAATATTTCTTTTATTTTCATATAATCTTTTTTTATTTATTTATCTCTGTATTTTGGAAAAATGACCTGTTTTAGAGAAAAAATTATGTTTGAATCAAAAATGATTTGAAAGTATTAAGCAATGAGTCAAAAACAGGTCAGACTAATGAGTCAAAAACAAGTCAATGCTATGTCGTACAAAGCTAAGTAAGATGTTACTATACAACATATTCATATCATGTATATATAATAACAACATGAACTATTCAATACAATTATACAACATAAATGAATACACTGTAATATAACATAAACTATAGATATATGTAACAACATGTTATGTTTTACAAACTATGTCTCTATGTTTTAGGGTCTTAGGATAAGAGGGGCGAAGCCCCCTTGTGAGCGCTTTGCGCTCACCCTGACATCTATAAAAAGTTACTTCTTCTGATTCATATACTATATTAAAGAATTAAAGTTCTGGATTATTGTTATCTTGATTTTAGTTCTCTGGATACTTGCTATCTAAAACGTAAAAGTGTTCCGTCTTTTTATGGGAAGATAAATACTAAAAGAAGTATTCATCCCATCTTATGATAAATTCATGCTGGAGTACATCTACCACAATATACATAGAACCATGCTGCTATCAGATAAAGTCTAATGCACCTGTATAGAATCAGGCAGGCAGTAACAAACCTTCAATTTCTACCTGGTATAATCTGAAAGAATCGGTATCATGGAACTATAACTATGCCTGTAGTCATGACATATAGGTGAAGAAACACAGTCTGTACAATTATGCCTATCGGTAGAAGAAAAGACTATCCGCAACAAGCGCCAATGCATCAAAATGATAATCGTATCAATTTAATCTTTAAAGGAGCTCGTTTTAGCTTACTTTTTCGTATAGATTCAATCTAAAAGATTATTTTGATGCAGTTAGGTGCTCCATTCTTTCTTAATTCCCATTTATTGTGTATCTTCGTGCTATAATGATAAATAAGCATAGGTACAGATATGGAAAAAGTCGTTTTGTATTGTAGAGTCTCAACCCAAGTTCAAGACTACGAGCGTCAAGTATCAGACTTAACTCAGTTTGCCAAGAAGCATCAATGGGAGATAGCAGAGACTTTCACTGAAAAGATAAGTGGCGCCAAAAAGAATGATGAACGTAAAGAACTTACTTCTCTTCTCTCATACGCGCGCGTACATTATATTAATAGGGTGCTTGTCACTGAACTTTCTCGTTTGGGTCGTGATACCCTTCAGGTGTTAGCTGCTATTGATATGCTTAATAAGGCAAAGGTCTCGTTGTATATAATGAACTATAATATAGAGACTCTTACACCTGATGGCAAGGTGAATCCAATGAGTCAATTCATGATTACTTTGTTGGCTGAAGTCGCACGTATGGAACGTAGAACCATCAAAGAAAGAATGGCGAGCGGTTATAACAACTTCCGTGCCAATGGAGGTAAGGTAGGACGCAAGACCGGATACCGCAAAAGTGATGAGGACTTTCGAACTCAATATAAAGATGTGTTTCGTTTGTTGGGCAAAGGGGTTAGTCTTCGAGACATCAGTAAAGCTACCGGTGTGTCTGTAAATACAGTCAAGCGTTGTAAGAACCTTCTGAAGTCATGACTTCTTATAGATAAATATATATGATTCATATAAAGCTTTTTTTTTTTATAAGACATTCTTTGAGGAATAACATCCTTAGAGAGTGTCTTTTTCTTTTGTCTATGTATTTAGGTGAATGAGCCGTAGTGAGTCTTTTCTAGAAAGTTTGAAACATCTTGTTGACTATACCAATACTTATCTCCGATCTTGGAATATGCAAGTAGTCCTTGCTCCCGATATTTTCGAATCAACTTTTCTTCTACTCCAAGCAATATCCGTAATTCTTTGTTCGTGTAGTATTGAGACTTTGGGACATAAGACTCTTTTAAAATTGTGACTTGCTTGGTTAGGTCTCGAACTTTAGACACCAATGATTCCCATTGGGTCTTTTCAATCAGTAACATTTCTTTCTTTTCTGTCATATTCTTCAATTTTTAGTTTCGTGTATCTCCTATTATAATAAGGTGTATTAATAAAATGCTTCACGTTTGTTTTTTGCCATGAATTCATCTATGTCAGTTTGGGTGTACCAATACTTATCACCACATTTACTATAGGACAGCAAACCGTTATAGCGATATTTACGTAATAGCTTCTCGTTTATGCCAAGTACATCGCAGATTTCGTGGTTGGTGTATATGGTCAAACCTCTTTTTTCATTCATATCTCGAATTGCTTTTTCGTTTTCTTCCAAGCTTATCATCAGCTCATTGATAGTTTCATTATCTACTTTCTTATAATATTCTCTCATCTGCTCAAAAATTAAATTTTGGCTTGTATAGGAAGTTGGACAAAAAGTCTATTGTTGAAGCTGATTTGTAATTTTTTGAATTTTTTTATGCAAATTCTAAACTTTTTCACCAAGACTCAATACAAGAGAAAAAGAGTTAGATAAGATATTTTATTAATTTAATATTTATAGTTATGAAGAAGTATGTAAAGAAAATGTTGGTGGTTCGTAAGAAGGCCACAGTTTTGGTAGAGTGTGATGAGGAGATTCTTGATAAGGTAGTTGTAAGATGTCGTAAACACTCTGGTGAAGTTTATGTTTATTTCAAAACTGGTGAAGGTCGAAAGTTGCGAAAGTTGAAGAAGATAAGTTCGGTGGAGAAGTCTCATGTAAAAACAGAGACTTCCACCCCAACAACCCCCGAGACAACAACGTCAACAAATACCACTCCTAATATTAATAAGGTGACAATCGTAGATGAAGAACCAAAACGCCAGATTTGTTGGAGAAAGTTTAGAACTGAGATAAGTAAGGTCGGTGGTATTGATGTTTACATGAAGTCTTGTCGCGATAATACCACCATAGAAACAATTCTCTTAAAGTATCCAGACTTTCTGAGAGGTATCAAGCTCTATGAAGGAGGAAGTAAAGGCGTGTGGAAGCTTATTGTTCGAAAAAAGATAGAAACAGTCCGTAATATCTACGAAAGATACTTCATGGACATTAATCAATTCCTTCTCTAATAAAAAAAGTTGGAGAAAAAATAAACTTTTATCATCGCTTTTATAATAAGCGATGATAATGAAAAATGAGTTTGATATTTGATGGTGTGAATCCGCATCATTATAATATAATAATGTGTCCTGTAATGGATAGGGTATAAGGCATCCCCAAAAAGTATGCTTCAAAATTAAATAAATTAATGATGGATACAGAAAACATAAAGTCTGTTATTTTGATTTCTGACAAGACTGGTCAGGAAATTAAGTTTGCTTCGAGATGTGAAGCTGCCAAATTTTTAGGTGTTACTTACTCCTATTTAAAACCATATCTTAAGAATGGTGGTCATCTTGTAAAGAAAGGGTTTCGTGTTAAATTGTTACCCCAAGAGCCAGTAAAAGAAAACGCTTTATTTTAAGCGAAGAGGTTAGAGGTGTCCCTCTAGTTGTACACCTTATTATATATATAGGTTTAAAATGACTTATATGGCAACGCCATCGATGCATATTCTTGATGGTGAAAAAATAAAGAGATTTAAGTAAAAGCGATTTTGGAGTAGGGTGCACACTCTCCTTAATTGCTTTGAAAAAGTCATAATGTATTAATAATGAGAAGAATAAAGGATAAATTACAGTGTTCAATTCAGAATGAAGCTGCAGCAATAAAGGAAGAGTCTAGCACGATGAGACTTTCGTCAGACTCCATAGACAACGAAAAGGAGAATGTTTCCAAGTATATGAACTACACAAATAGTTATTTTGCATATCTCCGTATCGGACAGCAGAGTGGTGCTATCAGATTTTATCCAGATGCCGATACCGCTTATATCGCAACAATAAAAGAAGCAGATTCCCTGCTACAAAAAGGTGCTCTAGGTAGTCGAACATCATTTGTCATTTTAGATAGCAACCAAAATGTTATTTATGATGGTGAGCTTAAAAAGAATGGAAAAATGCATTTTGCAATCTATGACGGCAAGTATATTGAAAAAACGATTTCTATTACAGATATTTATAACACAAAAATAAAAGAAGAGAATAAAACTATGAAACAGATTAAGAATTTAACTAAGACAACAAGTGTGACAAACAATCAAGAGTCTCTTGACAAAAACAAGTATGCAAAAAGAATTAAAGCCAATGCCAAAGACTTTATAGCCAAAGGCATTCTTACTCCTGAAAGTGTCGATTTTCTATGTCTCTCGAAAGAGTCTGCTCATAAAATTGCAAGACTTGTTCAAGAGGCTGCCATTAATAATAAAGGTGCAGAGGACGCTAAATTCACGAAAGCGATTCAAGATGCCTCTTTAGGTATGGTGACCATTACCAAGAAACTCGCTTCAGGAAAAGCAACCGATGAAAAGCATTGTAGTATGCATGATGATTTGCTCTATTGTGTAGCACATTGCAAGTCATACGATTCTTTGCTTGACGGTTCAAACGGATGGCGAAAGACACCAGGCAAACTTGATTACAATAAATTGGAAGATGCCATTGTCGATATGTACGAAAAAGGACAAGACAAGTTGCTAAAACTGTCGCAGAAACCAAAGACGAAAATCAAGGCAGATGCAGCTTTGCCAACTTTAGATAGCTCTGTAGTCTATGATGTTCCAAAAGAAAAAAGCAAACAGAACTCTATTGATGCCGTCGTTAAAGCAATCTCTTCTACAATAATGGTTTACATGACGTCTTCAGAAGATACACTCTTCTATTTGCAGATGAAAGGACTCTCTTTGGAGTCTGAAGTGAAGTTTCAAACAAACAATGCCATTTCTGCGAGCTTCAATGGTAAGTCTATCATCTTTAAAACACTCTCAGGAGTTTCAAAGGAGTTGAAAATCAAGACACGAACCGATATTGTTGCACAAAAAAGAGAAGTGCAGGCTATTCTGTCACAACTTATAGTATGTGCAGCCTTATCGCCTAAGACCCGTGACTTGATAGCAGATGTTGTAAATTTTGATACCATTGAGAAGTTTGTAACCACCTCTTTTAATATAGCAGCATAATTACTAACCTAAAAGTCTGAAAACCAAAAGCGTTTTCAGACTTTTCCAAAATATAATACAAAGAAATATGAATAAAAAGATTAAGATGTTTACCCTGTTTAGTGGGTATGATTCCCAAATGATGGGCTTGATAGATGCAGTCAAGAACTTTAAGGATCGCTTTAGTGTTGAACTTATTGGTTGGAGTGACATAAATTCATTAGTTCAACTTGTACATAACCTCACATTCCCTGAATATGCGAATAGATGTTATCCTGATGTATCTAAAATAAACTGGAGTCAAGTTGAAGACTTTGACATCTTGTTCTATTCCAGTCCATGCCAAAATGCAAGTAGAGCAGGACGGCGTGAAGGTTTTGAGAAAGGTTCGGGTACAGAGTCTTCCTTGATATGGGAGGTAGAAAGAGCGATTTCGTCAAAACGTCCGAAGTGGCTTATCCTTGAAAATGTTGAAGGCTATCTTGATCCAAGAAATGATGATGATTTTAAGAAATGGGCGAGAACAGTTGCGAGTTATGGTTATGTCAGCTACTACAAAGTGCTATGTGCCGCAGACTTTGGCATCCCGCAAAATAGAAAACGTCTCATTATGGTCTCCATGCGTATAGATAATGATGAAAAGACTAATTTCGAATGGCCTAAGACAAAGAAATTAAAGATAAAGCCAGAAGACTTACTTTCTGATGTAGTTGATGATAAATACTATCTGACAGTTGAAGAACAGAACACTTATATCGACATCATTCGTAATGCCGAGGATGGGTATGTTGCTTCCGTAAACAAGAATATAGAGCATCCAAGTAAACTGCTTACCTCTCAATTAACTGAATGTATTTCACGCTTTATTTATCCTTTATGTTCAAATGGTACAATACAAACTTTGATGACTACTACCGGTGGAACTAGTTTGATAAATATGACCGGTTGTCGAAGAGAACGTTCTGCTTGTGTCATAGAAGTGTGGAGAGGTGATAAGCATATAGTTCCTGCAGTCTTAGAAAATGCGAAGCCTTCTAAGCAAACAGTAAAAGCACTAAGAGCATGTTCTAATAGAGATAAGTTTCTTTCAGTTGTTGATAGTCTCAAAGAAGGACAATATATGAGAATCAGAAGACTTACCCCGGAAGAATGTCTCAGATTTATGGGTGTTGAAGAGTTGTATCTCAACAGAATCTTGCGACCATACGAGACTTTATCTAAAGAAGGTTACACAAAAGAACAAATCGCGAAGCTTATGTTTATAAATGGTCGTCATCGTAAGACTTCTGACTATTCTCTATATTGGCGAGCCGGAAACTCCATTGTCGTGCAGGTCTTGTCTGCAGTCTTTACTGCAATAATCAAGCAGTATCCAGATTCATTCGGAGAATTTGCCTGTATGTCTCCTAAAGAGTGAAAAACTGCCACGAAAAAAGAGTATCAACGTCGATATTATGCCAGTCACAAGGAAGAACTACAACGCAAGAGGCGTGAGAACCCCAGACAGCTAAGAGTGGATAAGAAAAAATGATTGTGGAAAATATTTGCAAAGTTTTCTACATAAAAAAAGTTAATATAATCAGTGGTATGTTACGCATATCGCTGATTTTTTGTATTTTTGCACCATTAAAGAAAGGAAACGATATGGCAGAGATAGCAAACCGTATATACGAGACAAGTGAAGGGCAGATTCTCTTCATCTCAGACTTCTCAGACATTAATGACAATGAGAAGGTGGTGAGTCGTGCACTTTCTGTAGAAGAAAAAAAAGGAAATGTAGTTCGATTAGCTAATGGGGTTTATCTTCGCCCTAAGAATACCCGGTTTGGGATAGTCTATCCATCAATAGATGAAATGGTGATGGCTATAGCCCAGCGAGATAAGGTACAAATACAACCTTCAGGAGTTACTGCGCTCAACAAACTTGGACTCTCAACACAGGTGCCTACAAAATATACTTATCTGACATCGGGAAGTGGAAGAGTCTTGACTCTTGGTAATCGGACTATAGAGTTGAAAAGAAGTGTTCCTAAGAACTTTGCTTTTCAGACAGTGTTGGCAGCGCTACTTGTACAAGCTCTTAGAACATTAGGACAAAAGAATGTAGGTAATCAAGAACTCTCTACCATTAGAAAATTGGTCAATGAAGAGGAACGTAAAGACTTGTTTGTACAAGATCTTACTCTCATGCCGGTATGGATGAGAAAGCTGATAACTGATATAATAGATAAAAACGAGCATTATGACACTTTGGTTAAATCACACAATAGATGAACGAATAGCAATGTTGCAACGTGCGGAAGAGAAGTTTCGTATTAATCAGGTTGCAATTGAAAAGGACTGGTGGGTAACTGTAGTGCTCAACGCTCTTTTCAAATGTTCATGTGCAGATCAACTCATCTTTAAGGGAGGTACAAGTCTCAGTAAAGGATGGAATTTGATAGAAAGATTCAGTGAGGATATAGATTTATCTGTAAACCATGAATTCTTCGGTATTGAGAAGACGACAAAGAATCAGCGTGAAAAACTTCGCAAGAAGGCACGTAGGTATTTTCTTGATACTGTTTCTGCAGAGTTGGATGAAAATCTTAAGAAACTTGGTGTGGAAGGATACCATATAGAAAATGTAGTAGAGGAAATTGATGAGGATGGTAAGGCAAGTCCCGTTGCAAGTGATAAGGATCCATCTGTCATTCTTGTTCATTATGAGTCTATGCTTGGTCATACGATAGAGTATATTCCGCCAAGAGTTAAGATAGAGATTAGTTGCTTGTCTATGAACGAGCCTACGGAAAACCGTTTGATTTCATCATATATTGAGCAGACTTTCCCAGGAGAAGATGAAGCGGCTACAGCTACTATCAGGACAGTTGTGCCTACACGAACATTCCTGGAGAAGGCATTCTTGCTATGTGAGGAATTTCAGAAACAGACTCCTCGTTATGTTCGAATGTCTAGGCATCTTTATGATCTTGAACGCTTGATGGATACAGAATTTGGCAAACAAGCCCTGCAGGATATGGACTTGTATGAGCGTATTGTTAAGCATCGTTCCATATACTATGCTGTAGGGTATGTAGATTATTCTAAGTTGATGCCGAGTGAGATTGATTTCGTTCCTAGGCAAGAGTTGATGAAGGATTGGGAGGGTGATTATGCAGAGATGTGTAACCACTTTATCTATGGTCAGACATTATCTTTCGAAAAACTTTTAGAGCGAATCAAGGAGTTGCAAGATAGGTTTAGAAAAGCCTTTTAGCGACTTTTACTCCTTAATAAAATGTTCAATATAAAAGTTGGAAGACTATAAGTAGTTGGTATTCAGCCCTAATATTCCTCTGGAATGATGACGAGTACTAATCGTTCATCGATTACGATTATCAGTATAAGATAA
>OHKF01001003.1_pt1 | contig 13209 bp, 10 predicted proteins | sample 1568781 | NCBI WGS metagenome assembly OHKF01 (sample SAMEA3879580, study PRJEB24766) | human gut metagenome | biome: human-associated habitat; feature: feces | place: USA | collected 1985/1987
CCCTGCTCGGCGTCTATCTGCCGATCTGGCTGATGATCGGCTTCCTCGTGCTGGGCTACTGGCTGACCACTAAAACGCCGCTTGGCCGCTACATCTACGCCATCGGCGGCAACCTGGAGGCGGCCCGTCTGTCCGGGATTAACGTCGAGCGTACCAAGCTGGCGGTGTTTGCCATTAACGGCCTGATGGTCGCCATTGCCGGGCTAATCCTCATCTCACGGCTCGGCGCGGGGTCGCCTTCGGCGGGCAATATCGCCGAACTGGACGCCATCGCCGCCTGCGTCATCGGCGGCACCAGCCTGGCGGGCGGCATCGGCAGCGTCGCCGGGGCGGTAATGGGGGCGTTTATTATGTCGGCCCTGGATAACGGCATGAGCATGATGGACGTCGCCACCTTCTGGCAATATATCGTTAAAGGCGCCATTTTGCTGCTGGCGGTGTGGATGGACTCTGCCACCAAGCGGCGCGCATAAGCAGAGACTCTCTGAAGAATGTCTGAATTCTTTGCGCTACCGCCAAACTTCGCCATAAGGCGCTTGAAATATCTCGGGCATTAGCCGGTAGTGTATACCCAACATCATTCGGGTTGCAGACGGCGCCCCCGGCCGCGTACCGGCGTACGTGGCCGGGATGAGTGGTAAGTCAGGCCATCGGCAACATCTTGAATGAAGGGGTATGACCGGGGTTAGAGCAGGAACATTATCTATGTTTGAAAAGCGTCACCGTATTACGCTGTTATTTAACGCCAACAAAGCTTATGACCGCCAGGTAGTTGAAGGTGTCGGCGAGTATCTGCAGGCCTCCCAGTTGGAGTGGGATATCTTTATTGAAGAGGACTTTCGGGCACGCATCGAAAACATCAAAGAGTGGTTGGGCGATGGCGTTATCGCCGACTATGACGATCCCGAAATCGAAAAGCTGCTGGCCGATGTCCACGTGCCCATCGTCGGCGTCGGCGGATCTTATCATCAGCCAGAGCAGTACCCGCCGGTCCACTATATCGCCACCGACAACGCCGCGCTGGTGGAAAGCGCTTTTCTCCATTTGAAGGAAAAAGGGGTGCACCGCTTCGCGTTTTACGGACTCCCCACCTCCAGCGGTAAACGCTGGGCGGTAGAGCGCGAGTATGCCTTCTGCCAGCTGGTCGCGAAGGAGAAGTATCGCGGCGTGGTCTACCAGGGGCTGGAGACAGCGCCGGAGAACTGGCAGCACGCGCAAAACCGGCTCGCCGACTGGCTGCAAACCCTGCCGCCGCAAACCGGCATCATCGCCGTCACCGACGCCCGCGCCCGCCACGTCCTGCAGGCCTGCGAGCTGCTGCATATCCCGGTGCCAGAGAAACTGTGCGTTATCGGCATCGATAACGAGGAGCTAACCCGCTATCTCTCTCGCGTCGCCCTCTCCTCTGTCGCCCAGGGCACCCGCCAGATGGGTTATCAGGCGGCAAAATTACTCCACCGGCTGTTGAATAACGAGGCCCTCCCGCTGCAGCGCCAGCTGATCCCGCCGATGCGCGTCGTTGAGCGACGCTCCACCGACTACCGGTCGTTAAACGATCCCTCCGTGATACAGGCGATGCATTACATTCGCAACAATGCCTGCAAAGGCATCAAGGTGGAACAGGTGCTCGACGCCGTGGGCATCTCTCGCTCTAATCTGGAAAAACGCTTCAAAGAGGAGGTCGGGGAGACCATCCACACGGTGATCCACAGCGAAAAACTGGAAAAGGCGCGCAGCCTGCTGGTGTCCACTAGTCTGTCGATCAATGAGATTTCGCAGATGTGCGGCTATCCATCGCTGCAATATTTCTATTCGGTGTTTAAGAAGGAGTACGACGTGACGCCGAAGGAGTACCGCGATCGGCACAGCGAGGTGATGCTGTAGGGTAAAAAAATGCCCGGCGACAAGGCCGGGCATCCGGATTACAGATGGGCGGCGATGAGCCGCTGATTGTCCTGATACATCGCGAAGAGATAGTTGTTGTAGCTCGACCCTTTGGTCGAATACCCCTTCAGCTTATGGATCATGGTGCTGGCGGTTACTTCCTGATCCGCCTTGCGCAGCTGCAGGCGCGACTTGCGGAAAGAAGAATAGGCCGGGTGGGTGTTCAGGTTTGTTACGTAAGCCTGCACCGACTGCTCTACCGACTCAAACTGCGAGTAACCTTTCATCGCGCCGCGGCAGCGACCGGCGCCGCACTTCATGCCGAACAGGTTGTTATTCTCGCGCGCCAGCCTGGAGGTACCCCAGCCACTTTCCGCCGCCGCCATGGTCGCCACCATGCTGTTCGGAATAATGTCGACACGCTCAAGCAGCGCGTTCCAGGGCACATGACGCGTATTGCCTGACCACTTCACCTTATAACGGGAAGCGATATCCTTCAGGCGCGCCTTCTCAGTCGGCGACCAGCGAGCATCGTACTGCTTGGAAATAAGCCAGTTACGATCCGCAGTAATCGCCTGATTCTGCTTGGTAATATAAGGCATGACCGTCCGGAGAAACGCTTTTTTCCTTGGTGTTCCGGAAGGGTATTTTCGCAAGTCAGGAAGTGAACTGCTCTTTACACTATTGCGAGAATACTCTTGTTTACTGCTTACCTTAGTACTACTTATCTTCTTTACCGTTGGGGCTTTATGACTCTTTGTCGCTGTGTGCGTTGTCGCCAACACACTACCTGAAAAGATGCAGGTTAGTAACATAAGTATGGCGGCCCCATATCGTCGTATGGGATTCGATATCATCAGGTCTCCTGGTCGGATATATGCATTCCAACACCTTGTTTTTCACAAAAAAACGATAGCTGAATCGCTAATAGTATCAAAAATACGCACTGAGGGCATCAACAGAAATAGTCCAATTCCGAATTGCTGTCATCTGAAATCGGTTTCTGCGGCGCATCGCCAGCGCGAAAATGCTAGCTTCGTCTCATTTTTAGCCTATTTTTTGAGCGGTGTCACTCACCCCTTTTCATCCTCCTGGTAAAACGCGCGTCAGGAGGAGTTCACCCGCGCGGCGACAAGGCACACTAGATAAAAACCGCTCACAGGATCTCGCAATGAAACTCGCTGCGCTTGCCACGTTATTCGTGCCTGGGATGGCCTTTGCCGCCTGGACTACCACCGACTTTCCTGCTTTTACCGAAGAAGGGGCCGGCCGATTCATCAGCCAGAAAGTGGTTGAGAAGGGTACACGTCCCCTGCAGCTAAATTTTGACCAGCAGTGCTGGCAGCCTTCCGGCGGCATTAAGCTCAACCAGATGCTGTCCATGGAGCCCTGTCGCGGCACACCGCCGCAATGGCGCATCTTCCGCCAGGGTCTGTATACCCTGGAGGTGGATACCCGTTCCGGCACGCCAACGATGATGATTTCGCTGGAGGAAAAAGAGACCAGCGCCGCGGCGCCGCAGATCCGCCAGTGTCCGAAGTGGGACGGAAAACCGCTGACCATCGACGTCAGCAAAACCTTCGCCGAGGGCAGCAAGGTCCGCGATTTCTACAGCGGTAATGTCGCGACCGTCAGCGGCGGCAAAATCACCCTGCAGCCCGCCTTCGGCAGCAATGGCCTACTGCTGCTTGAGCGCGCCGAGACGGCCGCCCCGGCGCCGTTTGACTGGCACAATGCCACCGTCTACTTCGTCCTGACCGATCGCTTCGTAAACGGTAACCCGGCCAACGACAACAGCTATGGTCGCCATAAAGACGGCATGCAGGAGATCGGAACCTTCCACGGCGGCGACCTGCAGGGATTAACCAGCAAGCTGGATTATCTGCAGCAGATGGGAGTTAACGCCCTGTGGATCAGCTCCCCGCTCGAGCAGATCCACGGCTGGGTCGGCGGCGGCACGAAGGGCGATTTCCCTCACTACGCCTACCACGGCTATTACACCCAGGACTGGTCGAAACTGGACGCCAACATGGGGACCGAAGCGGATCTCCGCCGACTGGTGGATGAAGCGCATAAGCGCGGAATACGTATTCTGTTCGACGTGGTGATGAACCATGCCGGCTACGCCACCCTGGCCGATATGCAGGAGTTCCAGTTCGGCTCCCTGTATCTGCAAGGAGATGAGCTGAAAAAAACTCTCGGCGAGCGCTGGACGGACTGGAAGCCGGGCGCGGGACAGACCTGGCACAGCTTTAACGACTATATCAACTTCAGCGACAAAGCCGGGTGGGAGAAATGGTGGGGTAAGAAGTGGATCCGCACCGATATCGGCGATTACGACAATCCGGGCTATGACGATCTCACCATGTCGCTGGCCTTCCTGCCGGACCTGAAAACCGAATCGAAGGAGGTCTCAGGCCTGCCGAACTTCTATAGCCATAAACCAGACACCGCAGCGAAAGCGATCCCGGGCTATACGCCGCGCGACTATCTGACACACTGGCTGAGCCAGTGGGTACGTGACTACGGCATCGATGGCTTCCGCGTCGATACCGCCAAACATGTGGAGATGGACGCCTGGCAGCAGTTAAAAACCCAGGCCACCGCCGCGCTGGCGGAGTGGAAGAAAGCCAATCCGGATAAAGCGCTGGATGCGGCGCCGTTCTGGATGACTGGCGAAGCCTGGGGACATGGAGTGATGCAGAGCGATTATTATCGCCACGGTTTTGATGCGATGATCAATTTCGACTACCAGGACCAGGCGGCGAAAGCGGCGACCTGTATGGCCAATATTGACCTCACCTGGCAGCAAATGGCGGACAAGCTGCAGAGCTTTAACGTCCTGAGCTACCTCTCCTCGCACGATACGCGGCTGTTCCGCGAAGGCGGCACCACCGCGGCGGAGCTACTGCTGCTGGCCCCTGGCGCCGTGCAGATTTTCTATGGCGACGAATCATCGCGCCCGTTCGGCCCCACCGGCTCGGACCCGCTGCAGGGTACCCGCTCGGAGATGAACTGGCAGGATGTCAACGGCAAGGCGGCCCGCAGCGTTACCCACTGGCAGAAGATCGGCCAGTTCCGCGCTCGCCATCCGGCAATCGGCATGGGCAAACAGACAACGCTGTCGATGTCGCGTGGTTACGGGTTCGTGCGTGAGAGCGGTGAAGACAAAGTGATGGTCATCTGGGCCGGGCAGCAGCAGTAATCCACATGTGGCTCTCCGCCCTGCGGGGAGCCACCATTTAGAACAAAATGCTAACAAAATAGCAATATACAGGATAAAGATAAAAATCCGCCTCCTCCCGCCGATTTGCACCATGCCAGCGCTGGCGTTATGGTTAGCCACTTTCCAGAACCACCGATAGACTATTCGCGATGACATTTTCCCTTTTCGGCGACAAATTCACCCGTCATTCAGGCATCACCCGCTTGATGGAAGACCTTAATGACGGTCTGCGCACGCCGGGCGCTATTATGCTGGGCGGCGGCAACCCCGCTCAGATCCCGGAAATGAATGACTACTTCCAGCAGCTGCTGGCCGACATGCTGGATAATGGCAAAGCCCTTGATGCGCTTTGTAATTATGATGGTCCACAGGGCAAAAGCGAGCTGCTGGCTCTGCTGGCGAACATGCTGCGCGACGAGCTGGGCTGGGAGATCGAACCACAGAATATTGCGCTAACAAACGGCAGTCAGAGCGCATTTTTCTACTTATTTAATCTGTTTGCAGGCCGTCGGGCAGATGGCACCACCCGTAAGGTACTGTTCCCACTGACGCCGGAATATATCGGCTACGCCGATGCCGGTCTGGAAGAGGATCTGTTCGTTGCCACCCGGCCGAACATCGAACTGCTGCCGGAAGGCCAGTTTAAGTACCATGTTGATTTTGAGCATCTGCAGGTGACGGAAGAGACCGGGATGATCTGCGTCTCGCGCCCCACCAACCCGACCGGCAACGTCATCACTGATGAAGAGCTGATCAAACTGGATGCGCTGGCGAATCAGCACGGGGTCCCGCTGGTGATTGATAACGCCTACGGCGTACCGTTCCCGGGCATTATCTTTAGCGACGCCCGACCGCTGTGGAATCCGAACATCGTGCTGTGTATGAGCCTGTCCAAGCTGGGCCTGCCGGGCAGCCGCTGCGGGATTATCATCGCCAACGAAAAAATCATCACCGCTATCAGCAACATGAACGGCATTATCAGCCTCGCCCCTGGCGGCATCGGGCCGGCAATGATGTGCGAAATGATTAAACGACAGGATCTGCTGCGCCTGTCAGAGACGGTGATCAAGCCCTTCTATTACCAGCGGGTGCAGGAAACCATCGCCATTATTCGCCGCTATCTGCCGGAGGAGCGCTGCCTTATTCACAAACCGGAGGGGGCAATCTTCCTCTGGCTGTGGTTTAAGGATCTGCCGATCTCCACCGAGCTGCTGTATCAGCGGCTGAAAAAGCGCGGCGTGCTGATGGTGCCGGGGGATTACTTCTTCCCTGGTCTGGATAAACCGTGGCCGCACACCCACCAGTGTATGCGCATGAACTATGTACCGGACCCGCAAAAAATCGAAGCCGGAGTGAAAATCCTCGCCGAAGAGGTTGAATTTGCCTGGCGCGAACAGGAAGCATAATCTCTGACGCCGCGGGCGGGTAACGTTCGTCAGCGACCCCATTCACGCCAGCGCCAGCCGCTGGCGTTTTTGCGCGCATAGCGCTTCCAGCTCCGCGGGAACCATCACCCGCAGCGCCTGCGTCGGGCAGGCGGCCACGCAGGCCGGTCCTTCGGCGCGGTGATGGCATAGATCGCATTTCAACGCCTGCGCCTGCTGGTTCATTACCGTAACGGTCATCGCGCCGTACGGGCAGGCCACCATGCAGCTTTTGCAGCCGATGCAGCGCCGCTGGTCGACCCACCAGACGTCATTGTCGCGCTGAATCGCCCCCTGTGGGCAAACGCTGGCGCAGGGCGCATCCTCGCACTGCCGACAGGCCATCGCCGTCGATATGTCACCGCTTTTCACCACCCGGATACGCGGCGCGAAATGGTTCGTCGACAGGGCGGCGACATCCTGCGCCTGCTGGTGCGCCACCGCGCAGGCCACTTCGCAGGTACGACAGCCGATGCACCGCTGGGCATTGGCAATAAGAAACTGGTTCATCCTCTGCTCCCTGGGGATAAAACCGCAGGGTGCCAGAATATCCCCTGCCCGCGCTTTGATCCTGAATGGAATCAGCGCTGTTTTTTGTCAGATGGCCGGCAGGATGTGGTCATTTGCCTGACGCTTCACGCACCGTGAAACCCAGCTCACGCGAAATTGCTTCGGCGGTCTCACGTAGTGGTTTTAACAAGTTCTTTTCGCCAGCTCCCCGGCACGAAGTCCGCCGGGGAGCCGACGTTAATGATTACCGGAACAATGCCTTATCGCGCAGGATATGATCGTTGCCGCGACGGCGGGTGAAGCCAATCCGATCGAAATACTCCAGGATCTGGATCGCCAGCTTCCGCCCTACGTTTAAGGTATCGCGGAAATCCGCCGCGCAGGTTGAACCGCGCAGCCGATCCAGCTCGCGCACCCGCTGGGCGAACTGCACAATGCGATCGTTGCGGTAGTAACGATCCTTGACGATCGCGGTAATCATCCCCTGCTGCGCCGCCTGGCGCAGCACCGCGCGCATCAGGGACTCTTCAACATGGACTTCGCGCGCAAGATCGCGCACCCACCACGGATCGTCGCCGAACAGAGTCTCCACCTTCTGCCAGACCGCCTGCTGCTCGTCGGTAAACCCGGCTTTATGCTCCGGCAAATGCAGCCAGCCGTGATGGCTGTGGACTAAGCCGCTCTCGCGCATCTGCTCAATCAGCAGCAGCACCAGCGCTTCATCTTCCATCGGCAGCGCGATGCGGCGCAGGCGCTCCCGGCCAGGGCCCGGCTCGTCTCGATGCTGCTCATGGTAGCGCGCAAGGGCATCCAGCAATTTTCGCTGCCAGCGGGCGGCAAGCGGCGCGCTAAGCAGGCGCTGTCCGGCCTGCAGATAGTCCGGTCGCTGGATCAGGGCCGCCATTCCGGCTTCGCTGAGCTGCCGCGCCCAGGCGAAGTGCTCAAGCCGGACGGCATCCCGCTGCAGATGCAGCTCCAGCGCCTGCGCATCGTCAGCGCCGACCGCCGCCAGGGCGTGCAGCCACTGCAGATATTCCGGTTTACGTTTGCCGCGACGCGGAGGATCCAGCGTCACCACCCGTGCGCCCGCCAGCGTCAAGCGAGCGGAGATATCGCGGAGCACCAGCCGGTCGTTATCCGCCAGCCACAGCGGAGTATCCAGCACCAGCTCCGCCAGGTTGCCCTCAAGAAGCGACACCCGGCCGGTAATGTGGCTGGCAGCATGGTGAATATGCAGCGGCTGCCACTGGCTGAGCGGCATATGGCACTGCAGCTCGACAATCACCCGTTCTGCTGGCTCCGGCGGTGGTGAGGAGAGCAGCCAGTCGCCGCGGTGCACTGCCTCTTTTTGCGCATCGCCGACAATATTCAGCGCAATGCGCTGCCCGGCGTGCGCCTGCTCAACCGCTTGATTCTGGGCATGCAGGCCGCGGACGCGCATCGGCGTGTTGACGCCGGTAAGCCACAGGGTATCCCCGACCCGTACTTCGCCGGAGAGCGCCGTCCCGGTGACCACCAGCCCCGCGCCTTTGACGGTAAAAGCGCGATCCAGCGCCAGGCGAAACCGCTGCTGCTGCGGGCGGGGGCGCTCCGCAAGCTGCAGCAGATGGCTGCGCAGTTCCGCAATACCGATGTTTTCCGCCGCCGCGGTGGGAAAGAAAGCGACGGCGTCAAAGCCCAGCTCGCCCAGGGTCTGCTCGACCTCTGCCTGAACCTCCGCCACCCTGGCGGCCGCCACGCGGTCCGTTTTGGTCAGCGCCACGGTCAGCGTCGGCTTTCCGGTCAGCTGCAGGATCGCCAGGTGTTCGCGGGTTTGCGCCATCACCCCGTCATCGCAGGCTACCACCAGCAGCGCATGGTCAATACCGCCCACCCCCGCCAGCATGTTGGACAAAAACTTTTCGTGCCCGGGAACGTCAATAAATCCCAGCACCCGCCCGTCCGGCTGCGGCCAATAGGCATAGCCGAGATCGATCGTCATTCCCCGCGCTTTCTCCTCCGGCAAACGATCGGCATTCACGCCGGTTATCGCCTGCAGCAGCGTCGTTTTGCCGTGGTCAACATGTCCAGCGGTGGCAATAATCATCGTAACAACATCTCCATAAAGCGGGTTTCATCTTCCAGACAGCGCAGGTCCAGCCAGAGCCGACCGTCATAAATGCGGCCAATCACCGGACACGGCAGCGCGCGCCAGCGGGCCGCCAGCGCCTCCAGCCGGCTACCACGGCCGTCATGCGGGGTAAAGGTCAACGCCGCGCTGGGCAGTCGGTCGACGGGTAACGAGCCGCTGCCAATCTGCGACTGACAAGCTGCCACGCTGACGGCAAAATCAGGATAGTGTGCCGCCAGGTCAGGCTGCAGGCGTTCAGCCAGCCGGCGGATCTCCTCCGCCGGACGGGTGAGCAGGCGCAGCGTCGGCAATTTCTCCCTCAGCGCCTCCGGGTGCTGATAGAGGCGCAGCGTAGCCTCCAGCGCCGCGAGGGTCATTTTATCGGCGCGCAGGGCCCGCTTCAGCGGATGGCTTTGCAGCTGGGCAATCAGCGCGCGTTTGCCGACGATAATCCCGGCCTGCGGGCCACCGAGCAGCTTGTCGCCGGAGAAACTGACCAGGCTCACCCCGGCGGCGATCATCTCCTGCGGCATCGGCTCCTTTGGCAGGCCATACTGACTGAGATCCACCAGCGACCCGCTGCCCAGGTCGGCTACCACCGGAACATCCAGTTCGCGGCCAATGGCCGCCAGCTCCGCTTCGTCGACGGCTTTGGTAAAGCCCTCAATACTGTAGTTGCTGGTGTGGACCTTCATCAGCAGCGCGGTATTGTCATTCACCGCCTGGCGATAATCTTTGGCATGGGTGCGGTTGGTGGTACCCACTTCTTGCAGCTGGCAACCCGCCTGGCGCATCACGTCGGGGATGCGAAATGCCCCGCCGATCTCCACCAGTTCGCCGCGAGAGACCACCACTTCGCGACCGCTGGCGGTGGCCGCCAGCATCAGCAGAACGGCCGCCGCGTTGTTGTTCACGATACAGGCGTCTTCCGCGCCGGTGATCTGGCACAGCAGATCGGCAATGGCGCGATCGCGATGGCCGCGCCCGGCGTCGTCGAGATCATATTCGAGCGTCACCGGCGCGCGCATCGCGCTGGCGACCGCCTCCACGGCCGACTCCGCCTGAATGGCGCGCCCCAGATTGGTATGCAATACCGTACCGGTGAGATTAAACACCGGACGCAGGGCACTCCGCTGGCCGGCGGTGAGCCGCTGCTCACAGGCGTGCTGCCAGTCATGGCTCCAGTCAGGGAGCGTCTGCCGTTGGCTAATCTGTTCCCGCGCCTCATCGAGCATCTGGCGCAGCTGCGCCACCACCTGCGAATGGCCGTGCTGCGCCAGCAGGGGAGAAAAAGCGGGGTCGCGTAGTAAGCGGTCAATGGCCGGAAGCCGGGTATAAAGCGCACGAATTTCGGTAGTCATGAATGGGCCTGGCGGTAAGTTATTTTCCCCCCTCCCGACGGGAGAGGGAGTCAACAATCAGCGGCGATTGTAACGCCTCCTTGCGCAAACTGTTACCTGCCTGGGTCAAGTCCGCGGCGGTTCAGTGCGCGCAAAGCTGGCGCGCTGGAACAACGCATCCACCAGCTTCACCAGCTGCGGCCGGGTGGCGCACCAGCCCGGCGCTACGCGGCGAAAGTTCAGATAAGCAATGGCGCAGGCCGTGGAAATGGTCGCCAGATTAACCTCGTCGCCGCGCAGCGTTCCGTCTGCCGCGCAGGCTTCCAGCCTGTCGAGACCGCGAGCCACTTTCTCCCGCTGGCGGAGCAGTTCTTGCTCTGACTGTTGCGCGCCCGGGCGAGCCTTTTCACGCACCAGCGCCTGGGCGGCCTCCATCACGCCATCCGCCAGCGCCTCTAGCTGGCGCATCCTGAGAGCGGCTCTGGGGTCGGCGGGGATCATCGGCGGCGCCACGCCCAGCAGCTCCAGATACTGGGCGATGACCGGGGAGTCAAACCAGCACTCACCGTCGTCCGTCACCAGCGCCGGTACCTTGCCCAGCGGGTTATAGCGCGCCACACCGTTGCTTTCGCTGTAGGGGGATTCGTTGACAAACTCAAAAGGGATGCGCTTTTCCAGCAGGATCACCGATATTTTGCGCACAAAGGGACTGGTGTAGCTGCCGATCAGTTTCATAGCCTGCTCCTTATCGCCAACAAAGATATGAGTATGGCTCAGGGCGAGGTAAAAGGCAGGTGAGCATCCCGCTCAACCTGCCGCCGATCGCATTAATGGTCGAGATAGAGGTAGTGCATCCAACTGGTCATGCGCAGCAGCACTTTACGCATCACCGAAACGTGGGCGAAATGGTCGGAGTAGACCGCTACCTGCGCGTAGATACCATCGGGTAATGCTGATAGCCCTTGTTCAAGCGATCGCGTTCCGTCGACACGCGGGTGGTGTTGGCCTGGGCTTCAGAGAGCTGCGCTTTGAGGGTGTTAATACTGTGCAGCGCCGTCACCAGGTCGGCCTGCAGACGGTCGACCCGCGCCTGATAGCGCGCCGGGTCAATAGTAAAAAGCACCTCACCCTTTTTGACGCGCTGATTCGCTTTGTCGGTGACGCTGTTAACCACTCCGGTAACCTGCGGCGTAATAGGAATAGATATCACCGCCTTTTGCGCCAGAAAGGTGTAAGGGTGGTTATAGTTCATTAATAAAATAAGCGCGCTAACAATAAATACGCCCCCCAGCGCCGCGGTAGGTACCGTCCATTTATTTACCGGTATTTTGAAGATTTTAAATATCGACCAGGCGATGGCCACGTAGGTCAAAATTATCAACAGATCCATAGATTATTTCTCCGCCGCAGAGGTGGACTGCGGCCGCTGGATGGCCGCCACCTGGTGTTCAAGGTCGCTCAGTCGTTGGCGAAGCTGTTGTATATCGGTCTCTTTTTCAGGTTCGTCAGGGGCCGTATTCGCCTTATGCTGCATGCCCCAGCCGCGCTCAGGCTGGTACAACGTGGCCCAAATCCATAAAAACGGCCAGATGACGTGGAGAGTAAAAAGACTGACCCATCCGGCGACATGAATAGCATCGGAATGAGGGTGGTTGCGTTTTTTGGCGATCAAATAAGGAATATCGTGAATAATGATAATCCCATAAAAAATGACCAGAAAAACGAAGATCAGAACGCCCAGCGCAAAATAATTGAGAAACATAATTCCCTCGGCTTTACGCTAATAATTTATATGAATTTTATTCACGACCCACTGACATTCGGGCCGCTATTTTGAGCATAATTCACGCCTTTCATTTTTGCCATCCGGCGTAAAAAAGTTATTCGGCAGTTAAGGTTGCTTAGTTACAGAGCCATCTCGCCCTGGCCGCAAAACCGGGCCGAGATCACAGCGGCAAAAATCCACCGTGAAATTCTTTGTGATCAAAATCACAAACAAACAACAAAACCACGAAACAAAATTGTGACAAATATCACACAAAAAGGCAGATCAGCGGCTAAAAAGGCGCTGTGTTGTTTTTTTACACAGGAATTATGTGATCAGCATCACTACAAAAAGCGCTTTGCCCCCTATATTCATGTGATCCGTATCACACAAAAGGGCGCTGGCTGGACAGCTAAACGATTCAGTGCCAGATTTCGCACTATCAATCAGGGCCCGGCTACCTCTGCCGCCACATTAACAACAAACCTCGGGCTTTAAGCCTGCGCGATACGCAAAACAGAAGAAGGGGTGTTTTATGTCATCCGATATCAAGATCAAGGTGCAAAGCTTTGGTCGTTTCCTCAGCAATATGGTGATGCCGAATATCGGCGCGTTTATCGCGTGGGGTATCATCACCGCGCTTTTCATTCCGACAGGGTGGTTGCCAAACGAAACGCTGGCGAAGCTGGTCGGTCCGATGATCACCTACCTGCTGCCGCTGCTGATCGGTTACACCGGCGGTAAATTAGTCGGCGGCGAACGTGGTGGCGTGGTCGGGGCGATCACCACCATGGGCGTTATCGTCGGCGCGGATATGCCGATGTTCCTCGGCTCCATGATTGCCGGCCCGCTGGGCGGCTACTGCATCAAGAAGTTCGATAACTGGGTAGACGGTAAGATCAAATCCGGTTTTGAAATGCTGGTGAATAACTTCTCCGCCGGCATCATCG
>OHKF01001004.1_pt1 | contig 13198 bp, 9 predicted proteins | sample 1568781 | NCBI WGS metagenome assembly OHKF01 (sample SAMEA3879580, study PRJEB24766) | human gut metagenome | biome: human-associated habitat; feature: feces | place: USA | collected 1985/1987
TCACTAATTAGATAATATAATTTAGAACCAAGTATACATGTTCCTAAAATAATAAATATTCCTCCACCAAAAGATGATCTCACTGAATAGGTACTTGGATATATCATCATTAAGTTAGAGATAATCGCAGATAATACTAATAGTAGGGATATAACTAATTCTTTATTCTTGCACCCATACTTATAAATATATATAGCTAATAAAGCAAAGAATAAAAGACATATTATTAAGTAATTCCGTTGTAGTACTATCTTTAAAACAGGAAGATAGTTTTCTTTAAATTTAACACTCATATCTCTTGGAATGTTATATTCATTATATTCTACTTCTGATCTAATAATATTACCTGGAGATAACATTAGAACAGCTGCCCCTATAGATGCAGATATCCCCCCTACAATACTCAATATTTAATTCTTTTTTCTACTATTTTAGAATAAATAATATAAACTAGATTAGCTCCTATAATAATAGGAACAACATTCTCATTCCCCATTCCTGCTAAAAACCCTAATATAGTAATAACTATATACGTTTTTAAGTTATCATTTAGTTTTTTCTTGCCAAAAAAGTCTAATAAATATGGATATATATATAACATAGATAACATCATCAACCACAAATAATTAAAAGAACCAACTTCCCATAATATAGTTTCTGATACAATAGGAGCCCCAAATAGTACTAGCATATGCACTATCCATATCTTAAACCAATCATTTTCTTCATCATTAATTCCTAATGTACATTTATAAATTAAAAAACAAAATATAAAATATACTATTGTATTACAAATTGCAAATATACCTCGTCCCCACCATAAAAATAAATGTGATAAGAACATAGGAATTACTCTTCCTCCCCAGCTATTATAAAAAATTCCTAAAGACTTAAATATGTCACTAAAATTACTAATTCGCTCGCTTGTCCCAAAAATAAAAGCATAATTATAATCATCAGCATAAATAGGCTGCAAATAAGATAATATAAAAATAGAAACTAATATTATTCCTAATAAAACTATACTAAATAAATTCTTCACTACTTTTTTATTTGACACTAAATCCCTCCCTATATTACTTTTAGAATTACTCTCTTAATCCATACAAATGAATAACATCTCAATAGCAATATAATTTATCAATAAATCTAAATAAAAGAAAAAGAGATGTGGTTCTAAATATTTATGCTATATCCCTTTTAAAATATTGTTTTATAGTGCAAGCCCTAAAATAATTGCAATAATAAGTAATCCATACCCCTCTAAACATAGTTTAAATAATTTCTTTTTACTACTGCTCTTATATTCCTTCACTTCTAATTCACTGTTCTTATCCTCTATATAATGGATAAATTCCTTTACTTCAATAGGCAAAGATTTACTTGGAATAAATATATCTTCCTTAATATCTATTAACTTAATAATTAATCCAGAATGGATCTTTATTATCTGAGTTATTGATTTAAGTGGTGCTTCAATATAGGAATATTTATTTTCTCTACATATTTTATTCTCATCCACTTTAAAAGAATATATAGTATCTATATCAACAAATTGCTTTTTATATTTTTTCATACCTATCTTTTTTCCTAATAAACATATAAGAATTACTATAACTGTTATTCCTAAAAATAATAATAAAATAGCTGTAATATTAGATGCAAATTTATATTTATTAAAAAGCTTAAATACGTTTATAAATACCAGTATATACCCTAATAACTTTACACAACAGGACATATAGATTTTATTAACCACCGCACTACCTACCCTATAGTTAATATACTCCCTATATTCAAATTCATTTTCAGAAGGTGAAAATTTAAAATTCATTGTAATACCACCTCACCTCTTTATATTTTTCTATATCAGAAATTATTACATCTCTTTCAACATTAAAACCATCAAAAGTCATAATACGGTTTAATACACAAGAATTTTTACTAACAAATATTATATAGCCATCATATATTCTAACTTCTTTAATTCCTTCCCATGAAATTTCTATTAATGTTTCATTCTTCTTAATAGTAAGTCCCTTTTCATTAAAATTAATTTCAATTTCTCCATGGGATTTCTTCAAGTCTATAACTACTTTATTTATATACTTTCCATATATCGTTACCCCTAAAATTATCTGTAGTACAATTAAAGCTAGAAGTATGTATATAGGATAAGATGTTTTTAAAAACATATCTTTAGTAGCAAAATAAAATAACAGAGCTAATATTATATTCACCATAGATACCATTGATACTATAAGCGGAATCAAAAATTTTCCATGAGCTTTTTTAATCATATTTATACTATTGGGATCTGTTAACTGTTTATATGAATACACTATATCTCCCCCATCCATAAATTCTCTTATTATTTTTATTGTACAATATACTTTCAATTATAACAATTAATACCATTGATGCTTTGTTTTAAAAATTAAAAGAGCTAGCATAAACTAGCTCTTTTAGTATTATCTTTTAAAAGTAATTTCTTTTTCCTCTTCTAAATTTATAAATGATTTACTTGGCAATGTTTTAGCTATTACTCTACCTTCTCTTATAGAGTATAAAACTTCTGCTCTTCTTCTTACTGCATCATAACCACTTTCAGCATTTAATAAAATTAAATTACCTGGCTTACCTATTTCTATTCCATATTTATCTTCTATATTTAATGTTCTTGCACTATTAGTTGAGATAAACTTTAGGGATTCATTTATATCATCATATCCCATCATTTGACATACATGTAACCCAAAATGAACTACTTCTAACATATTTCCTGTTCCCATTGGATACCATGGGTCAAAGATATCATCATGTCCAAAGCATACATTAATTCCTGCTTCATCAAGCTCCTTAACTCTAGTAATACCTCTTCTCTTTGGATATGTATCAAATCTTCCTTGTAGGTGAGTATTAACTAAAGGATTTGAAACAAAATTTATTCCTGAAATTTTTAAAAGTCTAAATAACTTATAAGTATAAGCATTATTGTATGATCCCATTGCAGTTGTATGACTAGCTGTTACCTTGTTCTTAAGACCTGTTTCTAAAGCTCTTGTAGCTACAACCTCTAAGAATCTTGATTGTTCATCATCAATTTCGTCACAGTGAACATCAACTAATACATTATATTTTTTTGCTAATTCAAAAATCTTATTTATAGATTCAACTCCATACTCCCTTGTAAATTCAAAGTGAGGTATAGCACCTATTACATCTGCACCTAGCTTTATAGCTTCCTCAACTAGTTCTAATCCATTTGGATATGAAAGAATTCCTTCTTGAGGAAAGGCTACTATTTGCAATGTAACATAATCCTTAACTTCTTCTCTTACTTCAACCATTGCCTTTAAAGCAACTAAACTCTCATCTGTAACATCAACATGTGTTCTTATGAATTGAATTCCGTTTGCCACTTGCCACTCTATTGCCTTTTTAGCTCTAGTTTTTACATCTTCTTTAGTTAAAAATTCTTTTCTTTGAGACCACCTTTCAATTCCTTCAAAAAGAGTTCCACTTTTATTCCACTCAGGTTCTCCTGCTGTTAAAGTGGTATCTAAGTGAACATGTGGTTCTATAAATGGAGCAGATGCTAAAGCTCCATTTCCTTCTATAACCTCTTCCCCTTCTAATGCTTCTAAACTTGAATCTATTTCTTTAAACTTTTCGTCTAAAATTCTTATATCAAATGATCCTTCTCTATCTAAAAGTCTAATATTTTTGATTAACATATTATCATCACCTTATTTATTAGTTATTTTTGTTCCTACTACATAAACTAACATTGTTGTTATAATTGCGTTTAATGCTATAACTCCTACTGTAACAACATTTGCAACTATAAATCCTGCTAAGAAGGATACTATAGCCACCCAGTTTATATTTTTGAATTCTGTTTTTTCTATAGTATCATACTTTCTTTTCTTTACAAAGAAGTAATCTGCTATTAATATTCCACCTACTGGAGGTAACATTGAGTTTAAGAATGTTAAGAATGCTGTAAAGTTATTATTTAACCATATTGCACCTACAGTTCCTATTAGCCCTCCTATGATTACCATATGTTTCTTAGGTAATTTTGTTATATTTGAAAGTCCTAATGCAGCTGTATATATTGCATTATCATTTGTTGTCCATATATTTAAACCTAGTACCAATATTGCTGGTATTACTAACCCTTGTGAAAACATAACATCTGCTATATCTGAATTTCCTGTAACCATTGCTCCAACTGCTCCAAACAAGAACATTAATGAGTTACCTATAAAGAATGCTATTACAGTTGTTGAAACTGCAACCTTCTTATTCTTTGAGAATCTTGCAAAGTCTGGCGTAGCTGTTCCTCCACTTATAAAAGATCCTACACATAATGTTACAGCTGTTACTAATGCCATCTTAGTTGTTGGCTCTATATTCATTAATCCTTGAACTCCACCAACTGAATTTGTTGCCATTATAGCTGATGTACTACCTAATATTGCTATGGCTGGTACTGCTATTGCACTTAATATTGTTAAAGACTTCATTCCAAAATAAGCTGTTGCTGTCATTAGTATTCCTGTAATTGCTACTAATAAGTATAGATTTACATTAAATCTATTTGCTACTGGTATTGCAAACATTGCTATTCCAACACCAAACCAACCTATTTGAGTAATACTTGTTACAAATGATGCTAAATATGAACCCTTTTCACCAAATGAATACCTAGCAAGTAAGTGCATTGAAAGTCCAGTGTCAGCTCCTATATAAGCTAATGCTCCTGTATAACAAGCTAGTATTAAATTTCCTATGAATACTGCTATAAAGAAATCCTTTAGTGGTAAGCCTGTCCCTAAATTCCCTCCTGTTAACATACTCGCTGAGAAGAATGTAAATCCAAGCATAACCACAAACATTGAAAAGAAACCTTTCTTATCTTTTTTATGCACATGCTCCAATGCATAATCACTATCATGATTTTTTGTCTTTTGTTCCATTTTTTATCCTCCTAAATTTTATATTTAGGAAAACCAGTACTCATATTTAAAAGAAAAGACCTTTCTTTTGTAGAAAGGTCGTTTCACTTAATAAAAAGATATACACCCATGTATCTTTTCATTTTAACTGTGCCGTATAATTTCGACCTTATTAATCTCTCTGGATTTAATTTAAAGGACTAGTTTTCTTGGATTCATTATATATCTATTTGTCGAATTCAGTCAACATGTTTATATTTAATTATTCATTTTTAATAATATTAAATTTTTCCTTGTAATTATATAAAAAATAGAGATAGCCTAATATTAAGCTATCTCTATTCTTTATAATAATAAAACTAATGCTTCTTCTTTAGCATAAATAGGAATCCACCAACCATCATAGCTATACCATTTACAGCTACTATAGGCCATACGTTATTTCTATCTCCAGTTGTAACAGTTCCATTAGTTCCACTACCATTTCCTTGTCCAGGAGTCTCCCCTGGTTTTTCAGTTGGAGTATCAACTGGTGGTTCTGGATTTGGATTTTCTGGTTTTTCAGGTACTTTTGTATTATCCATTGCATCCTTTAACGCCTTCATGATACCTGTTATTTCATCTTTTGAGCCATCTATTAATTCATTTTTTGCTTCTTCAATTTGCTCTTTTAATGTTTTCCAAGCATCAGATTCATAATTTTTCTCTTCTAACTTTTCAGCTTGTGAAATTAACTCTTTCAACTCAGATACATCAACTAGCTTATCATCTATTGATTTTAAGCTTTCTACTGCTGCATTTACCTCATCTTTACTTGCATCTGATTTGTTTAATATTGTTTTTGCTGATTCTACTGTACTAATATATTCACTCCATGAATTTACTGTATAATTTACTTCATCATGAGGAACTAAATTATTAATAGCTTCTTTTAATAATGTTAAATCTACTAATGCTTCAACTTTTCCTGGTGCTTGTGATATTATTAATTGAATTTCTTCATCAGTAGCCTTTGGATTATTTAGTGTATCGATAACACTATCAATAAACTCTTTATAAGCATTCCATGATGCTTCTGTATAAGATTCTTCATCCTTCTTATTAAATTCATCAATAATACTAATCAAAGCTTTTCTATTCTCATCTAATGGAATTAGATTTGCAAATGCATTATTTCTGTTACTTGCTCTTTTGTTGCTGCTGGATTTGATAATACTTCATTTCCTTTTACTAATGCATCTTGTAACTTATTATAACTTTCTTCAACAAATAGATCTTTATCTACTGCTTCATATTCTTCTACCTTTAATTTTAAATCCTTAATATAAACAAGAGAGTTCTTAGCAGAAATTAAAGTCTCTGTAGCATCATCAACTTGTTTTTGTGTTGCATTCTCAGATAATAATATATCCTTTGCACTATTATGTGACTCTGTATATGCTTCAAAACTATTAGCTGTATAATCATCCTTTGATTCAGCAATTGTTTCATATTCAGCTATAGCAGATTCTAAATCTACTTTTGTTACAGTATTTACTAATTTTGCATCAGCCCATACAGCATGATCATTTGAATCTGCACCATTAGTTTCTGTAATAAGTGATACTGTTTTAGCTCCACGAATATCTACATTTACTGGAACTGAAGTTTTAAACATCACACCATTTTTACGGAATACCTCTTTACCATCAACCTTTACTACAAAGTTAACATTACTATTACCACCTTGTTCCATTCCAATTCCTGCAATTGCAGTAAAGTTTGTAGCATCTTTACCTTCAACATTAATTGTTACTTCGGAAGGTGCATGTGATCCAACACCCTTTTTAAATGGAGTCTTAACTCCATCAACCCAAACACCTAAAGGACTACCACATGTACAAAGATCCCTTTGGTTTGAACTGTATCCGCCCTTATCAACTATCCATTCCATATCACTTACATACATTTGATCTACTAAACTAAACTTTATAGTATATACCTTTTCTATACCATAAGATGAAGTTGCTTTAATTGTAGCTACAGGATTTTCCTTTGTAGCTTGAGTAATTTCTAATTTTACATTTTCATCTGTAGCAACAGCCTCTACATTTGGGAATGTAATATCTTCTTTATTAAATAAATCATAACTATATTCAGTTCTTAAAGGCTCAAATCCATCTAAAGAAACACCATCTAAAGTTATATTAGTAACTGGCATTATTGAATTTGGATTTAACTTACTATTTTCCATTCTCTCTTTTACAAATTCACTATCATTAGATGCAGCTTTTGTAATTGGAGTAATTCTAAATGAATGTGTATAAGTTTCACCTTTATTTAAAATATATTCACCTAATGGACCTGGACCACAACTTGCATTACCAAGACCTCTTTGAGCATAATCTACTGTTAATACTGTATCCTTAATAGTAGGAACTTGGTATGGATGACCTAGATTCTTCCAGGTATTGTGAATATCTTCAGCCCTATAATGTAGCGCACTTGTTTCCATCTTATCCTCGGCAACTACCATTATACCTTTACCATTTTCACCATTGGTTAAAGCAGTCCATCTAATATCTGTCTTATTTCCATTCTCTTGTGGTCTAACATATTTACTTGAGAAAGAATTAGTTACTGTATCCTTATAAATTCCAATCTTAGCCCCTGTATTTCTATCGATATAATTTTCTTGAGGCCCTCTACCATAATAAGTGATGTTTTCATATCCTTCTGGAACTATCATCTTCATACCAACTCTAGCAATTTCGCCAACTGCATTAGAATTTGCTGGTGTAAAGCTATTGCTTACTACAATATCACCATTTGCATAAATTATATAATCAATTGAGTTTTGTGAATCTATTCCTTCAATAGTTCCATCTACATGTACTGAAACCACCTTATCTTTTACATCTACAGTGTAATTATTAACCTTAAAGTTATCAGCTGCATTTTTCATACCATCTGTGAAGTTTGGATCATTACTTACTCTTGCTCTCCAGTAATTTGGCTTTGGTCCTTCCTTTAATAAAACCTCTCCGTTTACTGTATAATTTGTTATATATCCAGTATTTTTATCAACTGTAACAGAGAATTTATCGCTGTTTTCTCCACCAGTAATAACTGTTGAATCATCTTTTTCTTCTACATTTATTGTATTATTTTCACTTACATCAATAGATGGACGAGCCACTTCTGGTGTATAGTTTAACATAAGTTGTTCGAAAGCTATCTCATCACCCTTATGTCCATAGTATTCTCCTGCCCATGGTTGATCTTCTTTTAGTGTTACACTAAATTCTAATATATAATCAGAACCTTCTACTATTTGCATTTCTGGTAAATCTAATTGAATAGTCTTTTCTTCACCAGGTAAAATATTTTTTTGCTCTTCTGAAAGCTTTCCTTGAGCTTTAATTCCATTATCAATTAAAAGCTTCCAACTTATATCGTATTCATTTAAGTTTGTATTTAAGAATTCGTTTACTATTCTAACTGTTCCATCTTTAGCTTGTCCATCATCATAGAATGAAACTTCTTGATGTACTTTTTTAACTTCATATAACTCATCAGATGGAGTTCTGTCTGCATTCATTAATCCATTTGCACAAAAATCATTATCAGTAACTTTTTCTCCCCAGTCTCCACCATATCCAAAGAAATATTCTCCTTCTGGGTAATTTGTTGTTTCTTCTCTAACTTCATTTTCATTAAAATTCATAGAATATACTATATCTTCTTGAGGAACTTTGTAGTTTTCTTGAATTTCTTGTTTAGTAAGCGCTTTCTTTAAAACCATCACGTTATCAATCAAACCGTTAAAAGTACGCCCATTGTATTGTGGGTCATCACCAATTCCTATATTGTAGCTTGCACTATCTACCGGAGTATTCTTTGATATACTCTTTTCTCCAACCATTTCTCCATCTATATATAAAGAATATTTGCCATTTGCATATGTGCCCACAATATTAGTCCATTTTCCTATTTTTTCACTAGGGAAGTCAACAGTTAAAGTACCACTGCTCCATCCATCCACGAAAAATTCTATTTTATTGTTTGCTTTAGATATTTTTAAATTATAACCATTATCACCTTTAGAAATGATAGCTTGATCACTTCCTGTCATTCCATCTAACTTCACCCATGCTGATAATGTTAATTCGTCACTATTTGCATTTACACTTGGAACAAAAGTTTTTCCTCTTAAGGCTTTTCCTTCTCTTCCATTTTCCAATGTTCCTTTTATTTCTGATTCAGTTCCATCTGCATTTTTCACGTAATACTTTGTAGTATTTTTAATCTTTGTAGCAATTGACTGATCCATCCAATCCCATATGAATCCACCTTGGGCATTTTCATAATTTCTAAATACATCCCAGTACTCCTTAAAGTTTCCTAGTGCATTTCCCATAGCATGTGCATATTCAGATTGAATATAAGGGGCTTTATTATTGGTATTAGTTACGTGTCCAACTACTGATGATACTCCCCAGTATTGTGATGAATAAATATCAACCATTGATTGTTCTCTATTTCCCTTTGTATAACGATTATCTCTTTCATATTTTCTTAGTCTTGATGGATCACGTTCTAAAATCCATTGAGTAGAATTATAAAAACAATAACTATCATTCATAGGGTAAGTTCTATAAGTTGCTTCATTTCCTAAAGACCAAATTACAACAGATGGATGATTCTTATCTCTTTCCACCATATTTATTGTTCTATCCATCACAGAGTTGTTCCACTCTGACTCACCTGATGGTATATCAGCTTCAATTGCTCCTTTATGTGATTCAATGTTTGATTCATCACATATATATAAGCCTAATTCATCTGCTAATGCATAAGTATATGGATTATTAGGATAATGTGATGTCCTAATTGCATTAACATTGAATTGTTTCATTGTTACTAAATCTTCTTTTATATCTTCTCTTGTAAGAGCTCTACCATTTATATGGTCAGTCTCATGTCTATTAGTTCCTCTAAACATGATCTTTTTACCATTAATTTGAGCTTGCTCTTGACCTGCTTCATTTATATCAACTTTATCAATTTCTCTAAATCCAACTCTTTGACAAGTTGTTTCAAGTACATTACCATTTTCATCTTCTAATTGAATTAACAATCTATAAAGATTTGGTGTGTCTGCAAACCACTTTTTAGGGTTAGTAACCTCTTTAGAGCCTGTACCCCTTTGTCCCTTATCATCTGCTCTCTCTTCAACTGTAGCTTTTCCTGCGCTTACTTCTACATCATAAGAAAGTGGTTCATTCCAAAGTTTCTTATCACTATCTATTTCATATAAATCAGCTTTTACTGTATACTTACCAGACTTTTCTGGACTTAAACTTCTTACGTCTGTTTCTAATGTAAGTACAGCATCTTTATATTCTTCATCTAAATCAGTTTTTACAAAGATATCACGAATCTCTACATCTGATTTTGAATATAAAAATACATCTCTAAAAATACCACTTAAACGAATGAAGTCTTGGTTCTCTAAATAGCTTCCTGTTGACCATCTATATACCTCAACTGCAATTGTGTTTTCTCCTGGTTTAAGATATTCAGTAATATTAAATTCATCAGCAGTATAACTATCTTCAGCATATCCTACTCTTTCTCCATTTATATATAAATAGAATGCTGATTCTACACCTTGGAAAGAAACAAAGGTTTGTCTACCATCCCAGTCCTCTGGTAAAACGAAAGTTCTCTTATATTGGCCAACGCTATTTTTAACAGTTGGTGCAACAGGCTTATTCTTTCCATTTGTATTATAGTTTACTGATTCATAATTTGCCCAAGGATATGTCTGATTTGTATAAATTGGTGTGTCATATTTAAAATCACCATTTTCATCTCTCTGAGTTTGTATATTACTTGGAACTTCAATCTTATCCCAGCCTTCTGTATTCCAGGCCTCTTTATAATTTTTAGCTTCACCACCTCTTAAATCGTTTTCACGATCTGCAGGTTTTTCAGCCCATTTAAAGTCCCATGTTCCATTCAAGCTTTGATACCACTTTGAACCTGTTTCATCAAGATTATCTAATGCTGACTTTTCATGCTTCAATGCCTTTTCAATAGTTTCATATGGAGTAAATGTAGATCTTGCTGACTCACGATTTACTTCTATAGTGCTAATTTGGTCATACCATTCTTCTCCTGCAAATTGCGTATCTACCGCTTTTACAAATTTCATTGAACCGAAATCTACTACAGATAATACTAGAGTACTTGCTAAGAGTAATGAGGTAAATCTTTTCGTATTTTTAAAATTCCTACTTTTCTAACATCCAATGCATTGTCCTCAAATACATAAAACGGCCTATCATAAATTAAAGCAAATGCCATGTTATCGAAAACTGTCATATGTGGATATAAAGCGTAGTTTTGGAAAACCATTGCTATATCTCTTTCCTTAGGTTCAACGTCATTTACAAGCTTGTCCCCTATATATAATTCTCCCTTTGATATATCTTCAAGCCCAGCGATCATTCTTAATGTTGTTGATTTACCACATCCTGATGGTCCAACGAATACTATAAATTCTTTATCTTCAATTTCTAAGTTAAAGTCCTTAACTGCTGTTACGTCTCCTTGATATATTTTATAAATATGTTGTAATGATAAATTTGCCATTTTTATTCCTCCCATAAATTAACTTCACTTGTTATATTTATTGTACACCTTGTAACTGTTTTCATCTATATGTAATATTTCCAAATATGAAACCTATTATTTGTAATTTTATCTAAAATATATATAATGTTTGTATATTTTCTCTAATTTTATTGATATATTCACAAAAATATTATATATCATTACTACATAACATTCAAAATCATTAACATAAAAGCATAAAATCATTATGCCTTTTTATGCTAATGATTTTATGCCCATCTATTATTAACTATTCATTTTCCATTTGCTTTTTTATTGCTTTTGCAAATTCTTTTTGCTCTTTTCTATCTTCCTTTTCAAATTCTCTTATATCTTTATCTAATTCTTTAGCAAATTTTTTCGCATCTTTTTCTTCTTGTTTATAACCCTTTTTTTCTTCTCTTAATTCTTTTCTAACTTCATGATAAGCTTCTTTTTCAGCTTTCTCTTCTTCCCTTACTTCTTGCTTCATTTGATGTTCTAATTTATGAGCAAACTTCTTTTCTTCATGTCTTTCATGTCTTTCTTCTTTCTTTTCTTCATGATGTATTTTCATTTCATTTATTCTTTCTTTTATGCTCATAACTATTATCTCCTTATAATAAAATTATTTTACTGCTTTTAATGCCTCTTCATAATTAGGTTCATTTATAACATCTTTGCAATATTCAACATATGTAATTTTATTATTTTCATCTACAACAAATATAGCTCTTGTTAAAAAACAAAACTCTTCTATTAAAGTTCCATATTGTTTTCCAAAACTTTTTTGTTTATAATCTGATAAAGTTATTACCTTGTCTATACCAGCATTGCCACACCATCTTACTTGTGCAAATGGCAAGTCCATAGATATAACATATACAGTGACATCTGAAAGCTTTGTTGCTTCTTCATTAAACTTTCTAACTTCCATATCACAAACAGATGTATCTATAGATGGAACTACTACAAATATTCTTTTCCCCGAAGTATCTTTTAAGGTTAAATTTTTAAAATTATTATCTACTACAAGAAAATCAGGCGCATTGTCTCCTACATTAAGTCTAGGTCCAACTAAAGTAATTGGATCTCCATTAAATGTTATTTGCATGAACTAAACCTCCTTTAAATTATTAATGAATGGTCCATTAATATAATTCCCCAAGTACATAAATTTTAATTATATAAAAAATAAAATCCAATGATATATTTATTACATCATTGGATTTTATTATATTTATAGTTCTATCCATTCACTTATAGTATTTTCTTTAATAAAGCCTCTTTTTTTATACATCTCATAAGCAATATTATTTTTTTCTATTACTATTAATGCTATATTAGCTACATTTTTATTATTTAAGAATTGTATAGCAGTCTCTAAAAGTTTTTTCCCTAAACCTTTTCCTCTATAGCTTTTACATAATCCTATATCAAACATACCTTCATTAATTTCTATTTCACAATTCATAAATCCTATTATATTATCATCATTTTTAACCATAAAATAATATTTGCTTTCTTCTTTATTATTTAAATATCTATTAAGATCTTCATTATCTAGCCAGGTTCCATGAGGCATATCACTAAAT
>OHKF01001007.1_pt1 | contig 13177 bp, 7 predicted proteins | sample 1568781 | NCBI WGS metagenome assembly OHKF01 (sample SAMEA3879580, study PRJEB24766) | human gut metagenome | biome: human-associated habitat; feature: feces | place: USA | collected 1985/1987
TGTAATAGTTGGACTAATATATTACTTATTACTTAGATTTGGAATTGTGGGGTGATAAGAATGAGTAATAGTACAAAGAGAGTAGGCTCTCAAACAATAGAATTAAAAAGTAAACCTAGGATAATAGCTACATATAGTGTGGTTGGTCCTAGGGAAGGGCAAGGGCCTTTAAAAGAATATTTTGATAAAATATTGCAAGATGACTGTAATGGATGTGAAAGCTTTGAAAAGGCTGAAAGTAGTTTAATGATAACTGCTATAGAAGGAGTAATTAAAAAAGGGAATGTAAAAGAAGAGGATGTAGATTATCTTTTTAGTGGTGATTTATTAAATCAGTTAACATCAACAAACTTTGTTGCTAGAGAATTTAAAATTCCTTTTTTTGGAGTGTATGGAGCTTGTTCTACTATGGCTGAATCATTAAGTTTATCATCAATGATTATGGATGGTGATTTTGCAAAGTATGCAATTGCTTCCACATCATCTCACTTTAGTTCAGCAGAAAGACAATTTAGATTTCCATTAGAATATGGTTGTCAAAGATGCCCAACATGCCAATGGACAGTTACTGGTTCTGGAGCTATGGTATTAGGAAGAAGTGGGGATTATCCTAGAGTTACTTATGTTACAACAGGACTAGTAAAAGATTATGGAATAAAGGATGCTAATAATATGGGTGCAGCTATGGCACCGGCAGCTGTAGATACTATATATAATCACTTTAAGGATACAGGTAGAACACCTAAAGACTATGATATTACCACTTCAGCTCTTCCTAACATAACAGAATCATTATTTAAAAAAACAGTTCCAACTGGAATACAGCATGGAACTATTACAGTTATTTTAAATAATGAAAATCTAGAGGTTACTACATATAGAACTGAAGGGAATTATATTGATAATCGTCACCCTGAATCCGTTGAATTTGTATCAAATATAAAAGAAGATTTATCAAGACGTGATTTCACAGTTAATGCTCTTGCTTACAATAATAAAGTTGGCTTATTAGATTATTTTAATGGAATAGAAGATATAAATAATAAAATAATTAAAGCTGTTGGTAATCCTAATAAGCGCTTTCAAGAAGATGCTTTAAGAATGCTAAGAGCTATAAGATTTAGTTGCCAATTAGGATTTGAAATTGAAGAAGAAACATATTCAGCTATAAAGACAAATTATAAATTAATAAAAAATATTAGTCTTGAAAGAGTTAGAGATGAACTATGTAAAATTTTAATTTCTAATAATCCTTGCCAGGGGGTAAATATGCTTAAAGATACTGGAATATTACAAATAATCATTCCAGAAATTAATTCTCTAGTTGGCTATACACCTCGTTGCAATAATCATAATAGAGATGTTTTTAATCATACGTTAGATGTAATAAGCAATACTTCAAGTAATGATTTAATTCTAAGATTATCTGCATTATTCCATGATGTTGGTAAGCTTAATACACTTAAAGAATTACCTAATGGTCATTGTTACTTTCCTGGTCATGCCCAAGAAGGTGCAGTAATATGTAAACCAATATTATCAAGATTAAAATTTGATAATAATACTATAGATAAGGTTTCTAAAATTATTTATGACCATTTAGTTTTAGATGTAAATTATATGCCTACAGATGGTGAAATTAAAAGATTATTAAGACGTGTTGGTCCTGAAAATATATTTACTCTTTTTGAACTTCAAAAAGCAGATATAAATTCATTATGGGATCCAGTTCCGTTCTTAAAAAAGGTAGATTATATTTCTAATAGAGTAAAGTTAATTCTTGAAAATAATGATCCTCTTTATATTAAAGATTTAGCTATTACCGGTTCTGATTTAATGATAAATTTAAATATTAAACCAGGAAAAATTATTGGAGAAATATTAACTTTTTTATTAGAAAGTGTTTTAGATGATACTAGTTTAAATAATAAAGAAAGCCTTTTAGAAATTGCTAAAAACTTTCTTTAACTATAAGAAAAGCATTGTACTTATTTCTAAGTTCAACGCTTTTTTATTTATAATAAAACTTCTTTATCTATTCCAAATAAGTAAAGATAACTTTCCTTAACTTTTTTTTCAGTTATTTTCTCTAAAGCATCTTTATAATACTTAAGCTGTGATCTATATCTATCTATTATTTCTTCTTCGTTCCCCTCTTCTACATAATCAGTCTTATAGTCTAAAAGAACTATTCCATCCTCTTCTTCAAAGAAACAATCTATTATACCTTGAAGTCTTATTTTTTCATCAATATAAACTTTCTTATTTAATTCTGGTTTATATTCAACACTACTTAATTCAGTAAAGAAAGGTAATTCTCTACTTACTAATCTTCCTTCTTTATAAGCCTTTATTAATCTTTTTCCTAAATTACTATTAAAGAAATTATAAATTTTCTTATACCAAACTGTTGAGGCTTCCTTTTCAGTTAATGAATTATCTAATACCATTTCTTCTATTTGAGCTTTAATCTCACCAATAGTATTCACCCTATCATAATTTAATCTCTGCATAACATAGTGAATTACAGTACCTCTTTCTGCTGCCGATAATCCCTTTTCCTCTTTTAAAAATTTAGGCTTTAAAACTTCCTTTTCTTTAAATACTTCAACGGTATCATGTACTTCATCACCATAAGTAAATTCTTTTTTCTTTAAATCAGAAACCGAAATATTACTAGGTAACATTGCTCCTTCTATAAACTTATATTTATAATCAAGTCTTCTTTGAATTTCTTTATCCACAACTATATTTTTAGAAGTTATAAACAAGCTCTCATCTTCAATTTTATCCACAGGCTCTAAACTTTTATCCACTGTTAATAAGTCTTTTGTCCAGAATTTAATATTCCATGTGGAAAAGTCACTTGTAATTAAATCTCTAGTAGCACCCGTAACCCCTCTTAACTTTTCTCCACAGGTATGTTTACACATTGCCATAGCAATCCAATCTAAATATGATTTTCCTTTTAAAACTTCAGAAGGTAAAACTATATTTTCATCTAAGGATGCTGATGATATCCATCCACTAATTGCCTTTTCTAAATTGCTAGTAGCTCCAGTTATTATTAACTTTTCCTTTGCTCTAGTAAATGCAACATAAAGTATTCTCATTTCCTCAGAAAGAGTTTCTAATCTTATTCTTTTCTTTATAGCTTCCTTTGCTAATGTAGAATATGAATTTCTAGTTTCTAAATTAACAAAATTAGGTCCAAACCCTAGCTCCTCATGATATAAAATAGAATTTGATAAATCCATTAAATTAAATTGTTTTCCCATTCCACTAGTAAATACTATAGGGAACTCAAGACCTTTACTTTTATGAATACTCATAATTCTTACTACATCTTCATTCTCACCAAGAACCTTAGCACTTCCCATATCTCCAGAAGACTTTCTAAGCTTATTAATAAAGTTTATAAAATTAAATAAACCTTTAAAGCTTGTGCTTTCATATTGCTTTGCTCTTTGGAAAAGAATCTTTAAATTTGCCTGCCTTAACTTACCATTAGGCATTGCTCCAACATATCCATAGAAAGCAGTATCCATATATAAATACCAAATAAATTCATCTATAGGAGTATAAATTGCTCTTTCTCTCCACTTTGATAAATCATCCATAAACTTATTACATTTAAAACTTAATTCTTCGTTTACTTTATGAATACCTTCTGATACTTCCTTTATTACTTCATAAAAATATAAGTCCTTATTTAATAATCTTAAATCACTTAATTCCTCTGCTGTAAACCCTACTATAGGTGACCTTAATGTTGCTATCATAGGAACATCCTGCAGAGGATTATCTATTATCTTTAAAAGAGACATAATAGTTCTTATTTCAATAGATTCAAAATATCCGCTACCAGTATCGGCATATACAGGAATACCTTCAGAACCTAATTCATCTAAAAATATTTCTGACCAATTCTTTGTTGCTCTTAAAAGAATTACTATATCTTTATACTTAACATCTCTATATTCTTTAGTATCTTTATCAAATACTTTAAACTTTTTACCATCTTTATCTTCAAATAATTCCTTTATTCTTTTAGCAACTATTTTAGCTTCAAGAGTTATTCCATCAATGTCTTCTTCCTCTTCTTTAGAACCTTCTTCATTATCATCGTCAGAATAATCTTCATCCTTATCTTTTATTATTCCTGATTTATCTAATATATGAAGTTCTATTTCTCCACCAACTATTGACTCTTCATCATTAGCACTTTCAAAACTAGCTCCTAAATTTAAGGCTTCTTCATCAGTATATTCCAGTTCTCCTACAGTTTTAGACATAACCATTTTAAATATATAGTTAACCCCTTCTATAACTTCTTGCCTACTTCTAAAATTCTTATATAATTGAATTTTTCTATCATTAGTACCTTCCTCTAAAGAGTATCTATTATACTTATCTAGAAATAACTCTGGCTTTGCCTGCCTAAATCTATATATACTTTGCTTAACATCTCCAACCATGAATACATTAGCTTCTTCAAATCTTCTTCTTGAAACTAAGTCTATTATAGTTTCTTGAACGTTATTAGAATCTTGATATTCATCAACTAAAACTTCATCAAAGAATTCCATGAAGTGTTCTGCAACCTTAGAAGGAACTATATTATTATTTTCATCTCTATCTATTAATATTTTTAAGCAAAGATGCTCTAAGTCATTAAAATCTAATATATTCTTTTCTCTTTTCTTTTCATTAAATCTCTTAGAAAATTCAAGTGTTACAGATGCTAAAGTCTTCATAAAAGGATATACTCCTATTATTCCATCTAATGCTTCTTGAGGAGTAAATTCAAATGTACTTTCTATTAAAGCTTTAATCTTTTTCTTTACAGAATCTCTTATACTTTTAACTGAATTTTGGGCATTTTCATCTGAAACTTGATTTTTCTTTACTGTCTTTAACTTAATAAAAGTAATAGAATTTAATGCAGTATATATACTATTTAAATTTTCATCTAAACTTACATATGCTCTTTCTAAATAATCATAATCACTATTAAAAGCATCTAAATAAGGAGCTAATCCATCAGTATCATTAATAATATTAATAGCCTTTTTATACATATTTAAAAAACCTACTAATTCCACTCTTAAGCTATCTTTTAACACCTTAACCCACGGACTTTTATCAAGATCTTCAATTGTATCTATATTAAAATCTTCAGCTTTTTCTATTAACCATTGCTCTGGCCAAGGTCCACTCATAGAAAACCTATATAATGAAAGTATCATTTCCTTTAGTTTTTCATCATCTTTAGAACCACTATATGCTTCAATTAACTCTTTAAACTCTTCATTATCTTCTTCATAATATTCTTCAAAAAGCTCTTCAATTATTTCATTTTTCATTAAAGTTGCTTCAGTTTCATCACCTATTCTAAAGCTAGGATCTAAATCTATAGTATAAAAATAATTTTTAATTACATCTAAACAAAAGGAATGCATAGTAGTAATATTAGCTCTACTTAATAAAGTAAGCTGTCTTTGAAGGTTTTTAGAGTTAGGATTATTTTCTAATGCTTTAGATATAGCAGCTGCTATTCTTTCTCTCATTTCTGCCGCTGCAGCACTAGTAAATGTTACAACTAAAAGCCTATCTATATCTACTGGATTTTCTTCATTAGTTATTATTCTTATAATTCTCTCTACTAAAACTGCTGTTTTTCCTGAACCTGCAGCTGCTGCTACAAGTAAGTTACATCTTCTAGTTTCTATAGCTTGAAGTTGTTCTTTAGTCCATTTAGTACCTGACATAATTACTCTCCCTCCTCTTCCTTTACTTTATTAATCATAGAGTTCCATAAATCATCTTTTTTCTTTTTTAATATAATCTTATATTTATTATCTCTAATAGAAGTATCAAACTGACATATTGCCGAATAATCACAATAATCGCAATAAGTTACTTTAGATGATTTACAAGGCTCTATTTTTACTTCTCCACTAAGCATTTCCTCACAAATTTCAATCATCTTATCATTAACATATTTTCTTAAAAGTTCAAATTGTTCTTCTGTTACTACAGAACTAGTGCTTGTAAAATCTCCATCCTTTTTAAATGCTGCTGGTATTACAAGTGAATATGTCTCCATATCTTTATCCATTGCTTTAACAAGCTCAACATTTTTTAATAACAATCCATCCATCTTAAGCTTTTTTAATACTTCAACTTGAATTTCCTCTTCTGTTAAAGCTTTTTTAGACTTAATTATTGGATTATCAATTTTAAAGTATAATATTCCACCAGGCATACATTGAGTCTTTAAGATTTGCTTAGAGTTTTTAAGTATTGCATCTAAATAAACTAATAACTGTATTTGAAGACCATAATATAATTCATTTAAATCAAAATTCTTAGAGCCTGACTTATAGTCAACAATTCTTATATATGTCTCTCCATTTAAATCAACCTTATCAATTCTATCTACTCTACCTTTTAAATATACTGTTTCCTTTGAAGGTAACTCTAATTTAATAGGATCTGAATCTTTAAAATCTCCAAAGTCAAATTCACTTTTAAATATATCAAACTCACCTTTTCTCATTTGCTCTGATATTACAGTTACTGATTTAGTTATAGTCTTTTTAAATCTTTCAGAAAAATATTGATATTTCTTATTACTATTTAATATTGAGTTAGTTTCATTTTTTAACTTATTATTAACTAGCTCATTTACTATTTCACTACATCTCTCCTTAGTTAAATCACCCCATAATATATGATCTTTTCTTATTTTATTAGTAAACTGATCTAATATATCATGCATAAATGAACCTAGGTCTGGAGCTGTAAATTCATACACTTTTCTATCCTTAGCCTTTAATCCATATTGAACATAATAACTAAATGGACATTGTGCATATTTTTCTATTCTCGAAACACTAAATATTAGTCTTCCATTGTCATTACTGTAAAGTCTCTTTATTTTTTCTCTTGGTATCTTTTCAACTAAATTAGTATAGTTTAATCCGTTAAATATAATTTTAGTTCTATCTTTAAACTCTTCATTTTCCTCAAACCATTTAAATGTTTCTACCCAGTAAGGCTCAATTTCCTCTTTTTCATATTCTCTTCTTAAAGCCTCAATAAGTTCATTGAAGGTTGGAGTTGGTGCAGTTATATTATGATACTTATCATTAAATAAGTTATTATTAAATATTTCACTTTCTTCCTTCAATCTAGGTAAAATCTTTTTTAATCTAGGTATTATTATTGAAGGTCTTAATGATTTTCCTTCAAAGTCTGCCATTGGATAAGTAATCATTAAATAATTTGAAGGTATTGTTAATGCTGTATAAACCATAAATTGCTCTTCAAAAACTCTACTTCTTGTATCACTTGCAAGTTCAATTCCCATAGACTTAAGCTCAATTCTATCCTCATCAGATAATATACCTTCATCTTTATTAGCAGAAGGTAATACTCCATCATTAGCTCCTACTATATAAAGGGCTTTAACATCTCTACCTTTTACCCTTGCAATATCACCTATATTTACTTGATCTAATGCCATAGGTATTACGCCTATTTCCTTTTCTTCAAAACCAGATACTAATATCTTAGAAAATGTTTTTAAATCAACTTCCTTATCACCTAAAACTTCAACTGCTTGATCTAGCATATCCATAACTATAGATGGCACTTGAGTATATTCTTTAATTTTATCTTGCATTCCTTTTTCATTAAAATCCTCAAGCCATTTATCCATAGTTTCAAAAGCATTTATTTCTAATAAAAATTCATATAACGCAGTACAATATTTTCTTACTGTAACATCGCCTTTTATCTTATTATATAAATTAATTATCGGCCTTCTTATTTCTTCCATATACTCAAAGACTTCAATTTCTTCTTGTGTTAATTCCTCACCTTGAGAAACTAGTAAATCTCTAGTCCATTTATATCCCTTAATCCCATAAGCCAATATATAATTTTCTAGCTTATCAATAAAGGCTGATTCTAATGTTATAAGCCCACTCTTTACATACTTAAATACACTTTCATAGGACCAATTAGTAATTAATATTTCTAATACAGATATTATTAACACTACTAAAGGATTGCTTAATACTTCTCTTTTTTTATCTAAAAAATAAGGAATATTATACTCATTAAATATTACCGAAGTTATTTTATCGTAACTATCAATTTCTCTACAAACAACAGCTATATCCTTATATCTATATCCTTTATCTCTAACTAGTCTTAATATATCCTGAGCAACCCATTCTATTTCTGAATAATTATTATTAGCCTTATACAGTCTTATATCATTACATCTATCTTTATATATTTTAAAAGGAAAGTTAAAGAAATATTTTTCTATATGCCCTAACTCCTTACTATCTTTAAATCTATAAATATATTTCTTATTTAAATTAACAGGCTCTTTATAGGAAATATTATTTTCTTGCATCATTTTTAGAATTCTATTTTCTGTATTTTTTATTACATCAAATATATCCGTTTCACCTTCAGTAAATCCTATCTCACCATCGCTACATAAAGTTATATTTACATTCTTACATTGCTTAGCTAATACTTTTAAAACCTCTAATTGTTGTGGTGTAAAAGTCGTAAATTCATCTATCCAGATTTCTGCATCATTATATAGTTCACAACTTTTTAGCTTTTGAGCTAAAATAGATAATATATCATCTGAATCTATATAACCTTTATGCAAATTCTCATTAAAAGTTTCATATATAGAAGTTAAATCATTAATCTTTTCTCTTAAATCTTTATTATCTATTTGTAATTCTTTTTCCTTTAACATTTCCTCGGAAATATTGTACTTTTTAAACTCTGTAATTGATTTTGATACTATTCCAACAAATCCTTGTTGCTTACTTATTCTATTAAAATACTGAAGCTCTTCTCCTTTATCCTTTAATAGTTTATATATAAGCATATTTTTTCCTGAGTCCTCTATTACATTAATAGCTCTTCCACCACATTTATCAAAAACTCTTGTAGCCATTCTCTTAAAGCTTAAAACTTCAGCTCTAAGTAACGCTTTTTCTCCTACATGCTCTAGTAGCTTTTTTTCAGTTTGAAATGTATATTGATCTGGTACCAACATTATTAACTTATTATTCTTATCATTATCTATTTTTTTCTTTATTTGATTTAAACAATAATAGCTTTTTCCTGCACCAGCTCTTCCAAAAATAAATCTAATTCCCATACACAACTCCTTACGCTTTAAATTCCTCTTTTAATAACCCCATAACAATAGTATCTAAATACTTACCCTTATAATAATATTTTTTTCTTCTTATTCCTTCTTCAATAAATCCACACTTTTTATAACATAAAACAGCTGCTTCATTTTCTCTAACTACTTCTAGTTCAATCTTATGAACCCTTCTCTTAAAAAATAAATATTTTAAAATAGCATTTATTGCATCTGATCCATATCCTTTTCTCCAATATCTTTTACCTATTGTTATACTAATGTTATAAACACTTCTCGTGTACATATCCTCTGAGTAAATTATTACTCCAACAATATAACCTTGCTTATTAATTATTACATAATTTCTTTTTGAAGGTATATTTAGATATTTTAAATGTTCAACTATATACTTCTTTGATAATCTTTCATATTGATTTCCATTATATTTTAATACTTCACTATCTGAACATAAATTATAAGTTTCATCAATATCTTCCTTTAATATTTCTCTTAAATATATTTTTTTATCCTTTAATGTAAATTTATCTGAACCGGGACATATCCATCCTCTAGTACCGCAAATTGCATAATCTTCATATACATAAAAGTTATTTTGAAGAAACTTGGTGTTCTCATATAATTTATTTAATTTTGTTATACTTCCCCACCAATAATCATGGTTCCCTTTGGAAATAATCTTTTTTCCAGGTAACTTATCAATCCAATCTAAATCTTCCTTACTTTCACTTGGATTCATAGCCCAAGATATATCTCCAGCAATTAGGATTAAATCATCCTCAGTAACTTTTTCTATCCAATTATTTTTTATTTTCTCATCATGTTGTACCCACTTCTCACCAAATATATCCATAGGTTTATCTGAACTGAAAGCTAAATGTAAATCTGATATAGCATAAATTGCCATTAAGTAATCACCTTTCTATTAGTTTATCTAAATCAGTAATATAAGCAATAACATGAGCTACAGCATCGTATAACTCTGATGGAATATATTCACCTACATCTACATTGCATAAAAGATCTGTAAGTTCTTTATTATAAACAATAGGAACATCATTTGATTCTGCTTTCTCTATTATTTTATCCGCTATTACTCCTACCCCTGCTGCACTAACAACTGGTGCATCAAAGCCTTGTTCATAAGTTAAAGCTGCGGCCTTTCTTCTTTGCTTCATGTTATCCCCCTAAAATGATTCTCTTTTATATTATATCCTTAACCCTATCTGGTCAATCAAGATTCTAAACCTTAATATCTATTCCACTCATAGCTTTATCGTTAAAGAACTCTCTACAACTAGCTAAGGTTATATCTTCTTCTCTCATAGATACTTTAATATTAATATTAAATCCTAATTTCTGCAAATCATTTGATAATTTACTTTTTGATAGTTCTAAAACCTTCATATAATTCTTATCACATTTTAACTCAACATCTAATCCTTTATCTTTTACAGACAAGAATCCATCTACTACTCCTAAATTAACAGTTTTTACTGTTACCACTATTTTAACATCCGTTCTATCAATCTTTTTGCCATCTTTTCTATTATCCTTGATAATTAACTTACAAGGATATTCAGTCATTTCTCTATTAATTGGAACATCTAAATAATAATACTCATTACTGATAGTATTAAACAATTTAAATTCACTTATATTATTTTTAAGTAATTAAATCACTTTATCTGCCCCTTCACCTTCCCCCTTAGATGCTACTAAAAGTTCTTTTATTATGTCCTTTATACCATCTATCTTTTTGTTAATATCATTTTTTATAAGCTCATTTGCAGATAATATTTTTTTGTTCCCTTCTGTAATAACTTCCTGTTCCAAGGTAGCTATTGTCTTGTTAGCAATATTATTACCTATCAATTTATCTTCATTACCCCCTTCATTATTTAACTCAAGTTCTTGAAATTTATATTCTATAACATCTTGTATCTTTCTTAATTCTGCTTCTCCTACTTCTATATCTTTTCCAAACAAACTACGTAAAACAATATTAACAGTATCCTTTGAAATCTCTTTTAGCTCTCCATTTTTTTTCGATACATCTTTCACTATATTTATAAATTCCTCATCTGATAAATTATTTATCTTACCTAAAGCAGTATTATATTCATTTGTTGTAAACTGCTCTTTTTTTCCTATTAAAATATCTTTTATAGGCTCTCTTAATAAATTATCATCTCCACCAGTCATAGACTTAAGAACTGCCAACATACTTACTTTTGCTTTTGACATATCATTAGAATCATATAACTTAGATACTAAAGAATTATATCCTAACTTATCTTTATTTATTTCTCCCCCTAAAGCCTTAAGAGAGTTGTCTAGATGTTTTTCTCCAATTTTAGAATTTGAAATATTATCTTCTAATTCTTTCATTTCCACTTCAATACCAGCAAAATCATTTTTTATATTATCAAAAAATTCTTTTACTGTATTTCCATTAGAACTAAATAGTTTATTAAAACTTTCTATATTTTCAGATGTTAATTCAATATTATTCTCCAAGAAAAATAATATTTCTTCTGGCTTCAGATTCTTAAAATTAACAAAAAACTCTTTCAGAGTATTTATTATTTGTTTTCCTTGTTCACTTTCTCCACTTATTCCTTTACTATCAATATATTTTAATATAAAATTATCAATCTCATTATTCTCCATATTAATCTTTTTATTAAATTGAAGTAAACTCTTAACAAAAGTTATATTTTCTCTAGTCAATGGTATATTATGTTTCACCATTTTTTTTAGTATATCTATATCATCCTTACCTAATCCCTCTTTATCTATAACTTCTGAAAGGCTATCATTTGCAAGATTATTAGACTCTACTTCTTTCTTAACTATTTTTAATTTTAACTTTCCATCTTCATATCCTTCCACTTGCAATTGCAAAGGAACATTTTCTTCACTTTCTATATTTCCATCTATAGTTGCAGAAAATTGCCATCCATCAGCAAGTTTTACTGTGACTTCATTTCCTTCACCCTTAGAAATAATTTTTCCACTAAATTTTTCTCCTACTTCAAAAGTTAACTTACTTGAATATTTTTTATTATTTACATTATAACTATTATTTACATTCCAAATTGCAGGCATAATTCATTCCCTCATTCTCTATTTGATATTATATTTATCGTGCTTAAGTAGTAAATATTTAACATACTATTATTTCTAATTCTTATATGGTAGAATTTATTATATAAAAGTTATGTGGAGGTATCATCATGTCAAGGCGAACAAATTCACCTGCCTATTTAAAGATTGCATTAGACATAGCATCAAGAATAGTAAATGGTGACTTTATTGAAGGTAAAAAACTATCTGGTCGTTCAACTCTAGTTGGCATTTATAATGTTTCTCCTGAGACTATAAGACGATCTATCGCTTTACTACAAGATATGGACGTAGTAGTTGTTGAAGAGAAAAGTGGTATAACTATAAAAAGCAAAACAAATGCTGGTTCATTTCTTGAAAAATTTAAAACAAAAAATGAATTTGCTACAATTAAGCATGATATATATTCATTAATTGAAGAAAAAAAGGAACTTGAAAGTAAACTTGAAAATAAAATTAATGATCTTATTGAATTTGCTACCCAACTTAGAAATGTAGGATTAATAGTTCCTTACGAAAGCTTAGTAGAACCTAACAGCTTAATTATTGGAAAAACCTTAGGTGAACTTAATTTCTGGAATAATACAGGTGCTACAATAATTGGAGTTAAGAGAGAAGGTAAATTATATCTGTCACCAGGACCTTATCTTGCTATAAAAAATGGAGATATTATTGTCTATGTAGGTGAAAGTGAAGTAATTGAAAATGTAAATAACTATATAACTTCACAAGTAAAATAGGAATTAAAATTTTATAATTTTCTATCATTTTATTTAAAGTTTCTCTTTTCATAATCCACCTAATTATAATAAATTTTAATTAATTACTTTTTAT
>OHKF01001013.1_pt1 | contig 13120 bp, 9 predicted proteins | sample 1568781 | NCBI WGS metagenome assembly OHKF01 (sample SAMEA3879580, study PRJEB24766) | human gut metagenome | biome: human-associated habitat; feature: feces | place: USA | collected 1985/1987
GTGCGTAACCACGAGACCAACGAACTGCTGGCCAGCTTCGAGCTGAAAACCGATGTGCTGATCGACGAAGTGCGCGCCGGCGGCCGTATTCCGCTGATCATCGGTCGCGGTCTGACCACCAAAGCGCGTGAAGCGCTGGGCCTGCCGCACAGCGATGTCTTCCGTCAGGCGAAAGACGTGGCGGAAAGCACCCGCGGCTTCTCGCTGGCGCAGAAAATGGTTGGCCGCGCCTGCGGCGTTGCCGGTATCCGTCCGGGCGCTTATTGCGAACCGAAAATGACCTCCGTCGGTTCTCAGGACACCACCGGTCCAATGACCCGTGATGAGCTGAAAGACCTGGCGTGCCTGGGCTTCTCTGCAGACCTGGTGATGCAGTCCTTCTGCCACACCGCGGCCTACCCGAAGCCGGTTGACGTTACCACGCACCACACTCTGCCGGACTTCATCATGAACCGCGGCGGTGTTTCTCTGCGTCCGGGCGATGGCGTGATTCACTCCTGGCTGAACCGCATGCTGCTGCCGGATACCGTGGGTACCGGCGGTGACTCCCACACCCGTTTCCCAATCGGCATCTCCTTCCCGGCGGGCTCTGGTCTGGTGGCCTTCGCCGCCGCGACCGGCGTGATGCCGCTGGATATGCCGGAATCGGTGCTGGTGCGTTTCAAAGGTAAAATGCAGCCGGGGATCACCCTGCGTGACCTGGTCCACGCCATCCCGCTGTACGCCATCAAGCAGGGCCTGCTGACCGTGGAGAAGAAAGGTAAGAAAAACATCTTCTCTGGTCGCATCCTCGAGATCGAAGGTCTGCCGGATCTGAAAGTCGAGCAGGCGTTCGAGTTGACCGATGCCTCGGCGGAGCGTTCTGCCGCCGGCTGCACCATCAAGCTGAATAAAGAGCCGATCGTTGAGTATCTGAACTCCAACATCGTTCTGCTGAAGTGGATGATCGCCGAAGGCTACGGCGACCGCCGTACCCTGGAGCGTCGTATCCAGGGCATGGAAAAATGGCTGGCGGATCCGCAGCTGCTGGAAGCCGATGCTGACGCGGAATACGCGGCAGTGATCGACATCGATCTGGCGGATATTAAAGAGCCGATTCTGTGCGCGCCGAACGATCCGGACGATGCCCGCCTGCTGTCTGATGTGCAGGGCGAGAAGATCGACGAAGTGTTCATCGGCTCCTGCATGACCAACATCGGCCACTTCCGTGCCGCCGGTAAGCTGCTGGATAGCCACAAAGGCCAACTGCCGACTCGCCTGTGGGTGGCGCCGCCAACCCGTATGGATGCCGCGCAGCTGACCGAAGAAGGCTACTATAGCGTGTTTGGTAAGAGCGGGGCGCGTATCGAAATCCCTGGCTGTTCCCTGTGTATGGGTAACCAGGCGCGCGTGGCCGACGGCGCGACGGTGGTTTCCACCTCTACCCGTAACTTCCCGAACCGTTTAGGTACCGGCGCTAACGTCTATCTGGCCTCTGCCGAACTGGCAGCGGTGGCTTCGCTGCTCGGCAAACTGCCGACGCCGGAAGAGTACCAGACCTTCGTGGCGCAGGTGGATAAGACGGCGGAAGATACCTACCGTTATCTGAACTTCAACCAGCTGGATCAGTACACTGAAAAAGCTGACGGCGTGATCTTCCAGACCGCGGTGTAAACCATTCGGTCAGCCCGGCTGACCGTTTGGCGATAAACTCTCCAATGCCCGGTGAACATTGCATCATCGGGCATTTTTATTTCCAAACCTCCTGCCCGCTACGCTTTTTTTCTTTCTGTCTGCTGCGATAATTACTGCATGGGTACAGTGCAGCGGTGACGCATTGCCCTTGCAGAGGAAAAGACTATGGATTACGAATTTCTGCGCGATATTACCGGAGTGGTAAAGGTGCGAATGTCGATGGATCACGAGGCGATCGGCCACTGGTTCAACGAGGAGGTGAAAGGCAATCTTGCTCTGCTGGACGAAGTGGAGCAGGCTGCGCGCACCGTGAAGGGCAGCGAGCGTTCCTGGCAGCGTGCCGGGCATGAATATACGCTGTGGCTGGATGGCGAAGAGGTGATGATCCGCGCCAATCAGCTGGAGTTTTCCGGCGACGAAATCGAGGAGGGGATGAGCTACTACGACGAAGAAAGTCTCTCTCTGTGCGGTGTTGAGGATTTCCTGCAGGTGGTCGCCGCCTATCGTGAGTTTATGCAGCAGCGTTAATGACGCCTTTTATGTCGGGTGGCGCAGAACTACAGGCCCGGCAAGCAAAAGCGCCGCCGGGCATTTCATAGATTACACGGCAGGAATATTGCGGCCGTAGTAAATCTCGCGCATCTCTTTCCATAGCAGGTCGGTAATGACCTTGCGCTCTTCGGCAGTCAACTCTTCCGGTCGGGTATGGAACATGTAGTGCTTAAGGTCGAACTCCTTGAGCAACATTTTGGTATGGAAGATATTTTCCTGATAAACGTTGACGTCGACCATGTCATACAACGACTTCATATCGTCGGACATAAAGTTCTGAATCGAATTGATTTCATGATCGATAAAATGCTTCATCCCATTGATATCGCGGGTAAAGCCGCGCACACGGTAGTCAATGGTCACAATGTCCGATTCCAGCTGGTGAATCAGATAGTTCAGCGCTTTAAGCGGGGAAATGACGCCGCACGTTGAAACTTCGATATCGGCGCGGAAGGTGCACAGGCCGCCCTCCGGATGGCTCTCCGGGTAGGTATGCACGCAGATATGGCTCTTATCGAGATGGGCGACCACGGTTTCCGGTAGCGGGCCAGGATGTTCGGTCTGGTCAATCAGCTTGGGATCGACAGGCTCTTCGCTGACCAGAATGGTCACGCTGGCGCCCTGGGGTTCATAATCCTGACGGGCGATATTCAGGATATTGGCGCCAATAATAGAACAGGTTTCTGTCAGGATCTCCGTCAGGCGATTGGCATTATAGAGTTCGTCGATATAGGCGATGTAGCCGTCGCGCTCTTCTGCCGTTTTGGCGTAACAGATATCGTAGATACAAAAACTCAGGCTTTTGGTCAGGTTGTTAAAGCCGTGCAGCTTCAATTTTTTCAATTTAGTTCACCCCCTTATTTCGCGTCACGGTGCGGACAGAGCATCATGCAGATATTGTGGTAAGGCGAAGGCCGCCGTATGGATTGCCGGATTGTAGTAACGGCAGGTCAGGTTGGCTTTGTGAAAGCGCGCCTGAATGATTTCGCTGGAGAGATGGCGCAGCGCCTCATTGTCGCTCGCCCAGGCAAAGGTCATGATCCCGCCGTAATAGGTTGGAATTGCCGCCTGGTAGAAGCTGACGTCGCGAAAATAGTGGCTTAGCTTGCGATGGCTGCCTACCGCTTCATCCTGTTGCAGGAAGCAGACGCCATTCTGGGCAACAAAGATCCCACCCGGGTTCAGGCAGCGTTTGCAGCCTTCATAAAAAGCCGAGGTGAACAGGCTTTCTCCCGGGCCGATAGGATCGGTACAGTCCGAAATGATCACGTCAAACGTTTGCGTCGTCTGATTAACAAAATTGACGCCATCATCAATCACCAGCGTAAAGCGCGGATCGTCATAGGCGCCGGCGTTATGGTTCGGCAGGTACTGGCGGCAGAATGAAACTACCCCGGCGTCGATTTCCACCATGGTGATGGTTTCGATGCTACGGTGACGAGAGACTTCGCGCAGCATCGCGCCATCGCCGCCGCCAATGATCAACACATGCTTCGCGTTGCCGTGAGCCAGCAGCGGCACATGGGTCATCATTTCGTGATAGATGAACTCGTCGCGTTCGGTGGTTTGTACGACGCCATCCAGCGCCATCACCCGGCCAAAGGCGCGGTTATCAAAGATGATCAGATCCTGATGATCGGTTTTTTCGTGGTACAGCACGTTATCAACGCTAAAATACTGACCAAAATGGTCATGCAGCGTTTCATGCCACAGTGGATTATCGGCCACGATAAGGCTCCTCCTTCGTTAACATCTGTTACACCCGTAAAACGAGTGCAACATCATAGACAACTATAGATGAGGATGCACGGCGGTTATTGCAGCAATGAGGCAGGAATAACAGCCACCGCCACGGAAGGGCGGTGGAGAGGATGAGGCTATTTTGCCGGCTCGGGTTGGCTATCTACTATCCGCACGGAATAAACCATGGTGGCGCCTGGCGGGATTTTTGGCGGTAATCCTTTACTGCCATAGGCCTTTTCAGGCGGGACGACGAGCGTCACGGAGCCGTGGTTCTGTAGACGCTTCAGCGGTTCGCGAAACACCGGGGGATAGGCATCCAGCTTTTGCGTAAGCGCCTGATCTTTCGCTTCCATATCGTTGATCACCGTCCCGTCCGTCAGCATCTCTTTGATCACCACGGTAACCAGGTCATTACCGCTTATTTTTCCTTTACCCAGGTAATCGACGCGGCTGTAGACGCCCTCTTTAAAGACCACATCTTTTTTGCGCGCAAACGCCTGCTGATATTTCTTGCCGGCACTGATGTTTTTCTGCTCTATTTTATTCAGGTTCTGATAAACCTGCTGCGACACATCAAACAGCGCTTTGTTACGTTCCTGCTCTCCGAGACGAAGCTGGCCGCGAAAGGCATCTTCGATGCCCTGCAGCACCAGGCCTGCGTCGACGGTAACTCCCTGAGTGCGACGGGTGGTAAGGACGTTGAGCGCCTCGCTTCCCATCGAGGCGCCGATCGCATAAGCCTGCTGTTCTCCCGATGCGCTGAGTTTGGCAGCGGCGCTCTCGCCGCTGCGCGTTTTGGACTGTACAGAAAGCTGCGTTCTCAGCAGTTCGATTTCATCTTCTTTCATCCGTAGCTGGGCGTTGTCTTTATCCGCCTGCAGGCGATAGGCTGCCACTATGGCCGCCATCTCTGGTGGCTCATTTTTTGGCGCAGCGGCGTCGTTAGCGGGGCCATGCGGCGCTTTATCCGCGGCGGCCAGCCGGGTGGACAGTGATTGTTTATCGGCGTTAAGGGCTTTGACCTGATCGAGGGCAACCTGCTGCGTCTTTTCCGCAGCGGCGAGGCGAATAGTCAGCGACTGCTTATCGGCGTTAAGGGCCTTAACCTGCTCGAGGACGGCCTGTTTCTCTTTTTCCGCGGCGGCCAGTCGGGTAGCCAGCGGCTGTTTGTCAGCGTTAAGCGCTTTGACCTGCTCAAGAGCGGCCTGTTTCTCTTTTTCCGTTGCGGCCAGTTGGGTCATTAGCGCGTGTTTATCTTTATTAAGCGTGGTAAAGCTGGCGCTGAGGCGTTTATTTTCAGCTTCGGCTTGCTGAATCTGCGTCGTTAATTGCTGGATCTGCTGACGCGCCGCGGCCTTGCTTTGCTGTAGATTATTATTCTGCACAACGCCTGCTTTTTTTATTAATGCCTCTTTTTCTGCAGTAGCGGCGCTTAAGGCGACCTGTAATTCATTAATTCTCTTATTCAACGCCGCTTGCTCATTCGCTCCGGCAGTATCCGTTTGCGGCGTAGCGGCAAGCTGTTTTTTTAATTGCTGTATAAGCTTATCTTTTTGTGCAATCGCCGCCTGCTGGCTGGTGATTCTTTTTTGTAATTGTGAGGTGCTGGTACCGGTTTTTTTATTATCTGCGCTCGGGCGGCTTTCTTGTGTTTGTTTTGCGCTTGCGGCATCGTTTTTTTCTTGCGCCTGAGATTGCTGAGTTTGCTGTTGGGCGTAATCAAGAAAGGCCGGCGCGGCGCCGGCGGTGAAGGGGGTTGAAAGCGCCAGCGCAGCGACGAGCATCAGCAGGGGCGCGTTGAGGGTCAGCGTGGCGGCTCTGTTCATGGCTGTTTGCTTTCACCACGCTGTACCAGGCTATCGATCAGCGTTTTCTGGATATCGGCGCACAGTTTGATGGATTTAAACTGATACATGGAGTCAATGCCAAGCCGGGTAGGATCCGCCACTTTCTCGCGCACGCTATTATATTGTGACGCCGCGCGTACTAAAGCGTTAAAGTCATTGCTGAGTTTAGTGGCTTGCTGTGGGTTAACCTCTTTTAGCGAATCCAGCGCCTGGCGACAGGATTCAATGCGCGCTTGTTCGCTGGCCGCCCGCTCCTGCTCTGCCTGCTGCTGTGTCGTCAGCGGCGTGGCGATCGGTTTAACCGGCTGGCGGGAAGAGGTATTGCTACAGCCGGCTACTAACAGCGCGGCGAGAGGGATAACACGAAGAGTCAGCGAGATATTCACAATTTCAGTCCATGAAGTAGGTATATTTTTACCGGATTCTAGAAGGGTGCTTTTTATTTTGCAATATATGAATAATGATATTTTATTAGTTTTTTAGTCATTCTTCATTATTATGGGTTTACTTTATTTGGCAAATTGATAGGTTCGCAATTAAATAAGGTTTGTTTATATACAATAATAAATATAAATATTTAAAGGGGGAAATTGAAATGCTAAAGGCGCGGAGCGTTGCCGCCCGCGCAGGGAATTATTTAACGTAAGCCAGCAGGCTGAGCGAATCGCGGGCCAGCGCTTTACATTTTTTCGCCGTCGGAATGTTAATGCCGCTAAGATCGCGATAGCTGTCTTCGCCAAGCGCTTTCATGTTGTAGCTGTCATAGTTGCTCAGGTCCCACTGGTTCTGTTGGGCAAAGAACACCAGCGCGCGACGGATCTGCGTGTTGGGCAGGTTCTGGTAGCCACAGTCGTTTTTCAGAAACACAAAAACCGCGGTTAAATCAGCCATATCTTCCGCTTCGGATTCGCTGAGCGCGTAGCTGTTGGCGGAGAGAGCAAGCAGGCTGCCGAGTACCATTGTTCTGAAAAGCGTCTTCATTTTTTCTACCATTAGATCACCGACGCTTCAAATTAGCATACTTCTTTACACAGCGCCGATCTTTAGTCTTACTCTTCTGCTTGACCTTCCCGTTACGGTAGGGTTTAAGCTCAAATATTCGCCCGCAGAATAAAAGGATGTGAATATGCAACGTCGAGACTTCCTCAAACTGACCGCCGCGGTCGGCATGGCCAGCGCATTGCCGTTATGGAGCCGGGCGGTCTTTGCCGCCAGTCGCCCGGCTCTGCCGATACCGTCGCTGTTAGCCGCCGATGCGCGCAACCGCATCGCGCTCAGGATCCAGGCGGGCAAAACGCGGTTTGGCGCCCTGAATGCCACTACCTGGGGCTACAACGGGTCGCTGCTGGGCCCTGCGCTACAGCTCACGCAGGGGAAGACCGTCACGGTGGATATTACTAACCAGCTGGCGGAAGAGACCACGCTGCACTGGCATGGTCTGGAGGTACCGGGCGAGGTCGACGGGGGGCCACAGGGGGTTATCGCGCCGGGCGCCACCCGCACGGTAAGCTTCACGCCAACGCAGCGGGCGGCGACCTGCTGGTTTCATCCGCATCAGCATGGGAGCACCGGCCGGCAGGTGGCGATGGGGCTGGCCGGCCTGGTGCTGATCGAGGATGAAGAGAGCGGGCGCCTGCTGCTGCCTAAGCAGTGGGGAATCGATGATGTGCCGGTGATCGTCCAGGATAAGAAGTTCACCGCCGCCGGCGAGATCGACTATCAGCTGGATGTGATGAGCGCCGCCGTCGGCTGGTTTGGCGATACGCTACTGACCAATGGGGCCCTCTATCCCGAACATGCCGCGCCGCGCGGCTGGCTGCGCCTGCGCTTGCTGAACGGCTGTAATGCCCGTTCCCTCAATTTTGCCACCAGCGATAAGCGCCCGCTGTACGTAGTGGCCAGCGATGGCGGTCTGTTGGCCGAGCCGGTCAAGGTCGATGAATTGCCGGTCTTGATGGGGGAACGCTTTGAGGTGCTGGTGGACACCAGCGAAGGTAAACCTTTCGATCTGGTGACCCTGCCGGTGAGACAGATGGGCATGGCGATTGCGCCTTTTGATAAACCACAGCCGGTACTGCGCGTCCAGCCGCTGGTCATTCCCGCCTCCGGCAAGCTGCTGGATACTCTGGCCGCTCTCCCGGCGTTACCGTCCCTGACGGGGCTGATGCAGCGTCAGCTCCAGCTGTCGATGGATCCGATGCTCGACCGGATGGGCATGCAGGCGCTGATGGAGAAGTATGGCGACCAGGCGATGGCCGGAATGGATCACGGCATGATGGGGCATGGCGACATGAGCGACATGGGGAATATGCATCACGGCGACATGAGCATGAACCACGGATCCGGCATGGAGCATGGCATGTCGTCAGGCAAGGGCTTTGATTTCCATAACGCCAACCGCATCAACGGCAAAGCCTTCGACATGAATGAGCCGATGTTTGCCGCCGCCAGAGGCCAGTATGAGCGCTGGGTGATTTCAGGTAAGGGCGACATGATGTTGCATCCGTTCCATATCCACGGCACCCAGTTCCGTATCCTCAGCGAAAACGGCAAGCCGCCAGCGGCGCATCGTCGCGGCTGGAAAGACACCGTTCGTGTGGAAGGGGACGTGAGTGAAGTATTAGTGAAGTTTGATCATCCGGCGCCGAAGGAGTTTGCCTATATGGCCCACTGCCACCTGCTGGAACATGAAGACACCGGGATGATGTTGGGGTTCACGGTTTAAGTCTCTGCGACCTGCTGCCATCCCCTACGGGAAGAAGGACGGAACACCCAAAAAAACGGCAACTTTCGTTGCCGTTTTGCGTTTTATTTGGCGTCATCCGGGAGCGCATAGGCGACAATATAATCGCCCATTTTGGTACCGAACGAGCCGTGACCGCCGGCAGAGATGACAACATACTGTTTGCCATTCACTTCGTAGGTCATCGGAGTCGCCTGACCGCCGGCTGGCAGACGGGCTTCCCACAGCTTCTCGCCGTTGCTCATATTGTACGCGCGCAGGTAGTTATCTGCAGTCGCGCCGATGAACAGGACGTTACCGGCCGTGGAGATTGGACCGCCCAGCATCGGCATCCCCATGGTAAACGGCAGTTTAACCGGCATCGGGAACGGCAGGCTGTCCTGCGGAGTACCGATACGTTTTTTCCATACCACTTCGTTGGTTTTCAGATCCAGGGCGGAGATATACCCCCAGGCCGGCTGTTTGCACGGCAGGCCGAACGGCGACAGGAACGGGTTCAGCGTTACGCCGTACGGGACGCCGTACTGCGGCTGCACGCCGGACTCGGTACCAGAGCCTTTCGCATCTTTCGGCGGCTCCATCGGATTGCCTGGCCCGCGCGGGATCAGTTTTGAGACGAAAGGCAGCGCCATCGGGTTGGCGATAGCCACCTGACGGTTCGGATCGACGGAGATACCGCCCCATTCAAACATCCCCAGGTTACCCGGGAACACCAGCGTGCCCTGCTCAGACGGCGGGGTGAAGATACCTTCATAGCGCAGCTGGTGGAAGATCACGCGGCACACCAGCTGGTCGAACATAGTGGCGCCCCACATGTCCGCGCCGGTCAGATCTTTCTTCGGACGGAAGCTCAGATCGGAGAAGGGCTGGGTTTTGGTAACGTAATCACCTTTGGCAGCGCCCTGCGGTACTGGTTTTTCCGGCGCCGGGACCACCAGCTCGCCGTTACGACGATCCAGCACGAAGATGTTGCCGGTTTTCGCCGGGGCATAGATGACCGGTACGGTTTTGCCGTTGACCTCAATATCAGCCAGCGTCGGCTGGGAAGGCATGTCCATATCCCACAGATCGTGATGGACGGTCTGATAGCTCCAGGCCAGCTTACCGGTGGTGGCGTTCAGTGCCACAATCGAGCTGGCATAACGCTCTTGCTCCGGCGTACGGTTGCCGCCCCAGATGTCCGGAGTGGTCACGCCCATCGGCAGATAGACCAGATCCAGCTTAGCGTCGTAGGCGGCAGGCGCCCATGAGTTCGGCGAGTTGAGCGTGAAGTGATGTTCATCGCTCGGGATGGCGTTCGGATCTTTCGCACCCGGATCGAAGGCCCACAGCAGTTTACCGGTATTCACATCAAAGCCGCGGATCACGCCTGACGGCTCGCGGGTAGAGAAGTTATCGGTGACCGCGCCGGCAATCACGATGGTTTTATCGGTGATGATCGGCGGTGAAGTGGGTTCATACATGCCCGGCGTGGTGACCGGCATGTTGGTCTGCAGATTGAGAATACCTTTATTAGCAAAGGTTTCGCACAGCTTACCGTTGTCGGCGTTTACCGCGAACAGGCGACCATCGTTCACCGGCAGGATAATGCGGCGCGGACAGTCGGCGACGACGTCGGCAGGGGCGTTATCCGCTTTCGCTTCGTGATAAGAAACACCGCGGCAGGTGACGTGCTGGAACGACGGATCGGCGTTCAGCTGCGGGTCAAAATGCCACTTCTCTTTACCGGTGGCGGCGTCCAGCGCAAACAGGCGCTGGTGAGCGGTACACAGGAAGAGCGTATCGCCGACTTTAATCGGCGTCACTTCGTTAGTGATTTCACCCGGATCGTTCGGCTGTTTCAGGTCGCCGGTGCGGAACACCCAGGCTTCCTTCAGGTTCTTCACGTTATCGGCGTTAATCTGCTTCAGCGGGGAGAAGCGCTGGCCTTCCTGGTTACGGCCATAGGCCGGCCAGTCGCCGTCGGCGACGGTGGAAATCGGTGCGGCCGGCGTAGCGTCGGCGCTCAGGGTGCCGTTGACTTCCTGCGGGTCGTTAAAACCAGCCCAGGTCAGCATGCCGCCGCTGATCAGCAGGGCGACGACCAGCGCGCCAACGGCGCCAGCGGAAGGCACCGGCAGACGACGCCAGACAAAGGGCAGGATCAGCCAGATGCCAAAGAAGACGAGGATATCGCTACGCGGCGTCAACGCCCAGAAGTCGAAACCAACTTCCCAGACGCCCCAGATCATGGTCGCCAGCAGCAGCGCGGCGTACAGCCACAGCGCAGCGCGCTTGCCGCGGAACAGCATTACGGTCACGCCCAGCATCACCAGCCCGGCGATAGGGTAGTACCAGGAGCCGCCAAGCACGACCAGCCATGCCCCGCCGATTAATAGATAGAGGCCGCAGAACGCTGCAAATAGCGCAGTCAGCGTCACCAGGAGCCTTGATTGTTGAGACTTTGTTTCAGCCATAAAAAGTTACTCATGTGTTTGTTAAATTTTTTAACTGCAATTAATTATAGGATTTAACAAGTGTGATCGGAATCACAAATATGGCTTTATTAATCCCTGCACCGAAGATTTCTTTTTGCTGGTATACTGGATGGCTTGCCGGTCATCGTCGGGGCGAAAGCAGCGGCTTTGATGATTTATATTTAGAATCAAATGGTTAGTATTATGAAACATACTGTAGAAGTGATGATCCCGGAATCCGAGATCAAAGCGCGTATCGCGGAACTGGGTCGTCAAATCAACGAACATTATCAGAACAGCGGCAGCGAAATGGTGCTGGTGGGGCTGCTGCGCGGCTCGTTTATGTTCATGGCCGACCTGTGCCGTGAAGTGCAGGTGCCGCATGAAGTCGATTTTATGACCGCCTCCAGCTACGGCAGCGGCATGTCCACCACTCGTGATGTGAAAATCCTTAAAGATCTGGATGAAGACATCCGTGGTAAAGACGTTCTGATCGTGGAAGACATCATCGACTCCGGCAATACCCTGTCTAAAGTTCGCGAAATCCTCAGCCTGCGCGAGCCGAAATCGCTGGCCATTTGTACGCTACTTGATAAACCCAGCCGCCGCGAAGTGAACGTCCCGGTTGAATACGTCGGTTTCGCGATTCCGGATGAGTTCGTGGTGGGCTACGGTATCGACTATGCTCAGCGCTACCGCCATCTGCCGTATATCGGCAAAGTCACCCTGCTGGACGAGTAAGGGGATATCCCACTCTGGACAGCGCGCGCCGCGCTCTCCAGGGTGGCGAAGTCTGAAGGCTATCTGTGGTTGATGTGCTTGATCTTGAGGTTGGAGATCCCGTGGCGATAGCGCTGTTCGAGGGTTTCCCTGCTCACAGCGGTGACATCCAGATCGCGCAGCAGTCCGTCGTGAATCCCGTAAGCCCAGCCGTGGATGGTCACCTTCTGTCCGCGCTTCCACGCGGATTGCATAATCGTCGAATGTCCCAGATTGTACACCTGTTCCATCACGTTCAGTTCACAAAGGGTATCCAGACGGCGCTCCTCTGGCATTTCACCGAGCAGCGAGCTGTGCTTAAACCAGATATCGCGGATATGCAGCAGCCAGTTGTCGATAAGCCCCAGCTCCGGGTTCTCCACCGCCGCCTGCACGCCGCCGCAGCCGTAGTGGCCGCAGAGCACCACCCGCTCCACCTCAAGGTAGTGGAGGGCATACTGCAGGACGCTCATGACGTTGTCGTCGGCGGGATCGAGCATGTTGGCGATATTGCGGTGGACAAAGAGCTCGCCGGGCTGGCTGCCGGTGAGCACCTCGGCGGGCACGCGGCTGTCGGAGCAGCCGATCCACAGCGAGTGGGGCCTCTGCCCGTCGATCCATTTTTCGAAATAGTCCGGATCATGCTGACACTTCTGCAGCGCCCAGCTGCGGTTGCGGGCCAGCAAAGGTTTTAACGTCGTCACAAGTATTCTCCTGAGTTAATTCATCGAGTGAATATGTCCATCAAGACTCGTACAGCGACTAGTAAAAATAGTGTTTACCGGAACCCTTCACGCCTGAGGAAAATCCTGGAATAAACGGCAAAAAGAAAACTTTTCATTAATGTAAAGTTATAAAAATATTGATGAAATTAATATTTGGCTGCGGGGTGGATGAATAACAAAAAGGCATTGAATAAAACTTTCTGGAATATATGGGAATGGTGGTGGGTGGGGTTGGGAGAATAGTTGGGGAGTGGATAGTGTGGATTTGTTTGGGGAGAGAGGGATTGTGATGGGGATGCAGGTGAGAGCGTGGTGAGAAAAATTTGAGATAAGTTTGAGTGGGGTTTGGGTGTTATTGAGCGGGAAGGGGGAACGGCTGGCAGGTGGGGTTGGGTTTGCGGGAGGGGGAGAAGAGGGTTGCTGGTGGCAGTCGCGCCCCGGAACGGCGGTAAAAGCTGACGCCGCGCAGGATAGCGCTGTTTTTTTCAACACTTAGCGCAATGACGACACGCTGTCGCTTGCATGGCCGCCGCCGACAGGTATAATCCAGAACGTTTCCGCATCCCCTTCAGTGCCGAAGTGGCGAAATCGGTAGACGCAGTTGATTCAAAATCAACCGTA
>OHKF01001024.1_pt1 | contig 13002 bp, 6 predicted proteins | sample 1568781 | NCBI WGS metagenome assembly OHKF01 (sample SAMEA3879580, study PRJEB24766) | human gut metagenome | biome: human-associated habitat; feature: feces | place: USA | collected 1985/1987
GACTCCACCCCCATCGACGGGGAGGTCATCGACCTGGCCCGCCTGGGCGAACTGGGCAAGGAGGGCGTTCTTTGCCTGTGCGCCGACTCTACCAACGTAGAGCGCCCCGGCTTCACCCCCTCCGAAAAGGTGGTGGGCGCCACCTTCATGCGCCAGTTCCAGAATTGCGACGAGCGTATCATCGTCACCACCTTCGCCTCCAACGTCCACCGTGTCCAGCAGGTGCTGGATGCCGCCGCCCAGTGCGGCCGGAAGGTGGCCGTTACCGGCCGCAGCATGGAGAACATGATGAAGGTCTCCACGGAGCTGGGCTATATGAAGGTCCCCAAAAACACACTGGTGGACATCAACAAACTCAAGGGCCTGCCCAAAAACAAGCAGGTCATCGTCACCACCGGCTCCCAGGGCGAGGAAATGAGTGCCCTGTACCGCATGGCCTTCTCCACCCACAAGCAGGTGGACATCGGCCCCGGCGACAAGGTCATCATCTCCGCCAGCGCCATACCCGGCAACGAGGTCACGGTGGGCCGTGTCATCAACGAGCTGTTCCGCAAAGGCGCCACGGTCATCTATGACCGGGCGGATATGCTTCACGTCTCCGGCCACGCCTGCCAGGAGGAGCTGAAGATCATCCACGCCCTGACTAAGCCCAAGTTCTTCATCCCCCTCCACGGCGAGCAGCGAATGCTCCAGATCCACAAGCGGGTGGCGGAGAGTATGGGGATGCACCCCAACAACATCGTGGTGGCCGACAACGGCTCCGTCATCGAGCTGACCACCAAGCATATCAAGTGCGAGACCTCCGTCCCCGCCGGCGAGGTGTATGTGGACGGCTCCGGCGTGGGCGACGTGGGCGCCGTGGTCATGCGGGACCGCAAGCGTCTGGCAGAGGACGGCATGGTGGTGGTGGTCCTTCCCATCGCCACGCAGGACGGCGCGCTGCTGTCCCCGCCTGAGATCATCACCCGTGGCTTCATTTATGTGAAGGAATCCGGCGATCTGATGAAGGAGCTGCAAAACGTTGCCATGAACGCCGCTGACAGCGTCACCGGCAGCCGCAAGCGCGGCCGGGATGACGGTGAGCTCCGCGGCGCGGTCAAGTCCGCTGTCAGCAGCTACCTGTTCAAAAACACCAAGCGCAGCCCCATGGTCATTCCCGTTGTGACCCGGCTGTAACATCACGGGAAAACACACACATTCCCGGTTTGCCCTGTCTTGCTTTTGTAAAAACAGCCAAAATTGGCGCGGTATGATTGACAAAGCCGACAAACCGTGTATAACGCCCCCATCAAGGCAAAGGCGTCTTAGAGTGCATGCTCTAAGACGCTTTCTCTCTTCCCCCGATCTTTTCTGCATATAACTGCCGGACAGCGGAAGCGAACCCGCTCCTATCTCCCGGCAAAACGCAAGGCAATGGAGTCTTACCGTTCGGAAGGCTCCATTGCCTTCTTATATGCAGAACCGTTCGCTGGAAGAAAACGGCAAAAATGGGAGGAAACAACTATGGAATTCAGTTCTGTCAACACCATTTGGGTGCTACTGGGCGCAGCGCTGGTCTTTTTCATGCAGGCGGGCTTCTCCATGTGCGAGGCCGGCTTCACCCGGGCCAAAAACACCGGCAATATCCTGATGAAAAACCTGATGGACTTCTGTATCGGAACTCCGCTGTTTTGGCTCTTTGGTTTTGGTATAATGTTTGGCGACGGAAAGTTCATCGGAGCTTACAAGGGAATAGCTGATTCTACATATGCCTCAGCTGCTCCAGACGGAGTGCCTTTCTTTGCTTTCCTTATCTTCCAGACAGTTTTCTGTGCAACAGCAGCAACTATCGTTTCTGGAGCTATGGCAGAAAGAACAAAGTTCATTTCTTATTGTATCTATTCAGCAATTATAAGCCTTCTGGTCTATCCTATCGAGGCTCACTGGATCTGGGGCGGCGGCTGGCTCGCAGACCTCGGCTTCCATGATTTCGCAGGTTCGACTTGCGTTCATATGGCAGGCGGCGTTGCAGCATTCGTTGGCGCAGCTATCCTTGGTCCTCGTATCGGTAAGTATGACAAGAACGGCAAGGCAAAGGCTATCCCAGGTCACTCGCTTACACTTGGCGCACTTGGCTGCTTTATCCTTTGGTTCTGCTGGTTCGGTTTCAACGGTGCGTCAACAACTTCAATGGAAGGCGACGCTATCCCGCTTGCAGGTAAGGTTTTCGTAACAACAAACCTTGCAGCAGCAGTTGCAACGATCACAACAATGATTTTTACTTGGATCAAGTATAAGAAGCCTGATGTTTCAATGACACTTAACGCTTCACTTGCAGGTCTGGTAGCTATCACAGCTCCATGCGACACAGTTTCACCAGTATCAGCAGCTATAATCGGTATCGTTGCAGGTATCCTCGTAGTTGTAGGTGTAGAGTTTATAGATCAGGTACTCAAGATAGATGACCCGGTTGGTGCTTGCGGAGTTCATATGCTCAACGGTATGTGGGGTACTATCGCAGTGGGTCTTTTCTCAGACGGTACTTGCGGTGAAAAGGGACTCTTCACAGGCGGCGGAGCACATCTCCTTGGTATCCAGCTTCTCGGTATGGTATCAGTTATCGCTTGGGTAGCTATCACAATGACTATCGTATTCCAGATCATCAAGCACACGATCGGTCTTAGAGCTTCCGAGCAGGAAGAGATCCTTGGTCTTGACGTTACAGAGCATGGTCTTGTATCTTCTTACGCTGACTTCGCACCAGCAATGTCACAGGCAATGCTCAGCTATACAAAGGACGATGCAAAGAGCGTTGTAAAGGTAGACAAGTCAACAGAGCCTGTAGTTCCTGTTGAGAAGGCCATCAAGGTAGAATCTTATGCAACAGACGCACCGTCTGCTGACGGCACACCTAAAATGACAAAGGTCGCTATCATCTGCAAGCAGCAGAAGCTCAACGATCTTATCACAGCTTTGGAGGACATCGACGTAACAGGTGTTACAGTAACGAACGTTCTTGGCTGCGGAATGCAGAAAGGACAGCCTGAGTATTACCGTGGCGCAGTTGTTGAAACAAATCTGCTGCCAAAGGTAAAGGTCGAGGTCGTTATTTGCAAGGTACCAACAAGAGCAGTTATCGATGCTGCAAAGGCAGCCCTTTATACAGGTCATATCGGAGACGGAAAGATCTTTATATACAACATTGAGAACGTAGTAAAGATCAGAACGAATGAAGAGGGTTATGACGCACTTCAGGACGATTAAGCCTTAAAGATGACGGGTGACTACCCAATAAAATTGCCCCCATCCCACTTATAAATTATAGCTTGGAACCCGTGGTCGGAGAAATTCGGCTGCGGGTTTCAAGTTTTGTGGAGAAGCTCAAGGCATTATGAATAGATAGACAAAAGGGACATTGCCGAACGTTGGCAATGTCCCTTCGTAAATTATCAGAAAAGTGATAGCTGCTCAGATAAATAAAAAGCGTGTTCCATATGTTGCTTTGCCTCTGTTTCAAGTATTTCGACATTTGAGAGTGGAAGGTTCTTGAAACGAAGCTGATAGACCATATCAAAGAAGCTCGTTACAGCCGCAGTTCCAAGATGCGTAAGACAGATCAGCTGTATATGAAAATGTCTTGCTATGCGGAACATAGGCTCAAGAAGGTGAGGCGAAGAGATCGGTCCGAATGGATTATCAAGGATCAGTACACCGCTTGTTGAATTTAGATTGTTTGTAAGGCTTCTTGTGTAATTCATAACGGATACGATCAGGGAAAATAAAACAACAAATTGTTCTCCGCCAGAGTTTGCTTTCAGAGCGTCCTGCCATGAACGATAGCGGCAGTTCTGAATATTTTTATCGATCTTAAATACATTGATAGGAATGTTCTCATTGCCAATGTAGCAATTCAAGAGGCGTCTGATATTAAGATGATCGTTATGAGTTTTCGTTGCTGTTGTATTTTCAGACAGATGCTTTTGGACTTGTTCAGTTATGAAATGATCGATCCTTTTATAAGGCTGATCGCTGTCTGGATCAATCTCAGGCAAAACTATCTGTATCATATGTTTTTTTACGTTACCGATCTGTACGACCGATCTACCAGACAGTGTTTTTAGATTATCATATAAACGTCCGGCACGCTGTTTGCAATGATCTACAAGTTGCTTTCTGCTGTCTTCAACATCTTTAAGCTGAATGGCAAGCTGAGCGATACGATCCTGATAACGCTTGATATCGCTTTCTGTTCGTTCATAAAGTGTAAAGTATTTATCTCCTTTGATATGATTGTCGTCGATCACAGATAGAATGCCGTCCAGTGTTCCCATAAACAAAGTATGTGTATTTCTGAATGGCTCAAGTTCACGGCTATGGTATTTCTTTGCTTTGTCCTCTGCTTGTGTCAGCTGATCGATGCAATGCTTTATTGTATCGATCAAGTTATCAGTATCCTGCGGGATCTCTGATATTTTAGGGATATACTCTGTAAAATCAAGCTTGTGATCTTTTTTGCATCTATCAATGCATATACATTCTATATCCAAACCGTTCAATTTCTTTTTGCATTCTTCACTTTCTCGCTCAGCTGCTTCTAATTTATTTTCACATTCTTTTATACGGCGTTCAAAATCAGAACCAACCTCAGAACGTGGCAAAAGCTCTGCATTGAGTTCTGCTAGCTTTTTCTTAGCATGTTCCAGATCATTTTTCACTTTGGTATGATAGTTCGATGCTTGAGAATGTTGCTCATAAGCCTGCGATCTTGCTTCTTTTGCCAGATCAAGCTGTTGTTCAGTGTCATTATAGGCGTTGGCAGAATATTCTGTGCTTTTGTATTCTGTTGGTTCTATATGGAATCTTTTGATATCATTTTCTTTATGAACGATGCTTTCTTGCACCTGTTCCAGTCGCTTCTGCAGCGTTTTGCGATTAGCTGAATTATTCTCCAGATAAAGTCGGTATTCCTCGAGCATGACCGAATGATCCTCTGTAAGTATTTCTGCTTTCGGTGTGTCTTTCAGCTCATGCGACAGTTTTTGATGATCGGTCAGCTTATTCTGGAGGTCACGGAGAAGAATATCATTATCCTGTATACTCGTATTCAGTTGTTTTTCTTTCTGACGCATTCCTTCTATTTGTTCAGAGGTCTCTCTGCAAATAGTTTCCAATTCTATGATCTTTTCGCTAATGCTCTCATATTGTGAGATGATCTTACAAATACGCTCAAATTCGGATCGTTTATTTTCAATATGGGATTTTGATATTTGACTTTTTTCGCTTATTTGACGATTTTCCTTTGCTCGTGCTTTGATCTCGCTCTTTTGCTTCTCAAGAACCGAGAGCTTAGTTTGTATCTCATGAAGCTTTTCTTTAAGCTTCTCTATGCCTGCCTGTAATTGCTGCTCATGATCTGCGGCGTATGTAAATTGTGATAGTATGCTGCGTTCTGATTCCCATTCCAATATCTGATGCTGTAGATTAACTGTATCTGCTTGTGCTTCGCCAAGTCTTTTCTGTATATTTTCTTTATAAGTAAATGCGTCCTGAAAATATTCTTTATCATATGCAGAAATAAACCGTTCAGGCTCGTTCCAATCTCCATCAGCCATATCCGCAAGTTCAGAGCGTGAATATACTGGAACAACAGCCGATAACCAAGAATCTGGCGATTGTGACAGCAATTTGACCTTCTCCTTTTCAGAATCAACGATCACAGAATAAGCAACGAGAGGATTGACGGTAAGGATATCTTCTCGTATTTTTGCATTTTGTAAATTTAGGTACTGCTCGCCTGTTTGATAAGCGATACCTGATTCCTGCAAAAAGCTTACAGCTGTTTTTGAGAGGTGAAGCTGACCCGCATTTATACATCGTAGCTGCTCGCTTAGCAATTCAGCACAGCGTTCCGTTTGCCGAAGCTGTTCTCTTAGCTTTGCAAGTATTTGCTCAAGGCTTGATAACGGCTCATCAGTAAATAATCTGTCTTTAGATATTGATAAATGCTCTAAGACTTTAATAACTGCATCATATGCTTGCTGATATTCTTCCAATTCTGCTTCCTGCTGCTTTAAATTGGCTTTACATTCCTCTTGCGTTCGGTGAAGCTCGCCCATCTGATTATCCTGAGCGTCACGTTCCTGTTCAAGCCGGCTCTCCTCAAGCAGGCACTTTTTGATATTCTCCTCAGCAAGCCTGAGCTGCTCATCGTAGTCCGCACGAATGCTCTCAGCGTCTTTCTTAGAAAAGCTTCCGTCAAGCATAATAGTCATATGCAAAGCAAGCGTTGCCAAAGCCTTGTTGATCTGATCAAGCAAACTCTTTTTTTGACCAATATCCTGATTTAAGCTGTCATTCTCGTGATCATGCTGCTTTTTAAGGCGTGAGATCTCTTCCTTTATGGAATCCAAAGCTTCAGACAGTTCTTTTTTAGTTGCTTCCTTCTGCTTTAATTTGCCCTCAGTCTGCCTTATCAGCTCTGTTGTTAGCAAAGACAGTGAATATTTTAAAGAAAGTATATGGGAATCCTGCGTTCCTTGGTCAAGCTCTCTGATCTGTGCAGTCAATGCCTTCTCATCATTTTGCTGTTTAAGAAGCTCCTTGTACTCTTTGGCAGCGTTCAGGGCCTTGACTTTATGTTCAAGCCTGTCATACTGACTTTCGGCATCATCTTTTTTCTGTTTACATTCTGCAAGCCATATGGTTGATTTATCAAAATCAGCCTGTGAAAGATAAACAGCTTTTGATGCTGCTTCGGTTTTGATGTGCTTCTGTTTTGTCTTTAAGTCGGATATTGCTTTTTCAAGCTGTTGTTGTCTTTCTTTGTTCAGCTTGATTTGATGCTGAAGTGTAAATGAATGATCAGCCAATTGGTGTATAGACTGTATCTTCTGATCTTCTGCGTTCCACATATCCTTTATTAGCTGAAGCATACCCTGCAGCTTATCTGTAAAATCCCTGATCTGCGACTTTAAGAGTAGATTTTTCTCCTGCCCGGCATAGCTGACCGCATAGTTGATAAACATTTCTTCAAGGGATCTTGTTGACGTATCGTTGCTCGGCATAACGCCAGGAATAATAAATTTGTCAAGTAATCTGTCGCTCGTTTTATATTCCTCAAAGAACTTTGTAATTCCGCCTTCTACTGCATTGATCGGTACAAGAATGTTTTCCCATTCGGTATGGAAAATACCGAATTCCTCTAAACGCTTCTGATAACGGCGCAATGAATCAGAAGGATAGTATTCGACCCTTCTGTTTTGCAGATATTTGCGAAGCTCGTCAAAAGAGATCGGGCGGATATGACTGCCTGTGCGCTGTGAAAGAGGGAGACTGATAAGATCAAGCTTGTCGCCTGCTCTTGTGTAATCATGTATGAAAGTATAATAACGAATGGTCTTGCTCTCATTTTCGTCATCTGCTGTGGTGCTTGCAGCCAGTGCGATCCCTGTGAGCAGACTATTATGTGATCCGTCCAATGCCCACTCAATCAAGACAAACGCATGATCCGTGCCCTTCTGAAAATAATCGCTGATATTACGATTCTGAACTTTTGCCTTCGGGCAAATAGGCTGGAGCAACAACTGAACGATAACAGACTTGCCTCCGCCGTTATCCAGATTAAAAAGAGTATCTATTGGTTTTCCTTCAGCGTTCTCAGTGCAGAAAATCTCGTCTGGTATCAGCTTTGCACCATTATTGAACCTGAAATTTACAATTCGTATCTTACGGATCGCTGGCATCTGGTTTTCCTCCTTCAAGAATAGAATGTATTTCAGTAATGCGGGTCTGAGATAAATAATATGGCATAAGATCATTCAGCTTGACCGTTGGTTTCCATACACCGTCAGCGTCATACAGCAATTCCTCATCACGAAACTTTCTGATGATCTTCATGAAACAGCCATGTTTGGTATCTACAGAGTTGGATTCATCACCACGCTTTGCGAGCCAGTTGTCAGCAAGGTGCAGAAAATCTATGCTGTACTGTGCTGAAGCATTTTTTAAGGATTCTCCTTCAGAGCGTACCTGCTCACAATGCTTTGTGAACTCGGAAAGAAAATCTGATTCTTTGATGTAATATCTTGTTTGCAGTGTGTTTCCTTTTCCGCCGTAAAGCTCATGTAAAAGAAAGATCGCCATATAATTCAGCAAATAAAGCTCTTCAAGCTTTTCATTGCCAACGCTGCGGCGGAAATCATTGTTATCCTGCGAAAATAATTCGTTGTTTGGATCTGGCAAAAGATAAAGTCTGCCGTTCGTTTTGTAAAGAGTGAAATCAAGCTCCTGTTCCATGATCGCAAGTTCAGAAGCTATTTCCGGATCATTATAATATTCATAATACGCAGGGGACTGCTCACGGGTAATGTAACCATTTTCCATAAGCTTTGCAAATAGTTTCAGACTTTCAGGCCTCATCTTCTCACCTCGATCTTAAAATCATTCATCTCGATATGTCCGCCTTTATGATCAGACAAAGTTATAACATTATCGAGTTTATATATCATTATCGACTCAATTTGTACCGATTCTTCAGGAAGCTCGCTCAGACAATAAGAGAGATCAAATTCTCCCACAGGAACGATTATGTCATGCTGTGCCGAACGCCAGCCTGCAATATCTATCTCTCCAAGTCCATAGAGCTTCAGCATGACGTCAGGCAATGCTTTTTCCTGCATTTGTTCATGCAGCTGCGTTTTAGATACAGTGTCAAGATATTCGCTAAAATTAAAGACCGCCCTGTTTTCGGCAAAAGACAGCAGTCCTCTTATTATCTCAACATATCTTTCGTTTCTGATATCTGCCACATTTTCAGCAGTGTCATCGCTTGTGATATCTATACCGTCATCTCTGCTGACCTCTCTTATAGAATTTTGCCGTCTGTAAAAAAGATCAATACCAAACAGATGCGGAAATTCTGGACGATAAAGCGGTGCAAATAATTTTCCCACATCTTTAGAATCTTTTAATTGCATTTTCTGCAATGGGAGCAGTAACTCCTGTTCAATGTCAAAGTGACCCGCCTGCAAATAAGAGAAGCTATCATCTAAAAGATCAGCATATAGTTCAGATAGTGTGAATTTCTGGTTAAATACTCGGCTTTGCTCGCTTATTACAGTATCAATGTTTTCAAGGATCTCATGTATCTCTTTTTCGGTCTGGCATATTTGGCGGTCTTCTTTTATTTCAGCGACTGCGAATGCCTGCAATTTTGCCGATACAAGGCTGCGGATATCGCTGAGCTGTTTGTTTTCGTTCTCAAAGGAATCTCTGACCTGATCGACGATATCTTCGTATTCATCGATCGATACCTCAGAGATATTGATCCTACACCGAAGCATAAAGTCGTCCATTCTTGTTTTCAGATTTCTGACTCTGCTAACTAATTCACGGCTTTCACGAAGTGCTTTGCCATAGTTTCCACGCTTAATAAACTCTTGTAACTTGAATCGGCTTACGGAAAAGTCCAATTCGCTGTCGATCTCCTTGGTTCTGAAAAGAAACTCATAGGCTTCATTTGTCAGAACATAGCTTCCGCTTTGCTGCTCGAATAAGATCAGAGAGCCCTGTTCATGGAATTTTTCGTCATGACTATCGAACGTTTCAAATCTTCGCACTTTTCCTCCGCTTTGCAGTACATCTGTTACGATATAATCTGTCAGGGTCTTTGCCTCCTCCGGCTCATATCCATAAATATCGGCTAATTCACGCAGAAATACTGTGATATCCTGCTTGGTACAGCGTTCGCCATAGCGAAGTGTATTGTCCATGATAAAGACCATTACCATAAGTATGAGATTATCGGTTTTATCATCATCATTATGCAATATTTCACGGATCTCGGTGGGCTTGCTTCTTTGTAGCCAGTATTTGATGAGATTCACGAATCGCATACGTTTTTCAAAATCTTGTAATAATTCTTTGGAACCTGCTGAGATCATTATTTTACCTCATATTATCTGCCAGTACGGGATATGAGAGTATCTCCTGTGGCAATCGTTTATTATCCTCGATTATTTGTGTGATCTGCTTTTGCTCATAATCAGAAAACAAGGGCAATATCCCTGACATTTCGGGAATGATGCGTCTTCCGTCGCTGCTGTCAGGGAGCCTTGTGCTTCGACTCAGTTCCAGCATTTTCTGATATGCAGGAACGAACAATTCAATATGAAGCTCTTTTGCTTCCTTGCAAAGACGAAGAAAAATGTCAAAACCAGCTCTGTCAATATCTCCGCAATACAGAAATCTTGTTTCATCTGCTCCTAAATATTGTGCGTAGGAATGAAATTTTTCTTTTCCTGTAATGTCATTCCCCTGACCAAAGATCACTCCGTCGATCTTAGTATCAAATATCGAGCAGGCTCCGGAGCCATACATTAAGCGTCTTATATTGAACCAGATATCCTTGTTTTCGCAAATAAGCAATGTCATCCTGTTTTTACGAACGGGAATATAATCGGAAAAGCACTGTTCCGGTGTTTCGTAAAATTTAAGCACATCGCCAGTGATGCCCATTCTTTCTAATAGTCTTAAATGGTCGTCTAATTTTTTCTCGTCACCAAATATAGAAAAGGAACGTTCACGTCGGGACATCATATCACTGTCCTTGTCATACGTCAGCCATTCACTTAATCGAAGTAAAAAAGCCTTATTTTTTACAAACTGTATTCGATTGCGAAGAAGATATTCATTCTTTGTCAGCCTTGGATGGAGAGCATCGATCTCATAACGTGATATTTGCTGTGGCTTTTCTATAGAGATCGTATATCTCATATACAGTGGTATTTTCAGATTGCCATTTGTTCCACTGCTTTTGACAGGAGTCAAAATGCCCTGCTCGGTAAGCTCGCTGATCTGTTGGGCTAACTGTTCATGATCTTGACATATTCGGTTTAGCTCCTCCAGTGAGATCCGTTTTCGAGTATGATCCTGCAGAGCCTTATATAACGGATTATTGTTTTTGCTCATACTTTGCCACCTCTGTTCTGAATTAATAACAACATATACATATTGTAACATAATTTAGTGAAAAAAACAAGTTATTATTAACAAAAATGGTGTGCTATATGGTTTTATACGTTATTATAAAGTAAAGGGCAGATACCTCGATAATGAAGTATCTGCCCTTTGTGACTCATAACTGTAATAAAGGATCTACTTTGGTTAATGCGAATTATTCTTCTATTTCTGTGGTCTTGATGTGAAGCTCTTCAAGCTGCTTCTCGTCTACTGTGGACGGACAAGCACTCATAAGCTCGCTGGCGTTCTGTACCTTTGGGAACGCTATTACATCTCTAAGGCTGTCGGCATTGCAGATTATCATGGAAAGTCTGTCAAGTCCTATGCCCATGCCGCCATGCGGTGGTGCGGCATAACGATAGGCGTCTACGAGGAAGCCGAACTTTGCTTCTATCTCTTCGTCTGTCATGCCCAGTGCTTCAAACATCTTCTGCTGAAGCTCAAAGTCTGTTATTCTCATTGAGCCTGATGAAAGCTCTGTGCCGTTGAGGACAAGATCCCACGCCTTTGCACGGACGTTTGCAGGGTCGGTGTCAAGATAGTCAAGACACTCTTCCATTGGCATTGTGAATGGGTGATGCGCTGCTACCCATGCGTCATTCTCGTCATCATACTCAAAGAAAGGCATTTCTGTTATCCATACAAAATTGAACTTGCCCTCTGGGATAACGCCAAGACGCTTTCCGCAGATAAGTCTGAGTGCGCCCAAAGTTGGAAGAACTACCTTGTTCTTGTCTGCACAGATAAGAACGAGGTCACCCTTTTCTGCTCCAACGGCTGCATTTATCTTCTCAAGATCGCCCTCGCCAAGGAACTTCTTGAATGAGCAGTTTGGCTCGTCTGCCCAGCGGATATATGCAAGACCCTTTGCACCTATGCCCTTTGCGTGCTCAACAAGCTTGTCGATCTCTTTTCTTGTATATGTTGCCGCACCGCCCTTGACGTTTATTGCACGAACTGAGCCGCCTGCCTCGATAGCTGACTTGAATACCACAAAGTCTATATCCTTAACGGTGTCTGTGATATCCTGTATCTCCATGCCGAAACGTGTATCAGGCTTGTCAGAGCCATAACGGCTCATAGCGTCTGCAAATGTAAGTCTTGGCAGTGGGAGCGTTACCTCTACACCAAGTATCTCTTTGAAAAGCTTTTCGATATAGCCCTCAATACAAGCCTGAATATCCTCCAGATCGACAAAAGACATCTCAAGGTCTATCTGTGTGAACTCAGGCTGTCTGTCAGCTCTGAGATCCTCGTCACGGAAACATCTTGCAAGCTGGATATACCTGTCATAACCTGATATCATAAGCAGCTGCTTGTATATCTGCGGTGACTGTGGAAGTGCATAGAACTTGCCTGCGTGAACTCTTGAAGGAACGAGGTAGTCTCTTGCACCCTCTGGGGTGGACTTCATCATCATAGGAGTTTCTATCTCAAGGAAACCATTGTCATAGAAATACTCTCTTGTTATCTGAGCGATCTTATGACGGGTGATGATATTCTTCTGAAGCTTTGGATTTCTCAGGTCAAGGTAGCGGTATTTGAGCTTCAGCTCATCGTTTACCTTATCTGAGTTTGTTACCTCAAATGGTGTTGTTTCAGCCTTTGAGAGAATTCTCAGGTCTGTTACAGCAACTTCTATCTTGCCTGTTTTTAGCTTTTCGTTCACGCTCTCACGAGGACGTACCATACCCTTTGCCATGAGGACATACTCGCTTTTTACAAGCTGAGCCTTTTCAAAAACGGCTCTGTCTGTTTCATCATTGAATGCAAGCTGTACAAGTCCAGTTCTGTCACGGAGATTGATGAAGATAAGGTTGCCCATATCTCTTACTCTGTCGGCAAAGCCGCATACAACGACTTCCTGCTCTGTTTCAGGCACTTCGCCGCAGTAATGGGTCCTGCGTAAGCCCTTCATTGTATCAAGTTTCATTTTACATTACTTCCTTTTCTGTTTTTTTTGTTGGTCTGTTGATAAGGCCGTCAATATGTTCATATAGATCG
>OHKF01001037.1_pt1 | contig 12838 bp, 9 predicted proteins | sample 1568781 | NCBI WGS metagenome assembly OHKF01 (sample SAMEA3879580, study PRJEB24766) | human gut metagenome | biome: human-associated habitat; feature: feces | place: USA | collected 1985/1987
AATAATTAACTTAAGTATATTATTTATATTTAAATATTTGATGTTTACATTAACTAACATAAATAATATATTTGGAAGTAATTTAAGCGTTCCTAATATTACATTACCAATTGGTATATCATTTTTTACATTTCAGGCTATATCTTATGTTATAGATGTATATAGAAAAAATGGAGAAGTACAAAAAAATCCACTAAATGTAGCTTTATATATAGCGTTTTTTCCACAATTAATTGCAGGACCAATAGTTAGATATGAGACTATTGCGAAGCAAATAAAAAGTAGACAGGAAACTTTTGATGATTTTGCTAGTGGTGTATGTAGATTTATGGTTGGATTAGGAAAAAAGGTATTGTTATCAAATACATTAGCCATAGTTGCAGATAATGCATTTAATATGAACTCAATCAATGAGCTATCTGTATTAATGGCATGGTTAGGAGCTATAGCATACACATTTCAGATATATTATGATTTTAGTGGTTATTCTGATATGGCTATAGGTTTAGGTAAAATGTTTGGATTTAGTTTTCTAGAAAATTTCAATTATCCATACATATCAAAATCAATATCTGAATTTTGGAGAAGATGGCACATATCTTTAGGAAGTTGGTTTAGGGATTATGTGTATTTTCCATTAGGTGGAAGCAGAGTAGATACAAAGAAGAGATTATTATTTAATTTATTTGTAGTTTGGTTTCTTACGGGGATATGGCACGGGGCAAATTGGACATTTATTATATGGGGAATAATGTATTTTGTTCTAATATCAATAGAAAAACTTATAGGTTTTGAAAAGAAATTTAATAAGCTTTCTTTTATAAAACATATTTATACTATGTTCTTTGTTATATTAGGATGGGTAATATTTAGAGCTAGTAATATCACAGAAGCCTTCTCATATATGGGAAAAATGTTTGGAGTTAGAGCTAGCGGTATATTTGATGCTTATTTTTATTTAAATATTGTTGAAAATCTTATTTTTATAATAGTAGCGACTATATTTAGTACACCTATTTATAAAATTATTAACAAAAAGGTTAAAGAAAATAAATTTATAGCTCCTATATATGTAATGGGAATGCTTATTTTGTTTATAGTAGCAATTTCATATATATTAAAGGGAGCATATAATCCGTTTATTTATTTTAATTTTTAACGAAAGGACTAAAAAGTTCATGAAGAAAAAAGTAACATGTATAGTTTTTTTAATTATAATATTCACCTTGCCTATTATAAGTGGTTTAACTAAGTCATTAAATGTATATAGAACTATTGATAAGTCAGATGGTATAAATTTAAGTGAAGTATATAAATGTGTTGAAGCAGGAGTAGATGGCGCTACTAAATTGGATAGATATAAGAATGCGTTTATAAATTATAATGGTTTATTTCAAAAATTAATTGGTAGAAGGACAGTAGAAGATATAGATAAAGATAATAAAATTATAAAGTTAAACGATGATAAATTGACATTTGTCAGTTCAAGCCTAAATGATGCAACATCAAAAGCGAATTCTATAAAGAAGCTCAATGACTATCTTAAAGGGGAAAATATTCCACTTCTTTATGTGCAAGCTCCATCTAAGATAAGCAAATATGAAGATGAACTACCTAAAGGTGTTAAATCATATGATAATGAATATGCAGATAATTATATAAGTCAAATATCTGACGAAATTGATGTTATTGATTTAAGAGAAGAAATGTATAATGATGGTTTAAATCAGGCAGATTACTTTTTTAATACTGATCACCATTGGACCCCTGAGGGAGCGTTTTACGGGTTTCAAAAGGTTTCTTTATTACTTAAAGAAAAGTATGGATTTAAATTTGATAAAAAATTTACTGACTTAAATAACTATGATAAAATTGTATATGAAGATTGGTTTTTAGGTTCACAGGGCAAGCGTGTAGGTAAATATTATGCAGGTGTAGATGATATATCTTTATATATACCTAAATTTGAAACCAATTTTTATAACTCATTACCTGCTGATAATTATAATAGGAGTGGGGAATGGAGTGATGCTTTAATTTCAAAGCATCATATAGATAAAAAGGATTATTTTAAAGCAAATCCATATGCTATGTATATTGGAGGAGATTATTCTCTTAATATTATAAAGAATAATCTTAGCCAAAATGATAAAAAAGTATTACTTATAAGAGATAGTTTTGGATGTGCATTTACTCCTTTTTTATCACTTATTTGTAGTGAGTTAGATACAGTTGACTTTAGATATTATAAACAAGGGTCTATAATAGATTATATAGAAGAAAGTAAACCAGATATAGTTATTGCTTTGTTTAATCCTAGTGGAATACAGGAGATGAGATTAAAATAAATAATATCTAATAGAGTTAGAAAATATTTATGGTAGTTAGAAGGAGGAAATTTATATGTCAATTTTAGTTACAGGAGGAGCAGGATATATTGGCTCACATACATCTATCGAACTATTACAAGCAGGTTATGATATAGTAATAGTTGATAATTTTTGTAATAGTAAACCAGAATCATTAAATAGAATAGAGGAACTAACAGGAAAGAAGCCTAAATTTTATGAGGTTGATATCTTAGAAAGGGAAGGTCTTAATAAAGTATTTGATGAAAATAATATTGAAGCAGTTATTCATTTTGCGGGATTAAAGGCCGTAGGTGAATCTGTAGAAAAACCAATAGAATATTATGAAAATAATATATCAGGTACTTTAGTTCTTTGTGATGTTATGAGAAAACATAATGTTAAAAAGATAGTATTTAGTTCATCAGCTACGGTTTACGGAATGAATAATAAGGTTCCGTTTTCAGAAGATATGCCAACAGCAAGTGCTACAAACCCTTATGGAAGCACAAAACTATTCATAGAACAAATACTTAGTGATATATATGTATCTGATAATGAATGGAGCGTTGCTTTATTAAGATACTTTAATCCAATTGGAGCACATGAAAGTGGAAGAATTGGAGAAGATCCAAATGGAATTCCAAATAACTTAATGCCATATATAACTCAAGTTGCAGTTGGTAAGAGAAAAGAGTTAAGCGTATTTGGTAATGACTATGATACACATGATGGTACAGGAGTAAGAGACTATATACATGTTGTAGATTTAGCTAAAGGTCACTTAAAAGCTGTAGGTAAGGTATTAAGTTCTAATGGTGTAGAAGCATATAACCTAGGTACAGGAATTGGATATAGTGTACTAGATGTAGTTAACAGTTTTGAAAAGGCATCAGGACAAAAGGTTCCTTATAAAATAGTAGAAAGAAGAGCTGGGGATATAGCAACTTGTTATGCAGATGCTACAAAGGCTTTAAGAGAATTAGGTTGGAAGGCTGAAAAGAATCTTGATGATATGTGTAGAGATTCATGGAGATGGCAAAAAAACAATCCAAATGGATATGACAATTAGATAATATACTAAGCTGTATGGATAAGCTTCCATACAGCTTTTTGCTTGAGTATATTTTTTAATAAAAAGATAAGAATTTATAAGGGATAATATGGTATTATGTATAATGTAAATATATATAAAGGAAAGGAAAGTTATTATGAAGAGGTGGAAAAAAGTTCTAATAGTGTTAACTGTAATTTTATTTATAATAGTTGCAGGAGGATTTGGTGCTTATAAATATATAAATAGAATAAAAACTGTTCAATTAAAAGGGACAAATGAAGAGTTGGGTATTTCAAGTGAAACAGAAGAAAAGAGTAAAAAAGAAAATATAACAAATATATTATTGTTAGGAATAGATAATCAAGAAAATGCATCGGATGCAATGATGGTATTTTCCTTAGACAAAGATACTAACACTGCAAAACTTACATCTATAATGAGAGATTTAAGTGTAGATTTAGGACCTAATGCGGAAAAACATAAGATTAATTATGCTTATAATGTTGGTGGAGTAGAGGAATCTGTAAAAGTAGTAAATAGAGAGTTTGACTTAGATATAAATAAGTATGTTAAAGTTTCTTTTGATGGATTGGTAGATGTAATTGATTATATTGGTGGAATAAATATAAATATAACAGAAAATGAAAGAAAGATAATTGGGGCTTCAAAGTCTGGTAATGTTACTTTAAATGGAGAGCAAGCATTAGCATATTCAAGAATAAGAAAAATAGATAATGACTATCAAAGAACTAGTAGACAAAGAAAAGTGTTAATGGCTATATTTAATAAAGCTAAAAGTATTTCAGTTTCAAGTTATCCAAAGGCACTTGCTGATTTATCATCAAATGTAGAAACAAATTTATCTACTTTTGAATTACTTGATTTAGCTAAGGCTGTTATGAGTTTAAGTAGCGATGACCTTGAAGGGTTTAGAATTCCTATAGATGGAACAAGTCATGATTCTATGGATAAAGGTATATATTATTTGGAGTGGGATAGAGCAGCAAATAAGAAAGCCATTCATGATTTTATTTATAATCAATAAAAACTGGTAGTATATTAATAAAGAAGTTATATCAAGGATGTAATGTCTTGATACAACTTCTTTTATTGATTTAAGCCAGCCATTAAATGTAGATTAATTGCGTAGAAAATTTATTTGATGTATAATTAACTAATAAAATTTATAATGAAAAGTTCTTGATGAAAGTTGGGATGGAATATGAATATAACTTGGTTTAAATTGAAACAGAAACTAAAAAAAATAAAAATTTTATATGTTCCTGTAAAAGCATATAAGGATTGGAATTACAAAAGAGATAATGAAAGAAAACGCCAATTATTACAAGAAAACGGATTAGAAATTACAAGTAAAATATCAAAAGTACTTGATAATAGTGGGATTGAATACTTTTTTACATATGGGACTCTGTTAGGGTTAATTAGAAATGGTGGTTTCATGAAGCATGATATTGATCTGGATTTGGGAGTTATAAAGACAGAAGAGTTTTCATGGAATAAATTAAATAGTCTATTAATTAATGCTGGACTTAAACAGCTACATGAGTTTTCTCTTGATGGTGAAATTACTGAACAAACTTATGAGTATAAAGGAATGACAATTGATTTCTTTATATATGAAAAAGAGAATGAACATATGATTAGTTATGTATATTTTAATAAAAAAGGAATTGTAAATGAGGATCCAACTAAGAAGTTTGTATCTAAGATGATTTCATCTCAAATAAAAGAGTTTAAGTATTTAGAAATAAATAATCAAAAATATAGAATTCCAGTTAATGCAGAACAATACTTAGCTGATATATATAGTGAGTCTTGGAGAATTCCAAACCCTAATTGGGTAAGTGAAGAAGGACCAGCTTGGAATGAACTAGAAGGAAAATATGGAATATATAAAGAGATAAAGTAATTTGAAAGGGGATTTATAATATGCAAGCAATAATTTTAGCTGCCGGAATGGGAAAGAGATTAAAACAATTAACTAATAACAATACTAAATGTATGGTAAAAGTAAATGGGGTAACTATGATTGAAAGAATGTTATCTCAATTAGATAAATTAAACTTATCTAATATAACTGTAGTAGTAGGTTATAAAGGTAAAGAACTTCAAGAATATATTTCTACTTTAAATATAAAAACAAAAATAAATTATGTGGAAAATGAAATTTATGATAAGACAAATAATATCTATTCTTTATATTTAGCAAGACATTGTCTTTTACAAGAGGATACATTACTACTTGAATCAGATTTAATATTTGAAGACTCTGTTCTAGAAAAGATAGTTAATGATCCATATCCAAGTTTAGCTTTAGTTGCTAAATATGAAAGTTGGATGGATGGGACTGTAGTAACTTTAGATGAGGAAAATAATATAACTAGATTTTTAGATAAGAAAGCATTCAAGTTTGAAGATATTCAAAACTATTATAAGACAGTTAATATCTATAAATTTAGTAAAGAGTTTTCAACTAGTCACTATGTTCCTTTCTTAGAGGCGTATAGTAAAGCACTTGGGGATAATGAATATTATGAACAAGTATTAAAGGTTATAACTTTATTAGATAAGCCTGAAATTAAGGCTACTAAACTAGGAAATGAGTCATGGTATGAAATTGATGATGTTCAAGATTTAGATATAGCAGAATCTATATTTGCACCAACAGCAGATGAGAAGTTAGCTAAAATACAAGCAAGATATGGCGGATATTGGAGATATCCAGGAGTAATAGATTTTTGTTACTTAGTAAATCCTTTCTATCCACCACAAAAGTTAATGGATGAAATAAAAGCAAACTTTGAAACATTATTATGTGAATATCCGTCAGGATTAGAGGTTAATAGTTTATTAGCTGCTAAGTACTTTGGACTAAATAAAGAACATGTTGTAGTAGGAAATGGTGCTGCTGAGTTAATAAAATCTTTAATGGAAAGAGGAGAAGGGAAAATAGGTATGGCTATGCCTACGTTCCAAGAGTATCCAAATAGAAAGAGTGCTGAGGATGTGGTACCTTACTATCCTAATAACAAAGACTACGCATATACTGCAATAGATTTAATGAGTTTCTATGAAGATAAAGATATTTCAACTTTATTATTAATAAATCCAGATAATCCATCAGGTAACTATATATGTAAAGATGATGTTTTAAAGTTAGCTAGATGGGCACAAAATAAAAACATAACATTTATAGTAGATGAGTCTTTTGTTGATTTTGCAGATAAGGAAGAATCACCAACTCTTTTAGAAGATTATATTTTAAATGATTATCCAGAATTGATTATTGTTAAGAGTATTTCTAAATCATTCGGTGTTCCAGGACTTCGCTTAGGAATATTAGCATCCCATAATACTAAACTTATTAGCGAATTAAAGAAAGATGTTGCTATTTGGAATATAAATTCTTTTGGAGAATTCTATATGCAAATATTTGAAAAGTATAAAGGTGATTATACAACTGCAATTGAAAAGTTTAAAGAAGTTAGAAGAGAGTATTTAGAAGAACTTTCGAATGTAAAGAATTTAAGAGTTGTGCCAACACAAGCAAATTATGTTTTATGTGAGATTTTAGGTGATAATACAGCTTATGATATAACTAAGAGATTATTAGATGAATATGACGTATTTATTAAAGATTTATCTAGCAAAAAAGGATTTAATGGTCAATATATAAGAGTAGCTGTTAAGAGACCAGAAGAAAACAGGAAATTAGTTGAGGCATTAAAAACTATTTTAGAATAATATAATATTCTAATTATTGGAGGATTTAATATGGATAGCAATATTAGCTCTAAACTTTTTGGAGAAGATACTATTAATATATGTGTTCTAGGTGGAGGAAATATAGGAACTCTATTGATTGGATATTTAGGTCAAAACAGTGGAGTAAATGTAAGTTTATATACATCAAGGACTGATAAGTGGAGTGATAAAATAGATGTATATGATAGTAGTGACAATTTGAAATATACTTCAATATTAAAGAATGTTTCTTCAGATCCAAAAGAGGTTATATCTAATGCAGATATAATTATATCTACATTACCTTCACAAGTCTTTCCTGTAGTCTTAAAAAGTATTGAAGATTATATAAGAGAAGGAACTTGGATAGGAGTAATGCCAGGAAGTGGAGGAGTAGAATTCTATTGCAAGGAGCTTATAGAGAAGAAAGAGTGCGTCTTATTTGGATTCCAAAGAGTTCATGGTATATCTAGAATAAAAGAGTATGGTCATTCTGTATATGATCTTGGAAAGAAAAAGGAGCTATTTATTGCTGCATGGCCTTCATCAGAAGTAGAGAAGATATGTTGTCTTATGGAGTCACTATTAAAGATAAAATGTACTATGCTACCTAATTATTTAAGTGTAACATTCACTCCATCTAATCCTATTTTGCACACCACAAGGTTATATGCTATGTTTAAGGATTATGAAGAGGGAGTATATTGGGATAGAAATATACAATTTTATTCAGAGTGGAATAATGAGGCTTCAGAAATGTTACTAGCATGTGATGAAGAGTTACAGAATATATGCAATGCCATAGAAGGTTTAGATTTAAAAGATGTACTTTCTCTAAAAGAATATTATGAATCTGATTCTATAGAAAAAATGACTAATAAAATAAGAAGTATAGAGGCTTTTAAAGGAATAGAGTCTCCTATGATAGAAGTTGATGGAAAGTTTATTCCAGATTTTAAATCGAGATACTTTTTAGAAGATTACCCATACGGACTTTGTATTATAAAAGGATTTGGAGATGTGGTAGGAATAAAAACACCATCTATAGATAAAGTTTTAGCTTGGTATGAGAAAGTTAGCAATGTAGAGTATTATGTTAATGGAAAGTTTATAGGTAAAGATTTAAAGGATTTACCTATGCCTAAAAATTATGGATTGAATTCAGTTGAAGATATTGTTAGGTATTATAGTAAATAAAATAGTAGCAACTTATTATATTAGTAAAGTGGGAGAAGAAAATGAGAGTTGAAGAAATTAAACAATCCTATTTAAATGTTAGTGGAAAGATATATAATTCTGAATTTATTAATCTTGCTAATATAAAAGACAATAGAATTGCATTAGATAAAAGAACACTATTCTTAACTGAAAAAGAGAAGGATTACTTAAATTCAAATTCAATAGAAGGTTTTGAAGATGTGATTTATATATTTAAGTACAAAGAATCTTATGGAATAGTTTGTGATGTGCCAATAAGTGAATATAAAGAAGATAAAATTAAGTGTCATGAATTGGTTATACCTGAAACAATTCAAGGAATGTTAAGTAATTTACATGGATATAATTGTGAAGCAGCACCGACTTTATTAGCTCATAGAAAAAAAGTGGATTATGAAATATTCAAATAAATATATATTTCCGGATTTAGAGATATTTGTTTTGGATGGAGAAAATGCAAAGGAGATAATCGAAGAATTTAAGGAAATAGATACGTTCTATGTGGCAGATGGACATCATCGTTTATATACAACATCTTTATCTAATTTTAAGAATTCTGTTTTATCTTGCGTGATAAGTTTTGAGTATTTAGACATATTGCCTATTCATCGTATACTAAATAATATAGATGCACAGGTTTTTGAAAGAGGAAAAGAGTTTATATATAGTAGGTTTGAAGTAGAGTCTGCCGATGTACCGTTATCAAAAGGAAAGATTAGGATAACATATAATGAAGAAAGTTTTGTTGTAAATTTAATTGAATTAAATTCTGATGCTTTTTGGAATAATGATATCTATCGTTTAAATACGCAAATTATTTCACAGGCATTTAGAATATTTGATACATCTAAGATTAAATATGTATCAGACTTAGAAGTATCTGATGGTGAGTTTAGATTAGATCATAAGGATATGTTAATTGAAACATATCCAGTAGGAAAAGATGAGTTTGTTGAGTGTGCAAATAACAAGTGTATTATGCCACCAAAATCAACGTGGTTTTCACCTAAATTTCCATCATTTTTAATATTTAAACAGTATCAATAAATGAAAAGAACAAAGAAATTGTAAAATTTCTTTGTTCTTATTTTATTTTCTAAGTAATTTTAAATAAATAAAGCTTCTCAATTTATTAGGCATTAAGCTTACCATAATATGAGATGAAGAAGAAATTATTAAATCGCCTAGTGAATATAAGCCGATTTTATGAAATAATTTTTTTGCTTCAATTGACTTTTTTAAATAATCATATCCACCGCGACGTTCAAACATGTCTAAACCAGTTCTTGCATATACTAAAGGCTTTGAGATATTTTTAGCCTTGCATCCATTAACGAGCATGCGAGCCCATAGGTAATAATCTTCAAAACCATTAGGGGGTTGGTAATTACCAGCAGCTAATACTTTAGACTTTTTATACATAACAGTCATATGGTTAAATGGATTTCTTTTTCTTGCAAAGTTATAGATATCATTATGCTCTAAAGGTACATTTCTTTCGGATAAAACATTATTAGGTGTATTTTCAAACTCAATAATACAGCTTCCTAAGATATCTAAATCTGGATTATTCTTAAATTCTTTTAGTTGAATTTCAAATCTGTCAGGAGCACATATGTCATCAGTATCCATTCTAGCTATAAGTTCATGTGAGCAGTTTTCTACACCAATTGCTAAAGCTTTACCTAATCCTTGATTGATTTCTAAAGGAACAGTTTTTAGTATATTAGGATATTTGTTAATATATTCATCTATAATATTATCTAATTCTTCGGTTAGTGGTCCGTCTTTCACAATTACGATTTCAGTTGGTATTATACTTTGTTCAAATAGACTTTTCATACATAAAGAAAAGTATTCTGGTTTTTCTTTTTTATATATTGACATAAGAACAGAAAAGTTCATAATTTGTCCTCCTAAATTTAATGTAATATTAACTTAATTATAGTTATAAAGAATGATTATATCAAGAAGAATGGTAAATATATGTATAATAAAGATTGTTGAATATATGTAAAGTTCTTAAAATGTAGAATTCTTGACAATATATTTAATAAAAACGTATAATACTAATATTGAAACTTTCTAGAATTAAGGTGTTTACAGTGATAAGAAGGTTAAATATGAGTTAAAGTTAAGGAGAATTATCATGTCGATAAAATCTTGGTTAAAAGGGAATTCGTTACTTAATTCAGCTATATGGTATACAGTTGGAACATTTATATTAAAAGGAGTTAACTTTTTTACAATACCTATATTTACAAGATTACTATCAACTGAAGACTATGGAGTAGTTACCATATATTCAACATGGAGTGCAATATTCGCTATTATTGTTGGTATAGGAATAAATAGTACAGTTGGGAGCGCTAGAGCTAACTTGGAAGATGATGAATATAAGGAATATCTTTCAAGTACTTTATTTTTAGGAACAATTAGTTTTGCTGTTGTTTCATTTATTGTATTGATATTTAGAAATCAAGTGTCAAATATGATAGGGTTTGGATTCAATTTAGTAATTATATTACTATTTGAAAGCTTTTTTACTTTTGTTATTAATTTTGTTACTTCAGTATTTACATTTGATAAAAATCATAAAGCATATATACTATCTTCTGTTGTAGTAACAATAATAAATGTATCTATATCAGTAATGCTTATTACGTCTATGAATAGTGATAAGTATTTTGGAAAAATTTGTGGAAGCGCAATATCAGCAATTATAGTTGGATTGTTTTTATATATTAAAATAATATTAAGGGGAAGAAAGCTAATAAGCCTTAAGTATTGGAAATTCTGTTTACCAATTGCAATTCCTCTAATATTTCATAATTTATCTCACTTAGTATTAAATCAAGCAGATAAGATAATGCTTCAAAAGATGACAACTGAAGCAGCTGTAGGTATATATGGATTTACATATACTATAGGAAGTTTGATTAATACTATACAATTAGCTATTAATAGTGCATGGGTTCCTTGGTATTATGATGGATTGAAGTTAGATGATAAAGAGGGAATAAAAGAAAAGTCAAAAATATATATTGCTGTGTTTACAACTATGACAGTATTGTTTATTTTAGGAGTTCCAGAGGTGGTAAAGATATTTTCTAGTCAAGAATATTGGAAGGGTATACCACTATTACCTATAATAATAATAGGATATTACTTTGTGTTTTTATATACTTTCCCATCAAATTATCAATTTTATATAAGAAAAACTAAATTTATTGCTATGGCAACAATATTATCTGGACTTGTTAATATTGCTATTAATGCTCTTTTGATTCCTAAAATGGGGATATATGGAGCGGCTATTGCTACATTAATAGCATATATAGTGCTATTCTTGGTTCATCATTTTATTGTTACATTTAAATATAAGCATAGTGACTTTCCTTTTATGTATTACCTAGTAGGAATAGGTATAGTTTTATTGGCAGCATTAATATTCTATGTATTTATAGATTATTTTGTAATAAGATGGACACTGATGTTTATTATAGGATTGGTTTGGGTAAAAATAGGGCTAGAAATGTATAGAAAAATAAATTGTAAATAAAATAAAAATATTTATAGGTGAGGTGTATTATGCCTAAGGTAAGTATTGTAGTTCCTATATATAACTCTGAAAAAGAATTGCCAAGATGTATAGATAGTATATTAAGACAAACCTATTCGGACTTTGAATTGATACTGATTAATGATGGCTCTAAAGATAGAAGTTTAAATATATTAAAGGAACTTCCAGGAGATTATGTAATTCAAGGAGAAGGGGAAAAAACTTATAGAGAGTTTATTGAGTACTTACTAGGAAGTAGAGATGTCAGAGATATAAGAGGATTATATTTTAAAGAAAATGGTGAAGTTATAAGTAATGGAAATAGACCGTTAATGAATATGGAAGAGATAGTGTTTCCATATAAAGGGGATGAAAATTTAGATAATAAAATAGTATATTATGAAGCGTCTAGAGGATGTCCTTTTAACTGTAAATATTGCCTTTCATCTACTACACATGGAGTAAGATTTCTAAATGTAGAGAGAGTAAAGAAAGAATTACAATACTTTATAGATAAAAAGGTTAGATTAGTTAAGTTTGTTGATAGAACATTTAATTGTAATTTTAAATTCTCTATGGCTATATGGGAATTTTTAATTAATGCTGAAACTAATACGCAATTCCATTTTGAGATATCGGCAGATATATTAAAACCACAAGAATTAGAATTATTAAGAAAGGCTCCAAAGGATAGATTCCAGTTTGAAGTAGGAGTTCAAACAACTAATGATGATGTATTAAATAGAATTAATAGATTTGTGAATTTTAGTGATATAAAAGAAAAAGTAGTTGAATTACTTGAAATTAAAAATATTAAACAACATCTTGATTTAATTGCAGGACTTCCAGGGGAAGATTTAAAGTCTTTCAAAAAGTCGTTTAATGATG
>OHKF01001041.1_pt1 | contig 12813 bp, 16 predicted proteins | sample 1568781 | NCBI WGS metagenome assembly OHKF01 (sample SAMEA3879580, study PRJEB24766) | human gut metagenome | biome: human-associated habitat; feature: feces | place: USA | collected 1985/1987
CTTCATTCAGCTCTGCAGCTGATTTTGTTTTTAAATCTTCAACAAATGCATTAATTTTCACTGTTATCACCGCCTTCTAAGTCTGCGCGAGAAACTACTTTACATTTACATGGCAGCTTGTGAGTTGCAAGACGAAGAGCCTCTTTAGCAACTTCTTCCGGTACACCTGCGATCTCGAAAAGAACGCGTCCCGGTTTAACAACAGCTACCCAGTATTCTAAGGTTCCTTTACCAGAACCCATACGTACACCGATAGCTTTAGCAGTGTATGATTTGTGTGGGAAGATTTTAATCCAAACCTTACCACCACGTTTCATGTAACGAGTCATGGCAATACGAGCAGCCTCGATTTGACGGTTTGTAATCCAGTGGCTAGTTGTAGCTTGAAGACCGTATTCACCGAATGATACTTCTTTACCACCTTTAGCCTCACCGCGCATTTTTCCACGGAATTCACGACGGTGTTTAACACGTTTAGGTACTAACATTTGTTATTTGCCTCCTTTAGTGTTTTTACGGGCTGGAAGAACTTCTCCACGGTAGATCCAAACTTTAACACCAAGTTTACCGTAAGTTGTGTCAGCTTCTTCCCAAGCGTAATCGATATCAGCGCGAAGTGTGTGAAGTGGAACTGTCCCTTCTGAGTATCCTTCTGCACGGGCAATATCTGCACCGTTCAAACGACCTGATACTTGAGTTTTGATCCCTTTAGCTCCAGCACGCATTGCACGTTGGATAGCTTGTTTTTGTGCACGACGGAAAGCAACACGTTGCTCAAGTTGACGAGCAATAGTTTCACCAACAAGGTGAGCGTCCAAATCAGGTTTTTTGATTTCAACGATGTTGATGTGAACTTGTTTTCCAGTCAATTTGTTAAGTTGAGTGCGAAGAGCGTCAACGTTTGATCCACCTTTACCGATAACCATACCTGGTTTAGCAGTGTGAAGTGAAACAATAACTTTGTTTACAGCACGTACGATTTCAATAGTTGAAACTGAAGCGTCTGCAAGCTCTTTTTGAATGAATTTGCGGATTGCCAAATCTTCGTGAAGGTAATCTGCGTATTCTTTTTCAGCATACCATTTCGCATCCCAATCACGGATGATCCCGACACGCAAACCAATTGGATGTACTTTTTGACCCACGAGTTTACCTCCTTATTTTTCTGACACAACTACTGTTACGTGAGTTGTGCGTTTGTTGATTGGTGAAGCTGAACCTTTCGCACGTGGACGGAAACGTTTCATTGTTGGTCCTTCGTTTGCGAATGTTTCAGATACTACTAAGTTAGCTTTTTCCAAACCAAAGTTGTTTTCTGCGTTAGCGATAGCAGAGTTAAGTGTTTTCTCAACAATGCGAGCTGCTTTGTTTGGAGTGAATTTCAAGATTGCGATTGCATCAGCAACGTTCTTACCACGGATAAGATCAAGAACAAGACGTGTTTTACGAGGTGAAACACGCACTGTACGAGCCATTGCTTTAGCTGAAGTAATTTCTGCCATTGTGTCCTCCTCCTATTAACGACGTGTTTTCTTATCGTCAGCTGCATGACCTTTGTAAGTACGAGTTGGTGCAAATTCACCAAGTTTGTGACCTACCATGTCTTCTTGGATGTAAACAGGAACATGTTTACGTCCATCATAAACTGCGATAGTGTATCCGATGAAACTTGGGAAAATCGTTGAACGACGTGACCAAGTTTTAATTACTTTTTTCTTTTCGTCATTTGCTTGAGCTTCAACTTTTTTCATCAAATGCTCATCGACGAAAGGTCCTTTTTTAAGACTACGTCCCATTTTGTAGTTTTCTCCTTTAAATTAAATGTACCACAGCGGCTTGCGCTAAGAAGCGCTACCGAGTTGGCGGATGTCATATACTAAGCGACTAAATTATTTTTCGTTACGACGACGAACGATAAGTTTGTCAGATTTAGCTTTCTTGTTACGAGTTTTAAGACCAAGCGCAGGTTTACCCCATGGAGTAGATGGCGCTTTACGTCCAACTGGTGCTTTACCTTCACCACCACCGTGTGGGTGATCGTTAGGGTTCATTACAGAACCGCGAACCGTTGGGCGAACACCTTTCCAGCGGTTACGACCAGCTTTACCAAGGTTGATAAGTGATTGTTGTTCGTTACCCACAGTACCGATAGTTGCACGACAAGTCCCAAGAATCATACGAACTTCGCCTGATTGAAGACGAACAAGTACGTATTTACCTTCTTGACCCAAAACTTGAGCAGAAGCACCAGCGGCACGGACAAGTTCAGCACCTTTACCTGGTTTAAGCTCAATGTTGTGGATAACTGTACCAACTGGGATGTTTGCAAGTGGAAGAGCGTTACCAACTTTGATATCCGCATCTGGACCTGAAACGATACGTTGACCTACTTCAAGACCTTTAGGTGCGATGATGTAAGCTTTAACCCCGTCAGTGTAGTGTACAAGAGCGATGTTTGCAGTACGGTTTGGATCGTACTCAATTGTTTTAACAACTGCTTCAACGCCATCTTTGTTACGTTTGAAGTCAATCAAACGGTAGTGGCGTTTGTGTCCGCCACCTTGGTGACGTACAGTGATACGACCATTGTTGTTACGACCAGCTTTGTTCTTAAGAGAAACAAGCAATGATTTTTCAGGAGTGCTTGTAGTGATTTCTGCGAAATCCAAAGAAGTCATGTTACGACGGCCATTTGTCGTTGGTTTATAAACTTTAATACCCACGTTAATTTCTCCTTTGATTATTCAGCTTCAGCTGCAAACAACTCGATTGCTTTAGAATCAGCTGTAAGAGTGATGATAGCTTTTTTAGTTTTTGAAGTGAAACCTGTGTAACGTCCTACACGTTTTTGTTTTGGTTTAACAGTTACAGTGTTCACGCTAGCAACTTTAACACCTTCAAATGCAGCTTCAACTGCTTGTTTGATCAAGAGTTTGTGTGCACGTGTATCAACTTCGAAAGTGTACTTTCCTGCTTCAAGAGCAATCATAGATTTCTCAGTGATAACAGGTTTTTTGATTACGTCATACAAATTCATTATGCAAGAACCTCCTCGATTGATGAGATAGCTTCTTTAGTAACAAGAAGTTTATCTGCGTTTACGATGTCAAGTACGCTTGCAGTTGCAGGAGTTGCAACAGTTACGTTTGCAAGGTTACGTGCTGAAAGTTCAGCGAATTTGTTTCCTTCTTCAACGATAACAAGTACTTTAGAATCGATGCTAAGAGCTGAAAGAACGTTTGCGAATTCAGCAGTTTTTGGAGCCGCAAATGAGAGAGCTTCGACCGCTACAAATTTATCTTCTGCAACTTTAGCTGAGTATACAGATTTCAATGCAAGGCGACGAACTTTTTGTGGAAGTTTGTATCCGTAAGAACGTGGAGTTGGTCCGAAGACAACACCACCACCACGCCATTGTGGTGAGCGGATAGAACCTTGACGAGCACGTCCAGTTCCTTTTTGACGCCATGGTTTACGTCCACCACCTGATACTGCTGAACGGTTTTTAACCGCATGAGTACCTTGGCGAAGGCTAGCACGTTGGCTGATTACGACATCAAATACTACTGATTTGTTTGGTTCGATACCGAAGATAGCGTCATTAAGTTCAACTGTGCTAACTTCTTTACCAGTTTGGTCAAATAGTTTTACGTTTGCCATTTTTAACTGATTTCTCCTTTCTTATTATTTAGCAGCTTTAACTGCTGATTTGATAGTGATAAGAGATTTCTTAGCACCTGGTACGTTACCTTTGATAAGGATAACGTTTTTCTCTGGGATAACTTGTACAATTTCAAGGTTTTGAATTGTCACACGGTTGCCACCCATACGTCCTGCCAAGTGTTTGTTTTTGAAAACACGGTTAGGCGCTACAGGTCCCATTGAACCTGGACGACGATGGTAACGAGAACCGTGAGCCATAGGTCCGCGTGATTGACCGTGGCGTTTGATAACACCTTGGAAACCTTTACCTTTTGAAGTACCAGTTACATCAACAATATCTCCAGCTTCGAATATGTCAACTGTGATTTCTGATCCAACTTCTAAGCCTTCAATATTTTTGAATTCACGAATGAAGCGCTTAGGAGCTGTGTTAGCTTTCGCTACGTGGCCTTTGGCAGGTTTGTTGCTTAATACTTCACGTTTGTCATCAAAACCAACTTGAACTGCTTCGTAACCGTCTGTTTCAACAGTTTTAACTTGAAGCACAACATTTGGAGTAGCTTCGATGACAGTAACAGGGATAAATTCACCTGCTTCAGTGAAGATTTGAGTCATTCCCACTTTTTTCCCTAAGATTCCTTTTGTCATGAGAAAATACTTCCTTTACTTTAATAATGTATTTCAAAAAGTTTTTTATGAGCGTTTTTTATGCTCAAAAAAGTTTTTAACGAGCGTTTTTTATGCTCAATGAATCAATCTTTAAATTAAAGTTTGATTTCGACGTTCACACCACTTGGAAAATCAAGTTTCATAAAAGCGTCAACTGTTTTTTGAGTTGGGTTGATAATGTCGATGAGACGTTTGTGTGTACGCATTTCAAATTGTTCGCGAGAATCTTTATATTTGTGAGTCGCACGAATAATTGTGTAGAGACTACGTTCAGTTGGAAGTGGAACTGGCCCAGCAACTGTCGCACCAGTGCGAGTTGCAGTTTCTACGATTTTTCCAGCCGCTGTATCAAGCGTACGGTGTTCGTAAGCTTTCAAACGGATACGAATTTTTTTGTTTGCCATTTTTTCTCCTCTTTCGTCTATTTAAGATAATAGGCTAGCTCCTCAAGAAAACCAACACGGATTGCGTGGCAGTGCAACCAGGCGTGTCGCAACCTCTTGTATCATAGCTAAGCACTGTTTTAACAGCACCATAATATAATAACAGAAGAACCCATTCATTGCAAGGGATTTTTGAAATTTTTCCCTTGTTTTATTTTATTTTTAAACTAAATAAAGAATCCACCTTTCTAGATGGATTCTTAATTAATTATCTCGAGTATAGTCATATCCCATATGCTCATAGGCTTTAGCAGTTGCGACACGGCCTGTTCGTGTACGCATAATGAAACCTTTTTGGATTAGGTAGGGTTCATACATATCTTCTACTGTTTCTCGCTCTTCAGCAATATTAACTGATAAAGTACCTAAGCCAACTGGGCCTCCCCCATACATCTCAATCATAGTTCGGAGGATTTTTTGGTCAACGTAGTCTAACCCTTCATGATCTACATCCAGCATAGTCAATGCCTGATCTGCAATCTTATCGTCAATGACACCATCACCCATGATTTGAGCATAGTCTCGCACGCGCTTAAGCAGGCGGTTAGCAATACGTGGTGTTCCACGACTACGCCGTGCTAATTCCAAGGCAGCCTCTGGTGTTATTGTCATTTCAAAGATTTCCGAAGTACGTTCTACAATCTCTGTCAAATCAGGTAACTCATAATATTCCATATGACCATTGATTCCAAAGCGAGCTCTCAAGGGATTTGACAGCATACCTGCTCGTGTGGTCGCACCAACCAAAGTAAAGGGAGGCAGGTCTAGATGAACACTACGACTTGTTTCACCTGCTCCAATCATGATATCGATGTAGTAATCTTCCATAGCGCTATAAAGAACTTCTTCCACTGCCATAGGCATACGATGAATCTCATCAATAAATAAGATGTCTCCCGGCTCCAAGTCATTGAGTATGGCAACTAAATCACCAGCCTTTTCAATTGCCGGCCCAGATGTTTGCTTCAAATTCACTCCCATCTCATTGGCGATTACAAATGCCATAGTCGTTTTACCCAAACCAGGTGGGCCAAACAAAAGGGTATGGTCTAGAGCCTCATCACGGAGTTTAGCTGCTTCTATAAAAATTTTTAATTGGTCCTTAACCTTATCTTGACCAATATATTCCTTAAAGTACTGAGGGCGAAGGGTACGCTCCACATACTCCTCATCTCCTAGTAAATCATTATCTAATATTCTTGCCATAGGCTTATTTTAGCACAAAACAAAAAACTGAGTCAAAATTTGTCCACAAAAAAAGAAGACAACTCTTATCTTCTTTTTTTATTATTTTTTACCACCCTTAACAGGTTTCTGATTTGCTTTCGCGATAGCCTCTTTAATCGTATTGGTATATAATTTAGCCCCACGGTTAATAGAGTCACTATCGGAGCCAAAGTGAACCCCATCTGTACCATTCCAGATAGAAATATTTTCTTTAGCAACTTGATACCAATCAGCAACCGTCACAAAGTCATATTTCTTAGCCATCTCTAACTCATACTTACGTAACTGAACCAAAGATACGGCTTTACTTCCAGACTTACTACCATTATATGGTGTCACAAAGATGATATGGTGACCTTTAGGTAGATTTTTAATCATTTTATTAATGACCCTTTTATAGTCATCAATCTCATTAACACCACCAGCAATAACAACATCTTTTGCAAGGGCGTTACTATCCGCATAATCTTTAAGTAAATCATTAATAGTTGATAGATTACGGCTGACTACTGCATCTATAGCGACATTATCAATACTTGATTCAATCTGATCTTTCGACCTAAGAGCAACGGAATCCCCTAGAATTACCACTCCTTTATTCACACCAAAAGAGGTAGCTTGACTGTTTTCAGCATTGGTACGTGTTAATTTCATCTTCGTCTGAGCTTGTGACAATCCCTTAGCTACCAAATCTTTCTCAAAGTTCCCAACAGCTGGCGCAAAGAGAGAAATGAGCACTGTAATTAAGGTGAGCCCACTGAAGATATAGAGCACAATATGTCGGTAAGGTGCCAAGTCCAAATCTATTCCAAAGAGACTTCCCTTTCTTCCCGCAATAAACGGCTCTATTATATAGTAGGAAAGTGTCGCAAAAACGATTGACAAAATTGTTGTCAGTGTGACTGCAATGATATTATTGGTTAATTGGCTGAAGATAATATATAGCGGCCAGTGAAACAAATAAACGCTGTAACTGATTTCCGCCAAATAACTAATAAAAGCAGGCTCTGATTTGCCAGGTAGCTTCTCATGGAGAATACGTGCGGAGTAAATCATGACAGCTGTAATCAAACTAGCCAAAACAAACCCAAATAGATAGGTAATACGTTCTTCAAAATGAAGGACTAAACCCAACAATAAGAGCAGAACAAAGCTACCAACCATATAAAGAACTGTCTTTTTAAGTTCCCATAGGCGAACATTTTTCTTAAACCTAGCAGTCGTCTCATGTACACCTGAAAGTGTCGCAAGAATCGAACCTAAAAAGAAAGGATAAGCGTGCGTGATTGAAGAAAAATACAAGCGAGAAAAACCATCGACAAAGAAAGCACTAATAAACATTGATAGGAAACTCACCGTAAAGCAGGTAAGAGATACCATGAAAACTAGGCCTCTAAATTGATTTTGATGCTTAACACGCTTTGCTAGGAACCAAAGTAAGGCACCCCAGAGAATATAATAATGAACCTCAATAGCCAGACTCCATGTATGGAGGTAGATATGCTGGTTAAACTGATTCTCATAATTCCCCCCAGTTAAAATTTCATAATAGTTAGTTACAAAACCAATAACAGAGGTGATCTGATGCCCGATGCCTGCAATGAAATCATTTCGAACCAAGAGTGCTAAAGGGGTACAGATAAGAACCATCAGTACAAGTGGGGGTACTATACGGTAAAAGCGTCGTCGCATAAAACCAAGATAATCAATGCGATGTGTCCTAGACATCTCATCAATCAAAAGTGCCGTAATCAGATAGCCTGAAAAGGTAAAGAAGACATCAACACCAATGAATCCCCCAGGAAGAACGCTTGGAAAAAAATGATAGACAAGAACTAAAAGGAGCCCTGTCACACGAATATAAGAAAACCAGTTAATTCTCATCCTTTAAAAATCCCTTGTGTAAATTTTCCTTTGTAGATAACCTTATTTTCAGTAGTCAATTTTCCTTGGCCATCTGCTTGACCAGACTTGAACTCTCCTTCATAAGTCCAACCTTCGTGAGATTTAAAAGTTCCTTGACCATTAAAAGAACCATTTTTAAATCCACCCGTATAGGTATCACCATTATCATAGGTCAGAGTTCCTTGACCGTTTAAACGATGGTTCTGCATCTGACCTTTATAGGTGATTTTAGTCCCATCAATTTTAATAGAATGTTGCGTTTTTATAGTCACCAACAACAAGGACAGAGCGCATAAAATAATAAGCCCTACCGTGATATGCTCAAATTGATTACGATTAATATCAATATTTTTGAAATCAAAATTCTTTAGCTGTTTAAAATTCATTGTCTATCCCTAATCCACTGTAGCCAATCTTGGCAAGCTGCAGTTACCAAATTGTATGTTTCTTCAAAATCACCTGTGTACCATGGGTCCGGAACCCCACCAGGTCTAAAGAGCTTAATTTTATCGTCATAACGACCCGCAGATACTTGTAGGAGATCCTCAACATTTGATTCATCCATCCCCACAATCAGATCAAAGAATTCAAAATCTGACTGACTTATCTGTTGTGAGCCTTTGGAAGAATCAAAAGAAACCGCATATTTCCTTAAAATCTTTTGAGTTCCTTGGTGAACTGGATTTCCATGTTCCCAAGACGAAGTTGCACGACTTTCAATATGCAAAGACCCATCTTGGTCAAGCGCTTTCATTATAAACTCCGCCATAGGGCTTCGACAAATATTTCCCAGACAAACAAATACAACCTTATTCATTACTCACCTCTTACCCCAAAGCTATTAAGAAATTTGCTCACTTATTCTCTTGGTTACAATTGTTGCTATACTCCTAAATCATGAAAGTAGGTTCTCGTTAATTTTCATTTAATCAAACCATATTATACCGAAAAACTAATCAAATAGAAAGATTTCTCTTCTAATACTATCGAAAAATTGACACGCGTTTTTTTTAACAGTTACCAAGTCATTTAGGACCTTATTATGTTTACTGACTAAAGAAAAAAGCACCTAGTTTCCTAGATTCTTTTTCTTCATTATTAGATATTTGACCAAACACTCTCAAGAATGTTTGTTTGTTCACGTCCAGGTCCTACAGAGAAGGTAGAGATACGTATACCGACCAACTCACCAATACGACGAACATAATTACGGGCATTTTCAGGAAGCTCATCTAAACTACGGCAACCTGTAATATCCTCTTCCCAACCTGGCAATTCTTCATAAATTGGTTTACAACGTTTCAATTGCTCAAGGCTAGCCGGATAGTAATCAATGCGCTCACCATCAAGATCGTAGGCTACACAAATTTTCACAGTATCAAGACCAGAAAGAACGTCGATACAGTTCAAGCTAAGGTTTGTAATACCTGATACACGACGGCTATGACGCATTACCACTGAGTCAAACCATCCCACACGACGTGGACGTCCAGTTGTTGTTCCATATTCATGGCCAACTTCACGGATACGTTCACCCACTTCATCAAACAACTCAGTTGGGAAAGGACCATCGCCGACACGACTTGTATAGGCCTTACATACACCCACAACCTTATTAATTTTAGATGGCCCAATACCAGAACCAATTGTAACACCACCAGCAACTGGGTTTGATGACGTTACAAATGGGTATGTTCCTTGGTCAATATCAAGCATAACTCCTTGAGCTCCTTCAAAGAGGACACGTTTACCTGCATCAAGAGCATCATTCAAGATAACAGATGTATCTGTGACGTATTGTTTAATTTGTTGTCCGTAGGCGTAGTATTCTTCGAAAATCTCATCGAATGATAACTCTTCAGACTCATACATCTTACTGAAAAGACGGTTTTTCTCAGCCAGGTTTGTCTTCAAGCGACTAGCAAAGATTTCTTTGTCCAAAAGATCGGCAATACGGATACCAACACGCGCAGCCTTATCCATATAGGCCGGACCGATACCTTTGTTAGTTGTACCAATTTTATTGTCACCTTTAGCAGCTTCTTGCAGTTGATCAAGTTTAATATGGTATGGCAAGATAACATGTGCGCGGTCAGAAATGCGAAGATTCTCTGTTGATACACCTTCTGTATGAAGATATTCCAACTCTTTGACAAGTGATTTAGGATTCACTACGACACCATTACCAATGACAGAGATTTTCTCTGGGAAGAAAACACCTGATGGAATCAAGTGCAATTTGAATTTCTTACCATCGATAACAATCGTGTGACCTGCATTGTCCCCACCTTGATAACGTGCAATTACTTCGGCATCTTGACTTAGGAAGTCTGTGATTTTCCCTTTACCTTCATCACCCCACTGGGTACCTATAACAACTACTGATGTCATATTATTTTGATAACGGACAGCTCCATCTTTACGAGACTGTCCCCACCTTTCTTGAAAAACTTCACGGTGGGAATTTCACCCACAAGTTTTGCGTTACAGTTTATTATATCAGAAAAGAGACTAATTGTTCAACGATGAAATCTTTTATATCAAAATATTCTGACAGTTACAATCCAGATTGCAACTAATTACTTACTATATTTTTTAATCTCATATCTTATATAGAGCTATCAACTATTTTATGAGTAAATAGTTATAGCAGTTTTTTAACCTTCTTCATATAATTGTTTAACTGCTTTTGATTCTTTAAAACTATTGTTTTGTCAGGATACTTTTTTACAACAACTTTAAATTTCGTTACATTCTTTTGTGAACGTCCGTCTAATAAAATCCATTTCACAAATGCAAAATCAAATTTTTCATTACAGCCTTCTGCCATGCTAGGACGTGTCTTTCCCCTATATGTTAAATAACGCCTAAACGCCCGATAGAGACAATTAACTCTGTTAAAGTTGAAATAGACAATACAGTCAGCTTCCCTCATACGTTCTTCATAAAGACAGGCCGAGTAATTCCCTTCAATAATCCAATCACTTTGTAGCATAAATGTTGATATATCGTCAGTCATTTCATCAACTGTTCGCTCTTGCCAATTTGATGTGAAATGAATTTTATCTAAATGAAGAACCTCGCAATTGTAGTGTTGACCTAAAAAATTTGCCAAAGTCGACTTTCCAGAACCACTATAGCCAATGATTGCAATTTTCAACTCATGTCTCCTTTTTCAATTCTGTTTCTTGACTATTATCATAACATAAAGCAGATAGCTTACGAGGCAATAATTCATGTTTAAACAAGCAAAAAAAGCCTTGTAAATCAAGGCTTTTCCTGTTGTATTTAGATGCCCCCTACAACGATTTCCTACAAATTTTTGTGATAAAAATAATCAAGAATGCTGATTTTAAAGCCTTTTTATTTTTCTAAATTTTTGACAATTATTGTTAGAAAAATAATGTGGGACAAAAAGGGGACAAAATTTTATAAAATTAAAAAATATATATTATAGAATGCTATAATAAAGTAAAATTGCTAAAGAAAGGGATAGTGCATGTTAAGATTTAATCAATTTGATTTACGTAGGGATTTTGAATTACCTATTTTTATAACTTTTGAAAATACGAACAATAGAATAGTCAAAAATAAAATTTTGAAAGAATTTGGAATACATGGTTTTTTGATCAAAAATCATGAAAAAACAATTTTGAAAATGAATGGCTATCCGGAAAATATTATTGTTGATGAGTCACAAAAATATAAAAATAGAGAAATAAATTGGTTTGCTGAGACTTGGGATGGATTGTTAAAGTTTAATTTTAATAATTTAAAATTAATAAAAACTGGCTCTTCTAGTGGTCAGATACACTCATCTACTTGGGAGGTATTTGATTATTTTATATCAAATAATTTCTGTTTTAATAACAATATTCGAAGCGCAATAGTTCAAATTGATGACTTAACAAAATGGTTATTGACAGACTTGAGTTTAGATTATGATGATTATAACTTTGAAACTAAAATTGATTCTTACCAAGATATAGAATTTAATAATCACAAATTTTCTATTGATATTATAAAGGGGTTTGAAGAAGAGATAAGTAGTTTACAGAAAAAAATTGAAGCAAATGTACTAGTTGAATTTAATTTTGAAGATAATTTAACAAAATATGAGACTAAATTAATAATAGATCAATTCAGAAATTTGGTGCAAATATTAACTGGAATGAATATCGGAGTAAATAAAATTTTGGTAAATCAAAATTCTAATTGGATATTATCTAATTTATATCTACCTTCTATCGAGGAGAGGAGTAAGAATTTCTCACAAACGAGTTACTCAAGATTGAGAGACAAGTTTAGTATAATACTCCAAAAGTGGTTCTCCAATAATAGGATACAAATATTATCCGCAAATTTTTTGCATGGTATTCATTATAATGTACCATTAGATACTACTCTAATTGTGCTGGTTTCAGGAATTGAAATTTACTTTTCAAACTATAGAGAAAATAATAAGGAGATTTCGGCTAGGAAAAAAGTTGAAAAAGTAATTGAGTCTGTTGATGCTAGTTTGTCTAATTTTAAAAATACTCAGGAAATGGAAAAATTCAGTAAGCTTATAATAGATAATAGAGTTTACAGAGTTCATGGAACGAAACGAAAAAACATAATAGAATCTGAATATGAATTAAAAGAGCCAGTTAAGCAATTAGAGAAGTATATTTATGATTTTATATTGCACAATTTAGGAGTATGAATTTTTAGGGATTATAAAATTATTCTAATATATAAAATATTGACTATTAGTTTTATATTTGGAAAGAGGAAGAGATGGATAATAGGAAAAAAAATTTAAGTTTAGTAGTTACATTAGTAATATATTTGCTTTTAGATTACTGGAATTGATACTGTCAATAATTATGTGTAAACACTCAAGTAGAGTTGAAGAATGTTAATC
>OHKF01001044.1_pt1 | contig 12755 bp, 9 predicted proteins | sample 1568781 | NCBI WGS metagenome assembly OHKF01 (sample SAMEA3879580, study PRJEB24766) | human gut metagenome | biome: human-associated habitat; feature: feces | place: USA | collected 1985/1987
TCAGTTATCATAGTTTATATGGAAAGACTTAGAAATATCCAATCAAAGCTTCTGGTATTGAACATAGTGTGCAGGACTGCCTGTATCTTATATTTGTCGTCCGTTCGTCACCAACTAATATTCAATTAAACAACAATTATCTAGAATCTTAGATTCCTTTTTGAATAATGATGTTTTCTATTATTAGAAAGCTTCCTGTTGTTGATAATAGTGATAATAATAAGTATCACAGCGACGATACCGGCTATTATCCATATATTTACCTTAAGACACTTCTTAGGAGTGAGCTCTGTGACTTTTATTTCGTTGCTAAGATATGGAAGCTGGCTGTCCTTGACAGCATTGCCCGATGATATAGTAAGAGTTGTTGTGCCTACTACATTATCGCCATATTTGTAGTTAAGCTTTGCAGTAAGCTTATCATTACTGTTTGATACATCATAGTCAGTATTTATATCCATAGTAACATCAGATGTACTGCCGTTAGCAGGAATAGTTATAAATGAGGCATTAAGGTTAAAACCAAGCTTGCTTTTGCCAAAAACATCTGATGAATAATAATTATCAGTTGAGAATAATGAGCTTATCTGTGAATTAGAAGTAGTTGATTTCTTAAAGTTACCAAATCCCCAGTCAAAAAGAGCCCTTGTATCTATATATCGTGTTGAATCATCAGGAGATCTGAAAACAACACATATAAGACGCATTCCGTCTTTTTCTGCAAATGTTACAAGAGTCATAAGCGACTCATCAGTAAATCCTGTTTTTCCACCCTTGCAGTATTCATAGTAGAACTCACGGCCTTTAAGCATTTTATGTCTATGCTTTATAGTACGCTGTGCAGACATGTTGGTAGCTGGAATAGTGTATGATGAAGAGGTTGAGTCAATATTGACAAATGAAGCGTTGTTATAGCAGCCTCTTGCTATCATAGCCATATCATAAGCCGTTGTGTAATGGTTGGGATTATATAATCCACTTGGATTAGCAAAGTGAGTGTTTATGGCACCAAGCTCTTTAGCCTTGTTATTCATCATATCAATAAATGCATCTGCCGACCCTGCAACCTGTTCAGCAAGCCCATATGCTATTTCGTTAGCAGAATATAAAAGAAGTCCATATAAAGCCTGTTCGACAGTGATCTGTTCGCCAGCTTTCATACTAAGATTGGCATCCTCGTAAGGATTGACTGAATTAGCAGCTTTGCTTGAAAATGTCATGGTATCATTAAGGTTACAGTTTTCAATGGTAAGAAGTCCAGTCAGGATTTTGGTTGTAGATGCCGGATATGCTTTCCGGTGGGAATCCTTTTCATACAATATTGAACCAGTATCTGCATCTATAAGTATTGCGCTTTCGCAGGTTATTGAAGGGGCATCAGGCCATGCAGCTTTAGGAGCTGTACTGCTATCGGAAGCTGCCGCAGATACATTGGCAGTAACGGAAAATGTAGTAACTGCTATGATAGAAACTGTGGCAATAGTGCCAAGAGTACGTTTTATATATTTTCTAAATGAATTAAACATATTAAATTCCTCATTTCTGTAGATATTAGTTATATAATTATCATGTTACTTAGTACTATAACATATATTTTTTAGTAATTAAACAACTATATTTTGACTTTTGACAGCATTATCATATAGAATGTTATTATAAGAAGCAGGTAAAACAAATAATATAAGAGCCTGAGATGGAGGAAATATGCGTTTAAGAAATGTACCAGGTGCAAGAGAAGTGATGATTGAGAATAAGTATGTGTTCACTGAGCCAGAAGGAATGAAAGGGACATGGAAGGATGTGTTTGGAAACAGTAATCCTGTTCATATAGAGATTGGTATGGGAAAGGGAGTATTTATTACAACACTTGCATCACAGAATCCTGATATTAACTATGTAGGAATAGAAAAATATTCCAGCGTGCTGTTAAGAGCTGTTGAGAAGCAGGATGAGCTGCAGCTTCCTAACTTAAGATTTATCCGTATGGATGCAGAGAATATCAACGAGGTGTTCGGTAAAGATGAGGTTGACAGAATATATCTTAACTTTTCTGATCCATGGCCTAAGGACAGACATGCAAAAAGAAGACTCACATCAAGACAGTTCTTTGCAAGATATGACCAGATGTTAAAAAAGGAAGGCAGAGTTGAGTTTAAGACAGATAATAAAGCATTGTTTGATTTTTCAGTAGAAGAAGTAAAGGAAGCAGGGTGGATACTTGAAGAGTGCACATATGACCTTCATAACGACACAAGACTTAATGAGGGCAATGTCATGACAGAGTATGAAAAGAAATTCTCCGAGCTGGGAAATCCAATATGCAAGCTTATAGCTGACAGAAAATAGCATATAAACGTATTCATAGTGTAACAAATAAACACACCTTTAATATAATAATCATATGATGTAAGGATTGCGTGAATGGCATGAGTTGTGTGAATTGCATGAATTGTGTGAATTGCATGCAATTGCGTGAATTTCACAGCAACATAACAATCCGGATGCATCAGAAACATTATTATATGGAAGGTGTGTTTTATGCGTTGTAACCATTGTAATCGTTGTAATCGTTGTTTTTCATTAAAACGTCTTAACGAATTCTTTTATTATCATCGCAGCCTGAATCAAAGAATAGTACGATTCAGACACTCATGGAATGAGATATATAAAATAATAAATTGCAGGTAATGATATCTACATTTTATCAGGTGAATCATAAGGCTGTACCGTAATATTACGCTTCTTTAAGAAATGTTCAATAATAATATTAAGGATATAGCATATAACTGCCATAGTAGGAACACCAAGGAACATACCAAGTACGCCAAACATAGCACCACCGACAACTATAGCGAATATAACCCATAAAGGCTTAAGGCCGGTACTATTGCCAAGAATCTTAGGTCCAAGGAAGAGACCATCAAACTGCTGGATAATAAGTATCATGATCGCGAAAAATATAACCTGCAGAGGGTTGATGATCACTATAATAATGCCACCAAGAACTCCGCCAATATAAGGTCCAAAGTATGGAATCATATTGGTAATACCTACTATGACACTGATAAGCACTGTGTATGGAAACCTGAATATTGTCATACATATAAAACAGATGATTCCTATTATTAATGAATCGATAGCTTTTCCATACATGAATTTAATGAAAATGTTTGCACTTTCACGACATATTGTTCTTGCGGTGTCAGCCGCCTGTTTAGGAAATACAGCATATAAAAGTCTTTTAAATTGATAAAAGATATTTTTATGGTCCGATATCATATATACAGAAACCATAACAGAAATAATAAGGTTAATTAAACCTTTTATAATAGCCATAGAAGTGTTTACAACATATGGCAGAATGTTAGTCAGTATATCTGTAAGATACGACAATATCTTAGGATATAAAGACGTAAGGTGTTCATTGATAATATTATAATCTATGAAGCCAAGGTCTTTATGATTCTTCTCGAAATCAGCTATAAATATAGTAACATTGTTGTACCATACAGGCAGCTTATCCAGTATATCAGTTATACTTGTGTACAGTTGTGGCAGTATGAATACAAGCAGTACTGCGATTATGCCGATTGCTATAGCATAGGTAGCAAGTATAGACAGCCATTTGGCAAGCCTGTCAGATTTCATATGGCACTTTTCCTTAAACAGTCTTCTGTAAAAGAATCTAACAAGAGGATATAGTATAAATGCTATAAATGCACCACCAAGAAAAGGTGCTATAACCTCAATAGCCTGTCCTAAAAGTTTTACTGTGTTGTTGAAGCTTCCAACGATTCTTACAAGAAGGATTGAACCAAGTACGAAAGCCAGCCCATATAGCATAATAGTAAAATACTTGCTGTTAGGCTGAAAACGGTTGTGTTTAATGATGGTATATGCATTATCATCGCTGGTATTATCGTTATTAGCAGTACTATTGTTATGCATAGATATATTGTCATCAGTATTACCGTTGTTATGCATAGATATATTGTCGTCAGTATTACTGTTGTTATTCATAGACATATTGTCATCAGTATTGCTGCTGTTATATACAGACATATATTTACTCCTTGTGTGCTGTTATTGTAAGTGGTTATTGCAAGCGGAGGTTGCACTACTTACAATAACATTTTAAAATCTTTATAAATTTTAAAAGCTTTATACATATGATACTCTATATCAATAAGTAAAAAAACCCTTTTTTCGTAAAAAAAGGCTAAAATATGCTGAAAAAAATAAAAAAAGTGGATTGTATCTAAATAAATACAAAAAAAGACTTGATTTTTTCCATAAAAGAATATAATATATCTTTTGTTGTTACGGCAACGAATTGTTATATATGCACCGCTAGCTCAGTTGGTAGAGCACCTGACTCTTAATCAGGGTGTCCAGGGTTCGAACCCCTGGCGGTGCATTTAGGAAAGTCTTTTGATTTGATCGATGGAGTCAGGTTGAGGGGCTTTTATTTTTGCTTTTTATTCAACCTTCTTAAAAAATCAATCTTCTAAAACCCCCACTCTTCCTGAAAAATCAATTTGAAAAATCAACTTTCTTTTTCCTTAAATTCCCTACCCTTTTTTCTTTAAACATTTCTCTAAAAATCTTTTTTTTTAAACATTTCTCTAAAAATCTTTTTCTAAAAACATTTCCTCAAAATTACTCTTCTCTTTTTCTGAAATTTCCATGATAAAACACTGTTTTGTAAGAATATTGTAAGGTCAATGATTTATATTAGTATTAAAGAAAAGAACTATGTCATGGCCGAAGAATAAAGGTATACATCGGCATGGTAAACAAAAAAGGGGAACGGCAGTGTGTTCTGCTGGAAAAGAGGTAAGTATGGAGAAAAAGAGAAATAGACAGAAAAGAATTAGTAAAAAAATCAGTAAAAAAAGAAATATTGCTGCAGCATTTATACTGGCTGGCATGATAGCAGTTATAGTTATGGTGGCAGTTGCAGTCAGGACAAAAAATGGGCATATTACAGGATTTATTCAGAGAGCTGATTATATGAAGGGTGAAATAGAAGCTGTAAGCAGTGTGGATGCTGTTTATGATGAAGATACTGTATGGCAGACAGAAGAACAGATGTTATTAAAAGAAAGCATGATTGAGCAGACAGAAATATATGAGAAAGAAAATAATGAAAATGCAGAAGAGGAAAAGACTGGTGCAGGAACTGTTAAAGCAGCTGAGATAGAGGAATCGCTTGAAAAAGAGAAATTAGGTGAAAAAGAGACAGTTAAAGCAGCTGCTGCAAGGAGTAAGTCATATAAGAAGCTGGATGTTAAGTGTGTGCTTCAGAATCCTGAACTGCCAACAGGGTGCGAGATAACAGCATTAACAATAGTACTTAACTATCTTGGTTATGATGTAGACAAGCTTACACTGGCTGATAACTTCCTTGATAAGGGAAGGGTAGGTGAAACATCACCATACAAGGCATTTGTAGGTAATCCAAGAGATGAGGATGCATGTGGGGCATTTGCACCGGTAATTGTGAATTCTGCAAAAAGATATCTATACAGCGAGAATTCGGATATGAATGTTTATAATGTTACAGGAGCTGATTATAGTGAGCTTGTTGACTATGTAGATAATGGACATCCTGTGTTGGTATGGGAAACAATGTGGATGTCAAAGCCACATATAGCAGCTGAGTGGAATGTTGATGGAGAAACAATAGTGTGGAAATCACATGAGCATGCCATGGTGCTTATTGGTTATACAGCTGATACATATATTATGGCTGATCCGCTAAGAGGTATCTATGAATATGATAAAGAAGTTGTAGAAGAAAGATACAAGGATATGGGAAGACAGGCGATAGTTATATATTAGAATAAATCATCACACAAAGGGGATACTTCCATTATGGAGGTGATTAATGTGTACCCAGAGTATGATGGTGAAGGTTATGATTGTGAAGGTTATGATGGAACAGATATACACAAGTATACATTTCCTCACAGAAAAACTTATGATGTTGAGGCAGATAAAGCTTCTGACAGTGGTCAAGATGTGTATACAGATGAGATGAGATTTAATTCCCTGGCAGATTATGAGGATTTTCTTATATGGGGGACGGATTACCGTGACCAGTATTTCTAAATAATCTAAAAGATTTATTAATCTTTCAGGCATTGATTGACGTGAGTTTTAAATATGTTATATGATAAGCGAAAGCAGTATTTGTTGTGTACAGATATATGCTTTCGTTTTTATGCTGCTATATTTTTATAACAGAAGCCTCAGACTTAACAAGATAGGGAGATAGTGCCAGTGTACGGATATGTTGTAGTAAACAAGCCAGAGCTTAAGATTAAAGAATATGATGTATACCGTTCATATTATTGTGGACTATGTGATGAACTTAAAGAGCGGTATGGGGTTAACGGACAGTTATGCATAAGCTATGATATGACATTTCTTCTTCTGCTTCTTACTGGCTTATACGAGCCGGAAACAAGAAAGTATGAGACAAGATGCATAGCACATCCACTACACAGACATCCAGTCAGCAGGAATGATATATCAGGCTATGTGGCAGATATGAATGTGCTTATGACATATTACAAATGCATAGACGACTGGAATGATGAAAAGAAAGTCACAAGGAAGGTGCTTGCAGATACATTGTCAGGCAAAGTAAAGCGTATAGAGGCAGCATATCCTGAAAAAGCTGATATTATAAAAAAAGCACTGGATAAAATAAACGGGCTTGAAAAGGCAGGCGAGGGAAATGTTGATATGCCTGCGGAGCAGTTTGGGATTATAATGTCACAGATATTGCTTATGAAAGATGATGAGTGGAAAGATACACTTATCAAGACAGGCGGCGCACTTGGAAGGTTCATATATATATTAGATGCATATGAGGATCTTGAAGAGGATAATAAAAAGGGCAGATATAATGGACTCAGGGCGTATTCACAAAGACCTGATTATGATGCCTTTGTTGAAAATATATTAAAATCACTTATGGCACAGTGTGCAGCAGCCTTTGAGAGGCTTCCTGTCATAGAAAATGCTAATCTTTTACGAAACATAATATATTCAGGAGTATGGACAAGATTCGAGCTGTGCAGGAATAAAAGAGAATTGAAAACAAAAAATGAAAGTCAAAGTGAAAATCCTGGTAAAACGTATTAACTAAGCTTAGTTAACTATGGCAGAGGATAGACTATATAACATATATATTGGAGGAATTATGACTGATCCGTATTCAGTATTGGGAGTGTCAAGGGATGCTTCGGACGAAGAAATAAAAAAGGCATACAGAACATTAAGCAGAAAATATCATCCGGATGCCAACATCAATAATCCAAACAAGGATAAGGCTGAGGAAATGTTTAAGACTGTACAGCAGGCATATAACCAGATAATGAAAGAAAAGGAAGGTGGCTATACATCATCCTACAGTCAGAATCGCGGCGGTACAGGAAGTTATGGCTATGATGGTGATTATCAGAATAACAACCAGAATGGCGGTTACGGTAACTTTGGTGGGGATTTCTGGGGATATGGACCATTTGGTTTTGGCGGATATTATGGAGGAGGCGGAAATGCCAATGGTGCCTCTGACATGAATGGGAACGACCAGACTACCATACATCTTAGAGCCGCAGCTAACTATATAAACAATGGAAGCTTTGACGAAGCACTTAATGTTCTTAACAGCATGGAGGACAGAGATGCAAGATGGTATTATTACAGTGCCCAGGCCAATGCAGGAAAAGGCAATCAGGCGACTGCCATGGAACATGCAAGGAGGGCTGTTGAACTTGCTCCTGATAATATGCAGTACAGGATGTTCTACCAGCGGATGAACAGTGGTGGTGAGTGGTATACAGGAAGACAGCAGACATATCAGAATCCAGGTAGCAGCATGGGAAGCTGGTGCATGAAACTGATAGTCCTTAATCTTGCCTGCAACTGTTGTCTTGGCGGTGGTGGATTATGCTGCCCTGGAAGATACTACTACTAGGCTGTTTTCCCACTGCTTAAGATAAGAAAACAGAATATCGAACTGGACAGGTCCCATTTCAAGAATGTAACGGTGGAATTCTTTTAAAGAAAAGTTGCTGCCAAGGTCATTCTGGGCCTGTTTTTTTAGTTCTTCAAAGCCTATAAATCCAAGTACATATTTACAGTAGTTGCCAGGATTTGCAATAAGTGCTGTATAAATGGAATGTGCAGTGTCCACATCAGAGTAGCCCCAGTTGCTTAAGAATGAGGAAAGACGGGCCTCATCCCATCCATAGTAGTTGACACCTATATCACCCATGGCATGCAGACAAAGTATTAATGCGTAGTTGCATTTTGCGAGTGTGTTTAGTTCGGGGCTTTCTTTGCCATATTCGTATGAATGTACTTCTATATACGAAGCCCAGCCTTCTACATAGCCGCCTGGTTTTATAAGTGAACGGATAAGACATGGGTTAGTTTTAAGAAAGTACTGTGTCTGATACATATGGCCAGGATAACCCTCATGTGCAAGTGTTGGATATATATAACTGTCTGTTGTGCCAGTTTTGTTGATGTATATGGAGTTGATATCAGGGTTATCAAGCTGTGGCATAAAGTACATGGCAGGACTTGCATAATCACAAAGTGCTTCTGACACATATTTGATCGAATAGTCAATATCATCAAGGGCAGGATAGTCATCAGACATTTTCTGCTTAAGCTCTTCTATAATATCCTGTGGGTTGGAAGTGCCAAAGGAATAAGAACTGAAAGCATCGGTGAGAGAAGGATTTTTTTGTATGAGCTTTCTCATGACGATCAGATAGTTTCTCATATAGCTTTCAAGAAGGGAAGAGTATTCATCAATAGATTTGTTCCATCCAAGTGTCTGCTCAAGAAGACCTTCAAAGTACCTCTGACCATCAGGATAGCTGCTTATTCCATCTTGATAACGGCATGTTCCTTTTAGCAGGGTAAGACCATCTCTTAATGCTTCATAGCCCGGTATTACGTGCTTTTGTACAGCTTCTATATTACGTTTTTTATAGTCCTGTCTGTCACTGTCAGAGATAAAGTTAAGAGCATCAATGCGTGAATTAAAATCATCTATAAAAAGACGGTTAGTGGAATTCTCCTGTTTTATGGAATCTATAACTGACTGGCATGAGCTTATGACATCCTCAAGTAAGGAGTCTTTGAGAGTGAAGCCCTTGTCTGCACGCAGTCTTTCGTATTCAAGCATATTTTCAAAATAACCATCAACATCACATAGTAATTCAAGATATTCCTCGACATCCTTTTGCTCAAGGAATGAGTATTCAGAAAATATAAGAGGAAGCTCTATCTGCATGCCTATTGTCGGAGTGAGCTGTGAGCCATACAGGTCGAGGTCACTATAACACAGGCGTGATTCAAGATAAGAAAGAAGATAATCATAAGTTACAGCCTGGGTTTGTGACAGGGAGTTTTTGTCAAAGGCTTTAAGTTCAGTTATATATTGTGTTATATCAGACGTATCATAAAGAGATTCTGTGTCGATTCTTCCGAGAGTGATATTATAATCGTTAATCCCATAGTTCTCTGGATGTTCAAGCAATGTGTGAAGAGAAAGAGTATCATCGGTTACTATTTCGCAAAATAAGTTATCAGTATATTCGTTAAAGGCGGTGTTGCCTGTCTGGCTATAGGAGTATTCCTGTGTTATTGAAGAGTCGTTTTTTTCTGTTATATTGCGTATATCCTGTGTACTGCAGCCGTAAAGTGATATACTTGCAGCTGACAGGATTAAAGACATTGCAAGACTAATTGTTTTTTTGAATGTTTTAAACATAATAATCCTCCATTCTTGCGCTGCTTCTTTGCGCATCTCAAGTTTGTGCTTCGCACGTTTTTTGGGGCGTATCGGGTTTGTGTCAAGTGTGCGCGGGTACAAATTCCGCATATGGAAAGCTGGTATAAAGTTGATATAAAGTTGATATCAGGCGGATTTTCATATATTCCACCGGCTTTTAAGCCTATTTTAACGATTCTGTTGATTTTTATATATCTGTACATTATGATGTCGTGGTCATGATGTCGTGGTCAAAAGCACACGATTTTGATATATACAGGTTGTTTTGTGTTACGCACTTACACGTCTTAGACCAGCTTCGGTCTGTGCTAAACATGTGTCATTGGTACATGGCCTCCGCCCCAATATTCGCATATGTTGGATTATCATCCTACTTTTATGCTCATATTGAGGCATGTTATATTATATGTCAATATAAGTGCTGGAATGTCAAAGGATGATTATTCATATCACGTCATATCATAACATTATAAGATGTTGTGGTCAAAAGCCACAGAATTTCAGGGACTTGCATACACAAAATTTAGGAATTTGCAACACAGAATTTAGGAATTTGCATACACAGAATTTTTAGGAATTTGCAAAACTTGACATATCATCAAAAGTTAACTATCATTAAATGATTGGAAAACCTGTACAAATAATCAGGATTAATTAGAGAAAACAAGGAAAATGGAGGTTATAGATATGCCACAGAGTAAGGGTCCATTTTATATGACAACAGCTATTGCATATACATCAGGCAAGCCACATATTGGCAATACCTATGAGATAGTACTTGCTGACAGTATCGCAAGATTCAGACGTCAGGAGGGATATGATGTGTTCTTCCAGACTGGTACTGATGAGCATGGTCAGAAGATAGAGCTAAAAGCAGAAGAAGCAGGAATTACACCTAAGGAGTTTGTTGATAAGACATCAGCAGAGATTAAGAGAATATGGGATCTTATGAATACATCATATGATAAGTTCATAAGAACAACTGATGATTATCATGAAAAACAGGTACAGAAGATATTCAAGAAGCTATATGATCAGGGAGATATATACAAAGGCTCATATGAAGGTATGTATTGCACACCTTGTGAATCCTTCTGGACAGAGTCACAGCTTGTTGATGGCAAATGTCCGGACTGTGGACGTGAAGTTAAACCAGCAAAGGAAGAAGCTTATTTCTTCAAAATGAGCAAGTATGCAAACAGACTTATTGAGCATATTAACACTCATCCAGAATTCATACAGCCTGTATCAAGAAAGAATGAGATGATGAACAACTTCCTTCTTCCAGGACTTCAGGATTTATGTGTATCAAGAACATCATTTAAGTGGGGAATTCCAGTTGATTTTGATGACAAGCATGTAGTGTATGTATGGCTTGATGCGCTTACTAACTATATTACTGGTATCGGTTATGATGCTGACGGCAACTCTTCTGAGCAGTACAAGAAGTTCTGGCCTGCAGACCTTCACCTTATCGGAAAGGATATTATCAGATTTCATACTATATACTGGCCAATATTCCTTATGGCACTTGGCGAACCACTTCCTAAGCAGGTATTTGGTCATCCATGGCTTTTACAGAATGATGGCAAGATGAGTAAGTCTAAGGGAAATGTTATATATGCAGATGACCTTGTAGATATGTTTGGTGTTGATGCCGTAAGATACTTCGTTCTTCACGAAATGCCATTTGAAAATGATGGTGTTATATCATGGGAGCTTTTAGTTGAGCGTATGAACTCAGACCTTGCCAATACACTTGGAAATCTTGTTAACAGAACTATCGCCATGTCTAACAAGTACTTTGGCGGAGTAGTAAACAAGACTGGCGTTACAAGTGAGGGTGCCGGTGTTGATGAAAATGGCGCAAGTCTCGACTTTGATGCTGACCTTAAGGCTGTTGTAACAGCAACAAGAGATAAGGTTCAGGAAAAAATGTCTACACTTCATGTTGCAGATGCCATGACTGAGGTATTTTCTTTATTTAAGAGATGCAATAAGTATATAGATGAAACTATGCCTTGGGCACTTGCCAAGGATGAGTCTAAGAAGGAAAGACTTGAAGAGGTACTTTACAACCTTGTTGAGAGTATTACTATCGGTGCTAATCTTCTTAAGTCATTTATGCCAAACACAACTGAAAGTATATTAAAGCAGCTTTATCCAGATAACCCTGCAGAAGGAGAGAGAGACTTTGATGACCTTGATAAGTTCGGACTTAGAAAGTCAGGAGAAAAGGTTACAGATAAGCCAGAGATTCTCTTTGCAAGACTTGATATAAATGTAGTTATGGAAGAGGTTGAGAAGCTTCAGGAGGCTCAGAGAAAGGCTAACGGAGCTACAGAGTATCCAGTAGTTGAGAAAAAACCAGAGATAACATATGATGATTTCTCAAAGATACAGATTCAGGTTGGAGAAGTGCTTAAGTGTGAACCAGTAAAGAAGGCTAAGAAGCTTCTTTGCTCGCAGATACGTGTAGGTGATGAAGTGCGCCAGATAGTATCTGGAATATCACAGTATTATAAGCCAGAAGAGATGGTTGGAAAGAAGGTTGCAGTAGTAACAAACCTTGCTCCACGTAAGATATGTGGTGTTGAATCGCAGGGTATGATACTTGCAGCCATGGATGATAAGGATAATCTTTCAGTTATGACAGTAGATAAGGATATCGTGGCTGGAAGCGAGATAGGATAATTGTTGTTTACATGGGTGTTTAGTATAATTGATTAGCATAGCTGATTAGCAGGGTTGTTTAGTATGGTTGATTAGCATAACTGATTAGCATAGTTGATTAGTATGGCTGATTAGCATGGTTAATTAGCATACGTGATTAATATAGTTGATTTATATTGACAAACGTACGCAATAAGGCTTGTGAGGTATTTTAAGAATAAGGCTCCAGTCACCAGAAAGCTGATTGGATATTTCTAAG
>OHKF01001045.1_pt1 | contig 12745 bp, 13 predicted proteins | sample 1568781 | NCBI WGS metagenome assembly OHKF01 (sample SAMEA3879580, study PRJEB24766) | human gut metagenome | biome: human-associated habitat; feature: feces | place: USA | collected 1985/1987
TATATTTTCTTTCCCTTTTTCTAAAGCTTCTTCAATAGAAGTAACACCTTTCATAATTCCGAATATAGAATCTATACCTTTTTCATATAAAACATCTATATTATCTCCAACTCTTCCTGCAAATGCTATAACTGGTTTATCATACTTTTTAGCAATAGTCGCAACTCCTAATGGTGTTTTACCATATTGAGTTTGGAAATCTATACTTCCTTCACCTGTCCAAACCATATCTGCCTCTTTAACCTTCTCTTCTAATCCAGAATATTCTATTACTATTTCAATACCTTTTTTTAAAGTTCCGTTTAAAAACGCCATTAGCCCTGCACCTAATCCTCCAGCTGCACCTGCTCCTGGTACTTCTAGAACATCCATTCCAATTTGCTCTTTAATTATATTTGCATAATGTTTTAAATTATTATCTAATAAAGAAACCATATCTGGTGTTGCTCCCTTTTGTGGACCAAATACATTTGACGCACCCTTTTCTCCACAAAGTGGATTGTTAACATCACATGCTACCTCTACAACAACATCCTTTAATCTAGGGTCAAAATTAGTTAAATCTATATTATGTAGTTTTCCTAATTCTCCTCCGCCAAATCCTAATTCATTTCCGTCTTTATCTAATAATTTTCCTCCAAGAGCCTGTATAACTCCTGCTCCACCATCATTAGTTGCACTTCCACCAATACCTATTAATAACTTCTTTACACCCTTATCTAAACAAACCTTAATAAGTTCACCAGTCCCATAAGTAGTAGTTATTAAAGGATTTCTTTTATCTAATGAAACTAGGTGTATCCCACTTGCACTAGCCATCTCTAAAATACCTACTTCTCTATCTCCTAAAATTCCATATTCTGCTTGAACCTTATTCCCTAATGGTCCTACAACTTCTAAAGAATAAATCTTTCCATTTGTAGCATCTACTAATGATTGCATAGTTCCTTCTCCACCATCTGCCATAGGAACATGTACACATTTAATATCTTGATTTACCTTTTTTATTCCTCTCCCCATAGCTATACAAGCTTCTTTCGCGCTCATACTTTCCTTAAAAGAGTCTGGTGCTAATACTATAACAAAATCCTTCTTCATTTTACTCTCTCCATCCACTTCATATTTTTAACATTACTTAACACTTTAATTTTATATTTACATCCAAGCTATTTTTACTTATTACACTATAGTTTCTTAATAATACATTACTTAATTATAAATCCATATATTATAGTTACTACAATTGCCATTGATCCCCCTACTATTGATTCATATGGAATTAACTTCATACGATCCTTTATATTCATCTGAACTGAATCAGCTGTTACTAAGAAGAAGTTTCCATGTGGTAAATGATCAATTACTACAGCTCCTGCATGAACCATTACTGCTGCACTTAATGGTGATGTTCCCATAGATAATATTGCATCTCCAAAGCTTCCTGCAGCAACTATTGCTCTTCCAAATGTAGGCTTATTATCATCCTCCTAATCTCTTAAAATCCAATTAAAACTTAGTATTTATTTTTCTTCAGTTAACGTTTACTTGATGATTTAATGATAATATATTAATTATTAAATTTATATTGTTGTTTTAACGCTTTTTATTGTTCATTCGCACAATAAACTCTATATTTTTAAACCCAAAAAACATCTATTAGAATTAAATCCAAGTAGATGTTTTTTTTACTACATATTTTCTTATCTTAACACTCAAACTCTTTACTATAAAAGAAATTTTCCCCTTATTATTTTATAATTACTTTAATAAATTTTTTCTTTCCTATCTGAATTACTATTTCATCTGTTATTATTAACTGTTCAATATTATTCAATTTTTCTGCATTGGCCTTAACACCGCCTTGCTCCACTAACCTTCTGAACTCGTTTTTACTTTTTACTAACCCATTCTTAACTATTATTTCTGATAAGTTAAATTCCTCTTTCTTTACTTCAACAGTTTTTATATCATTTGGTATTTCATTCTTTTGAAATACTAATCTAAATCTTTCTTCCGCACCCTTTACTGCATCTTTACCATGATATAATTCAACAACCTCTCTTGCTAACTGTATTTTTATATCTCTAGGATTAACCCCTTCTTTTAAAGACTTTTTAATTTCTTCTACATCATCTGGATGAACATCCGTAACTAATTCAAAGTATTTAATTATTAAATTATCAGGAATAGTCATTATTTTTTCAAACATTACATTTGCTTCTTCATCTATTCCTACGTAGTTTCCTAAACTTTTGCTCATCTTATTAATACCATCTAATCCCTCTAATAAAGGCATCATTATTGTACATTGAGGTTCCTGTCCAAACTCTTTCTGAAGCATTCTTCCCATAAGTAAATTAAATCTTTGATCAGTGCCTCCAAGTTCAATATCAGCTTTTAACTCTACAGAATCAAAGCCTTGCATTAATGGATAGAAAAATTCATGAATACTTATTGGCATTTGATTTTCATATCTTTTTTTAAAGTCTTCTCTTTCAAGCATTCTTGCTACTGTCATTTTAGATCCTAATCTAATTACATCCTCAAAATTCATTTTAGAAAGCCATTCACTATTAAATTTAACATCTGTTTTTTCTTTATCTAAAACCTTGAAAATCTGCTCTTCGTAAGTCTTGGCATTTTCTAAAACCTGCTCTGTTGTTAATGCTTTCCTAGCTTGAGACTTTCCAGTTGGATCACCTATTTTTCCGGTAAAATCACCTATTATTATTACAATATTATGTCCTAAATCTTGAAGCTGTCTTAACTTCCTTAAAACTACAGTATGCCCTAAATGAATATCTGGAGCACTTGGGTCTAATCCTAACTTTACAGTTAGTGGTTTTTTCTTAGCTAACTTTTCCTTTAATTCATCTAACCCTATTATTTCATCTACACCCTTTGAAATTATTTTTATTTGTTCATCTATATTTATCATTTTTAATTTCTCCTCACTCATTTTAATAATCTTTTGATAATTAACGTGCACTTTAATTATCAAAAAATTTAATATATATAAACTGCGCAACTTTACTTTTAATTTATTTTTAAATACAAAAAAGCCCTCATCCTATATTAATAGGACGAAAGCTATATACTCACGTGTTACCACCTAAATTTATCATTATTTCACAATAACAACCTCTTCAGGTACGCCAAAAAAATTTCTTGGTTATACCCTAGCACTATAACGTGTGCGATACGACATCTGCCTACTAGTTGTTATCTTTCGGAGTGCTGCTCAGAGACGTATTCAAATTAACTTGTTTTGCCCCTTTCACCAACCGGGACCTCTCTGTAAAACTCTATTAATTCTACTCTTTCTCTTCAAAGCTTTAATTATTATATTTATATTTTATTATATGCTTCTTTTTTTCTTTGTCAATAGAATTTAACTCATTTTATTTTTGTTTTTCTTTATATTCAATTATACAGTTTTTACAAATACAAGCTTTTCCTCTTAAATTTTCTGGTATCTGTTCTCTTAACTCTTTAGGAACCTCAATCTTTTCACACCAGCATCCTTCATGTGATAAACCATTCTCATATCCACAATTATTAGGTTTTCCACAAATAGGACAAATACCTTTATTAACTTCCATTAATCTCACCTTCTTTTTCTTTATACTACTATTAAGAACTTAGTTTATTTCTATACTCATTCGCAGAACACCCCTCAAATTTTTTAAATACTCTTGAAAAATGTCCTATATCAATAAATCCTACCTCTTCTGCAATATTACCAATTCTCATTGATGGATTCTTTAATAAATCCTTTGCAACATTAATTCTTATTTGATTAAGAATATCAGAGAAGCTTTTTCCTGTATGCTTATTTAAAAGCTTGCTTAAATACCATTGACTAACATAGGTTTTCTCTGCAACTTCAGATAATGTTATCTTTCTTGTATAATTTTCTTGTATATATTTTAATGCATTTTTTACAATAAAACTATTTGCACTATTTAACTCTGTTTCTTCTGATTCAGTACGTATATTTTTATTTTTTAAATTTAAAACCATTGTTTTAACTGCTTCTTCAATTTCTGTTAATGTTGATGGCTTTAATATTAATCTTGTTACTCCTAACTTAATTGCCTTTTGAGCATATTCAAACTCACGAAATCCTGTTAAAATTGAAATCTCCATATCCGGAAACTCAGCTTTCAATCCAGCAATCATAGCTAATCCATTCATACCTGGCATAGAAATATCTGTTATTATTAAATTTGGTCTAACATTTCTTATAAGCTTTTGACCTTCAACACCATCATAAGCTACTCCAGCTACAAGGCATTTCCAGTTATCCCAAGGCATAGTTCTGGCTAATCCTTCAACAATAATTGGTTCATCATCAATTATTACTATTTTATACATACCTTTTCATCCCCTTATAATTCCCATAAGTACCCTTAAAAAAATTTTATCCCTTTACCGCTCCAGCTGTCAATCCTTTGATAATATTCTTTTGAAGCAATAGATAAATAATAAATACAGGCACTAAAATAATTGCTACTGAGGCTGCCATTAATCCATAATCAGTTCCATATTTAGAACTAATTTCGTTTAACAAAGCACAAACTGGATAATTTACTCTTCGTCCTATCATAGTAGTTTGAACAAACAAATCATTATATGACCATAAAAAACTAAAAATCGCTACAGTTGATATTGCAGGTTTGCTTATTGGTACAATAATTCTAGTAAATACAGTAAATACATTTGCTCCTTCAATATATGCTGATTCCTCAATCTCTAATGGTATTGCCCTCATAAATCCCATCATTACAATAGTTGCAAAGCTTAAATTACTTGCAATTTGAGGTAAAATAACAGCTATTGGTGTATTTAGCAACTCCCATTTAATCATCATTTGATATACAGGAATTATTGTTGAAAATACTGGAAACATTAAACTAGCTATAAGTATAGCATCCAAAACCCATTTTCCCTTAAAATTATACCTTGTTAATGCAAATGACATCATTGATGCTAATATTATTACTCCTATAGTCACACTCCCCGATATAAAAAAACTCATTCCATAAGCTCTTAATATATTTAAGTTATCAAATGCATTTTTATAATTATCTAATGTAAATTCCTTAGGCAAGCTAAAAGATGAAGTTAATAATTCTGATGATGGCTTAAATGAATTTATTATTACCCATACAAAAGGAAAGATAGTAGTAATAGCCCAAACAACTAAAATAGTATATATTATATATCTACTAATATTAATTTTCTTTTTAGATTTCATAATACTCTTCTTTTTTAATATCGTATTTTCACTCATATTAGTCTACCTCCTATCTATCTTTATCAGGTTGAACAATAGTATTTACAACTCTTGAAACTACTATACCTAATATTACAATCAGTACAGCTAAAGCTGATCCATAATCATAATTGTTCATACCAAATGTACTTTGATACATGTATGTTCCTAAGAAATGTGTCAATCCTTGCGGTGCACCATTAGGTACCAATACCCATGGTAAATCAAATACCTTTAAGGCTCCAGTCACTGCTAATACTACACAAGTACAAATTACACCCCTAAGCATTGGTATTGTAATATAGAATACTTGTTTAAATTTACTACATCCATCAATTGATGCAACTTCATAGATTTCATCTGGTATATCACTTAATCCAGTTAATATTATTACAAAATAAAACCCTACATAACTCCAAAGTGTTGGTATAGCTACCATTATAAAAGCTAATGTAGGCTTTAACCAATTTACCGGTTCTTGCCCAAAAGTCTCCAATATTTGATTTAACATTCCTCCGTTATAGTTATAGAATAATTTAAATATTAAACCTATGGCTGTTGCTGAAATAACTACTGGAAAGAAATATACTGTTCTAAAAAATTGTTGCATCTTTCTTATATTACTAACCAAAACTGCCAATATAAAAGCAATTCCTACTTGAAATATAATTGTTAAAAACATCATCTTTAATGAATTCCAAATAGCAATTCTCAAATCTGGGTCTGTTAACATTCTCCTATAATTATCTATACCAATAAATTTCCATACTTGTCCATCTAGTAATACCGGTGTAGTCATATCAAATAAACTATTTTTTATATTATTAAAAAACGGAATATATAAGAACACAATCAAGAATATAAGACTTGGTAATAAGAAGATTATAAGTGGCCATTTCTTCTTATATATCATTTTTTATTCCACCTTTCTAAATATTTTAGATAAAAAATAGAGAGGTAGCTTTATTTACCCCTCTACCATTGTTTTAACTATTAGTTTGCTCTTTCAGAATTTAACTTTAATACTTCATTAAGAACCTCTTCAGCACTTACTGAACCAGTTGAAATCTTAACTATATTTGCAATTATATATTTATATGCTTCTGGATCAATTCTTGAGTCAGTTGGAGATGATATAGATTTAGCTGAACTACTGTATTCTAAAGCTGAAACTGCTAATGGTGTCATATTACCTACTGGTTCTACTGCAACTGCCGCTTGACCAACAGCTCCACCTGCTATCCAATACTTAGTAACTCCCTCTTTATTAGTATGAGCTTCAACAAACTTAACTGCTAATTCTCTTTTATCAGTATCCTCCCAAGCTTTTTTTGTAATATAAAATCCTGAAGATATACCACCAACTATAGCTCCATCTGTAGCCTTCTGATTTTCAACACCTGGAAATGCTACAACAACAACATTTTCTTGATCTGTTATACCACCAATTCTCCAATTTCCATCAAGTTGCATAGCTGCTTTTTTATCATTAAATAATTGCCCAACATAAGCATCATCAACAGTATCTGTATCTTCAGGAAAAGCTCCCATTTCCCTTAATTCTTTAAAAAGTTCTAAACCTTTAACCCAATCTTTAGGTGCTTTTTCTGGTATAGATGTGTATGAATCCTCACCTGAAGCATATAACATTAAAAACTCAACCCAATAATGAGGAACATTATTCAATGAACACGCTATTGGAATTATTCCATTTTCTTTAAAAATTTCAATTGCTTTAACTAATGAGTCCCAATCAGTAGGAATTTCTACGTTATACTCCTCAAATAAATCTTTATTACAGAAAAGCCCTTCCCAATACCCTGTCGTAGGAACTGCTCTTTGAATACCATCAGTATTAGTTACTGCTTCTAACGCAACATCTAATGTATCCTTAGCATAATCAGGATATTCTTTTTTTATATCCTCTAAAGACATTAACTTATCCGTTGCAATAATTGAATTTGCTGTTGCGTCCGTAAAAAATTGAATAACATCTGGCTCATTGCCTGAAGCAAAATCAGTTGCAACTTTAGCTTTCCACTCTTCATCTGAAGCTTGAGAATTATCTTCAATTGTTATATTTGGATTATCATTCATTAACTGTTGATTAATTTCCTGATAAACTTTCGCATTTGGATCAGTTCCTCCAAACATTGATACTGTATTTAATGTAACATTATCCTTTCCGGTTTCCCCCACAACCTCTTCTTCTGTTGTCTTTGAACATCCAGTAATAATTGTAGCTAAAATAGTTGATGAAATTACTAATGCTAATACCTTTTTACTTTTAAGCATTTTCTCTCCCCCTAAAACATCTTTAATACTAAACAAAAGATTTATTCTATAGTTTTATTATATCTAGTATTACGTTTACATTCATTGAATACTATTGATATTATTTGCCTAATATTGTTATCTTTAACTTTATATAATTTGCTCCTTATTTACTCTCCTTATCATATGGTATACATATTAATGACCTAGTTTTTCCTTCTTCTATAGGTTTAATTGTTAAACCATAGTTTTCACCATAAATTAACTTAATTCTCTCATTAACATTTCTAATTCCTAGTGATGCATGTTTCCCTGGTACTGGCTTTATTACCTCTGGGTCACCAGATAATATCTTTTCAATTCTATCTTTATCTTCTTTCGTCATTGGCTTTCCAGTATTAATAACTTCTATAAAAATTTTCTTATTATCATGATAAATTTTCAATTTAATTACACCAGTTCTTACAGTTTCTATTCCATGAACAACTGCATTTTCTAAAATAGGCTGTAAAATTAATTGAGGTACCATAGCTTGCAATAGCTCATTATCTATTTCACGTTCAACTATTAATCGTTGCCCAAAACGCATTGAAATTATATAAAAATAAGCATCTACACATCTTAATTCTTCAGATAAATAAATTAATCTCTTATCTTCTCTATCCATATGATAATCTAATACAGTTCCAAGTGATTCTATCATCTTACAAAGAGTAATATCGCCTGACATTCTGGCCTGCCAGTTCATAATTTCTAATGTATTATTTAAAAAATGTGGATTAATCTGTGCTTGAAGTGCTAATATCTTTGCATCCTTCTTTGCTAGCTTTTCATCATAAGCATAATTAAATAAATACTCAACTCTCTTTGACATATTATTAAAAGAATGCTGTAAATATTTAAACTCCTTATTAGGCATTTCCTCGCCATCAATAGTAACTCCCAATTTACCATTTTCCATTTCTTGAGATGCTTGTACTAACTTTTTGATTGGTGCTGTAATTTGCTTATTTAAGAAATATGCAATTATTATAAGTACAGGTATTGTAATTATAAGTAATATAAAAATCATTCCATATAAATGATTCATTTCTGCATTTACAATAGCCTTATCAATAGCCAATAAAATTCCTAAATGATAATCATCATGCTTTACTTGTAAAAGATACCCATAGTAATTTTTGTTTTGACTAATTATTAACTTATTATTATCAGAAACTGAATAGTTTATTAAACTATCTTTTAATATGTTAATCTTTCTTTCATCCTCAAAAAAATTACTTTTAGCTATTAAATTATCTTTATCATTAATACAGAATGCCAAAGCTTGGCCCTTATCTAAAACTATATCTGCAAACATATTCTTTCTATTAAGCTCTAAAACTAAAGTTCCAAACTTCTTGTAATCAGTAGTTGTATAAACATTTCTAACAATAAAAATACGTTCATCCTCTACTATAACTTGTGCATATGATGAATTCATTTCCCTTATTTCTTGAATACGATTGTGAATTTTACTCATATATTCTTGCATAGAATAATTGCTACTAGATAAATAAGTAAAAGGATGATTTTCACCTTCTATATAAAAGCTACAAATTTTTATTTTCATACTTTTCTTAACTTTACATTTTTTTATTAAGACGATTACTTTGTAGCTTGTAGATATGCTCCATCAAATAATAGGAATTCACTTACCTTCTTTTCTATATTTAAATAATTAACAACAAAATTAAGGGGATTTTATATTATTTACTCTTACAATTAATATAAAATCTTCTTATAAACTCTCTAAGTATTGTATCGTTACATTTCCTACAAAATTGCTTTTCCCAAATTCTTCTTTTATAATTAATACTTAAAGGATGTGAAAATAATAATGGGATTTAGTCAAAAAAAAATAGCTCTTATAAATGATATTACCGGCTTCGGTAGATGCTCAATAGCTGTTTCATTACCTATTATATCAGCACTAAAAGTCCAATGTTGTTTTATCCCAACAGCAATACTTTCCAATCATACTGGGTTTAATAATTTCTTCTTTGAAGATTATACTCCTAAAATGAAAGAATATATAAATAATTGGGAAATACTTGATTTAAGTTTTGATGGAATATGTACTGGCTTTTTAGGTTCAAAAGAGCAAATTAAAATAGTTATAGATTTTTTAAAAAAATTCAAAACAAAAAACAATATAGTTTTAATAGACCCAGTAATGGGGGATTACGGTAAGCTTTATTCTACTTATACAGATGAAATGTGCAAAGAAATGCAAAATTTAATTAAATATGCAGATGTAATAACACCGAACCTTACTGAACTTTGTAGATTATTAGATATACCTTATCCTGATGAAACTCCTACACATGAAGAATTAAATTTATTATGTGAAAAGTTATCTCTTCAGGGACCTAGTAAAATCGTAATTACAGGTCTACAAAGACAAGGCGCAATAGAAAACTTTATATTTGAAATTAATAAGTCTTATAAGGTTATACAAGTTGAAAAAATAGGAGATGATCGTTCTGGTACCGGTGATGTTTTTTCCTCTATTGTATCTGCAAGTATTGTTAAAGGTGAAGATTTTGCATATGCCATAGAAAAAGCAACAAGCTTTATTAGTAAATCATTAAAATTTACTACTGAGCTAAATTTACCTGGAAGCTACGGAGTTTGTTTTGAAGAGTTTTTAACAGAATTAAAATAATATAAAAGGATGGGGTTATATGGTTATTCTATATACTATTAATAATAGTAATTTTATAAACTTAAAAAATATAACAATCGAAGAAATGGAAGCTAAAGGCATTAAAAAGAATATATATGTAAATTTAACTAATCGTTGTCCTTGTGCTTGTACATTTTGTTTGAGAAGAACAAAAAAGATGACTGAAAGCAATAGTTTATGGTTAGAAACTGAACCTACTGTTGAAGAAGTAATTAACGAATTTGAATCTATTAGTATTAATCTTTATGATGAAATTATCTTCTGTGGCTTTGGAGAACCAACTGAAAGATTAGATGCAATAATTGAAATTTCTAAATATATAAAGAAAAGAAATCCTAATATGCCAGTAAGAATAAATACTAATGGTCTTGGAGATTTAATTAATAATAAGGAAGTTGCCCCTTTATTAAAAGGCTTAATTGATACAGTTTCAATAAGTCTTAATGCTCCAAATGCAGAAGAATTTTATGAAATAACTAAAAATAAGTTTGGAATAAAATCTTATGAAGCAATGAAGAAATTTGCTTTATCTTGTAAACATTATATACCAAATGTTGTTTTTACTGTAGTTGATTGTATTGGTACTGATAATATTAAATCAAGTCAAAAAATATGTGATGAATTAGGTATAAAATTAAGAGTTAGGCCTTTAGAATAGCAGGTTTATATATAATAAATATAACCAACCACAAAAGTGATTGGTTATATTAAGTACATTATTTTAAAGATTAAATTTATATATAATTTTATTAGGAGTTATGTTTTTAATATATTATTTTTTTCTTTACGTTTTCTTGTAACTAAAATCGTTGCCCCAGATGCCATAAGCATCGCAGCAGTAGCACCTAAAGAACTTATATCTCCTGTTTGAACCAACCCATTATTACCCTTATCTGGTTTTGATTCTTCTGGTTTTGATGTTTCTGGCTTTGAACCTTCAGGCTTTTCTGGTGTTTCTGGTGTTTCCTCACCTTTAACTAAAGCATTAATTGATACTTTTTCAGTTTTTTCAAATCCATTTTTGCTGAATAGTACAGTTATTTCTTCCATATCTTCAGTAATGATAGTCTCAGGATTTTCCCAAGTCCATCCTTCTGGTAATACTATTGTTTCTATTTTTTCATTTATATATCCATCTAAAGATAAACCACTATTTTCTAAATCTGTTTCTAAACTACGTTCTTTAATAGTAAGATTAACACCTTTTCTATCAAATCTTTTTGTCTAACTGATAACGTTGGTAAAATTATAAAAGAAAAAACTATTCAATTAGAAAATAATAATTTAAATATTACCTTAACAGAAGATTTTTATATGAATCAATTAAATGAATTCATAGAATTATGTAAAGACTATCCACCAAAAGCAATTGGTATTGCTCTTCCTGGGCATTTTGATAAAACTAACAACTAAATCATTACTAATAATCCTTTTTGGAAAACTTTTAACATTAAAATCTTGTTAGATAATATCAATATGCCTATTTATTTTGAGAATAATGTTAAAAAACGGAAACAATCTTAAATGCTTATAAATTAGGTGATGAGGGTATAATAAACATCCTTCATTCCGCAATTAAATATCTTTCAATTACTATAAATAATTTATCTATGATGATCGATTCCAATAAAATCATAATTCATGGCGAATTATTTAGGATATAAGAGAAAAGACATCTTTATTACATAGTGCTGCAGAGAATACAGGCTATATAAAAAAATTAGTTGATGGAACTGCATCAGTTGAAGGATATGCTTAATATATTTATAACTTAGAGAAAATGTATAAAGCTATTGAAGATGCACTAGATAAAAACGAGAGTAATTCCGTTGTTAAACCTTTTGTAACAATATAACAAAACAATAAAAAATATGATTCTCTAATTTTTAGAAAATCATATTTTTATCATATTATTTAAGTTCTATTCTTTCTAAATCATATGGAACAAATACTTGTCCATCATAAACTGAATTTGCTTCTTCACTATAAAGTCTTTTACGTTCTAAAAGCTTCTTATCTTCTGTGTGATACAATACTAAATTTTCAACATTAAGTTCTTTTGCAAGTTTTCCCGCCTCAATAGGTGTACTATGACTCTTTTCATAAGGCTTAAATATTTCTCTATCTGCATATAAACAAAAAGCTTCTGACAGTAACCAATTGCAATTTTCAACATACTCTCTATTTACTTCATTATAGGGTTCATCCCCAAGACAAACTAATTTCTTCTCATTTGGAAGAATTGCTTTAAATCCAAATTGTTTATCTTTAGTAGATTCAATATCAAAGAACTCTATATTTATTCCTATAATATTTACTCTATCCCCATGGCATACTTCACAAATATTAATTCCATTACCTATAAATTTTAATAACTTTTTAGTTAATGGACTCATTTTTAGAAATGAATTATAATAATTTTTTAGTATAAGTAAATAATATAATTGAGGTGATTTTATGAAAAA
>OHKF01001046.1_pt1 | contig 12739 bp, 4 predicted proteins | sample 1568781 | NCBI WGS metagenome assembly OHKF01 (sample SAMEA3879580, study PRJEB24766) | human gut metagenome | biome: human-associated habitat; feature: feces | place: USA | collected 1985/1987
TGCTAAATCGGCACTCTTGACATGATTTACGACAATATGATATAATGCGTTCGAGTTCGGGAACAGGCTGTCCGGTAACACCTTGTCATCCGATGTATACTTATATTCACCCATTCCGTCGAAGATAGAAGCCAACGGTTCGTTCCATTTGCCTTCACCGGCTTCCACATACACAGACGCATTTAAAGGCTCTTTGCCTTCCCTTCGTGACAAGGCGGCCGGAGTCAGATCACCCGCACGATATAGCCCGTTGTAGGCCAGTCGGTAATATCCTTTGGGTAATCCGTATACCGTTTGGTGTATATCTGCTTCTTTCAGATTGTAGAATTCATAATTGTTGGCACTCATGGCATATTGGTTGCCGTTTGTGATCCATCCTTGTATAGAGCCGATTTCCTTCCCTTCCCCATCTATTTCAGAAAAGCTTGGAGTTTGGAGTACAGACGTCATATCTACTTCTGTGTGAATCGAAGCACCGGTCATGTCAATTACTGCTGCTACCATCCTGTTGTAAGCTGCGGTAATTTCGATTGTAAACTCGTTGATTTGGGCTATGGATTGCAGATTCTCCACAGCCGGTAACATCTTATTGGCAATAAGATCTTCGAAAGCGTTGAATTCATCTGTTCCTATGTACTTTTCGTAACTATAGTCACCTTCTCCTGTGAGTTTGCTGTCATGGTATGTAACCAGCACATCGAATTGTGTGGCCGCGTCCATTGCTTCCCGAGTAGTTTCTATTGACTTGTTGAGTGAAGCCACTTGTTCTGTATAGGATTCTAAAGTCAGACCTGCCTCTACAGCTTGATTGGCTGCTTCTATGGCTTTACGCAAACCTTCTTTTGCCTCTACCGTTGTCAAATCCTCACGGTTCAGTAATTCCGTAGCGTTCTGTATCAAGGCATTGACAGCGGATATAGCTCCGCTCAAATCGTCTGCACCGAGATATTCTACCTTGAAATTGTCGAAAAAGACTCTTGACTCGTTCCAATTGATAACGGATCCGTCCACTTTCACACCTATACGGAGCTTCCCGTCTTCGCTTACGTAACAAGTTACGGTGTTAAGATAATTGGTTTCGTCGGATTCGAATAAGCCCATGGCTGCCACAGAACTCCAAGCCAGCCATTTGTCTTTGTACTTTGCGTCTTCAGTCCATGTGATTTGAGTGTATCCGTCTGTGCCTGACATTTCACTTTCCTCTAACGGACGATTCATGATGTGTTGGAGTCTTACCGAGGCTGAGTTAGCGACAAGTGAAGCCAGAATATCGTTAGAGGTATCTCCTTCTGCTCCCCAATTCTCTTCCCATCCGTTTGAGTTGGCTATGCTTGGATTATAATATCCTTGCATGGTAATTTTGTAAGAACCTTCCGGTAATCCTGTTAGCTCCTGATAGACTTCACAATCGGATTCCTTAGCGTTCCAAACTTCAACGATGCGGTTGCTCTTGCTTGAGAATTGGCCGCTTCCCGATTTGGTCCACCCACTGGTGCCATTAGTAAAGCTCATGTTCGTGAACAAACCGGTTGCATCGCGAATGCCATCCGGAGATTTTAGAGATTCTACGACAGCACTTCTCATAATACGGTCGGCACGCGGTTGTATGCTGTCTACCTCGTTCGGATTAAATGTCTTTTGACTATAACTATCTAAAAGTTCGTCCAGATAGTCCTCATAAATGGGCAGGCCGACTTCAGCATAAGGAGATTCGTCGTATGCGGTTTCCAGTTCTTCCGTTTTAGCTTGTAAGGTCTTATAGGCTTCAATATCCAGAGCCAGAGAATCCATACGGAGTTGTACGGAAGTAATAATCTCCATTAGGGTTTCATCGTCCAGTTGGGAGTTGGAGGCAGCTTCTTTGGCAACTTTGATTGTCTCTTCATATTTTTGCTGACCTGCTTTGCTGAATGTTTCATTCGCAGCCATGTATTCTGCGTATTTAGCTTCTGCATTCGAGATGTTTTGCTTCAAGACGTCTTGTAAGGTAGAAGCTTCTTCTTTACCTAAGAATTGCAAAGAAAAGTTGTCTACGGCTGTCCATTGAGAGTTGGCTCCTTCTACTCGGAATCCAATAGTGGCTGTTCCACCCACTACGGAGAAGTCCAATGTGAATGGAGTAAAGACTTGGTCTTGGGAGATTTCTGCTTTTTGGCGTGATTCGCCCGTTAATGTACGGGCATATAAATAACGTCCTTCAGCTTGAGTATCTCCTGCATTGATTTGGCAGAATACGTAAGCTTTCAAACGGTATTTTCCATCAGGAAGTTCTGAGAGATCTTGAGTTATGGACCAATCTTTTTGAGGAGAGGATGGATTCCAGCGTTCAAAGAAGTTGGAAATCTCTGTGCCGTCTGAGGCAGTTCGGGCGGAACCGGTTTTACGTGAAAAATTATCTTGTTCGTTTGTTGTTTCTCTCCATTTGTTCCAACCCTCATCGTTATCTGTAAAAGAGGGATTAGAAATCAATTCCGTTACATCTATCGGATGGGTTGCTGTGGCCGAATTGTATTTGAAGTTCAGGATGTCTGTTTTTAAATCTTCCGTAGCTTTGTCCAGCTCTTCTACGGTAGCCTTGTCATTCTTATAAAGGTTGGCATAGTTTGCTATGTCTTTGAAATTAGCAGCATCAGCCGCATCCAGTTGGGCTTGTAGCTTTTTCTTAGCCTGATAAATGTCGTAGACATCCGGCTCTACGAACTTCCAGTCGTAACTTGGATTGACTATACCTGCCACACCTTCGATGATTAATGGATTGACTCCTGTGTCGCCTTCGTCTATTCCAACCAAAGTATTGGCATAATCGGATTTCGCACCATAAAGCGGATCCTCGTCAGCTATTTTAATACGATAGGCTCCATTGTCCTGTTTCATGATTTTCCAAAGGATATGGCCTTGTTTGTCATGGTCTACGCATAACACAAGGCTACTTTCAATATAAAACTCATGAAGCCCCTTACTCGTTTTTCCGTCTTTCATAGACATACGCCAGCCGTATGCATCCATATAAGCAGGATCTATGGCCGGGCGACGGCTTAGTTCATAATCCTGTCCCCAACTGAGTGTGACTTTCTTTCCTTCGTCTGCTACGACAAGTTCAGTTCCCCAGTTGTTTTTCCAATTGCCGTCGCACATGAACTTTTGGGTAGCCACGTGATAGACATAATACACACCACCGCCCGTTTCGTCGGGAGTCAAATTCGGTTCAACAAAGGTCAAGGCCGGGTCGGGCCAGTTTTCTGATGCCCATAAAGGTAGTGTGGATGACGTTGCGCTGCAAAGCGCCATCGCAACAAGTAAATTGTTTCTCATTTCACTAGAAATTAAGTTTGTTCCTTACCGGGATTAAATCAGAGTGCGTTTAATTCAGGCAAAGGATGTTTTTTATGTTCATTAAATTAGGGAGAAGGTAGACACTCTGATTTTGCTGTTTGTTTCAGCAAATAAACCTTCTGCTTTTCCGATTTCAAAATTAAGGAGACTGTATTGTTCCGTGCGTGCGGAATCCGTCTAAAAAGGGGGGCGTTTCTGCCAAAATATGGCAGACTGAATGCGAGCAACGGTAAATCGGTCAAAAAAAAGGGGGTATTCATGCAAAAAGCATGTGAGGTGGATATGTACTGTCGGATTTATCGTATCTTTGTTAGAGCGTAATTTTAAAATTCAGATGCCATGAAACGGAGCATTCGTCTGTTATGTTTTCTATATGTTCTTTGTTGTACGGTTTTTGTGGTAGCACAGCCTTATGCCATACAACATTTAGGAGTGGAGAATGGCCTTTCCGATAATTTTGTGCTTAGTATGGCGCAGGACAAACGCGGTTGCATTTGGGTGGCTACGGAAGTCGGCTTAAATCGCTTTGACGGAAACGGTTTTACAGTCTATAAGCAACATAATTCTGAAATTACCGGCGATGCCTTGAATACACTTCTCTATGACGAAAAGGAAGATGTGCTGTGGATGGGCGGAAAGTTCGGTGGCCTTTGTGCTTGGGAAGGGAAGTCTGGGCGTTTTCGTACTTACCAAGCACGGAATGGCATGAAACTGGAAAATATTGTTCATCTCGCCAAAGCCAATGATGGGGGAATATGGATTACGCCCCGTCATTCCGATCCTATTTATTTTGATTCTCGGTCCCATCGTTTTACTTCTTTGTCCGATATGGGGATTCAATTAGGCTGCCGTTCGAATTTATGTGCTTTTGCAGATGGAGATTTGCTTTATGTCGGTCATTATCGGGGAGGAATGAGTATTATAGATTTGAAAAAGAAGACTACGTGTCGCATGCTTCACGATCCGGCTGTGCCGCAAAGTCTGCCAGGGCATAGCGTATATTCTTTATATAAGGATCGTTTGGGACATCTTTGGGTTGGTACCGAATGGGGGTTGGGATTATTGGATTCATCTACCGGGCGCTTTACTGTGTTCCGGCATGTGCAGGGGCGTACTTCATCTTTGGTGGCTGATCATGTTTATGATATTTGTGAAACGGCAGACGGGAAGCTTTGGATTGCTTGTGATGTCGGTGGTATCAGTATTTTGGATCTGAGTCAGATTACTTTTAAACATCCTGAAGAGGTGTGTTTTGAAAACTTGTTGCCGGCAGTTACAGAGAAAGGCTTGTCATCCAGCAATATTCGTAAGGTGTTGCAAGATTCGTACGGCAATATTTGGATTGGGAATTATAGTTGCGGCCTTGATTTTATCAGTCATCGTCCTCCGGTTTTTCAGATTTGTGGTGATAGGCCCGTATATGGGATGTATAGGGGTGAAGAAGGACATTTATGGGTCGGAGGAGAAAATGAATTATTATTGTATAAAAACGATAGCTTGGCCAAACGTTTTGATATATGTTGTGACATGTTATGTTCTTACGGATGGGTCGCAGCTATTATAGATGACGGGCAAGGCTTTTTGTTATTGGGACTATCAGATGATGGTATTCTGAGAACGGAACTTCGGACGGGAAAGACAGAGCGGGTCCCGATGGGTGTACGTGACGTACGTATAATTACTTTTTTTCGTGATACAGATGAAAAAATATGGATTGGTACCGTATTAGGACTGTATAGTTATACAAAAGGTATTGTACGCAAAGAGACGGAGTTGAACAGTAAATTGGAAGAAAAGTCCGTGTACGGTATTCTTCGGGACCGACAAGGCAAACTTTGGGTAGGAACTTATGGTTGGGGCTTAAAAGTGTTCGATGACAATAACCGAGTGATAGCTGAATTGAATCCAGATACGGGTTTCCCGGATGGTACGGTAAATAGTTTATTTGAAGATTCTCAGGGGGGAGTGTGGATAGCTACGCGTGCCGGATTGGGATATGTTCCGGACACGCGTTATCCGGAAAGATACAGTTTTTATGGCTATGACCACGGGTTGGAAGATGTATTCATACGCGCTGTGCAAGAAGATGTAAACGGAGAAATATGGATTTCTACCAATAATGGTATTTCGCATTGGGACAAAAAAGAACAAAAGTTTGATAACTATGATTACCGTGACGGAATTCCGATGGGAAACTTTATTGAGGGATCGGCTTGCCGCGGGGTAGACGGTACATTGTATTTCGGTTCATTGAAAGGTATTTGTCATTTTAACCCACAGGAGTTAGATACGTCTTATCGGGTAACTCCCGTACAGATTATGGAATGTAGGGCAATGGATGGCCGGACCGGAAAAGGAGACCGGTTGATTTTACCGGAAGAAAATGGAAATATAGAACTTCCTTACGACCGGAATTCTTTTCGAATCACTTTCTCCGTACCCGATTACGCACAAAACAAACGGATAGAATATGCTTATAAGATAGAAGGGTTGGAAGACAACTGGGTCAATATCGGAGAGGTGAGTCAGATGGCACTTCGTAACATACCTCCCGGAACTTATATTTTTCGAGTAAAAGCCAGGTTGAGGAATGGGGATTGGGATGAAAGCCATGTGGCAGCCGTACCGTTCTGTATTCATCCTCCGTTGTGGCGGACTTGGTATGCTTATACATTTTATGGTTTGTTGCTTTTGTGTGGTTTATATTTATGGATGTGTACTTACAAACGCAAGCTGGCTACCAGAACTGCTTTGGCAGCGGAAGAAAAGAGAATACGTGATGAACAGGAACTGAACAACGAGCGCTTACGTTTCTATACGAATGTCACCCATGAGTTACGTACACCGTTAACCTTAATACTCGGTCCGTTAGAAGACTTAACCGGCGACGGGCTGTTGCCGGAATCTTATCGCCGGAAGGTTGGTTTAATCTATAGGAATGCCTTACAATTGCTTGACCTGATTAACCGGTTATTGGATTTCCGTAAAGTTGAAACCCGAAACCGTCGGCTCAAAGTGACAAAAGGGTGGTTGGGTAAGTTGGTAATGGAAGTGGGGCTCCGTTACAAAGAACTGAACCGTAATCCGAAGGTGGATTTCCGAGTAGAAGTCCCTTCGGAAGAGGGCCGTATGTATTTCGATTCGGAGGTCGTGACTACGATTCTGAACAACCTTTTGGGAAATGCGATGAAATACACAGCAGAGGGAAATATCGCTTTGCGGTTGCAGTATGGAGAGGAAGGAGGACGGCCGTATGCGGAAATTATCGTAGAAGACACCGGATACGGAATCGCTCCGCATGCGTTACCTCATATTTTCGAACGTTATTATCAGGCTGAGGGTAAACATCAGGCTTCAGGCTCGGGGTTGGGGCTCGCTTTGGTGAAATCATTGGCCGATTTGCATGGAGGGATGTTGCGGGTGGAGAGCGAGCTTGGAAGAGGCTCCGTCTTCGTATTCCGTCTTTGGGCGGATTGTACTTATCCGGAAGCCCTTCACATGGAAGGCGCAACGGAAGGCACGGATAAAAAAACGGAAGATGCTGTGGCGGAAATCGACAACCGGCCGCTGCTTTTGGTGGTAGAAGACAATGATGACATCCGCGACTACGTGGCTTCCTCGTTCGATGACGAATATCACGTCGTTACTGCGGTGAACGGCAAGGTAGGTTGGGAGGAGACTCAACGCCTTGTGCCGGACATTATCATCAGTGATATTATGATGCCCGAGATGGATGGTGTAGAACTTTGCCGGAAGGTGAAGGAAGATATGCGTACCAGCCATATTCCGGTTATTCTTCTCACGGCCAAAGATTCTATTCGGGATAAAGAAGAAGGGTATGAAAGTGGAGCCGACTCATATCTGACGAAACCTTTCAGTGCCAAGTTGTTGTACAGTCGGGTGCGTAACTTGTTGGAGATGCGTAAGAGACTGGCCTTACAGATTACGGGTAAGACCAAGGAGTTGACGCACGAGGCTGCACAGACCGGGATTCATTTGAATAAGTTGGACGAAGAGTTTCTCCGGAGGTTTACCGAAGTGGTCACGGAATACATCAACCGCGAAAAACTCGATATTCCTTTCATGGCCGCCGAGATGAATATGAGTGTTTCCACGCTTTACCGGAAGTTGAAAGGGCTGACCGGATTGTCGGGTAATGAATTCATTCGCAAAATAAAATTGAAACACAGTTTACGTCTGTTGACAGAACAAGGATTGAACGTGACGGAAGCTGCCTATGCCAGCGGTTTCAATGATTTGGGACATTTCAGGCGTTGTTTCAAGGAAGAGTATGGTGTGTCGCCCTCTAAATATGCCAAGCAATAAATAGAGGGTGAATCTCCTCTTATTCACATAATAGTCTGATTGTTTTTTCCAGATCGTCTATTTGCTCGTCCCGCGCCACAAGGTCGCCGTGGCGGTTGATGAGGAAATAGGTTGGAAGGCGGCGTACGAGATAAGAACCCAAATAGCCGGAGGCTTCTCCGCGGCTCTCATAGACGCAAGTCCACGGCAGATGTTCGCATGCCGTTTTCCAGTAATGTTCATCAGGGTCGATGGATACCTGGTAAATGTCGAAGCCCAGAGAGGAATACTTGTCATACAATCCCCTCATCTGCATGATACGTTCTTGTGAAGAAGGAAGGGAGTAGGCTGTGAAGTCCAGCAGTACGACCTTGTTTCTGATGTCGGAAAGCTTGCGGTTTTTGCCGTGTATGTCCGGCAATTCTATGTCGATGATACCGGCTGCGGATATCTTGCCCGGGTCGATGTCTTCCAATGATACGGGAGTGGGGCGTTTGGTGTTCTTCATACCTTGTATGGCAATGTTATGCAAGTTTTCCGTGCGGCTGGTGCCCGGATAGTTCGCATCCCATGCCGTGGCCACGGCTCCCACGAACTTGATATCGTCCGGATTGCTTATCGGATTGAAGATGAGGCTTCCGTTTACGGTCTGGAACAGGGCGAAATAGGCTGGAGCAGAGGCCGGATTTTCCATGATATAGTGCATCTTCATCTCATTCTTATAAAGGTTTATTTTTTCATGTACGAGGCGTTCCTGTTCCCCCAACGTCAGGGCTTTGTCGTTCGTGATGTCCTTAATGGATTGTTGTAAGGCGATAAGTTTGTTGTTGATTTCTTTAAGGGTCTGGCAATTCCCGGAACCTTCCACTTCATAGTCGGTGCCCATGTCGGGAAGTTCGGCCTCCACGTGTATGGTCTCCGTAGAGTCTACAGACAAGTTGACGATCTGCCGGTCGATACGCAGGCGGTAAAATTCCGGATTGAACGGACGTGTGCCCTGAAAACAGAATTGGCCGTCTTCGTCCAGACGGGTAGAGTCGAGTGCTTCTATCCCGTTCAAGGTGACGGCTTCGAAGTAGAGCGTCTTGCCGTCGGCTTCGGCAATCCGTCCGTTGATTTCAAACTGCTCTCCCTTGTCCTTACAAGCCGTGGCCAGCATCGTGAGGGCGGCCATGGCACATATCATTTTTTTCATCTCGGCATCATGTGTTTACAAACTGTTTACAAAGATAAGGGCTTTCAGCTTTCACCGGAGGAATAAACCATAGTTTTTTCATAAAAAAGACGGATTGTGCGATTTTTTATAGGGTTAAAATCTGATTTATCAATATTTATGCGTACATTTGCCTGATTTATTGATGAAACATTTTAAGAAACCAAATGAACGTAATTAAGAAAACAGTCGAATTGCCTGATGGAAGAACCATCAGCATCGAGACCGGGAAATTGGCCAAACAAGCCGATGGAGCCGTTATGCTCACGATGGGCAACACGATGCTCTTGGCCACTGTCTGTGCCGCCAAAGATGCCGTTCCCGGAACAGATTTTATGCCTTTGCAGGTGGAGTATAGAGAGAAATTCGCCGCTGCCGGCCGTTTCCCCGGAGGTTTTACCAAGCGTGAGGGTAAAGCGTCTGACTATGAGATTCTGACCTGCCGTCTGGTGGACCGCGCGTTGCGCCCCTTGTTCCCCAGCAACTATCACGCAGAAGTTTATGTGAATGTGATTTTGTATTCTGCCGATGGCGTGGACATGCCGGATGCATTGGCCGGTTTTGCCGCATCCGCTGCATTGGCAGTTTCCGATATACCGTTTGAAGGCCCGATTTCCGAGGTGCGCGTAGCCCGTGTGAATGGCGAATATGTGGTCAATCCCACTTTCGCCCAGTTGGAGCAGGCCGACATGGACATCATGGTGGGCGCTACGGAAGAGAACATCATGATGGTGGAAGGCGAGATGAAGGAAGTGACCGAACAGGATTTGCTCAACGCCCTGAAGGTGGCTCATGAGGCCATCAAACCGATGTGCCGTCTCCAGAAAGAGTTGGAGAAAGAAGTCGGTAAGGAAGTGAAGCGGGAGTATTGCCATGAGGTGAACGATGAAGACTTGCGCGAAGAAGTGAAGAAAGCTTGTTACGATGCGGCTTACCGTATCGCTCAGGAAGGCAACCGCGACAAGCATGCCCGTGAGGATGCTTTCATGGAGATCCGCGAAAACTTCAAACTGTCGTATGCTGAAGCACACTCCGATTTGTCGGAAGACGAGCTGGCAGAGAAAAATGCGTTGATCGACCGTTACTACCACGATGTGGAGCGCGATGCCATGCGTCGTTGCGTGTTGGACGAAGGCAAGCGTCTCGACGGACGTGCCACTACGGACATCCGTCCCATCTGGTGCGAAGTAAGTCCGCTGCCCGGTCCTCATGGATCGGCCATCTTTACGCGTGGCGAGACTCAGTCGCTCTCTACCTGTACGCTCGGTACGAAGTTGGACGAGAAGATTATCGACGAAGTGCTCGACCAAAGCAAGATGCGTTTCTTGTTGCATTATAACTTCCCGCCGTTCTCCACGGGAGAGGCTAAGGCACAACGCGGCGTGGGCCGTCGTGAAATAGGTCACGGCCATTTGGCATGGCGCGGCCTGAAAGGCCAGATTCCTACAGACTTCCCCTATACGGTGCGCGTCGTTTCCGATATTCTGGAATCCAACGGTTCTTCTTCCATGGCTACGGTTTGTGCCGGAACGTTGGCACTGATGGATGCCGGTGTGCCGATGAAGAAGCCTGTCAGCGGTATTGCCATGGGGCTGATTAAAAACCCGGGTGAAGAGAAATACGCCGTGTTGTCCGACATCTTAGGTGACGAAGACCACTTGGGCGATATGGATTTCAAGACGACCGGTACAATCGATGGTCTGACTGCCACTCAGATGGATATCAAGTGCGACGGTTTGAGTTATGAGATTCTGGAGAAGGCGCTGATGCAGGCGAAAGCCGGACGTGAACACATCTTGGGCAAGCTGACCGAATGTATGCCGGCTCCTCGTGCCGAGTTGAAGCCGCACGTTCCTCGTATCGTTCAGATTACTATACCGAAAGAGTTCATCGGTGCTGTCATCGGCCCGGGCGGAAAGATTATCCAGGGTATTCAAGAGGAAACCGGTGCTGTCATTACCATCGAGGAGACAGACGGCGTAGGTGTCGTACAAGTGAGTGGCGCAAATAAGGACGTGATAGACGCAGCTTTGGGTAAAATCAAGTCTATCGTGGCTGTGCCCGAAGTCGGTGAGGTGTATGACGGTGTGATTCGCAGCGTGATGCCTTACGGTGCATTCGTGGAATTCATGCCGGGTCGCGACGGTTTGCTTCATATTTCCGAAATCGACTGGAAGCGTTTGGAAACGGTGGAAGAAGCCGGTCTGAAAGAAGGTGACCACATTCAGGTGAAACTGGTGGATATCGACCAGAAGACAGGCAAATTCAAGTTGTCTCGTCGCGTGTTGCTCGAAAAGCCGGAAGGCTACGTAGAGCGTCCTGCCCGTCGCGAGCGTCCCGAAAGAGGTGAGCGTCGCGAACGTCGTCCGCGCAATGACGAACAGAGGGGAGAATAAATTGTTTCATCAACGAAAATGATAACTAAGGCTGTCTGCTATCCTGCGGACAGCTTTTTTTGTTTGTAGTCACTTATACATTTCTTTTCAAATTTATGGGAAAATATTTGGTTATTTATAAGAAATGCGTCATATTTGCAAGGTGACATCAAAAATACATGCTATGAAGGTGAATGGTGTACAAAGTCTTTTGGGAATGTTGGTGGCTGTGTTAGGGCTGAGTTCATGCGCCGCAAGTCGGCAAAGGGCGTACGATGTGCGTCCGGAGAACCGTGCCGCGCTGTATCAGGAACGCAAGGCTTCGCCCCATTACAGGATGGACAACGAACATACGTTTCCTGTGTACCGAGAACCTTATACGGTGGATTCACCTGAAGGGAGGGGGCTTTTTAGCAAGGCATATTATGAACTTTACCGTGCGGAGGAAGCGACTTATGTCACGGCCACATACAAATGTCCCGAGAGCATGTATTTCTACCATTTCAATTCAGGGTGCGCCATTATTGACAATAAGACAGGCGACCGCTATATGTTGCGCGAAGTGGAGTACTATCCTGTGGACACGTGTTTCTGGATAAAGGGTAGCAAGGATAAGTTCGTCCGTTTCGTCCTTGTCTTCCCGCCGCTTCCTAAAAAAGTGAAGACTGTGGACTTTTTCATACCCTCCAGTGCGTCGCGTTTTAATTTCGACGGTTCGGAAAAGCATATGTCCGGCTTGCGGGTGGAAGATTTACGACCTAAACACCGGATACCTCAAGGCGAGGTTATCCGCTGATCCCGGTTCGGCGTGGGATGTGGGGGTGGTTTCCGGTTTCGGGGGCTGCCCCCTAATTTTTGCCGTTATTGGGGGTTCCGGTTTACAAACTGTCAAACCGGATGTCTGAAGCGGAAAGCAAATAGCGTGGCGGAAGTCGTTTTTGTTTTATTCTTTTTAACCCTTTGTGGAGCAATCGGTCGTTTTTTTACTTTCCTTAAGCCAAATGGCGTTTCAATCTCAGCCGAATGATTTTTCGTTTGGAGCAGAAAACATTTTTTTTGTCCGCACGTCATCCGGACACTCTCCTCGCGTGGGTTGAAAATGTTCCTGAAAACGGTGCGGCGATGCGCTTCCGAGGCTCGTTTTTACTCTATTTGGGTCGTTTCATTGGCCTAAAAAGGATTGGCAGATTGTCCTGTGAATCTTGTTTTATGCTTACATTCCCTCTTTTGTATCTGCGGATGCCGTGTCCTTTCGTTGTGTTTTGTGAAAGGCAGAAGTCTTGGACGGTTGACAGATTGTTCATTCTCCAATTAGCGAGAATCGCATATTTCCTTGTGGTTCCGGTTTGAGAAATAAATAAGGGATTCTTGTAGGGGATGATTTGACGTTTTGTCATACTGTTGTGGTGGATAAAAACAAAAAAAGAGACTGTACAGTCTCCTTTTTTTGCGCTTCAGGATGGGCTTGAACCAACGACCCCCTGATTAACAGTCAGGTGCTCTAACCAACTGA
>OHKF01001064.1_pt1 | contig 12574 bp, 7 predicted proteins | sample 1568781 | NCBI WGS metagenome assembly OHKF01 (sample SAMEA3879580, study PRJEB24766) | human gut metagenome | biome: human-associated habitat; feature: feces | place: USA | collected 1985/1987
TTTCCTGCTCCTGCTCCATCCAGTCCATGGTAGCAGTACCTTCATGAGTATCACCAATCTTATAGTTAACACCGGTATAGTAAAGAATACGCTCTGTTAATGTTGTTTTACCAGCATCAATGTGAGCCATAATACCAATGTTTCTGGTTCTCTCTAATGGATATTCTCTTCCAGCCAAGGTATTTCCTCCTTAATTTACTAACGATATGCTATCGCCGCGAAAGCAAAAGCTCACGCAGCGATCAAAAATTCCATATTTAAAAGCAACAGCTTTGCGGAAACATTTTGGATTCTATTAGAATCTGTAATGCACGAAAGCTGAAGCATCGCGGAGATATTCTGAATTCTTTTAGAATCTGTAGTGCGCGAAAGCCTTGTTTGCCTCTGCCATTTTGTGCATATCTTCTTTTTTCTTAACAGATGCACCAGTATTGTTTGCTGCATCCATAATCTCATTCGCAAGTCTTTCTTCCATCGTCTTCTCTCCTCTGTTACGAGAGTAAGTGGTCAGCCAGCGAAGTGCTAACGCCTGACGACGATCCGGTCTTACTTCGATCGGTACCTGATATGTTGCACCACCGATACGTCTTGCCTTTACTTCGAGAACTGGCATGATATTGTTCATAGCCTCTTCGAATACTTCTAAAGCAGGTCTTTCAGTCTTTGCTGCGACTCTGTCAAATGCTCCATATACAATCTTCTGAGCTACTCCTCTCTTACCATCAAGCATAATGTTGTTGATAAGCTTAGTAACCACCTTGTTATTGTAAATAGGATCTGCTAATACATCTCTTTTCTGAGTATGTCCTTTACGTGGCACGGTTCTTCCCTCCTTAACATTGTATTGTCGTTATCATTTCGCACTAATGAACGCCTAACAGCCTCATCAGCCCTCAACTAACGACGTTTCATTAATTCATAGGTACTCACAAATTAAATTGTGTTCGGGCCGTATATCTTAAACCTGCAACCTTCGGATTAATCTAACTCCGGCACTTTTAATTTAATTGTTCGTAAATTATTGTATGCAATAATCTGCAAATATTCTGATTCACCTTGTAAATCAATCACAGACTTATGATGCTTAATTCTTTATGAATTATTTAGCATCCTTAGGTCTCTTAGCACCGTACTTAGAACGTGCCTGTCTTCTCTTTGCTACACCTGCTGTATCAAGTGTACCTCTGATGATATGATATCTTGTACCTGGTAAATCCTTAACTCTACCACCTCTGATAAGAACAACGCTATGTTCCTGAAGATTGTGGCCTTCACCTGGAATATATGAAGTAACTTCGATTCCATTAGAAAGACGTACTCTGGCGATCTTTCTAAGAGCTGAGTTAGGCTTCTTAGGTGTTGCTGTCTTAACAGCTGTACAAACACCTCTCTTCTGTGGTGCAGATACATCTGTAGCCTTCTTCTGAAGTGAGTTATATCCCTTCTGAAGAGCTGGAGATGTAGACTTCTTAACTGTTGACTTTCTTCCCTGTCTTACTAACTGGTTAAATGTTGGCATTCCTTTTTCACCTCCCGGAATTAGAATAATGAATGGTTGCACTTAGTATAATAACTAAGAAATAAGTGTGAGCCAGCTTTATAAGCTGCCCAATCTATATTTACGTGCATAAAAAAGAGCTTGCTTTTTCGCACGCTTAATTAGTATATATTTTAATTTAAAATTCGTCAAGTATTTTACCAAAAAAAGAAAGCAAAAAATTTTGCTTAAAAATATATTAGTGATTTTAAAAAAGCAGGAGACTCTTCATCTCCTGCTTTCTGTTATATTTATGATGTAAAGCCTTTATCTGAATGATTACTCTTCTGTAACCTCATCTTCAGCTTCCTGTATATCAGCATCCTCAGTAAAATCAAGAGTTTCCTCTCCATCCTCTGTGAAGCTTAATATCTCATCTTCTTCAAGTTCATCATAAGCTGCAGCTGTATCAAGCTCTACGTTCTGATATCTCTTCATACCAGTACCAGCTGGAATAAGCTTACCTATGATAACATTTTCCTTAAGACCGATAAGTGGATCAATCTTTCCGTTAATAGCTGCATCTGTAAGAACCTTTGTAGTTTCCTGGAATGAAGCTGCTGACATGAATGATGTTGAAGCAAGTGAAGCCTTTGTTATACCAAGGATAATAGGAGTTCCTGTAGCCTTCATCTTACCCTCTTCCTCAAGCTTTTCATTAACCTCTGTGAATTCAAGAGTATCAACCTGTGAACCAGGTAAGAAATCTGAATCTCCAGCAGAATCAATAACTATCTTCTTAAGCATCTGTCTAACAATAAGCTCGATATGCTTATCATTGATATCAACACCCTGGATACGGTAAACCTTCTGAACCTCACGAAGCATGTAATCCTGAACAGCTCTTACACCAAGAATTCTTACGATATCATGTGGATTCTCAGAACCTTCTGTGATTTCCTCACCAGTTGCAACAACCTGTCCTTCCTGAACCTTAACACGTGTATCTCTTGATACAGGGTAAGACTTTGAATTACCTTCGTCATCTGTAATAACGATATCTGTCTTCTTATCTGTCTTAGCAAAGCTTACTGTTCCACCAAACTCAGCAAGAACCGCAAGACTCTTTGGCTTTCTTGCCTCGAAAAGTTCTTCTACTCTAGGAAGACCCTGTGTAATGTTATCACCTGCAACACCACCAGTATGGAATGTTCTCATAGTAAGCTGTGTACCAGGTTCACCGATAGACTGGGCAGCGATGATACCAACTGCTTCACCAATCTGTACTGTCTGACCTGTTGCAAGGTTAGAACCATAACATTTAGCACAAACACCGATATGTGAACGGCATGTAAGGATTGTTCTTATCTTAACCTGGTTTACACCAGTCTTAATAATAGCTTCTGCTCTCTTAGGAGTTACAAGGTGGTTAGCTGCAACAACTATCTCGCCTGTAGCTGGATCCTTGATATCTTCTGCAAGATATCTTCCTGTAATACGCTCCTGTAATGGCTCAAGAATATCTTCTTTTGCATCACTTGAGTTAGTAGCTCTGTCATTGACAAATGAATATACATACATACCAGGTATAACTTTACCAACGCTGCAATCTGTCTCTCTAACAATAAGATCCTGTGAAACATCAACAAGTCGTCTTGTAAGATAACCTGAATCGGCTGTTCTAAGCGCTGTATCTGAAAGACCCTTACGGGCACCATGGGCTGAAATGAAGTACTCCAATACATCCAGACCTTCACGGAAGTTAGACTTGATTGGAAGTTCAATAGTGTGACCTGATGTATCTGCCATAAGACCACGCATACCTGCAAGCTGCTTAATCTGCTGGTTAGAACCACGGGCACCTGAATCGGCCATCATAAAGATGTTATTGTACTTATCAAGACCATCAAGAAGTGCCTTAAGCAATGTCTTATCTGTTTCCTGCCATACTCTGATTACATTCTTATATCTTTCTTCATCAGTTGAACGGCCTCTGTTGTAGTTCATGTTGATTCTTTCAACCTTCTGTTCAGCATCAGCAATAAGCTGTTTCTTAACAGGTGGCACTGTCATCTCTGATATAGAAACTGTCATGGCTGCTCTTGTTGAGTACTTATAACCCATTGCCTTTATATCATCAAGAACTTCAGCAGTTGTTGTTGTACCATGAGTATTAATAACGTGCTGTAAGATATCCTTTAACTGTTTCTTACCTACATGGAAGTCAACCTCAAGCTTTAAGAAGTTTTCTTCCTTGCTTCTATCTACATATCCAAGATCCTGAGGAAGAATTTCATTGAATATGAAACGTCCAAGTGTAGACTCAACTATACCTGATACTTCTTCTCCTGATGCATTTTTCTTAGACACTCTAACCTTAATCTTTGAATGAAGAGTAATAATAGCATTCTCATAAGCAAGAAGCGCTTCATTAACACTCTTAAATATCTTACCTTCACCCTTAACGCCAGGTCTTTCCTGTGTAAGATAGTAGATACCAAGAACCATATCCTGTGAAGGAACGGCAACCGGACCACCATCTGAAGGCTTAAGTAAGTTGTTAGGTGAAAGGAGCATGAATCTACACTCAGCCTGCGCTTCCACAGACAATGGAAGATGCACGGCCATCTGGTCACCATCGAAATCGGCATTGAATGCTGTACAAACAAGTGGATGAAGCTTAATAGCCTTACCTTCTACAAGGATAGGCTCGAATGCCTGGATACCAAGTCTGTGAAGTGTAGGAGCACGGTTAAGCATAACTGGATGCTCTTTGATAACATCTTCAAGCACATCCCATACTTCTGTTTCAAGATGTTCAACACTCTTCTTAGCTTTCTTAATATTCTCAGCAAGACCACGTCTTACTAACTCTCTCATAACGAATGGTTTGAATAACTCAATAGCCATTTCCTTAGGAAGACCACACTGATATATCTTAAGCTCTGGTCCTACTACGATAACAGAACGTCCTGAATAGTCAACTCGCTTACCAAGAAGATTCTGTCTGAAACGTCCCTGCTTACCCTTTAATAAGTCTGATAAAGACTTAAGAGCCCTGTTACCAGGTCCTGTTACAGGACGACCGTTTCTACGGCCATTATCTATAAGTGCATCAACAGCTTCCTGAAGCATTCTCTTTTCGTTACGGACAATGATTTCAGGAGCGCCAAGTTCCATAAGTCTTGCAAGACGGTTATTTCTGTTTATGATTCTTCTATAAAGATCATTAAGATCTGATGTTGCGAATCTACCACCCTCTAACTGTACCATTGGTCTTAAGTCTGGAGGAATAACTGGAATTTCAGTAAGGATCATCCACTCTGGCTTAGTACCAGCAGCGATAAATGCATCCATAACTTCGATTCTCTTAATAAGTCTTGCAGCCTTCTGTGAAGTAGTAGTAGCAAGCTCTTCCTTAAGCTTTGCCACTTCTTCTTCAAGGTTAACACTTCTAAGAAGCTCTAAAATAGCCTCAGCACCCATTCCAACTCTGAAAGTGTTACCATACTGGTCATAAAGATCTCTATACTCTGTTTCAGTAAGAATCTTCTTGAATGGAATATCTGTTTCACCTGGATCGATCACGATATAAGAAGCAAAGTAAAGAACCTTTTCAAGATTCTTAGGTCCTATATCAAGGATAAGGTCCATACGGCTAGGGATTCCCTTAAAATACCAGATATGTGAAACTGGAGCAGCAAGGTGAATATGTCCCATACGATCTCTACGAACACTTGCCTTAGTAACCTCAACACCACACTTATCACATATGATGCCTTTATCCTTAATCTTCTTATACTTACCGCAATGACACTCCCAGTCTTTGCTAGGTCCGAATATTCTTTCACAGAACAGACCATCTCTTTCTGGCTTTAAAGTTCTGTAGTTAATAGTCTCAGGCTTAGTTACCTCGCCATGAGACCACTCTAAAATACTCTCAGGAGAAGCAAGCTTTATCTGAATTTTATCAAATTTCATTGATTTATTTGACTTAATCTCTTCTGCCATTATAGTGCTCCCTTCTATTATTCTTCTCTATTTCCGTCACCGTAATCATCAAAATCATCATCAAAGCCGTCAAGATCGAAATCGTCATCATCATCTGATCCGAGTTCTTCCATAGTAGCTTCACCATCATCCCCCTGCTTTTCTGCATGGTAACCGGCATTCTTTAATTCATTTTCCTCATCACGGCTGTTTCTCTTATAACCACCATCATCAAGAACCTTCTTGAAGTCTGTAACCTCATATTCTGAACTTTCAAGAAGCTGGACTTCGTTGTTATCTTGATCAAGAACTCTTACATCAAGTGCAAGAGACTGAAGTTCCTTAAGAAGAACCTTGAATGATTCAGGAATACCTGGTTCAGGGATATTCTCGCCTTTAATAATAGCTTCATATGTCTTAACACGTCCAACAACATCATCAGACTTAACTGTAAGGATTTCCTGAAGTGTATATGATGCACCATACGCCTCAAGAGCCCAAACTTCCATCTCACCGAATCTCTGTCCACCGAACTGTGCTTTACCACCAAGTGGCTGCTGTGTTACAAGTGAGTAAGGACCAGTTGAACGTGCATGGATCTTATCATCAACAAGGTGATGGAGCTTTAAGTAGTGCATGAATCCAATAGTAACTGGACTATCAAAGTACTCACCAGTTCTACCATCACGAAGTCTTACCTTACCATCTCTTCCGATAGGAACACCCTTCCACTCTGCTCTGTGAGCTCTGTTATCTGAAAGGAACTCAAATACATCATCTCTTAAAAGATCCTTATATTCAGCTGTAAATGTTGTCATATCTGCTGGATACTCTTCACCTGCAGCCTCTGCTTCAGCCTTTTCCTTTGCAAGCTCATCATCATCAAAAGGATGGTTAGCATAAGAATTAGCCATATCAAGTGTATCCATAATATCATTTTCGTTAGCACCATCAAAGATAGGTGTTGCTACGTTAAAGCCTAATACCTTTGCCGCAAGACTTAAATGAATCTCAAGGACCTGTCCGATATTCATACGTGAAGGCACACCCAGTGGGTTAAGTACTATATCAAGTGGACGTCCGTTTGGAAGGAATGGCATATCTTCTACTGGAAGTACTCTTGAAACAACACCCTTGTTACCATGACGTCCGGCCATCTTATCACCAACAGAAATCTTTCTCTTCTGTGCAATGTAGATACGGACATTCTTGTTAACACCAGGAGCCAATTCATCTCCATTCTCTCTTGTAAATACCTTAACGCCTACTACGATACCATAAGCACCATGAGGAACCTTAAGTGAAGTATCTCTTACCTCTCTTGCTTTCTCACCGAAGATAGCTCTAAGAAGTCTTTCTTCAGCTGTAAGCTCTGTTTCTCCCTTTGGAGTAACCTTACCAACAAGGATATCACCGGCTCTTACCTCGGCACCTATACGGATAATACCATCTTCATCAAGATTCTTGACAGCATCAGAACCTGTTGAAGGAAGATCTCTTGTGATTTCTTCTGGTCCTAACTTTGTATCTCTTGCTTCTGTATCATATTCTTCTATATGGATAGATGTATATACATCATCTCTTACTAATCTTTCACTAAGAAGAACAGCATCCTCGTAGTTGTAACCTTCCCATGTCATGAAACCGATAAGAGGGTTCTTACCAAGTGCTATTTCTCCGTTAGATGTTGATGGACCATCAGCGATAACATCTCCTGCCTTAACCTCATCACCCTTGAAAACAATAGGTCTCTGGTTATAACAGTTACTCTGGTTACTTCTTGAGAACTTAGTAAGCTTGTACTCATGAACCTTACCGCTCGTCTCTCTTACAAGAATCCTGTTAGATTCAGAAGAAAGAACAACACCATCTTCTTCTGCAACAACACACACACCTGAGTCGCATGCTGTCTTGTTTTCAATACCTGTACCTATTACTGGAGCCTCTGTCATAAGAAGAGGTACTGCCTGACGCTGCATGTTAGAACCCATCAGGGCACGTGTACAGTCATCATTCTGAAGGAAAGGTATCATAGATGTAGCTACTGAGAACACCATCTTAGGAGATACATCCATAAGATCAATCATGCTCTTATCAAACTCAGATGTTTCTTCTCTGTAACGTCCAGATACTGAATTCTTAACGAAATATCCATTTTCATCAATCTCAGCATTAGCCTGTGCTACATGGTAATCATCTTCCTCATCAGCTGTAAAGTAACGTACATCATCAGTTACTCTTGGATTCTTAGGGTCTGACTTATCTATTATACGATAAGGAGCTTCTACGAAACCATATTCATTGATTCTTGCATATGATGCAAGAGAGTTGATAAGTCCGATGTTAGGACCTTCTGGTGTCTCGATAGGACACATTCTTCCATAATGTGTATAATGTACATCTCGAACCTCGAAACCTGCTCGATCTCTTGAAAGACCACCAGGACCAAGTGCTGAAAGACGTCTCTTATGTGTAATCTCAGATAATGGATTGTTCTGATCCATGAACTGAGAAAGCTGCGAACTACCAAAGAACTCCTTAATAGCTGCTGTTACAGGCTTGATATTTATAAGTGACTGTGGAGATATACCACTTAAATCCTGAGTTGACATTCTTTCACGTACAACTCTTTCCATTCTTGAAATACCGATTCTGAACTGATTCTGTAAAAGTTCACCTACAGCTCTTATACGTCTGTTACCAAGGTGATCGATATCATCCTTAGTTCCAATACCATATTCAAGATGCATATTGTAGTTGATAGATGCAAGTATATCTTCAACTGTAATATGCTTTGGAATAAGATCTGCCACATTCTTTTCTATAGCATCCCTGATATCCTCAGGTGATTCATTATCTGCTAATATCTGTGAAAGAACTGGATAATAAACATACTCGTTAACACCAAGTTCCTTAGCTTCTTCCTCTGTAATATCTACCCATTTAGTAATATCTACTGCAAGGTTAGATAATATCTTAACTACTCTTTCACGTACTGAACCATCAGCTGCCTTTAACTCTGCCTTTAAGAACACAGCAGGTACAGCAGCATTCTGGATCTGTTCTGCAGTTTCTCTTGTAAGCTTATCGCCTGCATTAGCGATAATCTCACCGTTGCCATCAACTACATCTTCTGCAAGAACATGTCCAGCAATTCTGTTTCTGAAAGAAAGCTTCTTATTAAACTTATAACGGCCTACTCTTGCAAGGTCATATCTTCTAGGATCAAAGAACATGCCTGAGATAAGTGCTTCAGCACTATCTACTGACAAAGGTTCCCCTGGTCTTAACTTCTTATAAAGTTCAAGCACACCTTCCTGATAGTTAGTAGAAGTATCCTTCTCCATAGTTGCAAGAAGCTTAGGCTCCTCACCAAATATGTCAATAATCTCTGCATTAGTTCCAAAACCAAGTGCTCTTATAAGAACTGTTATAGGAACCTTCTTGTTACGGTCAACCTTAACATAGAACACATCGTTAGCATCTGTTTCATACTCTAACCATGCACCTCTGTTAGGAATAACAGTAGAACTATACAGGAATATCTTTCCATACTTATCTTTCTGTATATCATAGTAAATACCAGGTGAACGTACCAGCTGGCTGACTATAACTCGTTCTGCACCGTTAATTACAAATGTACCGGTCTTAGTCATCAAAGGAAGGTCACCCATGAAGATTTCATGCTCGCTGATATCTTCATTCTCTTTGTTATGAAGTCTTACACGTACCTTGAGTGGAGCTGCATATGTAGCATCTCTTTCCTTACACTCTTCTATAGAGTACTTTCTCTCCTCTTCGCATAATGCAAAATCAACGAATTCAAGACTGAGCCTTCCGTTGTAATCTGCAATTGGAGAGATGTCGTTAAAGACCTCTTTTAAGCCTTCATTTAAAAACCACTGGTAAGAATCTTTTTGCACCTCAATAAGGTTAGGCATCTCAAGAACTTCCTTCTGTCTTGAGAAACTCATACGCATCGCTTTGCCTGACTTTACTGGACGTATTCTGTTTTTCTCCATTGACGTTTCACCCCTTAGTTTTCTTTACATTAATTTATTACATTATAGATATGTGTACAAAAACTATGCACACCATACCATAATAGTGCATTATCCATAATAGCAAAAAAAGTCCCAGCTGTCAATAAAACAACTGGAACTTTTTCACATTTATTATAATATACCAAATATAACTCAAAAAATCAAGTGTTTTTTCATCATATTGCCATATTAAAGTTGTAATCCTCTGGTTTTAAATTACTTAAGAGTAACCTTAGCACCTTCAGCTTCAAGCTTCTTCTGGATTTCTTCAGCTTCTTCCTTAGAAGCAGCTTCCTTAATAACCTTAGGAGCGCCATCAACAACTTCCTTAGCTTCCTTTAAGCCAAGACCTGTGATTTCACGAACAGCCTTGATAACCTTAACCTTGTTAGCACCAGCTTCTGTAAGCTCAACGTCGAACTCTGTCTTTTCTTCAGCTGCAGCACCTGCACCTGCACCTGCTGCTACAACAACACCTGCTGCTGCAGAAACACCAAATTCTTCTTCACATGCTTTAACTAAATCGTTTAATTCTAATACTGATAAACCCTTAATAACTTCGATAATTTCCTGTGTAGTCATTATTATAATCTCCTTTTTATAGTCTTTAATTAAGTTTCGTAGTCTGTCTGATAAGTTTCAGGCAGCCTCGTCGATAATCGTTTTATGCTGCGATATTATGCAACCTCTTCGTTCTTCTCAGCGATCTGCTTAATAACGCGGGCAAAGTTTGTAATAGGTGACTGGATGCTTCCAAGGAACTTAGCAAGAAGTTCATCTCTTGAAGGAATGCTTGCGATAGCTGCGATTCCTGTAGCATCATAGTAAGTACCTTCAACAACACCACACTTAAGTTCAAGTGCTTCTGCTGTCTTAGCAAAGTTAGCTAAAACTCTTGCTGGAGCTGTAGCATCATCCTTGCAGATTGCAATAGCGTTAGGTCCTTCAAGAGCCTCTGTCATTGGTTCGAACTCTGTACCTGCGATTGCTCTCTTTACTAAAGTATTCTTATAAACCTTGTAAACGACACCAGCTTCTCTTAACTGCTTACGAAGCTGTGTATCCTGCTCAACAGTTAAGCCACGGTAGTCAACTACCACAACGCCCTGAGCGCCTTCTAAGCTTGCTTTGATTTCGTCTACAATAGGCTGCTTAAGTTCTACTTTTGCCATGAATATTTACCTCCTGTTAGATTAGTATCTGTTTCCAGATAATATTCTGCCCAGACGTACAATGTATCAGGCTATCAAAAAAGCCCTCCTGCCGCTATGACAGAAGGACTGAATAAACTGATAAATATATTCTAAAGTCTGTATCATCAGTCTGTACTTCCAGACTGACACACTTTAAAATACAAGTCTGTCCTCGGTAGGCGTATTACCTTTAACCCTTTCGGGACCTGCTGTCTTAGGCAAAATGTGAAATATAGCTTTCACTTTGTATGCGAATAACCACACACAGCTGATAGTATACTATCATAATATATAGGTTGTCAACCATTTTTACAAAATATGTTTTAATAATATTGCAAAATCAATCTTTCGCATCAATATTCCTTGTTAACTACAAGAAACAACATATTAGCCAACATACTTAGCTGTGCTAACCTTAACACCAGGTCCCATAGTAGCTGTAAGAACAACACTCTTTAAATACTGGCCCTTAAGTGAAGATGGCTTAGCCTTAACGATTGCATCCATAATAGCCTGGAAGTTGTCTGATAACTGCTCCTCTGTGAATGAAGCCTTACCAATTGGCACGTGAATGATATTAGTCTTATCAAGTCTGTATTCGATCTTACCAGCCTTAATATCATTAACAGCTTTTGTTACGTCCATAGTAACTGTACCAGCCTTAGGGTTTGGCATTAAGCCCTTAGGTCCGAGTACACGTCCGAGACGTCCAACAACACCCATCATATCCGGTGTAGCTACAACTACATCGAATTCGAACCAGTTTTCATTCTGGATCTTCGGAATAAGATCCTCAGCTCCTACGAATTCAGCACCTGCTGCTTTTGCTTCCTCAGCCTTTCTAGCTTTCTCTTCAGCCTTTCTAGCTGCTTCCTCAGCCGCCTTACGCTCTGCCTCTTCCTTGGCAAGTCTTGCTGCTTCCTCTTCCTTAGACTCAGCATAAGTGAACTCTGTATCAATTGTCACATAATCTGTAGATACATATCCGGTACCGTCTGCTGTAGATACACCTACCCATCCGTCTGTTGACTCATCCACAACTGTGAGATCATCCTCTCCTGACACAAGACCAAGTACTTCTGCATCAGTAGATGCTGTTGTTCTGACCTTGAGTGTCTCAGTATTGACTGTTGCCACGCGACGTCCTGCGCTCTGAACGAGTGCATCGTCACCAACTACAACATAATCACCTTTTACATATCCTGTTACTGAACCGGACTGGATTTTGTACCATCCGTTATCGGTTGTCTCAAGTACTGTTCCAATTCCATTGTTATAGAGCTTTCCAAGAGACTCGCTGTTTTCATCTGCACTCGCACGTATATTAACGCTGTCGCTAACCTGTGCAACTGCTGTATCAGCATATGCTGATTTAACCGGCTCAGCATCTGTTGTCGCAACATCTGTTGCAGTCTCTGATGTCTCATCACCTTTTAACATTACATCTGTCAACATAGATGTAACACCGGCTGTAAGAGTGTTTGATGTACTAACAATATCTGATGTATAACTAGCTACTCCTGCAGTAGGTCCAGCCGCATATACTGCATATGGCACTGATGACAGAGCCATAAAACCTGTAAGTACCCCGGCTGTGAGTTTCACATAATTTACTTTCATTTTACCCTCCGTTGTATGAATTTGTAACAGTTATTACGAATTTGTTACAAATATTACTTTGTCATTATAACAAAGCAACATATATATGTCAACGTTTTCTTAGTGAATTCTTAAGAAAATCTTGACTTTTTCCAACGAATAGGACTTATGTCGCATGAAATACTTATGTAATAATTTTATTTTACAGCAATAGCCTCAACCTCAAGCATTACATCCTTTGGAAGACTTGCGACCTCAACACAGCTTCTTGC
>OHKF01001075.1_pt1 | contig 12443 bp, 9 predicted proteins | sample 1568781 | NCBI WGS metagenome assembly OHKF01 (sample SAMEA3879580, study PRJEB24766) | human gut metagenome | biome: human-associated habitat; feature: feces | place: USA | collected 1985/1987
TCGCCCGGATGGAAGAGGGCCGTGGGGTGGAACTGCACGAATTCCATGCCTTCCACCGTACCTTTGGCACGGTAGACCATGGCGATGCCGTCGCCCGTGGCAATGTTGGGGTTGGTTGTAGTGGCGTAGACGGCTCCCGTACCACCGGTAGCCATCAGAGTGACTTTGGAGAGGAAAGTATCTATCTTTTGGGTATCCGGGTCTAAGACGTATGCCCCGTAACATTCAATGTCCGGCGTGCGGCGCGTCACCTCGATGCCCAAATGGTGTTGGGTGATGATTTCCACGGCAAAGTGGTTTTCCAGAATCGTGATGTTCGGATGGCGGCGTACGGCTTCCATCAGTCCGCGTTGGATTTCAAAACCTGTGTCGTCAGCATGGTGCAGGATGCGGAACTCCGAATGTCCGCCTTCGCGGTGCAGGTCGAAGTCTCCCTTTTCGTTTTTGTCGAAGTTTACGCCCCATTTCACAAGGTCTCGTATGCCCTGCGGTGCGTTTTTCACCACTTGTTCCACGGCTGCAGGGTCGCTGATGAAATCCCCTGCAATCATGGTGTCTTTGATATGTTTCTTGAAGTTGTCCACTTCCATGTTGGTCACTGAGGCTATTCCCCCTTGTGCCTTGGCCGTGTTGGCCTCTTCCAATGTGGTTTTACATACGATGGCCACCTTGCCTTTGCCCGCATCGGCCACTTTCAGGGCGTAACTCATTCCGGCTACTCCCGAACCTATCACTAAAAAATCAAATTTGCGTATCATGCCGTCAGTTCATGCTGTTGATGTTAGACGTTGCAAAACTACTTAAAAACTCGGTTGGTTGTGCGTTCGCCGCAGGATTTCTTTTAAAAATAAAAGTGCAGCCCCCCGTTGATAAAGATACGGTAGAACTCTACGGATTGGTCCATGGAGCCGGGAATCACTCCATCCTTGTCATAGACATTTCCGTAAATCATTCCTGCGTTCACTCCTATGCCGACGTGTTTGCTCAGCAGGTAGTCCGCACTGAGTTGGTAATGCAATCCCATCCCTTTTACAGTTTTTCCCATACTGAAATCCATCTCCTCCTCGACATTCAGGATGAAGGCGCCTGCTCCGATGCCGTATCGTAATGACCAATGTTTGTTGGCCGCCCTCATAACGAACTCAGGTCCGATATAATCCAAGTGCATCCGGCTTTTGGGATTGGCGGTTTGTTCCTTGGGGTAATCGGGATTGCGTACGAAGTTGGTATGGTATGCCCCGGAGCGGTAACCGGAATAGAGAATGCCTACGCCCATGAACTTTTTACCCACCCAGTCGATTCCTCCCTGGAAATCCACCCCGTTTTTGAACGTGCCGCTGAGGCCGCCCGGAATGTCATGGTAAGCTTTGCTGAACACATGGCCGAAACCTCCGTTCCCGTAGATATGGATAGGAAGTGGGGGCGGGAGCTTACGTGGCTTTATGCTTTTCCGGCTCGCCAGTTCCAAACTGTCTGCTTTCCTTATTTGTTCCCTTTGTTGGGTTTTCATGCGTAGCATTTCTCCTTTTATCTGATGGCAGGAAACGAGAATGGTAGGTTCTTTATGTTCGGTGATAGCCAAGGCGTTTCCTCCCGCTTTGGCCGTTTCAGCCTTGGCCAGTGCTACGACCTGGTCATAACTGAAATGTGCGGTATATCCGTTTCCTTTTACAGCCACTTTGCCCAGGAGTTCGGCAGAGTAAGGCCGGTTCGTTCCGGTTTTGAATACTTGTATGTCGTCAGCTTGCGTAGCGGGATAAGAATGATAGATTTCCGTGGCCACTTTCGGACTACAGCCTGTAACGAGCAAGGCCACGACCCATGCAAACCATTTGCCTATTGCGTAGCAACCATTCTCTTTTTTATTTTCTGTTCTTTTTGCCATACGCCTTTTTATATAATAAGATGAGATTCTTTCAGTTTGGCAATCCTTTTGTCCATGGAATTGATTTGAATCCGTTCCATGATTTCTTCTCGTTGGTCTATTAGTTGATAGAACTTATCTTTCCATACAGAAAGTTTCCCTAAGAAAAGTTCAAAACGCTCTATGTCATCCCAAGAATTGGTTTGTTCTTCCATGTCCATACAAACTTGTTGTATCAATGCGTCATTATCCAGATAAAGAGCAGTGATTAGCTTGTATTTGAGAAATTCTGTCAGGCTGCAATAATTGTGGCAAACCAACATGTCATATTTTTGCTTGTGTTTTAATAAATCAAACAAGTCTTTTACATTCACGGTTTCTCCGAGGAGGTTCCCGTGTTGGGACTTTACATCGTCCATTGCATCTTGAAACATCTGTTGATGCTTCTCGAATGGTATATCTAATGTGAGATGTTTTTTATTGTAGAACATTTCTATAAAAACAGAAAACGTTATATCTTCTTCGTATAGTGGATAGCTTACCAATAGTGGTCGATAACTTCCATATATTCGTTGAAACTTAAATCCGATTAATCCAACTCCTAATTTCATTAATAATGTATTAGAAGAATACCTTGATAACATTGGAAATGCTTTTTTCCAATCAGTCAGAGGTATGTTGGATGTTTTACTTTTACTTGTATTCATAAACTTTTTAATATTTAATTTGTGGTTTTATAATTTCTGACGGCCATTTAAAATGATTTCTATATTTTTGCATCTGTAATGTATTGTTTAGCATTTCAGGAGTTTTATTCGGATAACCAAATTTAAAATCATAAATCATTTGGTTTTGTTTATCTAACACATCGACAATTCCACGCTCATTGGTAAGTCTATTTTCAAAATAGACTTTAAACTCTAATCCTCTATCTCCGTGTATATCTTGATATTCTTCTAAATATTTTGTTGCAAACTCATGTCTTTTGGTTCCTACAACAGGTCCTTCACCCGGAATTTCTTTATAAGCCATGTCTGCAGCTTGTTGAATCAGGTCACGGTTACTGATTGCTTTTTCAGCACCCGTCCAAAAGTCCTTTCCTTGTATTCGTGCGCTGATACCACCGGATATTCCTCCCATAAGTCCGCCTGAAGCACCGCCCATGATGGCTCCCATGATTCCGCTTTCCAATGCGCCTCCGAAGTCAGCCCCTTCAAGGAGTGAGTTGCCCGTGTTCTGTATGAATCCCGAAGCCATACCTGAAGCCAATCCGACTTGTGCCCCGTTGACAAAGCCAGTCATTCCTGCAGCCCATTGTGCGGAGGTAATGCCCAGCATGCCTCTGAACCCGGTGGCGGCAGCCACTCCGGCAGCGGCTCCTACGCCTCCTGCCAGTCCGCCTATGGCAAAGTATCCCAACCCTTTTTTGAATCCTTTCCATCCACCCCCTGCAGCTTTGATTTCATCCCAATGCATCGCCACGTTTGCCGTGCCGCCGATTAAAGCGGCAACTCCTACGATAATCCAGAAGAATTCCCCGTTTTCATCCACATAGATGAGCGGGTTGTTCATGCAATAGGAATAGCGGTTGAGTCCTTGTGAGAAGTCGGGGAATTGCACGTATGGGTCGGGCGAGAGGAAACGTCCCGTCCATGGGTCATACAGCCGAGCATTCATGTGGACGAGGTTGGCCACAGGGAGTTGCTCATGTCCGCAGAATCCACGTCCGAGGAAGGTGGAAGATGGAGTACTTCCTCCGGTAAGGGACATCTTTGCTTGACTAAGAGGTTCCCATCCCATAGGGTTACGCAAGTGTCCCCAAGCATCATAACTCAGTTCCTCCTGCCTGTATCCGTCATCCCGTACGACATTCGTGATACTCCCCAACGGGTCGCGCAGGACATGGTAAAGTTCCGGCTTGGTGTTATTCCGTTTCCTCCATACTATGGGGGCATCATAATATCCGCCATGTAAATACAGTTTCTCGATACGGTCGTATTTCAGTGAATCCAGTTCATAACATCCACCCAAGTAATAGCGGGTCATGTAATGGATTGTCCCGTTTTGGTAATAGACCGATTTCACACGGTCAAAGTTCCCATTATAGGTGAACTTGGCCGCACTCATCCAGTCGTAGATGGAATCGGGAAGGTTGGAGGAATTGTAGGTTATTTCCTGCAAGCCCGTAGGGGTGGGGTATTTGGCCGGATTTTCTACGCCGGTATGGGCATGCGGGTTAGCCTGTAACCCATAAGTATAGTCCCCCACGTCGGATTTGCGTATGATGTTGCCGGATGGGGAATATTCCACCGTGGTTCTCCCATCGCTTGCCAAGCGGTTCATCCCGTCGTAATTGAAAGTCTCGGTTCTATTACGCAACTCATCGGTACGGGAGAGCAGGTTGTTACGCGACGTATCGAAAGTATATGAGAAGTTCTGGTGGGTCACTTTTCCCATGTTTGCTTTGCGTGACGTAGGCATCGTAACCATACTGCCGGGTGAGTTGTCCGGTTTGAACCAATGTGGGCAATCCCATCCTGCTTTCCCCGTCCAACCGGAAGATGGAAGTTCCGTCCGGAAGAGTTACCTCCACCAGATGGCCGTTTTGGTAACGTAAATTTTCAGTGGTCAGTTCTCCGTTTTGTGAAGTGTAGGTGATGGAGCTTATTTGTCCGTCCTTATAGGTATAATCTTTCCGGAGCCATTTCCCGTCCGGTGCGTCTTCCCGGTAGGATGCCAACCTTCCCAGATTGTCGTAAGTATATGATATGAACGTGCCATTGAATCCCTTGATGGTAGCGATTTCCCCATACGGAGTGTAAGTATACGCCACATTGGGTGAAGTGCCTGCACAGTTTGTCAAGCGATTGTAATCATCATAGAAATAACGCGTACGTTCTCCTTTGGCGTTCTGTTCCCATGCCTTCTCCCCTGAATTCTCGTAACCATAAGTTGTCCGTCCGAACCCCGGGTCGTTTTTTGCGCTGCACCTACGTGAGGCGTTATATTCGAAAGTAATTTGTGAACCGTCCGGTGCCGTGATGGTTGAGGGTTGCAAGTCTGGTTCCCAAGTGTAAAGTGTAGTGCCTCCAGGGTCGTCTACCTGTACGAGTTCGCCGTGCGGCCCATACGAACGTGAGGTTTCTACTCCGTTTTCCGTAGTGGTCACGGTATACCCCTCAAGGCTACCGGTGTAACTGTATGTCGTGGTGTGTCCCGGTCGGTCGGTAGCGGAAAGCATCCGGTCGAGGTTGTCATAGGTGTAAGTTGAATAATATGAGGGGGTGGTTTGGGTATAGGGTGATGACTTGCGGGTCACCCTTCCATAATTGTCATATTCCGTGTCCACGTAACGCCATTTCCCATCGTAGGTCATTTCGGCGGTACGTACTTCCCGCCCCAATGCGTCATACACCGTTTTGCGGTCAGGTTGTCCAGTTTCCTTGACGGTGACGGCATACAACCCTTCATTTCTATCCGGTATCCATTCATATTCTGTTGTCACGTTTGTCCCGTCCGGACGGTTCACAGTTTTCTCCTTTCCGAATTCATCGTAACTGTATGTCGTGATGTTTCCACGGCTGTCGGTATGGGTTGAGAGCCTTCCTTGCATGTCATAGGCATACTGTTCTGTCGTGCCTGTTTCGGAAGTGTGTTTGGTTTTTCTTCCATAAGTGTCGTACTCCCAGGATTCGGAGATGCTTTCTGCTCCTCCGCTCCACCCAGTTGTGGATTTGATCAGGTTTCCTTGTTTGTCGTATTGGCAGTCATAACGTGTTTCTTGTCCGAGGTATTCCCGTTTGGCCTGCGGCATATCATAAAGCCAGGAAGGGTATGTGGTGCGTTTGGTTACATTTTTTCCATCCTCCGTGGTAGTCCTGACCGTTTGTTCATGGATACGTCCGAGGATATATTCTTTTCCGGGTGGGATGTATGCCAGCATGGTGCATACGTCTGCATTTTCTCCTTTCCGTGTCTTCGTTTTATATCCTGTTTGGACAGAAGTATAGATGGTTTCCGTGCGCCGTACGGAGTTGTCTTCATATTCTATTTCCTCAATATTCGGGTATCCGAAACGGTAGTCTTCATAACGGTAATCGGTGGACATGTCCCTGACATTGTCGAAATATTCCTTATCCGTCAGGTTGATTTCCACCATTCGGTTGGGGTGTTCGATGACCTCGTAGTAATAATAAGATTCAGAAATGCCTTCGTTGTATTCATATTCCAATACTCCATGGTTTTCAGGGTCATACTCACATACTCTTTCCTTGCCTTTGAAATCTATGGTGCGGGTTTGTGTGAATCCACAAAACCCCATTCCCGTGAGATGTTGTATGCCCCCTTCGTAATAGTAATGTTGTCCGTCTACTTGTTTTCCGTCCACGTAGGTTTCCGAAACGGCTATCAAAGGTTGTTTCCCGTAAGCGGATGTATAAGGGTAAGGAGCCGGGATGTAGTAACTGTATATTCCTTCTTTTTTCCCGCTTTCGTTCATCAGGGCATATTCATTCTTTTCCACCACCCCGAAACTGTTTACCACTCCCGTGAGGAGGCATTCTTCAGAGTCGTTGCGTTGGAAAGAATACTTTATAAGCTTTTCACCGTCTATACTGACAAATTCTGTGGAATATCCATCTTTAGTTTGTACATTGGCCGATAATGCGGTGTGCCGTTTATCTTGTCCGGGTTTGATGGATTTGTACAGATAGAACTGTTTAGTGTATTTGTCGAATATGAAAATATGGAACTTTTCATCCGCACATTCGATGATGTCCGTCACTCCGTCACCGTTTATGTCGGTGGGTATATATAAATAGTGGTCTTCTTTTCCGGTAGAAACTTCTTTTAAATATGGTAATGTAACGTTATGGATACTATCTTGTGAATTTCCTTTGGAAAAGGCTATGTAAACTTTTGGGGTACTACCCTTTTCTTGTTTCCGTTTATAGTAGAAACGGTCTGCCAGTCCATCTGAATTGAAATCGCCCATTATGAACCATTCTGAGTCCGCTACGGGGGTGGTTTGGTAATTATGGGTTTGGCGGGGTAACCAAGTGTTTCCCGAAACATCGAATACAAAAGTTTGAGCCTTTCCGTCAGTTGATTTGTAGTGGATTTCACTTTTCCCGTCACCGTCATAGTCGGCCACGATTAGTTCGTCTGTAGAATTGTACAGTTCTTCTTCATCGGTATCTTCACTAGGGAACGAAACATGGTAGGGGAACAGGTGCCCCTGATAAAGGATTTTGTTGCCTTTCAAATCGAACAGGTAGCACGTTGAGGGCAAGTTTGTGTTGCCAAAGGGTTGGTGGGCAGATACAGCCAGAATCTCTATTTTTCCATCCCCATTAAAATCTCCCGGATAATAAAACTTGGGCTGTATGCTCCGCATGCCTTTTGCACTGGTATGTACGGTGGGGAACTTAAAAGTCCGCGTGAATGATGGGGATGGTTCATCATAGATGGAAAAGACCGGGCCGTTATGAACGGTAAAACGAACTTGATCGTATTGCTTGTCCACTTCATTGTTCACTTGTATCAGAAAGTCTCTTCCTCGTCCGGATATGTCTGCGGCCAATAAGTCAACAAATCCTGTTCCACAAGGAAAGCTTTTTTTAGCCTCTCCGTTCCCACTACCTAAAAGTGTATAGGTATAAATGTAATCCGAAAGATTGAAAGGATTATAGAAGCATTCAAAGTCTTTGGTATTATCCTGTATGTAAGGTGTCTTTCCTGAAACAGAAGCCAGTATGTCCGAATACCCGTTACCCATCATCCGTCCCACTACAAATTGTGCGCTATGGGCTTCTTCGCCTCCGTGCCATATATCCGGACAGTTTATTTCTTCCGTAGTATATGTTAATTGTGACTTGTTTTTTCCATAATAAAAAATCAGTGGATTGATTTTCTTTCCTCCAGCTTCATAAGTAATGTTTTGCAACAGGCTGGGCTTTCCGGCAAGATGTTCCGCGTTTTGGTATGACAGTGTGTATTTCCCTAATTCTTTCGTTCCAAATTTGCAGGTAATTGTCTGCAACCGGGTATTTTCGATGATTTCTTTTCCCCCAAGGTAGAAGGCCACAGGATCCGGACGTCTTTCATATCCGAATTCCACCGAGGCTCCGTTATAATTGATTTTTTGAACTTGGTAGTGGTTGTGTTCATAATTGAAGTTGTATTGGTAAGTGATGGTGTTCCCCCACAAGTCGCTCAGTTCCGTAAGGGGATAGTATAATTGGTTTTCCGTATTATCCTTGTAACCGAATACGGCTGTTTTCCCGTCCGGATAACAAACGTCGAAATATTGCAAAACATCACCGGTATAGTGTGTTTTGGCGCGGATGTAACCTTGCTCTGTAAGGAAAGTGACGGAATCCACTCGTAATAATCGTAATCCGTCAAGCATAAAGGCATCGCTGCGGTTCATGCCAATCTGTTCCACATCTCCGTCATAATGGATGGTATGTGACGTACGGTAAATATTGGAAAGTCCGGCCAACGACCAACCCACTCCTATTAGCCCGTTTCCTTGTTGGCTGTTGTAGGTCAGAGCCAGTCCGGGATTCAGATTCCGTATGCCGGGATACGTGGCTATCGGAACGGTATAGGTTTTGGCTCCCGTGGAAGATATTCCGGACGAAAGGTCTATTTGTCCTACTGCATAATCTTTTCTTATGGTATGATGGGTCGGTACGTAATCGTTGTCAATAGCCGGGTACCCCTCTTGTCCGAGGATGGAAAGGAGGCAGCACGCACAAAGGAAGAAAGAAAGCAGGCCCCGTTTCATAAGCGTTACTTTTTAATGATTTTCCAAGTGGTTTCTTGTCCACCTGCCACGATATGCAGCAGGTAAATGCCATTCGTGCAATGGCTCAGGTCGAGTTCGGAAACGGAGGAGGTTGTTTCTTTTACGTCCACAACCGCTCCGCTCATCGATGTGATGCGCAAACAGGCTTTTTCTTCAGGGGCGAGTCCTTGGATTTCCACTTTCAGGTGCCCTTCCGTTGGGTTGGGCCAAATACGGATCTGTTTTTCAGAGAGCATGTCGGAATAGAAATTATCCTCTTTTTTTTCTTCCGATGACATATTTCGTTTGACAACATCTGAATTTTGCAACACGATTTCTCGCTTCACCCGGTTGCCTAACGCATCATACGCAAACCTTATCGCATTCTGAGAGAAAGCGGAAAGGTAAAACAATAAGCCGGAAAAAACAAATAATGCTCTCATAATATATAGGTTTTAGTTTGTTTTTCTGCTATCGTCTCAAAGGTATATGTCTTTTTTTAAATAAACAAAAAATACAGGATATTTTTTTGCTTTCTGTGGATTTAATCCGTAAAAAGTGTAACTTGCACTAAATTTTAGTTTTATGATACGGACATTTCATGCAAAAATTAATAAGAAGATATTGTTTTTCAGTTTGTTGCCTGCTACAGTGTTGGCTATATATTTCTTTTGGGTAAAATTGCCTTTGGCTGCATTGTGTTGTATGGTCTTTTTGGTTTTCGTGGTGGAACGTTTGATTCATACGTATTATGTTTTTACCGATGAAGGTTGCTTATTCATTCATCAGGGACGGTTTTCCAAAGTCTGCAGGTATTCTTTGTCCGACATCGAAAAGGTGGATATCGTACGGCCGTCTTCTTTGTCCTTTTTAAAGAATAAGGATACTGTCATGTTGACGTTTTACGACGGTTCGATTAAATTTATCACACCTTTTCCGGCTGAAGAGTTTTGCCGGTATTTCAAACGAAAACAGGAAGATTTTCTTGAAAAGACAGATGGCTTATGAATATGAGGCTTTTTAGAGTACTTTTTGGGTTCTTTTGGTTTGTTGGGGGAGTTGGTAATCCCTTGTTTTCTTCCGGGAGAATTTCTTGTGAACCGCTTGAGGAGGAGGCTTCGTGGTCGGTGTGTTTGCAGGACGGACTGGATAGTTTGTTGCAAGATGAGCTATTGTTTACTTCGCAATTAGGTTTGTGTGTGTATGATTTGACCGACGATACTTTGTTGTATGCTTACCAGGCCAAACAGCGTATGCGTCCGGCTTCCACCGAAAAATTGGTAACGGCTGTCACTGCGCTTTCCGAATTGGGGAGTGATTATCGTTTTGCAACCCGTTTGTTCTACACGGGCGAAATCCGGGGACGTGTTTTGCATGGAGACCTGTATGTCGTGGGAGGTTTTGACCCTTGTTTCGGGAAAGAAGATTTGCTTTCTTTCGGCAAGGCTTTGAAAGAATCGGATGTGGATTCCATAACAGGGAGACTGTATGCAGACGTGTCGATGAAAGATACCTTACAATGGGGATGGGGTTGGTGCTGGGATGATGACATGCCGGTGCTGACTCCTTTATTATATGGAAAGAAGAATATTTTCATAAGGACATTCAGCGAGGTGTTGCATGGCTTGGGCATCCGCCATGTTTTTGGAGGACAAGCCCGTTGTCCCCAAAATGGCGTATTGTTAGCCGGACGGACACGTCAGTTGGCAGACGTTTTGCATCCGATGATGAAAGAGAGTGATAATTTATGTGCCGAAGCCCTGTTTTATCAGTTGGCAGCCCGTACAGGAAAACCATACGCTTCAAGAAAAGAAGCTATGTACTACATTGAGCGGTTGATAGGGCGGTTGGGCTATGATCCCGGAAAATATATAGTGGCCGATGGGAGCGGGGTTTCTTTATATAATTACTTGACACCGGAACTTGAAATTGCTTTTCTGAGATACGCTTATCGTGATGAGGCTGTTTTTTCACCTCTTTATATTTCTTTACCGATAGCCGGAGTTGACGGTACGTTGAAAAAACGTATGAGGAAGGGAAAAGCCTACGGAAATGTAAGAGCTAAGACCGGAACTTTGGAAGGAGTATCCACATTGGCCGGTTATGCACGGTCGGGGAATAACCATTTGCTGGCCTTTTGTATTATGAATCAAGGTGTGGAACGTGTGGCGGCTGCACAAGACTTTCAAGACAAAGTTTGTGAATGGTTATGTCGATAGTTTTTAAAGTAGCACTTAAATCGTTCTAATTTAGATATTTTAATCCTCTATAAAATAAGCTTTAAAATAATATATGTACCTTTGCGCCCATTAAAGAGACGAGGAAATGAAGCATAAACTCTGTATGTGGCTACTGTTTTCCATGTCTTTCTTAATGGCTTTTGCCACGATGGAAAAACATGGTTCACCGATGTTTTGTGCTGAGACAAGTGCTCCGTCTGTGGAAAGTTTTGGACAAGAAGTTACATATTGGACATCTGATACTCCTTATTTCTTTTTTACTTCTGATTACATAGCCCCGTTGTCTTTTGCCTTGGATGAAGGGTCTGAAACGTCGTGTTTCAAGTACATGGCGGTCTCGGAAAGATTATCCGGTTTTCCTTATGCTTCCGTAGGCTGTTTTTTATCTCCTTGCAGGTCTTTATACTATTCTTATGATTCCGGACCCGGCAGGGATTATTATGTCTTTACCCTGAGACGGATCAGGGTGTGACCCCTACGGGGCCTATATTATATAAATAGGTATCATTTCAGAGTGCCATATCTTATGGTCCTTTTCCCCTCGGAAAAGAAAATAAAAGATATGTCTTTCACTACATAATATTTGGTTGTTAAATTAAATATAACTTTAAGAATGACGGATTTCACATTGTTAACGGTCGTGGTGCTTACGGCAATCGCTTTGGTGACGGCAGCCTTGCTGATAGCGCGCCTTGCGGCTCCCCGTACGTTCAACCCCCAAAAAGGTGAGCCATACGAGTGCGGTGTGCCCACGCGGGGCGAGGCGTGGTTTCAGTTCCATGCCGGTTATTACCTGTATGCCATCCTGTTCCTGATATTCGACATCGAGACGGTATTCCTGTTTCCGTGGGCGGCGGTGGTAAGCCGTATCGGCATGCAAGGGCTGTTGAGCATCGTATTTTTCATTGCGGTATTGATTCTGGGCCTGGCTTACGCCTGGAGGAAAGGAGCGTTGGAATGGAAATGAAACACGGGTTGCCCAAGATAAAGGATATGGAGCCGGGCGATTTCAAGAATAACGATTACCTGCTGCGCATGGTCGAGAAACTGAACCGCGACGGGGCGGGTATCGTATTGGGCACGTTGGACGACCTGATCAACTGGGGCCGCAGCAATTCGCTTTGGTCGCTCACTTTCGGCACGAGCTGTTGCGCCATAGAGTTCATGGCCCTGGGGGCGGCGCGTTATGACATGGCGCGTTTCGGCTTCGAGGTGACGCGCAACTCGCCGCGCCAGGCGGACATGATCATGGTGTTGGGTACGATAACCTACCGCATGGCCCCGGTACTGAAGCGGTTGTACGACCAGATGGCCGAACCGAAATACGTGGTGGCCGTGGGGGGATGTACCATCAGCGGAGGGCCGTTCCGTCGGAGTTACCACGTGGTGAACGGGATAGACCGCATCATCCCGGTGGACGTGTACATTCCCGGATGTCCGCCGCGGCCGGAAGCCTTTTTCTACGGGATGATGCAGTTGCAACGTAAAATCAAGATGGAGCGTTTCCTCGGAGGGCGCAACCACAAGGAGAAACCGGACGAAGCCGGGG
>OHKF01001081.1_pt1 | contig 12398 bp, 14 predicted proteins | sample 1568781 | NCBI WGS metagenome assembly OHKF01 (sample SAMEA3879580, study PRJEB24766) | human gut metagenome | biome: human-associated habitat; feature: feces | place: USA | collected 1985/1987
AAGTACTTTTGCAATGTTTGCAGCAGGAAGAGCTTTTGAACAAATAAGAAACTCAGTAGCTTATACTAACTTAAATGTAAAGCTTTGTGCTACTCATTCTGGAATTTCTGTTGGAGAAGATGGTGCATCACATCAAGCTATTGAAGACCTTGCTTTGATGCGTTCTATTCCTAATATGAAAGTTTTCTCACCTTGCGATGAAAAGGAAACTGAAGAAATTATAAAGTATGTAGCAAACTGTGATGGCCCATGCTATGTACGTTTAGGTCGTTTAGCAGTAGATAGCGTAAATTCATCTAACTATAAATTTGAGTTTGGTAAGGGTGTAACTTTAAGAGAAGGTAATGATTGTACTATAATTACTACAGGTTCAATGGTGCAAGTATCTTTAGAAGCACAACAAAAATTAAAAGCTGAAGGTATCAATGTAAGAGTAATTAATCTTCATACCATAAAACCAATTGATACTGAAATCATTCTTAAAGCTGCAAAAGAAACTGGAAAAATTGTAACAGTAGAAGAACATAATGTTGTTGGAGGACTTGGTTCTGCTGTTTCAGAAGTTATATGTGAAAATCACCCTTCATTAGTAAAAAAAATTGGAATAAATGATATTTTTGGACAAAGCGGAAAACCTGAAGAATTATTCAAAGAATACGGCTTAACATCAGATAAAATTGTTAAAACAGTTAAATCAATAATATAGTTTTTTTCCATATGACACATATTAAATGACCACAAATATAAAGAGACAGTATCTAAATAAATATTATACTGTCCCTTTATATTAACTTAAATAAAAATCAATATCTAATTTACTACTTTTAATAAGAACAAGAAAAGTTTAATATCCCCTATCCAAACAAATCAATTACTATAACTATTTTTGATTAATATTCTTTATCATTTCCACATTTCTTTAACACTCTGACATTATCCGTCATAATATACATCATAAAGCATCTTTAATAATCATTAAGGAGAGGACATACGAACATGAGGAAAAAATCAAAACTAGCACTTTTCTTAGCACTTGTTTTTACCATTAGTTGTTCTTTTATTGGTTGTGGCAAGGAAAAAGAAAATTCAGAGCTACAAAAAGTCCGTCTTAACGAAGTAGTTCGTTCTGTATTCTACGCTCCAATGTATGTTGCTATAAGCGAAGGCTTCTTTGAAGAGGAAGGATTAGAAATAGATCTTTCAACTGGACAAGGAGCGGACAAAGTTATGCAAAATGTGCTTAGCAACAACGCCGACATTGGTTTCTGTGGACCTGAACAAGTAATTTATATCTATAATCAAGGAAGAGAAGATTACCCAGTACTATTTGCTCAACTTACTCAAAAAGACGGTTCCTTCCTAGTTGGAAGAAATGACGAATCAAACTTCACTTGGGAACAGATAAAGGGTAAGAAGTTAATAGGCGGCAGACCTGGTGGCGTTCCTGAAATGGCACTTGAATATGTTATGAGGAACCATGGTATTATCCCTGAAAAAGATGTAGAAATGGTAACTAATATTGATTTCACTGCTACTGCTGGTGCATTTAAAGCTGGAAGTGGGGAATACGTAGCTCTATTTGAACCTACAGCTTCAATGCTAGAAAAAGAAGGTAGCGGAAAGATTGTTGCTTCAATAGGTAAAGACTCTGGTAAACTTGCTTATACTTGTTTCTTCTCAACAAAATCCTATATGGATAAAAATCCAGAAACAATAGAAAAATTCACCAGAGCTATCTATAAAGGACAACAATGGTTCCAAAGCCATTCAACTGAAGAAATAGCTGATTCAATTATATCTTTCTTCCCTGGAACTGATAGAGAAATTATGATTAATGTCATCGATAATTACAAAGAGATCGATGCTTTAGCTTCAGACCCAACATTAAAAGAAGAAGATTTAACTAAACTAATGGATGTTATTCAATCATATGACACATCACTTATACCTTCTAGACCTGAATATAAGACAATAGTAAATAACTCTTTTGCTGAAAAAATAGTAAATGAAAAATAGTAGAAATACAGAACGAACAAGTGTGGATGATGGAAGCCTTAATTTTAAGGCTTCCCACATCACATATATGACAATCCACCTATATACATAAAATAAAAAGGTGGTGATTAGATGTCTTTGCTTGAAATTCAAGATATATCTATGAATTATCACTCCTTAAAAGGAGAGACAAAAGCATTAACTAATATAAATTTTGATGTAAGTAATGAAGATTTTATTTGTATACTCGGACCTTCTGGTTGTGGGAAATCCACTCTTTTAAATATACTATCTGGAATATTAGAACCTTCTAGTGGAATAGTACTTTATAATGATGAGGATATTCATAAAAATTTAAATAAAATTGGGTACATGTTTCAAAAGGATCATTTATTTGAATGGGAAACCGTTTGGACAAATGTAACTTTAGGATTAAAAATAAAGAAACTTATGACCCCAGAAAACAAAGAAAGAGTTGAAGAACTATTAAAAGATTATGATCTTCTAAAATTTAAAAATCATTATCCTAGAGAACTTTCAGGTGGTATGAGACAAAGAGTTGCTTTAATTAGAACCCTTGCTTTAAATCCGGATGTATTATTTTTAGATGAACCTTTTTCTGCTTTAGATTATCAAACAAGATTAAAAGTTTGTGATGATGTAAGCTCTATAATAAAAAAAGAGAAGAAAACAGCAATTATGGTTACTCATGATATAAGCGAAGCAATTTCCTTAGCAAATAGAATTTTAGTTTTAGCTAAAAGACCTTCTACAATAAAAATTGATGTTCCTATGGAATTTCAAAATAAAGATGCTACCCCTTTCCAAAGAAGAAAAGAGCCTGAATTTAAAGGCTACTTTAATTTATTATGGAAGGAGTTGGATGGATAATGAGTAAGGAACATGAGCTATATGTTAAGAAGGTTAAACGTGACAAACTAAAAGTTACCTTTTTTAGATTAGTAATTCTTCTTGGTTTTATATTGCTATGGGAATTAGCAGCAGATATGAAGTGGGTTGATCCATTTTTAACTTCAAGTCCTAGCAGAATGTTTAAATCTTTCCTATCTTTCTATGAAGATGGAACTATACTAAGGCACATTTGGGTTACATGTTATGAGACTATATTAGGCTTCTCACTTGGCACTATCTTAGGTACTATAATCGCTATAGTTCTTTGGTGGTTCCCATTTACAGCTAAGGTATTAGACCCTTATTTAGTTGTATTAAATGCTCTACCAAAGGTCGCTTTAGCACCTATTATAATATTCTGGGTTGGTAATGGTACTAGCGCTATAATTGTAATAGCACTTTTAATATCTATTGTAACCACTATAATAAGTGTATTTACAGGATTCCAGGATGTAGATAGAGAGAAAATTCTATTAATGAAAACATTCCAAGCTAACAAAATACAAATTTTAAAATATTTAATTATACCTTATACTATTCCTGTGTTAATATCAGCTTTAAAGATTAATGTAGGACTATCTTGGGTTGGTGTCATTATGGGGGAATTCCTAGTTGCAAGAGAGGGGCTTGGTTTCCTAATTGTTTATGGCGGTCAAATCTCCCAATTAGATATGGTAATGATGAGTATAGTACTACTTTCAATAATTGCATTCTTGATGTATAAATTAGTTGCTATTATAGAAAAAAAATATATTAAAGAATCCTAACCTTTTAAAGTAATAGGCTATGAGAATCCCTCATAACCTATTACTATTACTATTTCTTTTCTATTGTTTGATTTATAATACTATTCATTTGATCCTTTGATAAAGCTCCACTTACATAGCCATATATCTTTCCCTCTTTATCAATCATAAAAGTAGTCGGAAGTGATCTTATGTAATACCTTCCAAATACATCCCCGCTTTCATCAAAAACTGTAGGAAAAGTATACCCATTACTATTTATAAATTCTTTTATACCAGAAATACTTTTTTCTTGCCCTCCAGGCTGAGCTACCCCTAATATAACAACATCATCTTTATTATAATTGTATTTCTTATAAAGTTCTTCTATATTAGGCATCTCCATTTTACAAGAAGGACACCAAGTTGCCCAGAAATTAAGAAATACTACCTTTCCTTTATAATCTGATAACTTATGCGTATTTCCATACTGGTCAACTAGTTCAAAGTCAACTGCACTTGGTGCTTCTTTCTCATCTCCTGCACTATCACTTTCTTTTTCTTCATCTTTAGGCTGTTCCTGTTGAGTGTTCTGATTATTTCCAGTTGAACTTAAATATCCTGTTATATTATTTACCCATCCAGTGAAGGTCATTACACCCATTATAATCATAATTACGCCACCAGCTCTTATTGTATACTTCATTATCTTCTTATTTTTCTTAATAAAATTTAAAGCTTGTGTAGTAAATATACCTAATAATAAAAATGGTATTGTAAACCCTACTGTATACAATAGTACTAACAAATTTCCCAAAGCAGCATTTTTAGCACTAGAAGCTAAAATTAATACTGATGATAACGCTGGTCCCACACAAGGAGTCCATGCAAAACTAAATGTAAATCCCATTATATATGCCATTAAAGGATTTATCTTCTTACCACTTAAATTAAGATTTATCTTTCTCTCTCTTTGAAGGAACTTAAAATCAAATATCCCAATTTGATATAATCCTAAAACTATAATTATAATTCCTGAAATTTTACTAAATAAAGCTTTATTTGTATTAAAGAACTTTCCTAAGGAAGTAAATGATAAACCTAACACAAAAAAGGCTGTTGAAATTCCTAATATAAAGAATATTGTGTGAAATAACACTTTTTTTCTTACATATGTTATACTTCCATCTTCATTTTCTTTCTTTGCATTACCTGCTAAATAACTAATATAAATAGGTATTAAAGGTAAAACACAAGGTGATAAAAATGATAATACCCCTTCTAAAAATACTAGAAAAAAACTTATATTCTCTAATGATGATAATCCGTCAAACATTTTAATACTCCTTTATTTGCATTTTAAATTTGCTTCTCCCCATACTATCATTCTTTCTATTATATCAAGTAGCTCTAATCCATTACTACTTAAATAATAATAAGATTCCAAATTATTATTTATCTCCTGCTTTTCATTAATTACTATATTATTTTCTATAAGTAAATCTAATTGTTGAGATAACACTTTTCTACTACACCCTTCTAAATACTTTTGAATCTCACTAAATCTTTTTTTATCTTCTCTTAAAAACCATATTATATTAAATACCCACTTCTTCCCTAATATATTTGATAAAGATTCAATAGGACACTTAAATTTATTATTATCCATACTTTGTTCATCTCCTATCTTATATATAGCTTGTTTTTAAGTATAACAATAATTATTTATACTATCAATTAGTAACTTTTAAGTAACTAAAACTCACAGCCATATATAGACATAATTAACTGTTTTCCGCATTTTTTCGTGGTTTACATTTATTTTCATAAATGATAAATTAAAAGAGATATAAAATAGGAGGCGCATTATGAAACTATTTAGAGAAGCAATTATAATATTTGGAATTTATCTAATGGGTGAACTAATATCTGGACTTTTAAACCTCCCTATACCTGGAAACATTCTAGGAATGCTAATTTTATTGTTACTTTTATGCACAAAGGTAATAAGACTAGAACAGATTGAAACTGTATCAACATTTCTTTTAGATCATCTAGCATTTTTCTTTATCCCTGCTGGCGTAGGCCTTATGACATCTGTTGGAGTTATAAAAGATACTTGGCTGAAACTAATAATAGTATGTATATTAACCACTTCAATAGTAATAGCTAGCACAGGATTAATCGTTCAATTTATATCTAGAAAAGTAGATGAGCATAATAACTAATAACATTTTATTTGGTATAGTACTTTCACTGGTTGCCTTTGAAATAGGGTTATACATATATAGAAAGACAAATATTCCCCTATTTAACCCATTACTTATTGCAATTGGAATTGTAGTAGCATTCTTACTTGCTTTTAATATTGATTTTGACACATATAATCAAGGTGGAAAATTTATAAATATGTTCCTTGGACCATCAACTGTAATACTTGCAGTACCTCTATATAAACAGTTAGATTTATTAAAGAAACATTCTTTATCGATCTTTCTTGGAGTACTTCTTGGATCTATTATAGGAATATTTGCAGTAATAGGACTTTCTTATTTCTTAGGATTAGATGCTTCAATAATAAAGTCACTGTTACCTAAGTCAGTTACAACTCCAATAGGAATTGAACTTTCTAATCAATTAGGAGGTATTTCTTCAATAACTGTTCTTGCAATAATTCTCTCTGGAATAATTGGAGCAGTTATGGGTCCTACAATTTGTAAAATATTTAAAATAAAAGACAGTGTGGCAGTTGGAATTTCCCTAGGAACAGCTGCTCATGCAGTGGGTACTACTAAAGCTTTAGAAATAGGTGAAACAGAAGGTGCTATGAGTGGTCTTTCAATTGGAGTTGCTGGAATAATGACAGTATTTATTGCTCCATTAGCCTACAATATATCTTTATATATTCATAGCTTAATAAAATAAGAGGAGAGCTTTGCCTTTGCAAAGCTCTCCCCTTTTATTTATAAATACATTATTAAATAGCATTTTTTACAACACTAATTATCTTATCATAACTTGGTTCGTTAGCTACTTCATCCAAATATTCTACAAATATAACTTTATTATTTTCATCTACAACAAAAGAAGCTCTTGTTAATAATCCTAGCTCTTTTATATAAGTTCCTGTTGTATCTCCAAAACTTCTATACTTATAATCAGATAAAGTTGTTACTCTATTAATTCCAGCTGCTCCACACCATCTTGCCTGAGCAAATGGTAAATCCATTGAAACAGTGTAACAATGTGCATTTGGCAGGCTTTCAATTTCTTTATTAAACCTTCTAACTTCAGTATCACAAACAGGAGTATCAATTGATGGCACAGATAATATTACTCTAATACCATTTGTCTTTGTTAATTCAACTTCATTCAAATCATTTCCAACGAGAATACAGCTCTTTAATGTATCTCCAACTGATAACTGATTACATTCAAGAGTTATATCAGTTCCTTTAAAAGTTATTTTTTTCATTTATCTCACCTCATAAATAAATTTCCCTATCGAAAAAACATTATTCAAAAAAGAGAAATTGCAAAACAATTTCTCTTAAATAAATTCTATCTCCCAATTATATCTTCCAGTTTCTTCATTCTTAATATATTTAAAATAAGCTGAGAAAGTATTTCCCTTTTTACTCTTCAAATTCCTAAATCCAACCTTACCATTTTGAAGAAGAAGCTTCACCATCTCTTTAGTAACTTGTTTTCCAAAGGAAGCAATATACTTATCATCTTTCCAGATAGTAAACTTACATCCATTTTTCCAGTTAGTACATCCAAATCCCTTTTCTCCTTCTATAACTGGATTTCCACAAGTCGGACATCTTCCTACAACTTCTTTTCCTTCTGGCGCTTCAACCTTAAACTTTGATAATGCTCCCGTATCATTCTTTATCTTATCAACAGCAGTTTCAGTGAAATTACAAATTAAATTCATAAAATCAGATTTTTCAAATCTTCCTTTTTCTATATCTGATAATGTCTTTTCAAGTCTTCCTGTATACTCAAGGTCAAGAAGCTCCTTAACAGGAAATATTTCAACCATTGTCCTTCCAAGTTCTGTGCAAGTAAGACTTTTTCCTTTAGTTTTTATATATCCTATATCCTTAAGCTTTTTAATGGTTTCTGCTCTAGTAGCTGGAGTACCTATACTAAAACCACTTAAGATAGAAGCCATCATTTCCTCTGAATCTTCTTTGTCCTCCACACCTTTACCACAGGTTTCCATGACTCTTAACAGGGTTTTTTCTGTATGATATTTAGGCGGCTTTTTAGTAACTTTACCTATTTTATTAGCTACAAAATGGACATTTTCATCCTTATTTACCATTGGAAGAATTGTATCCTTTGTATCTATCTTCTCTACCTTTCTCCAACCTTCTACTAGTTGAACCTTACCCTTAGCTATAAATTCGCCCTTTACCTCTGGGTTTTCAGCCTTTAATGTAATCTTAGTTTCTTCAAATTCTGCTATTGGCATAAATTGCATTATAAATCTATTTTTAATTGCATTATATACAATCTCTTCATCCTTACTAAGTCCATTAGGCTTTATATAAGTTGGAGTTATAGCACTATGGCTTTCTACTTTAGAATTATCAAATACCCTTTTTGATTTTACAAACTTAATTTCATTTTCATAAGGTAAACCAGCCTTTAATGTATTTAATACCTTTCTAGCTCTATCCTCTAAACTTTCATAAAGGCTTTGAGCCACCTTTAAAACCTTATCTGATGTCCAACCCTTATATTTGCTTGTTATATAACCTTGAAGATTTGAAAGATTAAATAAGTAGGGAGGATATTCCCTCTTCTTCTCTGTTTGTTTATCAATAACCTTAGCATCTGTCCCATCTAATAATGGTACAATATTATCTAGTGCCTTCTTATCTTCAAATTTTTCAGATTCCTTTTCATAATATAAAGCATCAAATTCTTCATTTCTTGAAGTTTTAAATGTTGAAGTTAATTTATAATAGCTTGTTGCCTTAAAGTTTTCTATTTCAAGGTCCCTATCATAAATTATTTTTAATGTTGGAAGTAAAACTCTTCCTATATTTAAAGTTTTATTTTTCTCAAAATTGTATTTCAAAGTAGTTACTGAAGTAAGATTTATACCTATAATCCAGTCTGTCCATTGCCTACCTATCCCTGCATCTTGAAGTGACTTCATTTCAATATTATCTTTAAGTGCAGCCATGCCCTTCTTAACTTCATCTGGAGTCCATTCGTTAAGTAATAATCTATAAATTGGTTTCTGAACATTTAAATATCCAAAGAGTTCATCTGCTATTACTTGACCTTCTCTATCAAAATCCGTTGCAGAAACCACACCATCAACATCACTTCTATTAATAAGGGAGCTTATTATATTAATTTGTTTTGCAGCCCCTTTATCTTCGGCGCTTCTATTTACATTGTCACACTTTACCTTATACTTAAACTCTTCAGGAATAAAAGGGAATTTCTCCATTCGCCACCCCTTCATATTCTCATCATAATCTTTGGCATCATAAAGTTGAAGCAAATGACCAAAAGCCCATGTTATATAAAATCCTTCACCCTCGAAATATCCATCTTTTCTCTTTTTTATATTAAGGGCATCTGCTATATTTTTAGCTACAGATGGTTTTTCTGCAATAATTACCTTACTCATATAACAATCCTTTCTAAATCAAAAAAATAGGCAACTTAACTTATGTAAGTTAATATGCCTATTCTTATTATACTATAATTTATCTTAATCTGACAAACTCACTCTAAATCTTTCAATATGAAGAGCTAAATATGCAATTTCCTCTTCACTTACCTTTACAGCTAAATAGTCTTGAATTATAAGTGCAACTTCTTTTGCTACCTTATATGATTCTTTATATCTAATTTTTATAACGTCTGATAAATCATTATGAATCTTTGCTTTATTCATAATTCTTTCTATTGCAAATCTAATATGAGTAATAAATCTTGTATAATCAAGAGATTTTCTATCTATAGTTAAATTTAACCTTTCTTCTATATGCTTTATAATATTTCCACTTAAATAACTATACTTTACAGTATTTGATAGTTTTCCATTGTTTAATGCTGAGTGTATATGTAGTGCAATAAATCCAACCTCTCCTTCTGGAATTGCTATATTCATTGCCTTCCCAACTCTATTGGCTACTATTTTAGCTAATTCATACTCCTTTGGATAAAAACTTTCTATCTCTGCTAAGAATGGATTTACTATCTCTTCTTTATTTTTAAGTCTTTTCACTGCAAAATGAAGGTGATCTATTAGACTTACGTGAATCTTTTCATTTAATTCACCTTCCACCTTTTTTGAAATCTCTACAATAGCTTCTTCACAAACTGCAAAAAACTCATTATCAACCTTCTCTACTATCCTTTTTAAATTCTTAGCATTACCTTCATCTTCAATAGAGAATATCTTTTCTACAAAAGTATCCTTACTTATAATTTCTCCAAACTTTTTACCAAAACCTATTCCCTTAGCAAAGATTATTTTCTCTTTACCATCTACTTTTACCAAGGCAAGGTTATTATTAAAAGCTCTAGTTATGACTGCATCTTTAGCTAATACCCTACTCATATTATCCTCTCTTTCTAAAAATCACTTTAATGAAAATACATTTTTAGACTTTATATCATCGTATATAATATCATTTTCACATTATCATGTAAACATTCAATGCTTATATATTATTATACTAAAATTTCATCAAAACAAAAAAAAGCGCCAACTACCCCTAATTGATAGCTGATGCCTTTTTGTAACACGCCATTATAAACTAACCATATTAAACTATATTTAATATTATCACATTCATACACTTGAATCAATAATCACCTATATATACATTTCATTTTTCCACCAAACAAAATAATTTAATACACCTGCAAATATTAACCAAGCCATATAAGGTATAAATAAAAATCCTGCTATCTTATCTAGTTTGATAAATTTAACAAATGTAATCCCAACAAATATGAACAGAACTATCAGCTCTATAAACGCCATTCCATATAATCTAAATGAAAAGAATATAACTGGCCACAAATAATTTAACAATAGCTGTATGATATAAAAGAACAAAGATGTTCCAATATCTTTACCACTATCTCTAATCATATATATCCTATATGACGCAAAACCCATAAGTAAATACAATATAGTCCACACAATTATAAAAACAAAACTAGGTGGTGAAAATATAGGTTTATCTAATTTCCCATATATATTTAGAATTTCTAATAAGATATCCTATCCCCCCTCCACCTATAAGTGGTAATATTGTTAGTCCAATGAAAGGAAATATCTTAAACTTACCATTTACCTTAAATATTTTTCCCATCTAATACACCCCAAAACTCCTATATTCTATATATTATTATGTTTATATAGAAAAAATATGCTTAAAGGTATATATCTGAAAATTCCATATCTACTTTTTCTTTTATTGCAACCATCTCGTATTTATATTCTACATTTTCTTCTTCATAGGATTTAGGTAATTTAATTATAAACTCACTACCTACCTTACAGTTAGATTTAAGTTCAATCACTCCACCCTGCAATTCTAAAAGGGCTTTAACTAAGAATAAACCTAATCCACTTCCTTCTCTTTCTCTATTTAATGATTTATTAATTTTAGTAAATTTATCATATATATAAGGTTGCATGTTCTTATCTATAACATATCCATTATTACTAACATGAATTAATACTATATCGTTCTCTTCTTCAATATATATATATACTTTGCCCCCCCTTTTACCATACTTTACACTATTTGATAAAAGATTTAGCATTATCCTTTCCATCATATCCTTATCACATTCAACACAGATCTCTTCTTCAATAGAATCAAAAGTAATAGTTCCATCTATTTTTTCAAAATAGCTTGTACACTCCATAGAAATATTTTCTATAACAGACACTATATTGCAAACCTTCATATTAGGCTTTAAAAAGCCTTCAGATATCCTATTAGTATCAATAAAATTGTTAATTGTTCTTATAAGTCTTAAACAATTTTGCCTAATTATCTTATTTCTTGCCATTAGTGGTTCTATAGATTCTTCCTCTAAATTAATTTCATTTAATTGAAGTGCTGAATAAATAAGATTTATTGGAGTTCTTAACTCGTGGGATATATTAGAATAGAATTCATTTTTTAGCGCCTCTTCCTTTAGATACTCTTCATATTCTTTTCTAATTTTTCTATTTCTTTGTCTGCATCAATCAACCTCATTTATTCTGCCCTCATATTCCATTTCTCAATTGCCTCATTCTTTGCTTTAGAAATTTCTTCCGCTTCTTTACCGTAATTAATATCTCTTGTAACAACTCCACCTCTGGCATGGCAAGAGTTACAACGAACAGAAAAACTCATCCGAATAAAATTTCTACGAATGTCTTTAAATTTATTTTTATGCTCTACCTTTAGTTTATCGCTTCCACAAAAGGGACATTTTAACAGTTCCATTTACTCACCAACCTTTTTGTCTGTACCATGAATTTCATTATATAAAGCAGTAAAATTTCTTAAATATTTATCTCTATATTTCTCATTTGTTCCAGTTTCAAGAAGTTTTATCATTAAATCAAATTCTTTATCAAACAATAAAAGAAATGCAGGATAAAACGATAACCAATCCATTGCCAAACAATAGAATTCGCCATTCCGTTCAAATGCTGACTCATATCCAATTTTATGAAATAATGTCAGCATAGAATCTGTAGGTAAACTTTTTGAA
>OHKF01001116.1_pt1 | contig 12165 bp, 11 predicted proteins | sample 1568781 | NCBI WGS metagenome assembly OHKF01 (sample SAMEA3879580, study PRJEB24766) | human gut metagenome | biome: human-associated habitat; feature: feces | place: USA | collected 1985/1987
TAATATTTTTGCTAGTACAAAGCTAGTTTTAGGTAGAACAATGATATCTCAAAAAGATATAATAGATAAATTTGAATCAAATGAATATGTTTTAGTAAAATATTTTGAATCTATAGATGATTATAAAATTGATGACTTTATAGAATACATAAAAACTACCCCTAACCTTTTAGTAAAACCCCATAAAGATCATAAAAGTTCTTATATAAATGCAATAATTGTCTGCAATACTCTTCCTAATAAATCAACAATAAAAAAAATTAAAAGCTTCAAATATGAAAAAATATATAAACACTATATTATTCGATGCAGATGATACACTTTGGGAAAATGAAATATTTTTTAGACAACAAAGCAGGTAAAAAGCTAAAAAAGGTGTATTTACCTACATCTTAATTATATTTTATAAGGGGGACTTATATGAACTCATTATTATTACTTATTGGTGCTATAGCTATTTTCATTATTGCTTATCTAACCTATGGACGCTGGTTAGCAAAAAAATGGGGTATTGATTTTGACAAAAAAACTCCTGCAAACACTTTAAAAGATGGCATTGACTACGTTCCTGCAGATGCTAAAGTAGTCCTCGGACATCATTTTTCTTAAATTGCTGGTGCTGGTCCTATAACTGGTCCTATACTTGCTTCTATATTTGGTTGGCTTCCAGTTTACTTATGGATTTTAGTTGGATCTATATTTATTGGTGGAGTTCATGATTTTGGTGCACTATTTGCTTCTCTTCGTCATGATGGTAAAAGTATTGGTGAAATAATGAAAGTTAATATAGGCAAAAGAGGCAAATTATTATTTGATATATTTGCCTATGCAACACTAATATTAGTTGTTGCTGCCTTTACTTCTATTTGTGCTGGTACATTTGCATATAATCCAGCTACACCTGAAAATTTAACTGGTGCTAGGGCTGGTACTGCTTCACTTTTATTCATTGCTTTAGCTGTAGCATTTGGTTACTTTGTCTATAGGAAATCAGCTAAACTTGGTATTGCCACAATAATTGGCGTTTTAGTTTTATTCATATGTATATGGCTAGGATACTTATTCCCAGTAGTTAAACTTTCTCAAGGTGCTTGGAATATCATTCTTATACTATATATAGCATTAGCTTCTATTTTACCTGTATGGATCTTATTACAGCCAAGAGATTATTTATGTTCATTCCTTTTGTATGCAATGTTAATTGGTGGCGTAATAGGTGTATTATTCTCAACTCCAGCTCTTTCAGAAATACCTATGTTTGCTGGATTTAAGGTTAATGGAAATACCTTATTCCCATTCTTATTTGTAACAGTTGCTTGTGGTGCAGTTTCTGGATTCCATTCACTTGTAAGTTCTGGAACAACTGCAAAACAAGTAAAATCTGAAAAGGACACTCAACTTATAGGTTACGGTGCTATGCTTATAGAAGGTGTTGTTGCTGTACTTGCACTTATAGCTGTTGCTTCAGTTGCAAAGGCTGATGGTGCTACCCCTGCTCAAATATTCTCAAACGGTTTAGCTACGTTTATGAATAAATTTGGTTTACCAATGGAAATAGGTAGAATATTTGTAACTCTTACTTTCTCTGCATTTGCCCTAACAAGCTTAGATACTGCAACAAGGATTGGTAGATATATATTCCAAGAAATGTTTGATGATGCTAGTGAACCAGTAAAGAAATTCTTTGGAAATATATATACTTCAACAATAATTACAGTTTTACTAGCAGCAATATTATTAGGATATGGCTATGATAAAATTTGGCCAATGTTTGGATCTGCAAACCAATTATTAGCAGCATTATCATTACTAGCTATAACTGCATGGCTCTCAAAGAGAGGCAACAAAACTATGATGACTATAATTCCTATGGTATTTATGTTTATAGTTACTTTAGTTGCCCTTGGACTTTTAATTAAAACAAATTTATTTAGTGCAACTCCTAATTATATGCTTGGAATTATTGCTATAATACTATTTGTTTTAGCTATAGTTCTTGTTGTAGAAAGCTTCACTTCATTGAAAAAGGCTAAAAGTGATACTTCAACTAATGTTTAAAATAATTATGTAATATTATAAAGTAAGATGGAACCTATATAATGTAGCTTCCATCTTACTTTACAACTAAACTTTCAGAACTTGTCCTACATATATTAAATTTGGATTTGAAATATCATTTAATGCAACTAAATTATTGACTGTAGTTCCAAATCTTAATGCTATTCCAATTAATGTATCTCCATACTTAACTACATAAGTTGCAGTTGAGGCTCCTCTTTGTGCCGATACTCCGGATCCACTAATTTTTAATACTTGTCCAACATATATTAAATTTGGATTTACTATTCCATTTATCCTTGCTAAATATTGAACTGTAGTTCCAAACCTTGCAGCAATCCCACTTAATGTATCTCCAGATTGTACTATATAAGTTGTTTGATATTGTTTAGGTGATGCTCCAGTTTTAACTGAGTTAGAAACTGGAAGTTTCAATACTTCTCCAACATAGATCAAATTAGGATTTGCTATATTATTTAATTGGGCTAATGCTTGAACTGTAGTTCCAAATCTTGCTGCTATTCCACTTAATGTATTTCCTGCTTGTACTACATAATACTTGATAGCGCCATTTTCGGATTCTTGCTTTCTAGTTCCTGGAATACTTACCTTACTATTTAGCAATATCCCACTATTAAAGGTATCTAAATCAGAATTTCCATTTACACCTGGAGTATATCCTGTATCTGAATATTGCCAGCCTGCATAACTACTTCCCCATATTGGATTATCTTCTGGACTACTAGTGCCATACTCTGCTATCCATAATGGATAATTTTCTAATCCATATCCTGTTTCAATATTATTATTTGCAAAGCTTGCATAAGTGTATAAAGCTACATCTAATCCACTATTTGATTCTACTTCTTGTAAAAATTCATTTGCAAGACTTGATAATTCTGAAGGACCGTATCCCCCTGATTCTTCTAAATCTAATACTAATCTACATTCACTTGTCATCCCACTTATAGCATTAGTAAAATATCTTGCTTGTTCTGATACTGATACAGATGGACTAAAAAAATGATAAAATCCTATTAATAAGCCATTATCAGATGCTCCATCATAAAATTCTTGAAGATATGGATCTGTATAAAAGTTTCCTTCTGTTGCTTCAATATAAACTATTTGTACTCCGCTATTTTTTACCTCTGAAAAATTTACGCTTCCTTGCCAATTGCTAATATCTATTCCTTTATAAGTTGTCATCTCCCTACTCCTTTGCATAATATTTTAGATATACTTTATTACTATTCATCACGCAAAAAAATAGTGAGTACTTTTTATTGTTATAAAAATCACTATAAAAATAAGAGATTATTACATTAAACATTGTAATAATCTCTTTATTTTATCTATTTATTAATTGTTGTAGAAAAGACTTTCTGAAGCATATTCTGCATCACATGTTACGTCTATTCCAAGCTTTCTTAATGTTTGCTCATCGCTTGTTGGTAGTATTGTAGTTGAATGAGCTTGACAATTCTTAAGCATTGCTAACTTTTCCATTGCAACTTGTGCTGTTGGGTTAGTTGCTGCTGAAATACTTAATGCAATTAGAACTTCTTCACAATTTAATGATACTTTTTTATTTCCTAATGTTTTAGATTTTAAATCTAAAATTGGTTCTAAAATAACTGGTGAAATTAAGTGCATATCATCAGCAATATTAGCTAAATATTTTATTGAATTTAATAAGGCTGCTGCAGAAGCATCTAATAATTCTGACCCCTTACCTGTAAGAATAGTTCCATCTTCTAACTCAATAGCAACTGCTGTACAGATATCACTATTTAATTCTTTTAATTTAATAGCACGTTCTCTTTCTTCAGGAGCTTTATCGATATCTGCATAGTCTTCGAATTTAGCTTGTCCCTTTTCAGCTAATCTTTTAGTGATTGCAGCTGTTAAAGTAGTTTTACCATGGTCAACGTGCGCGATGATGGCGATATTACGCAGATTTTCGATCACAACTTTGCCTCAGGCATTAGAAATAGCGCGTTATTGTACACGTATTAAGCGAAGGACTGAACAGGATCACAAACATCCTCCGCAAACAAGTATTGCAGAGTTTCTTTGTGACCGCTTTCACGGAGCGATAAAAGGGCACCGTAACAAAAATTGCACCAAAATGGTGCTCAATGTTCACACTGAAGCATTATTTTGGTGCATTATCTCCATCATGGTGCAGTCCTTTTGCACTATGGTGCGCATGATACAGCGTTTTATGGGGCATTTAAAAGTTGGCACAGATTTCGCTTTATATTTTTTAAGGCAACAACGCCACTTTTAAGCAGTATGAAGTTTTCGTTACCACGACGACAATGACCAATCCGGGAGAGTTTAAGTATGTCCGCTGAACACGTTTTGACGATGCTGAACGAGCACGAAGTGAAGTTTGTCGATCTGCGCTTCACCGATACCAAAGGTAAAGAACAGCACGTCACGATTCCGTCTCATCAGGTAAATGCCGAATTCTTCGAAGAAGGCAAAATGTTTGATGGCTCCTCGATTGGTGGCTGGAAAGGTATCAACGAATCTGACATGGTCCTGATGCCGGACGCGTCCACCGCGGTCATTGACCCGTTCTACGAAGAACCGACCCTGATCATCCGCTGCGATATCCTCGAGCCAGGCACCCTGCAGGGCTATGACCGTGACCCGCGCTCCATCGCGAAACGCGCTGAAGAGTACCTGCGCGCCACCGGCATCGCTGATACCGTCCTGTTCGGGCCAGAACCAGAATTCTTCCTGTTCGACGACATCCGCTTTGGTGCCTCTATCTCCGGCTCCCATGTCGCGATCGATGACATTGAAGGTGCGTGGAACTCCTCTACCAAATACGAAGGCGGTAACAAAGGTCACCGTCCGGGCGTGAAAGGGGGTTACTTCCCGGTTCCGCCAGTAGACTCTTCTCAGGACATCCGTTCCACCATGTGTATGATCATGGAAGAGATGGGTCTGGTTGTTGAAGCCCATCACCATGAAGTAGCAACCGCAGGTCAGAACGAAGTGGCAACCCGCTTCAATACCATGACCAAAAAAGCGGATGAAATTCAGATTTACAAATACGTTGTTCACAACGTCGCTCACCGCTTTGGTAAAACCGCGACCTTTATGCCGAAACCGATGTTCGGCGACAACGGCTCCGGCATGCACTGCCATATGTCTCTGGCGAAAAACGGTACCAACCTGTTCTCCGGCGACAAATACGCCGGTCTGTCTGAGCAGGCGCTGTTCTACATCGGCGGCGTAATCAAACACGCTAAAGCCATCAACGCCCTGGCGAACCCGACCACCAACTCCTACAAGCGTCTGGTCCCGGGTTACGAAGCGCCGGTTATGCTGGCTTACTCTGCCCGTAACCGCTCTGCCTCTATCCGTATTCCGGTGGTGACCTCTCCGAAAGCGCGTCGTATCGAAGTGCGCTTCCCGGACCCGGCTGCCAACCCGTACCTGTGCTTTGCGGCGCTGCTGATGGCTGGCCTTGATGGTATCAAGAACAAAATCCATCCGGGCGAAGCAATGGATAAAAACCTGTATGACCTGCCGCCGGAAGAAGCGAAAGAGATCCCGCAGGTTGCCGGTTCTCTGGAAGAAGCCCTGCAGGCCCTGGATGCTGACCGCGAGTTCCTGACCGCTGGCGGCGTGTTCACCAATGACGCTATCGATGCCTACATCGCCCTGCGTATGGAAGAGAACGACCGCGTACGCATGACTCCGCATCCGGTTGAGTTCGAACTGTACTACAGCGTCTAATTTTGCTGTAAATCCAGGGTATGTCGTGTTGTGGCGCGAGATGCCCGGGATATTTTGTTGCCGTGGAAACTTTCAGCCCATCTCAGGATGGGCTTTTTTCTCCACCAACACGCTGATCTCGCGAGCTTTTTACCGATAAAAAGCTATACTGCACTAAATTGGTGCACTCATTTTCAGGAGACTGTCGAATGGCAACAGGCACACTGCCCGATGCTGGGCAGATCCTTAACTCCCTTATCAACAGTATTTTACTGGTCGATGATGACCTGGCGGTGCACTTTGCCAACCCTGCGGCGCAGCAGCTGCTGGCGCAGAGCTCGCGCAAACTGTTTGGCACCCCATTACCTGAGCTGTTGAGCTATTTTTCGTTGAATATCGGGCTGATGCAGGAGAGCCTGCAGGCGGGCCAGGGATTTACCGATAACGAAGTGACGCTGGTTATCGATGGCCGTTCGCACATCCTGTCGTTGACCGCCCAGCGGCTGCCGGAAGGCTTTATTCTGCTGGAAATGGCGCCGATGGATAATCAGCGCCGCCTGAGCCAGGAGCAGCTGCAGCATGCGCAGCAGGTCGCCGCTCGCGACCTCGTCCGCGGCCTGGCGCATGAGATAAAAAACCCGTTAGGCGGCCTGCGCGGCGCGGCCCAGCTGCTCAGCAAAGCGCTGCCCGACCCGGCGCTAACGGAATATACCAAAGTGATCATTGAGCAGGCCGACCGGCTAAGAAATCTGGTCGACCGCCTGCTCGGACCACAGCATCCGGGCATGCACGTTACCGAAAGCATCCACAAAGTCGCCGAACGGGTAGTTAAACTGGTTTCCATGGAGTTGCCGGACAACGTGAAGTTGATCCGCGATTACGACCCCAGCCTACCAGAGCTACCCCACGACCCGGATCAAATTGAACAGGTGTTGCTGAACATCGTCCGTAATGCGCTGCAGGCGCTGGGGCCGGAAGGGGGCGAAATTATTCTTCGCACCCGCACCGCTTTCCAGCTGACGCTGCACGGGGTGCGTTATCGCCTCGCCGCCCGCATCGACGTTGAAGATAATGGCCCGGGTATTCCGCCCCATCTCCAGGATACGCTGTTCTATCCGATGGTCAGCGGCCGCGAAGGCGGTACCGGCCTGGGCTTATCTATCGCCCGTAGCCTTATCGATCAGCACTCCGGCAAAATTGAATTCACCAGCTGGCCGGGTCATACCGAATTTTCGGTATACCTGCCTATTCGGAAGTAGAGGTGTTTATGCAACGAGGGATAGCCTGGATCGTTGATGACGATAGCTCCATCCGCTGGGTGCTTGAACGCGCGCTCACCGGAGCCGGCTTGAGCTGCACAACGTTCGAAAGCGGCAATGAGGTGCTAGATGCCCTCACCACCAAAACCCCGGATGTACTGCTGTCAGATATCCGTATGCCGGGAATGGATGGTCTGGCGCTGCTCAAACAGATTAAGCAGCGCCATCCAATGCTTCCGGTCATCATAATGACCGCGCATTCCGATCTGGACGCCGCGGTCAGCGCTTATCAGCAGGGCGCGTTTGATTATTTGCCCAAACCTTTTGATATCGATGAAGCCGTCGCCCTCGTCGACCGGGCGATAAGCCACTATCAAGAGCAGCAGCAGCCGCGAAATGCGCCGATAAGTAGCCCAACTGCCGACATCATCGGCGAAGCGCCAGCTATGCAGGATGTCTTTCGCATTATTGGCCGCCTGTCGCGCTCATCCATCAGCGTGCTGATCAATGGCGAATCCGGTACCGGTAAAGAGCTTGTCGCACATGCCCTGCATCGCCATAGTCCACGCTCAAAAGCGCCGTTTATCGCGCTGAATATGGCGGCGATCCCCAAGGACCTGATTGAGTCCGAGCTGTTCGGCCATGAAAAAGGAGCCTTTACCGGCGCCAATACCGTCCGTCAGGGTCGCTTTGAACAGGCTGACGGCGGTACGCTGTTCCTGGATGAAATTGGCGATATGCCGCTTGATGTCCAGACTCGTCTGCTGCGCGTGCTGGCGGATGGTCAGTTTTATCGCGTGGGCGGTTACGCGCCGGTCAAGGTCGATGTGCGGATCATCGCCGCTACCCACCAGAACCTGGAACAGCGCGTGCAGGAGGGGAAATTTCGTGAAGATTTGTTCCACCGCCTGAACGTCATCCGGGTGCATTTACCGCCGCTGCGTGAGCGCCGGGAAGATATTCCACGCCTGGCCCGCCATTTTCTGCAGATAGCCGCCCGCGAGCTCGGCGTTGAAGCCAAACAGCTGCATCCGGAAACGGAGACAGCGCTGACCCGCCTGGCGTGGCCAGGCAACGTCCGTCAGCTGGAAAACACCTGTCGCTGGCTCACCGTCATGGCCGCCGGCCAGGAGGTGCTGACGCAGGATCTGCCGAGCGAACTGTTTGAGACCACGATTCCTGATAGCCCAACGCAGATGCAGCCTGACAGCTGGGCGACGCTGCTGGGTCAGTGGGCCGATCGGGCGTTGCGATCCGGTCATCAAAACCTGCTCTCAGAAGCGCAACCCGAAATGGAGCGCACGCTGCTAACGACCGCCCTGCGCCATACTCAGGGGCACAAGCAGGAGGCTGCGCGCCTGCTGGGATGGGGACGTAATACCCTGACGCGTAAGCTAAAAGAGTTGGGTATGGAGTAGGGTTCAACAGCATGATGAAAAATAGCCGATCGGCGCAAAGTGCTGCTATTTTGTACTTTACTGTTCCGATGAGTTGAGTATGATCGTCCCCGGCATTAGGGGAGAGCATCATGTTTGAATCACTGGTGAGTATGATATCGAGCGGCGCCGCTGCGAGTCACACGCCACAAACGGCAGTCGCTGCCGTGCTGTGCGCTGCGCTGGTCGGGCTGTTCAGCTAATTGTTCCCCCTCTCCTGCGGGAGAGGGGGAAAACATTAAATAACCCGTGAGAACTGCTGCATCCGGGCCTTTTGCCGTAGGTAGGCATCAAAGCACATACAGATGTTGCGGATCAGCAGGCGGCCTTTCGCCGTCACCTGAATGACCTTATCATCCACAGCCACCAGCCCGTCATGCGCCAGCGGCGCCAGCAGCTTCAGATCCTCGGCGAAATAAGACGCAAAATCCACGTCCCACTGCGCCTCGACCGCCGCGATATCCAGCTGGAAGTTACAGATCAACGCTTTAATCACGTCGCGACGCAGACAGTCATCGCGAGTTAACGCGATCCCGCGCCACAGGGCGTTCCCTTGCTCTGCTACCTGCTGGTAGTACTGCTTGAGCTCTTTTTGGTTCTGGGCGTAGCTGTCGCCAATCATGCTGATCGCCGAAACGCCCATCCCCAGCAGATCGGTATCGCCCTGAGTGGTGTAGCCCTGGAAATTACGATGCAGTACGCCGTGACGTTGCGCGACCGCTAATTCATCATCGGGACGGGCGAAATGGTCCATGCCGATAAACTGATAGCCTGCCGTCGTCAGCGAGCCGATGGTTTCCTGCAGGATCTCCAGCTTCTGCTCAGCGGAGGGCAGATCGGCATCTTTAATCTTCCGCTGAGCGGCAAAGAGCGTGGGCAGATGCGCATAGTTAAACACGCTCAGGCGGTCAGGATTGAGCTCGGCGACCTTTTGCAGGGTAAAGGCGAAGCTCTCCGGCGTTTGCTTCGGCAGGCCATAAATGAGGTCGATATTGGTCGAGGTAAAACCAATCTCCCGCGCATGGTTGAGCAAATCAAAGATGAACGCTTCGTCCTGCTCACGGTTAACCAGACGCTGAACCTCTTTATTGAAGTCCTGTACGCCCATACTCAGGCGGTTGAAACCCTCAGCGCGTAAATGATCGAGGACATCCAGCTCGATTTCACGCGGATCGACCTCAATGGAGATCTCGGCTTCCGCGCTGAAATGGAAATGGCTGCGCAACAGATCCATCAGGCGACTGATTTGCGCCTTATTGAGATAAGTTGGCGTGCCGCCCCCCCAGTGCAGTTGCTTCACCTGGCGAGTGGCAAACAGCGGCGCGCGGTGGATGATCTCCTGTTCAAGGACATCGAGATATTGATCGGCCTTATGCTGCTGGCGGGTGACGATCTTATTGCAGCCGCAGAAATAACACAGCTTATGGCAAAACGGGATATGCACGTACAGCGACAGGGGACGCTGTGGGTAACGGGCCACAGCGGCATCGAATTCCGCCGCGCCAAATTGCGGTGAAAACTCCAGCGCGGTGGGATACGAGGTATAGCGCGGCCCGGAATAGTTATATTTCTGGATCAGGGCCAGATCCCAGTCGATTATCTGCTCAGACATGCTCACTCCTTCCGATGGTGCCGCCGACGGGTACGCCGTCCCGGCCCCACCGCACCGCGGGTCATGAGCCGGTTGCGCAGCCATTTCTGACGCCGCGACAACCGTCGTAGTTTAACGAATAACCACAGCAGATAACATATAACCAGAAGGGTTATAAGGAGTACCGGGAATCCGATGGGATGCAAATGTTAGTTTCCACCCTTCAGCAGACGCATCATATCTTCCTGACGCTCTTCCTCTTCTTCATCTTCATCATCGTAAGAGAGGCCGAGCTGCTGCATCAGCTCATCAATGCGATCCAGTTTGGCGTCCACCCAGCTCTGCTCTTCAGCATTCAGGGTGCCGCCCTCTTCCAGACGTTCCAGCAGCGCGTCCAGGCGCTCATCATTCTCCAGCAACTCCAGCTCAGCCTGCGGTGAAAGCATAGGTTTCTCGCTCTTTGGTTTATGCTGCTTGGGGGCTGGAGCGCTGCTTTCGCTCACGCCCAGCGGGATCGGTTTTTTGCTACCCACGCGCGGATCTTGCGCCTGACGCTGTTTTTTACCCGCCGAAGCCGCATCGCCGCCGTTCGCGCGACTGCCTGCCGCGTGGCCACGATGTTTCTTCTGCCGTTTGCGATCGCGAGCTTCCTGATTTAACTCTTCACGCGACTTGCGGCCGGATTTGCCACGGGTGGCGGATGTCGGTTTTTTCATGATGTGTAATCTTCAGACAGTAGTATTCAGTATAGAATTGAGGCGGAATCTAGCAGAAAGCAAGCAAAGAAAAAAGGCGACAGATTACTCTGTCGCCTTTTTCCTCACTGACCACCCTTAACGGGCTCTTCTTTCCCTGTTCGCTAACGACTCACCCTGTCTTTCCCTTAGCGTCCAACGGTCCCTGTTTCTTCCTTTTCCCTGTAAAACGTCTCCAAGACGCGCGTCATCCTGACTATCCTGTGGTCTTCGCCTCCTGGCGCTTCCTGACTCCTCGTCCTGAGTCCTAATCCTTTCAGCATCCCCGCCGTTGTGTATTACTTTACCTTGTTGACAAAAATCGACAACCAGTCTGGCAGTTAAAAATCTATTTTCAGAATTCTCTATTTCTATAATTGATTAATTTTCAACACGTTAAATATGGTTTGTCTTATTTTCCTCAGGTATGTCCTATACAAAGAATAGTCAATATCTCACAAACCATATGGTTTTTACTTACAGGAACGGCGTGCGGTAAAAACAGCCTTTTTCTGCTGTTCAGGTATAATCCCTGCCATAGCCTGTTTTAACGGAGACGACCGTCTTGACCAACTGGAATTATCAACTGACGCACTTTGTCACTAGCGCGCCAGATATCCGCCATCTTCCTGCCGATACCGGTATTGAAGTGGCGTTCGCCGGCCGCTCCAACGCGGGAAAATCCAGCGCGCTGAATACGCTGACTAATCAGAAGAACCTGGCGCGTACCTCCAAAACCCCGGGGCGTACGCAGCTGATTAACCTGTTCGAAGTCGCTGAGGGCAAGCGCCTTGTCGACCTGCCCGGCTATGGTTATGCGCAAGTACCCGAAGAGATGAAGATCAAGTGGCAGCGCGCGCTGGGGGAATACCTGGAAAAACGTCTGTGCCTGAAGGGTCTCGTGGTGCTGATGGACATACGTCATCCGCTTAAAGATCTCGATCAGCAGATGATCGAATGGGCGGTAGAGAGCGATATTCAGGTGCTGGTACTGCTCACCAAAGCCGATAAGCTCGCCAGCGGCGCGCGTAAAGCGCAAGTGAATATGGTGCGTGAAGCGGTACTGGCCTTCAATGGCGATGTCCAGGTTGAACCCTTCTCTTCGCTGAAAAAATCTGGCGTCGATAAGCTGCGACAGAAGCTGGATAGCTGGTTTAACGAAATCCCGCCGCAAGAAGCCGTCGAAGACGCCGAGTAACCCCCGCTTTTTCCGGATAACGGCGCGTAGCGCCCTATCCGGACGTTCATACTACGTTGTTTTCACAGCCTAAAACTTTTCTTTCGCGCAATAAAAAACGCCCCGGTCATAAATGACCGGGGCGGCTAAAATATTCAGCCAAATCCGATTA
>OHKF01001118.1_pt1 | contig 12163 bp, 8 predicted proteins | sample 1568781 | NCBI WGS metagenome assembly OHKF01 (sample SAMEA3879580, study PRJEB24766) | human gut metagenome | biome: human-associated habitat; feature: feces | place: USA | collected 1985/1987
CTGCGCCGGCGCCCGGTGAAACTGGTGAAGTGTATCACCAACGATATTTATGTGCCGGCCGACTGCGATTTCGTGATCGAAGGGTATGTCGATCCGTCGGAGCCGAAGACGGTGGAAGGGCCTTTCGGCGACCATACGGGTTTTTACTCGCTGACCGATGAATATCCCCGCTTCCATGTGACGGCCGTCACGCGGCGGCGCGATGCCGTTTATCCTGCGACGCTGGTGGGCATTCCTCCGCAGGAGGACGCCTATATCGCCAAGGCCACCGAGAAGATTTTCCTGGCTCCGATCCGGCTGGCCGTACAGCCCGAAGTGAAGGAGCTGACGATGCCTGTTTTCGGTACGGCGCACAATTTGGCCGTGGTGTCGATCGACAGACGCTACCGGGGACAAGCCCATAAAGTAGCGCAGGGACTTTGGGGGGCCGGGCAGATGATGTTCAATAAATACCTCGTCATTACGGGCGAGGATTGCGACGTGCATGATCCGGACCGGTTGGCCGCCTTGTTGCGCCGGGCCGAGTTCCCGCGCGATTTGATTGTAAGCGAGGGAGTTTACGACGTACTCGACCATGCGACCGCGACGCCCGGGTTCGGCGGTAAACTGGCGTTCGACCTGACGGAGATCGATCCGTCCGCTCCGGCGGAGTCCGTTCGGGTGCCGGAGCGGTTCGAGCTGACACCCGGTCTGGTCGAGGTCGCGGACGGACTTGCCGGAAAGTGGGGAGCCTTGCTGCTCTTTGCCGATGATGCGGTGGAACAGAAGCCGGATCTGGCCGCTTTCCTTGCCCGAAATCCGTGCCGGGGGATTCGTTATGCCGTTCTTTTCGACGGACACGCCCGGACGATGCGCCCGGACGAGCTGCTGTGGCTCGCCGCAGCCAATACCGATCCCCGGCGGGATGTGGAGTGCCGCGACGGTGTGCTGTGCGTGGATGCCCGGAGCAAGCGGCCCGGAATTGCGGGCAACCCTTCGCGTTTTCCCAATGTGGTGACTTCGCTGCCCGAGGTCGTTCGGAAGGTGGACGAACGTTGGGTGGAATATGGTTTGGGTGAGCGACTCGAGTCGCCTTCCGACCGTTACCGGACGTTGTTGTTGTCCGACAAAGCTGCGTGGTAGAGGATGGCCGGATTTTTCCAGACGCGTGAGCGCCGGGCGCTCGTGGTGTTTCTCCTGCTGGCGGGAGTGTTCGTTGCCGGGCTGCTCCTGGCCGAACGGCGGAAGAGCGCGGTATCCGCCGACCGGGTGGAGGCGGAGATGGAAGCGACGGTTGCGGCGGACTCCGTGAGGCTGTTCGAGTTCGATCCCAATACGGTGGAATATGCCGATCTGCGGCGGCTGGGACTCTCGTCCCGCATGGCGGTCAGCCTGCTGAAGTACCGCGCAGCGGGCAAAGTGTTTCGGATCCCCGAGGATGTGGCTACCTGCTATGGCATGACCGATTCGGTCTATTTTATTCTGGAACCCTATATTCGGATTGGGCGCGAGTATGCGCTGACACCTTCTCCGCGTCGGGAATATCGGGAGTATGTCCCGCAGGAGCCGAGGAGGATCGTGCCCCGCGAACGATTCAGGATCGATACGGTGTCCGCATCCTATCTCGCGTCGCTCGGTTTTTCCGTCCGTCAGGCCGAGGCCATTGTCCGTTATCGGGATCTTTACGACGGTCTTCGGGACGAAGCGGGTTTTCGGGCTTGCTATATGATCGCCGATTCGGTGGCCGATCTTTTGCTCCCCTATGTAATTTTTCCGGAACCGGAGCCCGTTCGCTCCGGATTGATCGAGCTCAACGGGGCCGATTCGGCGACCTTACGCTCGGTAGTCGGGATCGGTGAGAAGAGCGTCATGCCCATTATCCGATACAGGGAGCGGCTCGGCGGATTTTACAGCGTGGATCAGTTGGCCGAGGTTCCACAGGTCACGGAGTCCAATTTCGAGCGGATCGTGAAACAAATTTACTGCGATAGTTTCAAAATTCGAAAAATTGATATTAACTTTGCACCTCCGAGTACGCTCAAGGGGCATCCTTATTTGCCGCCCGCCGTATTTAGGAAGTTATTTAGTAAAAGACAATTGAAAGGAGGTTGGAGTACCGTCGAAGAGTTGGTTGAAGAGCACATATTAACCCCGCGTGAGGCCGAGCGATTGGCCCCGTATCTTCGGTTTACGGTACGAAAAGCCTCGAAAGACATACCGAATAGGGAGTCGGCGTCGTCCGGATGGAGTCCCGCCCCGATACAAGACACGATCCATTAGAAATTAGAGTAAAAAACAATAAAAAAAGCAACGAATTATGATTATCATGCCGGTAAAAGAGGGCGAGAACATCGAGAAGGCCCTCAAGAAATTCAAACGTAAATACGAGCGTACGGGTGTCCTGAAGGAGCTCCGTCGTCGCCAGTATTTCACCAAACCTTCGGTTGCGAAGCGTATCGCCATGCAGCATGCCATTTACGTAGAGAAGCTGCACCGCGACGAGGAATAGGAAGATTTTTCCATATCTTAATCCTGATAATAGACAAGAATTTTTTATCTTGTCTATTATTTTTTTGTTGTTTTACAGCGGGTTGCTCTCTGTTTCTCCTGCAAAACTAAATTTTTTAGTTTGAAAACTATAAAAAATAGTTGTATGTGAAATTTTTTTAGTTATCTTTGTTTCAGAAGATTTTTGTGCAGGAGCCGGCAATGCGGAGCTGTGCTGCCGTTTGTGCAGGTCCTGTTTCGTTCGACTTTAACCGACATTGATTATGGAAAAGCTGACACCTAGAGAAGAGGAGCTGATGCGTTGTTTCTGGACGCGGGGCCCGTTATTCGTGCGCGAACTGGTTGCGCTCTGGCCCGAACCGAAACCTCATTTCAATACGTTATCGACGATGGTGCGTGGCCTCGAGGCGAAAGGGTACGTCGGACACAAGGCCTATGGCGGCACCTACCAGTATTATCCGCTCGTCAGCGAGGAGGAGTTCAGCCGCAAGACGCTGAAGGGCGTGGTGAGCAAGTATTTCGACAATTCCTACCTCGGGGTGGTTTCGTCGCTCGTACGGGAGGAGAAAATCTCCGTGGACGATCTGCGCGACCTGATCCGGCAAATCGAAAGTCAAACCGAAAAACGATAATCCTATGCCGACCTTTCTGCTTTACAGTCTGAAGGCTGCGGGATGCCTGGCGGTCTTCTACCTGTTTTACAAGTTGTTGTTGAGCCGCGATACGCTGCATCGGATGAACAGGGTGTTGTTGTGCGGAGTGTTACTGCTGTCGTTTTTGCTGCCTTTGTGCGTAATTACCGTCGAGAAGGAGTTGCCCGGGGTATCCGCCGCCGGGATCGACGTGATTCCGGAAAATTATTTCCGGCGGGACATGGTATTCGAAAACCGAATCCCCGACGATACCCGGGACCTGATGATAACAGAGGAGCCGGAGCCTGCTCCCGAACCGTTCGACTGGGGCGTTTTGCTCGGAATCATCTATTTTGCAGGGGTATTTGCGACGTTGGGATGGACCGTATGCAACATCGTGCGGGTTGTGCGAATGACGCGCCGCGGCCAGCGCATACCGCTTGGAAACGGGAGCGTTTTGGTGTTGTCGGACCGGATTCGAGCTCCGTTCAGTTGGATGAGATACGTGGTGATGTCCGAGGAGGATTATGCCTGCGGCGGAGGGACGGATCCTCGTGCATGAACAGGCGCATCAGCGGTTGGGCCATTCGTGGGACCTGCTGCTGGTCGATTTGCTGGGGTGTTTGCAGTGGTTCAACCCCGCGATGTGGCTGTTGCGTGTGGAACTGCGTGCTGTGCACGAGTACGAGGCCGACGAGCAGGTGCTCCGCTGCGGGGTCGATGCGAAAGATTATCAGATGCTGTTGATAAAAAAGGCCGTTGGCGGGAGGTGGTACTCAATTGCCAACAGCCTTAATCATAGTAACCTTAAAAACCGAATTACCATGATGTTGCGTAAAAGATCATCGAGGTGGGCCAGGGCCAAGGCGCTCTATGTCCTGCCGCTTGCGTGCCTGGCGCTCGGCGCTTTCGCACAGACCTCCTATGTTCTTCCGGAGGACAAAACTACGAAAAATTCCGGAAACGGTGAAATGCCTCTTCCTGCTGGTGCGGACGGCCTCACAGTCGGTACACCGGAAGGGGGAATGCCACCGGTCGAAGGCTCCATGGCCGAATTGCTCGCTAATCTCGAGCGTACCGCTCTCGAAAAGCAAACGGCAGAATCGGGGGCGCACACCTTTACCGGACGCGTATTTGGCCGGGACGATAAGCCTTGGGCCGGTTATGAGTTTATTTGCAGCGGCGGCCGGCGGGTTGTGACCGATGCGGAGGGCCGCTTTACGATCGTTACGGAGAAGCCGATCGTTTGTTACCTTGTCGGAGGGGAGACGGATCAGAAAGTAAAATCAGTCGGTAGCCGCTTCGGAATTCCGATGGGGACGGACATTGCCTTGGAATTTCATTTGAAAGAGTCGCTTGCTCTGACCCACCTGCCCGTATCCGATGAACCGGTAGTGTATGCGGTTTATGGCGATCCGGCAGATTTTCGCTTCGATCCGGAACATCCGCCTCTGATAATGGACGGGGGCGAGGAATTGTCGGCTGAAACGCTGGATACCTATTTGGGGTTGCCGGAACAGAAGATGATTGGTGCTTGGATGGTCAAAGGGCCGGAGGCACTGAAGGGATACGGTACGCGGGCGGCGAACGGAGTGTTGTCGATTAGGGTTCAGACCTATCCTTATACGGAGTCTTGGAGTCCGGCCGATCCGTCCTTGTGGGATCCGGAGGATTTGGAGCTTTATCTGGTGTGGGAAGGGGATGAGTTGCCCGAACAGTTTGTCGCCCGCCGCGATGCGTACATGAAAGAGGAGTTTGCCAAGTTGCTGACTGCTGATGCCGGGAAACTCGAACGACTCGGGTATAAATCGGTCGATGGTGCGGAAGAGTGGGTGACTGTCGAGGTGAGCGATGGGGCTGCCCTCATTCCTTTTTGGATTGATCTGTCGGACGAGGGCTTGTATCTGCTTGACGGTGAGGAGATTGATTACAGACAGTTGGGCGCGATATCCCCGTCGAGTATCGCCACGGCTACCCAAATGACCTCCGGCGAGGCACGCAGACGCTACGGCGATCGGGGTCGTTACGGTGCGATCGTCTATACGAGTCGTCCGGAGTCGGAACGTGTGACAATCGAAGAGAAACAGAAGCCTTCCGATTTGTATCACTATATTACGGGCGATTTCGAACCGACGGGTGTGCCCGATACTTACCGGGTGCAGCGGATCGAGTTAAGCCATTCGATGCCGTTCGAATTCCGGCCATTGGTACTGTGGAATGGCAAGGTGTCGAATATCTACCTTTTTACTACTCCCGGTATCGTTCACGAGATAGAAACCGTTCGGATCGTAACCGAGCCGGACGAAGCGACGGTCGCCAGATACGGCGTATCGGCCCGGAACGGGGTGATCGAGGTCGTTTCCAAAACGGCTTCGCGTGAGGATGATTTCGAGGTGACCGTTTATGATAAATACAACAATCCGATGCGTTATCTGAAGGGTAGTTTCCGATCGGTGGATGGTAAAAATACCTATAAGGTGAGCGGATTGAAATTGCGGAACGTGCAGGGAGTACGTCCCGGAATGTTGCCGTTGGTAGCTGTGGACGGGCGTGTGGGGTCCATCACCGATCTGGAGAAGATTCCTGCCCGCAAGATCGAAACCATACAGATTTTTTCCTGGGAGGATGTATTCCGTGACCCGGCATTAGTCGAGCGTTACGGGGATGCCGCCCGTGTCGGAGCGATTCTTGTGACGACTCGTGATGCTGCGAAACAGGCCGAAAAAGAGGCCCGGAAGTCCGGTGCAGGTGAATCTGTCGTCGCATCCGTACCGGAGGGACCGTCGTTCGGTACGGTTCAGACCGGTAATACTCCGGTGGACGGGCAGGTCAAGGTGCGGATTTCCGAAGTTGCTGTGCCGAACGATTCGCTCGTGGTTTCCGGTCACGATTTGAGTTCGATGCTCTTCCTGCTCGATGGCAGAAGAGTCGCAGTTGCCGAGGTAAAGGCTTTGAATGAAGCGGAGATCGAATCGATGTCGGTCTTGAAGGATGAATGGGCTGTCGAACGTTACGGCGAGGCGGCGGCGGATGGCGTGGTTTATGTGACGACGACCGAAGGTGCCCGGCAGTTCGGCCGTTTGGAGTGTAGTTTTGAGCATGGAAACTCTTTCCAGGAAGGTCCTGGTTTTTATCGGATCAAGGATACGGGAAACGGATTTGCGATCCGTCCGCTCAATGGAGCCCGACCGCTTGTGTTGATCAACGGCCGGCAGGTCGATGATGATTATTTGAAGTCGATCGATGCGGGGAAGGTTCTGTGGGTTCGGATTCTGCAACCCGGTTTTGAATTGTTGGACCGTTATGGCGAGCGGGCGTGGGACGGTGTGATCGAGTTTGGGACGAATGAATCCGGAGAACGTACGACTTTGGCGGTTTATTCGTCGGATGCATCGGGCAAACGCAATAAGATGACAGTCGTCAGGGAGCCTTCCGGCGCCTCCTCGGGGCACTCTTCCGTGTCTAAGTCTATTGCTACGTCGGCGCAGCCTTTGGAGGAAGTTACGGTGGCGACTTATACGGCTGGAGTGGATTCGGTTTCGATTGAGAATGGCTCTCTGAAGCAGGTCGGTTTAATAGTATTGGATGGCGAGGAAATTTCTGCCGATCGCCTTTCGCAACTGGATCCCTCCCGAATCGACGCGATGACGGTATTGAAAGGAGAGCAGGCGGTCGAACATTATGGCGAGAAGGGAGCGAAAGGGGTGATCGAGATCACGACGAAAAAAAATCGGAGCGGCGTGGCCGGCGAATGAATATAGAGAAGTTCCAATTCATAAGTGTTATTGTTCCGTCAGGGAAGCATCCTGCAGCCGCACTTAGTTGCGGGATGTTTTTTATAAAAATAGGAGCGTCCTATCTGGGACGCTCCTATTTTTATCTCCGGTCGTGGCGAACGGATTCTTTTCATACCATACGAAAAGAACATTCGTTCGGAGGGTGAATCCTTTAGTGAATCCGTCCTTCTTTGGCCTCGATGCACTCGGTTGCGTGAGGCACTTTCATCAGCCGCTCCTTGGGGATCAGCTTGCCGGTGGTTTTGCAGATGCCGTATGTCTTGTTCTCGATGCGTACGAGTGCCATTTCGAGGTTGCGGATGAATTTCATTTGATGGGCCGCCAGGCGGCCGCTCTCCTCTTTGGAGAGCGTAGTGGCTCCCTCCTCCAGCACCTTGAACGTCGGCGAGGTATCCTCCGTATCGTTCGATGCGGTGTGGGTTATCGTGGCGCGCAGGAGTTCGTAATCCGCACGTGCTGTTTCCAGTTTTTTGAGAATGAGCTGTTTGAACTCTTCCAATTCGGCGTCACTGTATCGGGTTTTTTCTGCTTCTGCCATAGTTTCAATATTTTATTTGTAATAATGTTATACTAAATTAAACAATATTCCCGTTACTTCCAAATTTTTTGCCGGAAACGTGCAGGTTCTCCTTTTTTGGTCAAATTTTGGTCACCGCGATACGGACCGGTTGCTCATCTACCTCCGACTCCACGACGAATTCGCCGCTGGGAGAAGGCACTCCTTCGATTTCGACAGCCAGCGTCTGCGAGGCGATGTAGTCGGCGAAGGATTTGAGCGCGGGAAGGACGAACTCCTGCTGTTCGATCTCCACACGGATTTTGTCCGTCACCTCGAAGCCCGAATCCTTGCGGATGTTCTGGATACGGTTGATCAACTCGCGGGCGATACCTTCGGCACGCAGGTCGTCGGTGATCGTGATATCGAGGGCTACGGTCAGCTTGCCCTCCGTAGCTACGAGCCAGCCCGGCATATCTTCCGAGGTGATTTCGAAATCGGCAGGGGTGACGGTGATTTTTTCGCCGTCCACGTCCAGCAGGGTTTCCGCCGATGCTTCGATCGCGGCTATCTGATCCTGTGAGAACCCGGCTACGAGAGCTGCGATCTGCTTCATCTGTTTGCTGTATTTGGGACCGAGGGTCTTGAAGTTGGGCTTGATGCGCTTGGTGATGAGTCCCGTCGTATTTTCGATCAGTTCTATTTCCTTGACATTCACTTCGCTCATAATGAGCCCCTTGACGGCTTCGATGCGGCGTGCGGTGTCGGCGTCGAGGACCGGAATGAGTATCTTCGTGAGCGGCTGGCGGACTTTGATGTTCACCTTGCGGCGCAGGGCCAGTACCATCGACGAAACCTGTTGGGCCATAGACATCATCTGCTCCAATTCACCGTCGATGAGCGAGGAGTCGCAGACGGGGAAGGTCGAAAGATGTACCGACTCGTCCGTGTGGCGACCGCTTACGGCGTTCAGATCGCGGAAGATACGGTCGGAGATGAACGGCGCGAACGGTGCGGAGAGCATCGAAACGGTTTCCAGACAGGTGTAGAGCGTCTGGTAGGCTGCCAGTTTGTCGCGTGTCAGACCGCCGCCCCAGAACCGCTTGCGGTTGAGGCGCACGTACCAGTTCGACAGGTTTTCGCATACGAATTCCTGGATCATACGGGCCGCCGGCGTCGGATCGTAATTCTCGAGCGATTCGGTGACGTTCCGGACCAGCGTATTGAGCAGGGAGATGATCCAGCGGTCGATCTCCGGGCGTTCGCTCATCGGAACTTCCGGCTCCTGTCCCGTAAAACCGTCCACATTGGCGTAGAGGGCGAAGAACGAGTAGGTATTGTAGAGCGTGCCGAAGAACTTGCGGCGCACTTCGTCCACGCCGTCCCGGTCGAACTTGAGGTTGTCCCAGGGCTGCGAGTTGGAGATCATGTACCAACGCGTCGCGTCGGCGCCGTAGGTCGAAAGTATTTCGAAGGGATCCACGGCATTACCTAGGCGCTTGGACATTTTGTTGCCGTTCTTGTCGAGCACCAGGCCGTTCGAAATGATGTTCTTGAAGGCCACCGAGTCGAAGAGCATCGAGGCGATGGCGTGCAGCGTGAAGAACCAGCCGCGCGTCTGGTCGACACCCTCGGCGATGAAGTCGGCGGGGTAGACCTGGCCGAAGCCCTCCTTGTTCTCGAACGGGTAGTGCACCTGCGCATAGGGCATGGCGCCCGAGTCGAACCACACGTCGATCAGATCCGGTTCGCGCCGCATCGGTTCGCCTTTGGACGAAACCAGCACGATATTGTCCACGTAAGGACGGTGCAGGTCGATCCGGTCGGTCGAGTAGTTCTCTTTGGAGAGGTCGCCCGGCTTGAAGTTCTTGTAGGGATTCTCCTTCATCAGACTTGCCGCGACGGATTTTTCGATTTCGGCGACGAGCTCTTCGACCGAGCCGATGCACTTCATTTCCGAGTAATCCTCCGTAGCCCAGATCGGCAGCGGCGTGCCCCAGAAGCGCGAGCGCGAGAGGTTCCAGTCCACCAGACCTTCGAGCCACTTGCCGAAGCGTCCCGTTCCGGTCGATTCCGGCTTCCAGCGGATCGTCTTGTTGAGTTCGATCATCCGGTCGCGCAGCGCCGTAGTTCGGATGAACCAGGAGTCGAGCGGGTAGTAGAGCACCGGTTTGTCCGTACGCCAGCAGTGGGGGTAGGAGTGGGTGTGCTTTTCGATCTTGAAAACCTTGTTCTCGGCCTTGAGCATCACTGAGAGATCGACGTCGAGCGTCGGCGCGTCGGCGGCGAGCGAATCGTCGTAGGCGTTTTTCACGTAACGGCCCGCCCATTGGGAATAGGCCGCTGTATCGACGTTGTCGCGTATGAAGGTCGGGTCGAGCTCTTCGAGCAGGAAGAACCGTCCCTTGCGATCGACCATCGGCTGATTCTTGCCCGCCTTATCGACCATAAACAGCGGGGCGATGCCTGCGGCGCGGGCCACGCGGTCGTCGTCCGCACCGAACGTCGGGGCGATATGCACGATACCCGTACCGTCGGAGGTGGTCACGTAGTCGCCCAGGATGACGCGGAACGCATCGCCCGCAGGCTTCACCCAGGGGATGAGCTGTTCGTAGCGGATGCCTTCGAAGTCCGGACCCTTGTAGGTGACCGGAGAGATTTCGAACTTGCCCTCCATCTTGGGGGTAAAATACGACCCCAGCAGTTCTTTGGCCAGGATGACAGTCTGGGGGGCATCCGTATAGGGATTGCGGCATTTGACGCGCACGTATTCGATTTCGGGGCCTACGGCCAGCGCGGTATTCGACGGCAGTGTCCAGGGCGTGGTGGTCCAAGCCAGGAAGTAGAGATCGCCTTCGGCTCCGTCGAAGAGTTTTTCGCTCCGCTCGTCGCGGATGATTTTGAACTGCGCCGTGCAGGTGGTATCCTTCACGTCGCGGTAGCAGCCCGGCTGGTTCAGCTCGTGGGTCGAAAGTCCCGTGCCGGCGGCCGGCGAGTAGGGCTGGATGGTGTAACCTTTGTAGAGTAGCCCCTTGTCGAAGAGCTGTTTCAGAAGCCACCAGAGGGTTTCGATGTATTTGTTGTCGTAAGTGATGTAGGGGTCGTCCATATTGACCCAATAACCCATTTTGCGCGTGAGTTCTTCCCACAGGCCCGTGTACTCCATCACCGCCTCGCGGCAGGCGCGGTTGTACTCCTCTATGGAGATTGTGCGCCCGATGTCCTCCTTGGTGATGCCGAGTTTCTTTTCGACGCCTAACTCTACAGGCAGTCCGTGCGTGTCCCATCCGGCCTTGCGGTGAACGAGGTAACCTTGCTGCGTCTTGTAACGGCAGAAGATATCCTTGATCGTGCGGGCCATGACGTGATGGATGCCCGGCGTGCCGTTGGCTGAGGGAGGTCCTTCGTAAAAGACGAAGGTGGGATGACCCTCGCGGGTGGAGATGCTTTTGTGGAACGTGTCCTGTGCGTCCCACTCTTTCAGTACGTCGGCGGCCAACCCCGGCAGATCGAGGCCTTTATATTCTTTGAACTTCATATCCTGTTGTTTTCAATCGTCGTTTTCATGGGCTGGCAGAATCCGATCCGGCCCGATTCCGCCGGACAGCCCCGAATGCGGAGCTGTTACCTGTCTTTGTCGTATTCGGCAGCGCCGGAATTCGCTGTGTGCCGCCTGTTTCGTGCGGGAAGCCGGCGGCGGATTTTACCAACATGCAAAGTTACGAAAAAATATGAATAAATAAATCCCCGGAAACAGTTTTTTATCGAGGGGCAACGAGTTGTGGAGGAAGCCGTTGCACGATTTCCTCGAAAGATTTTTGGAAGTAGTGGATTTATTCGTCGGTTGCGGTGCGGATAACGCGGGCCGGGTTGCCGGCAGCGACCGAATCGTCGGGAATGTCATGCGTGACCACGCTGCCGGCGCCGATGACGCAGCGGCAGCCTATCTTGACGCCCGGACAGACGATCACGCCGCCGCCCAGCCAGCAGTCGTCGCCGATTTCGATGCCCGCTCCCTTTTCTTTGCCCGTAGCCCGTTCCGCAGCGTTCATCGGATGCACGGCCGTCAGAAGTTGTACGCCGGGACCTATCAGGCAGCGTTGTCCCAGGCGAATCGGCCCGAGGTCGAGAAAAACGCAGTTGAAATTGACGTAGGACCCTTTGCCGATGGAGATATTGTATCCGTAATCGCAGTGGAAAGGGGCGCGGATCATGGCTTCGACCCTCGGACAGAGTTCCCGGAGCGTTGCCAGATAGGTCGCGTCCTTGTCTTTGAGCGCGACGTTGAGCCGATGGGTGAGGTGGCGGGCCCTGGCACGATCGCGTACGAGTTCCTCGTCATTTGGGGAAAACCACTCCCCGGCCTGCATTTTCTCCTTTTCGGTCATGGGAATCGGCTTTTAGTCGAAGCTCTGCATCTCGATCAACTTGGCGTAGATGCCGTTTTTGGCCATCAACTCCGAGTGTGTGCCCTGTTCCGCGATCCGACCCCGTTCGATGACGATGATTTTGTCGGCGTTGTGGATGGTCGAGAGGCGGTGGGCGATCACGATCGATGTGCGGCCTTGCAACAGGGAGTTAAGGGCGTCCTGCACAAGTTTTTCGCTCTCGGTGTCGAGGGCCGAAGTCGCTTCGTCGAGGATCAGGATTTCGGGATTCTTGAGTACGGCTCGGGCGATGCTCAGGCGCTGGCGCTGACCGCCCGAAAGGTTTTCGCCGCCCTGCAAAATGCGGGTGTCCAGCCCGTCCGG
>OHKF01001122.1_pt1 | contig 12135 bp, 6 predicted proteins | sample 1568781 | NCBI WGS metagenome assembly OHKF01 (sample SAMEA3879580, study PRJEB24766) | human gut metagenome | biome: human-associated habitat; feature: feces | place: USA | collected 1985/1987
GCCAGCAGCTGCAGCTTGAACAGCACGACGGCCAGTGGCGTCTGGCGAAGCAGGAAGAGACCACTGTGCAGCCGCGCAGCGACGAAAAAGCGATCCTCAGCCATGTGCGCGTGCTGGAAGGCGCCCCGCCGCTGTCGGAATACTGGACGCTGTTTGACACCAACGACGAGGTCTTCAACGCCGGGCGCACCGCGCAAGCGGCGACGATCCTCTTCTCCATTACCCAAAATACGCAAATTGAACAGCTGGGCCGCTATATTCATACCCTGCGTCGCCAGCGCGGTACGGCGCTGAAAATCATCGTCCGTGAACAAACCCCGAGCCTGCGCGCGACCGATGAGCGGCTACTGCTCAGCAGCGGCGCCAGCCTGGTGATCCCCAGCAGCGCATCGCTCTCCCGCTGCCTGACGCTAATCGAAAGCGTACAGAACCAAAAATTCTCCCGCCATATCCCGGAAGATTTTGCCACCCTGCTGACCTGGAGCCAGCCGTTAAAGCTGCGCGGCTACCAGAAGTGGGATGCCTTCTGCGAAGCTGTGCACAACGTGATGACCAATACCCTGCTTCCACCCGACAGCAAAGGCGTGATGGTGGCCCTGCGCCCGGCGCCGGGGCTGCGCGTTGAGCAGGCGCTGACGTTATGCAAACCTAACCGGATGGGCGACATCATGACCATCGGCAATAACCGGCTGGTGCTGTTTTTGTCGTTTTGCCGGATCAATGACCTCGATACCGCGCTAAACCACATTTTCCCGCTGCCGACCGGCGATATTTTTTCTAACCGTATGGTGTGGTTTGAGGACAAGCAAATCCTCTCGGAAATCGTAATCATGCGCGGCGTCGAGCCGGCGCGCTGGAACACGCCGCTGCCTCTCTCGGTCGGTAAAAACGAGACCATTAACGCCACCCACGATGGACGCCACTGGCGACGCTACCCCGAACCACACCGGTTAACCACCCGCGAGGAGCAAGCCTGATGATGTCTCTCGCCGATATTCTGCAACTGGTGGTGCTCTGCGCCCTGCTGTTTTTTCCGCTGGGCTACCTGACGCGCCACTATCAGCGCCGGATCCGCACGACGTTAAGACTGATGTTCTTTAAACCCCGTTACGTGAAACCGGCAGGGGTATTACGCCGGGGAACAACGGTTAAGCAAGGCAAAGCGAACAAATGACAAATAAAAAAACGACCGCGGCACCGCTTCCGCTCTGGCAGTACTGGCGCGGCCTTGGCGGCTGGAACTTCTACTTTCTGGTCAAGTTTGCCCTGCTGTGGGCCGGGTATCTCAATTTCCATCCGATGCTGAACCTGGTATTTCTCGCCTTTCTGCTGGTGCCGATCCCGCGCGAAAAGCTACACCGTATCCGCCACTGGATCGCTATTCCGCTGGGATTCGCGCTGTTCTGGCACGATACCTGGCTGCCCGGGCCAGAGTCGATTTTTAGCCAGGGGTCGCAAATCGCCGGCTTCAGCGCCAGCTATATCTGGGATCTGATTGTCCGCTTTATCAACTGGAGCATGGTTGGCGCCTTCTTTGTTTTGCTGGTGCTATGGTTGTTTATCAGCCAGTGGCTGCGCGTCACCGTGTTTGTCTCGGCAATGGTCGTCTGGCTGGCGGTCAGCCCGCTGCTGCCGGCCTTTATCCTATGGCCCTCCGGTCAGCCCACCACGGCCGCCGCCACGACCGCACAGGCCAATACCGGGGCCAACGCCGCCGCTGGCGCCGCGTCCAGCCCCGCCAACAGCGATATTCCGCCGCAGACCGAGCCGCCGACCTCAGCCAACCTGACCAACTGGCTGAACGCTTTCTATGCCGCCGAGCAGAAGCGCAAGACGCCGTTCCCGGACCAGCTGCCGGCGGATGCGCAGCCGTTTGACCTGCTGGTGATCAACATCTGCTCCCTCTCCTGGTCGGATATTGAAGCCGCCGGTCTGATGGATCATCCGCTATGGAAGCACTTTGATATTGTCTTCAAAAACTTTAACTCCGCGACCTCCTACAGCGGCCCGGCGGCGGTGCGCCTGCTGCGCGCCAGCTGCGGCCAGCTGTCGCATACTAACCTGTATCAGCCGTCCGGCGCCGACTGCTACCTGTTTGAAAACCTGGCGAAGCTCGGCTTCAACCAGCAGCTGATGCTCGGCCATAACGGTCTGTTCGGCGACTTCCTGAAAGAGCTGCGTTCGCTGGGCGGCATGCAGAGCCCGCTGATGGACCAGACCGGTCTGCCGGTCAGCCTGCAGGCGTTTGACGGCTCCCCGGTGTATGAGGATCTGGCGGTCCTCAACCGCTGGCTGAAGATCGAAGAGGCCAGCAGCAATCCGCGGAACGCCACCTTCTATAACACCCTGCCGCTGCATGACGGCAACCACTTCCCGGGACAAAGCAAAACCGCAGACTACAAAGTGCGGGCGCAGAAGCTGTTTGATGACCTGGATAACTTCTTCACCGAGCTGGAGAAATCGGGGCGGAAAGTGATGGTGGTGGTGGTGCCGGAACACGGCGGCGCGCTGAAGGGCGATAAGATGCAGGTATCTGGCCTGCGCGATATTCCAAGCCCGTCGATCACTAACGTCCCGACGGCGGTGAAATTCTTCGGCATGAAGGCGCCGCATGAAGGGGCGCCGATTATCATCGATCAGCCCAGCAGTTATCTGGCGGTGTCGGAGCTGGTGGTGCGCGCTCTCGACGGCAAAATGTTCAGCGAGGACAGCGTCAACTGGCAGCAGTATGTCGCCAACCTGCCGCAGAGCGCGGCGGTGTCCGAGAACGCCAACGCCATCGTCATCCAGTATCAGGGCAAGCCTTATGTCCAGCTGAATGGCGGTAGCTGGGTGCCTTATCCGCAATAAGCGACAAGGCCGCCTATGTTGGCGGCCTTACATCGTGAGACGTTCCCATTCTACCTTCTCAGCCCGCAGGCATACGGGCGGGGAAAGCGGTAAATCAATCACCGTATTTAGCGCTGATCCTGTTTCGCCAGCCAGACCAACAGCTTGAGGCTGGCAGAGTAATAATCATCCTTGTCGTCAATCTGCGGCGCCTCCTGCGGTTCACCCAGCGTCAGATCGCGCACCGCCAGCAGGCCGCCGGCCATATACCAGGGGGCCACCTCGTTGGTGCTGACGTTGATCCACGCCGGGGTTTGCAGGCGCGGGTAACTCTGCATCCAGGCCTTCCAGGGCGCGAGCAAGGCGCTGTGCGGATCGGCCCACGAGAGATACAGCGGGATACGGATCGCATCGAAACTCATCCGCGGCGGCCACTCTTTGGCTGGCAGCATCTTGCCATCCGCCCGCAGCGCCACCCAGTCGCTGGGTAGATGTGATTTCCCCCAGCCCATCTGCCCCAGCAGCGCCTGTCCGTCGCTCTGCAATGTCCGCCAGGCGGTGAGATGCGTCCGCTCCGCGAAGGCGCGCCAGGCCGGGAAGATGAAATAGGAAGGGTTAAGGTTCAGGTGATCATTGAGGTTGAACCCTTTCACGCCCGGGAGCATCACCTGGCGACCGGCGAAAGTCACCACCGTAGACTTCAGCAGGGCGGCGGTGATGGCGTCAGAGGCAATCGCATAGCGCTTATCCTGCCACTGCTTTTGCGCGCGCAGCAGCGCCCAGGCGATCAGGGTATCGCCATCGGAGGCGTTGTTTTTATCGGCGATAGGGTCCGGCGCCACCGGGTTATAGCGCCAGTAAAACAGCCCGTTAGACTTGTTGCGCAGGGTGTTGTCCGTCCACTGCCACAGCTTGTCGAACGCCGGACGATCGTTATTCGCCACCGCCAGGAGCATGGCGAAGCCCTGACCTTCCGTATGCGACACATTGCCATTGGCGGTATCAATGATACGACCATCCGGCATCATAAAACGGGCCTTATAGCGCTCCCAGGCCGTATCCGCCCACGCCCTGGGCACCAGCATCACTACCGTTGTCACTATCACCGCCACTAAAGCACGCAGGGGCATAAATTCACTCTTTATGGATGGTAGTAGAGAAACTGAACGTCAGAGACGGAGAACACCCGCTCACGCTGCAGTATCACGTGGGCACTGCCTCCCTGACTCTGCAGCCAGCGAGAATATAACCCCTCGAGTATGGCACAGAACGCGTTGCACCAGCGCACGCGCCCCGCTTCGTCGCGGCTGACCGGCAACGCCTGATGGCGCAGGCGCAGGCCGTCCTCACCGACATCGATGGTCACCACGCCCCAGTGAAAATGAGTCAGCAGCCGGTTGATATTGGCCTCCAGATCCCCCACCGTCTCCGACGCCGGCAGCGGATGGGTCTCCGCCAGCGAGGCGCCCATCTGACGCAGGAAGGGCTGGCTTTCCAGCTCGCCGGCATTATTTAGCATACCTTCGACCATAATAATCAACAGATCGAACCATCCGGCAGGCGTCTGCTGCTGCTGAAACCAGGTCATCACCACCGGGTTATTGTTCTCCGTCATCATCAATGATCTCCTAACATATAGCGAATATAGAGCCCGGCGGTGCTTTCGTTATAATCCCCGAAGGTGTCATAGCCAATCTGGCCCCCCAGGGTCATTTGTTTGTTGACCTTGTAATCCGCCCCGGCGCGCAGGGTATACCCTATGCCGCTCTTCGAGGTCGCGGAGTAGTAGGCTTCCTTGGCAAACCCGTTGCTCACCGCCGTCTCCAGGGTCTGCTGCCACTCCGAATTGGTCGGGAAATAGGCGCTCTTATCCTGACTGTAAGACTGATAGCCCACCGAGCCGCCGAGCTTCATGGTCCAGTTATCATATTTCTCCGTCAGACTGACCGGCAGCGATACGCTGACGTAGTTTTGCGGACTAAAGTAGCCCCCCTGACCATAGGTGAAGTAGCTGAGGTTTTTGGAGTAATCCATATAGCTCATGCTCAACCCGGCCTGCAGCTGGCGGTATTCGTCATGGTAGGGACGAAGATAGACCCCGGCATTGGCGTTGATACTGGTGTTGCTGGCGACGTTCTGCCCCAGATAGCTGTATCCACCGCCGCCGACATAGAAGCCCGCGTCGCCGTCGTCATAGCTCAGCTGCAGGGTGCCGCCGTTTTTCGTCACCTGCCCCCAGGTTTTCCCGGAATAGGCGTCTTTCAGACCCACGTAGGAAAGCAGGCTGTCGGTTAGCGAGCGGCGTTCGCCGGTGAGGATCAGCGACAGATAGTTGGTCAGCTTGGGCGACCATTTCACCCCACCGACTACGGTATTAAGATCCTGGCCCAGCGGCGTGCTGCCGATATCGACCCGGTAATCGTCACCACTTAACGCCAGCGCCAGTTCGACGCCGTTGGCCTTCTGCGAATCGGTCGAGCCGCTGGTCTGGTCAACGTTCGGCTTGCGGCTGGACGAAGAGAGATAGCTGGCCACCTGCCCCGCATCATAGCTCCCGAGCTTCGCCAGGTTTTCCATCCCGCTGCTGGTGGTCGGATTGAAATCTGCCGCGTTCAGGGTGCCGAGGCCGCTTAACGCCTCGGCCCCTGGATTGCTGGCGAAATAGGCCGTCCGCTCCGCCTCGGTCATCGAGGCGATCGCCGCCTGCTCGCTGGTGGCGGTACTCACCATGTTGGAGACCGCGTTAGCCAGCGGGTTGGCGCCGTAGCGACGCCAGGCGTCGCCGCTGGCGGTCCCGGCGTTCAACGACACCGGGGTGACGGTAAAGTCAAAGCGCGAGTCGCCAAACGGCGAGGATGACCAGGTCAGCGGCGTCCGGAGCTCCGTCAGCTTGCTGGTGCCCGATTCGCCGTCGCGTCCACGCACGTCCATTCCCCCCTGCAGCCAGCTGCCGGTTTTCTCCTGCAGCGACTCCATCATGGTGTCCACCTGACGCAGCATCCGCGTCTGGGCGGTGTCCACCGGCAGATCGGTGCGCTGGATCCCCGGCAGCGTGGAACCAGGCGCGGCGGCCGACTGGGCAACCTGCCACGGCATGTACTGCCCGTAGGCGGAGGCCGTCCGCGTCGGCGCCGACGTTTGCGACACGCCGATAAAGGGGTTATCCGCCGCCAGCACCCCGCCGACGGTCGGCGTTTCGCTACTGTTGGTGCTTTGCATGCCCAGCAGTTTGCCGCGGGCGCTGCGCAGATAGGTCATCGCCTGCTGATGATGTCCCTGGGCCTCCGCCACTCTCGCCAGCAGCAGCAGGCGATCCGGGGAGTTATCCTGGCGCAAACCGCCGGCCAGCTGTTCAGCGCGATCGTTGTTCCCCGCCGACAGCGCCACGTCGATGGCCCCGGCGCGCGCATCCTGGTTCGGCGTATCGCGCGTCATCAGGTAGTCATAGACCACCCCGGCCTCTTTGTTCATTTTGCCGCTCTGGTACAGCCGCGCCATGGCGAACATCAGATCGGTATTTTGCGGATCGCTTTGCATAGCGCGGATCAGCTTGTCATACGCCGCAGCGTAATTGCCCTGCTCGCGCAGGCGGTCGGCTTCGTTGATCACATAGCCATTGCGAATGCTCGCCAGCTGCGTCGGCGTACTGCTGGCCTGCAGCTGCGGATTGCTGATCAGGTTCTGCGCCTCGCCGGTCAGCCCGGCCTGATTCAGGACGGCGATCTGATCGGCGTAATCCCCGGCATTGCCGGATACGCCGCTGCTGATATTGTTGCGCACCAGCGAGACCGCGGTGGTCAGGTCGCCGCTCTCGGCCAGCAGACGCGCCAGCTTGCCGGCGTCCGCCGGGGCTTTTGGCGGCGCGGAGGCCATCGCCCGCAGGGTATTGCTGGCGGCGATGGTATTGCCCTGCGCCAGGTAGTTTTCGGCCGTCACCAACTGCAGGTTGTAGTTCACCCGCTGGCGCAAATCGCGCATGTCGCTGGTCTGGCTGCCGCCGGGAATGCGCGCCAGCAGCGTCTGCGCCTGCTGCCAGGCGCCGTTTTCGCTGGCAAACAGGGCGGCGGCATACAGCGCACTGTTGCTGGCGCCGGGGCGATAGGCCGCCGACATCAGCGAAGAGGCCTCGCTGCCGTTACCCGATTTTTGCAGCAGCCGGGCCAGGTCGAGGCGCAGCCAGGGATCGTCCGGATAGCGGGCGACGCCTTCGCGCAGGGTGGCAATGGCGCCGGCTGGGTTACCGCCGCTGACCTGCGCCTGGGCCTGACGGCGCAGGGCATCGCCCGGCATACCGGCCACCACCCGCGGCTGCAGTTTTTGCCGCAGGCTCTGCGGGAGCGTCTGCAGCATCGCCTGCGCCTCGGCGGATTTATTCTGCTCGCGCAGCACGTAATAGAGGTTTTCCCGCGCCGCCGCGTTCTGCGGATCGTCATTTAACAGTGAGCGCAGCGTTTGCTCCGCCTGGGGCAAATCTTTGTTGTGCCGCAGCACATCGGCGCGGAACAGCTTCGCCGAGGCGCCCTGCGCCCCGCTCTGCTGCGCCAACGGCGCGGAGAGCGCCAGCGCCTGGCTGATATTGCCCTGCTTATAGGCCTGCTGGGCCTGCGCCAGCTGGCCGTAGAACAGCGCATCGGCCGCCTGCTTACGACGGGTCGCCGAGGCGTCGCCGCCGAGGTCCGCGGCCCGGCTCAAATACTGCGACGCGGCCTGGTAGTCGCCGCTGCGCTGGGCGATATAGCCCATGCCCGCCAGCGCATCGGCATCCTGGGGGTTGGTCTGCAATACCTCTTCAAACTGCTGCTTCGCAGCGGCGGTATTGCCGCTGTTGAGATTGGCGTAGCCCTGGCCGCGCGCCTGACCGCTGCGCCGTTCGCGAAAGTAATTCTGAACTTCGCTGTCCTGGGGATGCCGCTGCATCCAGGTGTCGTAATACTGCTCATCCCCGGCCTGCGGGCCCAGCCAGAGCAGCGCCTGGCGCAAGCCGCTGTCCGCCTCTTTATTGCCGCTGGCCATCGGCTCGAGCAGGGCGATCCCTTCCCGGCGAGTCTCTTCCCGCCAGGTTAACGCTTTGCCCAACGCCACCCGCGGGGCGTTCTCCTGCGGATGCTGCGCCACGTACTGGCGCAGCTCGCTGATAGCCTGCGGATAGAGCGATTTGTCGCTGGCCATGGTCAGGTAATATTCTGCCGCCAGCCCGGCAGGCGGCGTATTGCCATTGAACATGCTGCGCCAGGTCGCCAGCGCCCCGGGGATATTGCCTCCGCGCGCCTGCTGGCGGGCCAGGCTGAGCTGGCCCTGCGGCACCTGCGACATCTTTTTGGCGTTGTCCAGATCCTGTAGTCCCGGGCTGTCAGGGGCCGCTTTCGCCAGCCGCGCGCGCCACTGCGCCGCCGCCTGCATATCGCCGCCCTGCTGCGACCAGAGCGCCATCAGATACAGCGCCTGGGTGTTGTTGGCATCCACCGAGAGCACCTTCTGCAGGGACTCCATCGCCAGCTCGTCATGAGATTTCTCATGCCAGTAGTTGGCCTGAGCGAACAGCGCCTGTAGCGCCGCGTCGTTCCCCGCCGCCAGCGCGCCGCCCGAGGCAGCGAGAGTCAACGCGCCGGTGAGGCAGAACGTGGTGAGCCGACGGGTGTTTTTCATCGTTATTATTATTTTTCTTTTCATTGGTTATCCCCCGAACCCAGACGCTTACGGGCGTGACGTTTAAACATCGCGGTCAGCGCCAGTCCCATTATCGAGGTGGCAATCAGCCCCAGCACCGCCAGGAAACCTGAGTGCTGGCTGGCATACCAGACCGCCATCATGTACCACGGCATCTGACCGCTGGGGAACGGCGTACTCACCTGGAAGCTGCGCACCCCGTTATCGCTGGTGATCACCGCGGTATCGCCGCGGATCCCGGCGTTAATGCGCGGCGAGTCCAGATCGGTCTTCAGTCGCGCCAGCTGGTCATCATTGCTGGCCAGCGCCACCACCACCAGGCGGGTGGAATTCCACGGCGAGCGATAGCTGATGAACCCGCGCCAGGCGCTGCTCGACGAAAAGTAGCGATCGGCGTCGAGGCTGGCGGAAGTCCAGTCGCCGGTGAGCCGGCGCTGGACTTTTTGCCACAGGTCTGGCTCGCGGACGCTCAGCACATTATCTACCGGGCGGTAGGGTGAGTCGGCCAGCAGGCTCTGGTTAAAGGCCTGCTGATCGAGAGCGGTGACCGCCAGCACGTCACGTTCACGCAGCGACTGCAAATCCCCCCCGCCGGTGGGCATCCCGAGCACGACGCGGTTATTCGCCAGCGCGGTGCCGGTCGCGTTCCCGGAGCGTGCCGCCAGATTCAGCAGGGTCGCCACCTGGGTTTCAGACGGGTCCGCCGGCAGCAGGAGGGTCGTCTGCGAATAGTCCGCCAGCCGCGAGAAGGGGAACGAGGCGCCGACAAAGTAGGAGAGATTGGGCAACAGCGAGAAGTGACGCGTCTTGCTCAAATCGATCCAGGAGTCGCCAGTGATCCGGCTCTTGATATTGTTATTCAGCAGCACCGAACACGGAACATCGTCCTTTGGCACCACATTGAAGTACATCGACAGCTGGTTATCGCCGTAAATCAGGTAGGGCGCCAGCGGGATGGTAAAGCGCTCCTGGCGCGCATCGCCCCCGAGGTAGCGCCAGACTTTCTCCAGCGGCCCCTGCTTGTTCATCGGCAGGTTGTTGAGGAAGGTGCCGTTGAGCGTGACGCTCAGCAAGGACTTGTCCTCATTAATCCAGCTTTCCGACGGGAAGCGGTAGCCAACCTGTAGCGGAATGGTCTCTCCATCCCACAGATAGAGATCGGGCGCGGCGCGGAAGGCGATACGTAAAGGTTCGTGCCAGACGCCGCTGACGGTCGGGCTTTGATCCTTACGCAGCAGCTCGCTGAGCTTGACCGGACGATCGGTGGGGATCCAGCGCGGGGCATCATATGCTTTGCCAACCGGGATGGTCTGCGGTTCGACATCCAGCGTCGCGGTTTGCGGCGCAAAGTTGCCGCGGGTTAACCGCCAGGCGGCCATGCGCAGCGCCGTATCGTTTTTGCCGACAATCAGCAGCAGTTTATAGGCCGGATTGGCGGGGTTGGCGATGATGCGCAGCAGCGGCTTATCGGTTTCCGGCAGCATCATGCCGCCCACCTGCTCCCCCGGATGGCCAATCACGATGCCGTGGCGTTCCGGCAGACGGTCGCGCAGAGCGCTGAAGGCGATGCCGCGATAGTCCGCCTGGATACCCAGCCAGGAGGAGATCAGCGCCGCGGCGCTGAAGACGTCCGCCGACGGCTTGGCCCCATAGGCGACCGCAATGTCCGCCGGGGTCATCTGCATGCTGTCAAAGAAGGGCCGCGGGAAGTGGCTCAGGTCGTCGCTGATGTTCAGCTGCTGGCTTTCCCAGCTGAAATGCGACGTGGGCAGCACCGTCACCCGCGACGTATCATGAAAGTCACGCTGGCACTGCAGGGTATCGCCATCGTTGATCTTCACGCTCAGGTTATTGCTGGAGACCATCAGCGCGGGCGGAATATCCAGCTGATAATGGGAGACATCCTCGCCATCGGCGCCCAGCGGCAGCGTGCCGAGCGGTTGACCGTTGAGCATCAGCTGCAGGGTGGCGTTGCGGCTCGCCATCTCCGGCGATACGCGAACGGCAAGGCTGAGCTGCGAATGGATCACCACCTGATCGGCAGGCAGGGTAAAGCTGACCCCACCCTGTCGCTGGCCGCCGCTGAGGATAATCCCGTCCGGCATCCCCATCTGCGCCAGATTCAGATCGCCTCCCCAGACCGGAGCGACAGGAATGACCTCCGGCGCTGCCGTGCCGCTCACCGGCGGGGGTAAGTCCGGCATAACCGGCGCAGGGGCCGTCGCCGCTGCATCGCCGGCGGTGGCGGGGGCTGCCGGAGAGGCGCCCTCCTCCGGCGAGGCAGCCGGAGGTTCGTCGCCTGGCTCGCTGTCCGCCGCGTCGTTGAGCTGCGGGAAGCTCAGCGGGGCAGCGGAGCCGGAGCCCGGTTCTTCACTGTGTAGCGCAGGCGCAGAAAGCATCCCTGCCAGCAGCGCCAGCGTGGTTAATCGCTTCATAACGTCCCATCCTCCTGCGCCGTTTTCGCCACTGTTGCCCGATTGCGCTGGCTGCGACGGGTTTTCCACGTCAGCCAGAACAGTTCGAACACGCAGCGTAAAATGGTGAAGAAGGAGCGGAACGGGTTATCCTGCGGGCGCGGCGGATTAATCCACGCATCCGCGCGGGCCAGCACCACCCGCACCAGTTCACGGCGGCGCGAAAGCGGAATATCTTCATCAAACTTGAGGCGCAGGAAGCGCTCGTCAGAGGTGACCAGCTGGGCCGGAATCGAGATAGCCCCGGACTGCAGGATCAGCTCAATCTCTTCGATGTCATCCTCCAGATGGCGATTATCAGGCGCGACCACGCGGCAGCCGCCCATCGACAGGTCCGCGGTATGGCTGCGCGAGACGATGCCGCTGGCGTAATGGATCACCACCGGAATATCGACATCGATACGAATGGTTTTTCGCACCTGCCGCGTTTCGCGCGCCACGGCAATCGCCGCCAGCAGGAAGATCAGACTGTAGATCCCCCACCCGACGTTGAGGGCGATAACGTTGGGATCCGAGCCAAAATAGTCATGGCCAATCGCCCGGACGATGCCGACCACCACCCCCAGCGCCAGCAGGCAGGCCACCACCAGGTGCGGGCGCACCACGGTGAAATCGAAGTAGCCGACGTCCAGCAGGCCGCCCTTATCGGTGACGTTGAACTTGCCGCGTTTAGGGAAAATCATCGTCACCAGGGTCGGCAGCACCAGGTGGAAGGCCAGCACAATATCGTAAATTTCCCCCCAGAAGCTGTAGCGATAGCGGCCGTTCATTCGCGAACCGACGTAAATAGCGAGGAACAGGTGCGGCAGGGCATAGGAGACGATCAGGCTCGCCGACGAGTAAATAATATTGAGGTTAAACAGCAGGTAAGCCAGCGGGGCGGTGACAAACACCACCCTGGGCAGCGCGAACTGGTAGTAGAGCATGGCGCTGAGATAGCACAAGCGCTGCTGAAAAGTCAGCCCGCGGCCAAACAGCGGATTATCGACGCGGAAAATCTGCGTCATCCCGCGCGCCCAGCGGGTACGCTGGATGACGTGCACCACCAGGCGTTCAGTAGCGAGGCCTGCGGCCAGTGGGATATCGAGAAAGGCCGACTTCCACCCCAGACGCTGAAACTTCAGCGCCGTATGAGCATCTTCGGTCACCGTTTCGACGGCTATCC
>OHKF01001125.1_pt1 | contig 12116 bp, 9 predicted proteins | sample 1568781 | NCBI WGS metagenome assembly OHKF01 (sample SAMEA3879580, study PRJEB24766) | human gut metagenome | biome: human-associated habitat; feature: feces | place: USA | collected 1985/1987
CTGTGATGAACCAGGAGGCTGTTACTGATATGGTGCTCCAGGAAGAAATGGTAGAGACGTCTGCACAGGAAAAGGCAGAAATGGGTAGTTCTGAAGAACTGGCAGAAACAGGTGATATACAGATACGTGAAAACTTTGCGGAAACGGCATTCTTTTATCCACAGCTCCGCACCAATGAAACAGGTGAAGTCAGTATTTCCTTTGTATTGCCCGAGAGCCTTACCCGATGGAAGTTTATGGGCTTGGCACATACCCAGAATGTGGATTATGGAAAAATAGAAGCTACCGCTACTGCCAGCAAGGAATTTATGCTTCAACCTAATATGCCCCGTTTTGTCCGCGTGGGAGATAAAGCGAATATTGCCGCTTCACTGATGAATCTGTCGGACAAGGGGGTGAAAGGGACTGTCCGCATGGAATTGTTTAATCCGGAAACAGAAAAGGTATTCTATTCACAAAAACAGAAGTTCGATATGAAGGGAGGAGAAACCGGGCATGTGAACTTTGCTTTTGAAGTGAGTGACAAATATGCGGTAATGGCATGCCGGATGGTAGCGGATGGAGATACCTTCAGTGATGGAGAACAGCGTTACATTCCCGTTCTGACAGACAAACAGTGGGTGACGGAAACCGTTCCTCTGAACGTGAATGGGGAAGGTGCGCATACTTTCTCTTTGGAAAACCTGTTTAACAAGCATAGCAAAACGGCTTCCGAACAACGGTTGACCGTAGAATTTACTGCCCATCCGGCTTGGTATGCCGTGCAGGCTTTGCCTGTAGTGGCTAATCCTCAGAATGAAGATGCTCTTTCCTGGGCTACCGCTTATTATGCCCATTCATTGGCTGCATATATAGTCAAAGAAAATCCCCGTATCAAGCAAGTCTTTGATAGCTGGAAGGCTCAAGGTGGTACAAAGGAGACTTTTATGAGCAATCTGCAAAAGAATCAGGAACTGAAAAATATCCTGCTGGCTGAAACTCCCTGGCTGGCAGAGGCTACCAATGAAGCCGAACAAAAACAGCGTATCGCCACTTTGTTTGACCTGAATACAATGAATAGCCAACTGGCTGTTTCTGTAGAAAAACTGGGAGAATTGCAAAATGCCGATGGCGCATGGAGTTGGTATAAAGGTATGCAAGGCAGCCGCTATGTAACTACTCAGGTAATGGAAATGCTGGTCCGGCTGAATGCATTGACTCATCAGGATGCTGACAGCCGGATGCAGCCTATGATTCAAAAAGGGTTCGAGTATTTAGGCAAGCAGGCAGCCGAAGAGTATAAGTCTATGAAAGAAGCTGAAAAGAAAGGGGCTGTCGGTATCCGTCCGTCAGAGCAGGTTCTCAGGTATTTGTATATCTGTGCTTTGGATGGCAAGGCTCCGGTTGATGAAAAGGTGAACCGGTATTTCATAGACAAGTTGTCCGGTGAGGGAAAAGAACTGACGATTTATGGAAAGGCGTTGGGAGCTATCATCTTGCAGCAAGCCGGTAAGGTGGCAGAGGCCAAGTTGTTTATGCAGTCATTGATGGAGTATTCTGTTGTGACGGATGAAATGGGACGTTACTTTGATACTCCTAAAGCCCGATATTCATGGTTCAGTTATAAAATTCCGACTGAAGTGGCTGCTATGGAAGCTATACAGCGTATAACAAAAGATACGAAAGCTATTGATGAAATGAAACGCTGGCTGTTGAAGCAGAAACAGACACAGACTTGGGAAACGCCGATAGCTACGGCTGATGCGGTGTATGTATTGATGGCTACAGGAACTTCGGATTTATTGGCAAATACAGGAGGAGTAGAGATTACTTTAGGTAAAGAAGTGATCCGGACTTCGGCAGATGATGCCATCGGTTATATCAAGAAGACGGTGTCCGGTGATGTGATGAATATCAAGAAAGTAAGCGTGGATAAAGAAGGAACCGGAATGGGTTGGGGAGCCGTTTATGCCCAATATCTGGAAAGTATGGATCAAATTAGCGGGCAGGGAAACGGATTGTCTGTCAGCCGTCAATTATATAAAGGGGATGAGGCTTTGAATGAATCAGCTCCGTTAAAGGTTGGCGATAAGATTACCGTTCGCCTGACTGTAAAGGCTGACCGTGATATGGATTTTGTTCAGATCAAGGATGACCGTGCAGCTTGTATGGAACCGTTACAGGCAGTTTCGGGATTTCGTTGGAGCAACGGGCTGGGATATTATCAGGCTACCAAAGATGCTTCGACCCAGTTCTTTATCGATCAGATGAGAAAAGGAACTTATGTGATAGAGTATCAGGTGTATGTGAACCGGACAGGAGAATATCAGGCTGGAATTGCAACTGTTCAGTCTGCTTATGCTCCGGAATTCGGAGGGCATACGGGAGGATATCGGGTGATGGTGGAATAAAGACACGGGATGTCTGGAATTAATTGTGTGATTTCATAAAAAGTAAGTTAGCTTGCTAACTTACTTTTTTCTTATGCTTCTGCCGTCCACCCATTCTAATCTTATTTCAAAACCATCTTCAGCCGTGCCATAAAAATAGCGGCCTGAAACGGATGGATATTCAATTATAAATGTATAACCATCTGAATAATATAGATATAACCAACCGTTTTGAATTTCCCAGTCAAACTTATATACCCTATAAAGTTCATCATCATAGTAACAGCGTTCTTCCGTACCTACACCATGATCTGGGAAAGCACCTGAGGTGAATGTAATATAACTGTAAAGCCGTTCTCCGTATGGGTCCTCAAATCCCATTTCGCCCCACCAAGTCTTACCGTATAATCCTGAAATGTCAAATCCTCTTTCCTCATCGCTTTCACATGAAGAAAAACTTATCATTGTAATCAATGCAATGGCAATGAACCAGTAATGTTTTACTATTTTCATAATTTATCTGATTTTTAATGCGGGACAAAGATAAAGGTTATTCATAAGATAAAATAAATTATAGGCTGAAAAAATGGGTAAAGGATGTTTTTTGTCTATCTTTGCTATCTAAAAAGCATAAAATAATTGTATGAAACATATTATACTGATAGTAAGTTTGTTAATGGGAGTGACTTTGGGAGTACAGGCACAACCCAAAGCATTATTTGATAAGACAACGCATGAATTTGGAACTATTTTATGGAAAAATCCGGTGACGGCTACCTTTAAAATCACTAATAAAGGAGATAAACCTTTAGTGATATCTAATGTGACAACTTCTTGTGGCTGCACGGTTGCTGATTGGACCAAAGAACCGATTGCCCCGGGAAAGACCGGGATTGTCAGTTCTACTTTTGACGCCAAAGCCATCGGACGTTTTCAGAAGAGCGTAGGCATTTATTGCAATGCCTCCAATAAACCTATCTATCTGGCTATTCGGGGAGAAGTGACTGCCGATCCTAAAAACTATACTTTCACTCATCCTTTTCAGATTGGAGCTATCCGTTTGAATAAGGAGGAAATAGAATTTGAAGATGCTAATAAAGGGGATAAACCAACTATGGAACTGTTGGTTGCCAATACGTCAGATAGGTTGTACACCCCTGTGTTGATGCATTTGCCTCCTTACCTCAGTGCTGTTGCCATTCCGGAAAAACTGGGAAGAGGACGTACAGGTAAAATCAAGATAACTCTTGATACGGAAAAGTTACCTAAACTGGGTTTGACAACGGCGTCTGTTTATCTTTCCCGTTTCCTGGGAGATAAGGTGGGAGAAGAAAATGAAATTCCGGTTTCTGCCGTATTGTTGCCGGATTTCTCACATATCAGTCAGCAGGAACGCTTGAATCTGCCTGCCATTCATCTTTCTGCCGAAGAGTTGCAGATGGGAGAACTGGAAAGTGATGAAAAGAAAGCACATACGATTATTATTAAAAATGTAGGAAAATCTAATCTGGAAATTCGTGATTTGCAGGTGTTCAATTCTGCTTTGGGGGTCCAGTTGAAGAAACGTGTCTTGAAACCGGGTGCGTCTACCAAGTTGAAGATTACTGCTTTCGGTCAAAATTTGAAGAAAGTAAAGGGTACTCCGCGTGTCTTGATGATAACCAATGATCCTAACAATCCGAAGATAATTATAAAAGTAAAAGTAACCTCAAAAAAATAGCTATGGAACATCCTGAAAATAGTGAAGAATATAAGGGATTGACAGTGAACAAAGGTATTGAGCAACCATCTATTGTGAATCCTTATTTGAAACTACGTAAAAAACCTCGTCGTCGTGAGTTTTCCGTAGGTGAATATGTAGAAGGCATCGTAAAAGGTGATGTGACCGTATTGAGTCAGGCGGTTACTTTAGTGGAGAGTGTAAAACCGGAACATCAGGCTATTGCCCAGGAAGTGATAGAGAAGTGTCTGCCTTATTCCGGAAATTCTATGCGAATCGGTATCAGTGGTGTGCCCGGTGCCGGCAAGAGTACATCTATTGATGTATTTGGATTGCATGTGCTTGAGAAGGGAGGAAAATTAGCTGTTTTAGCTATTGATCCCAGTAGTGAGCGTTCTAAAGGCAGTATTTTGGGAGATAAGACCCGCATGGAGAAACTATCTGTCCATCCGAAGTCTTTTATACGGCCTAGTCCGTCAGCAGGTTCGTTGGGAGGAGTAGCTCGTAAGACTCGTGAAACGATCATACTTTGTGAGGCGGCGGGCTTTGATAAGATTTTTGTTGAAACGGTTGGAGTAGGGCAGAGCGAAACAGCAGTGCATTCTATGGTGGATTTCTTTTTGCTGATCCAACTGGCCGGTACTGGTGATGAATTGCAGGGGATTAAGAGAGGTATCATGGAAATGGCGGATGGAATCGTTATCAATAAAGCTGACGGCAGCAATATTGAGAAAGCAAAACTGGCTGCCAGTCATTTCCGTAATGCTTTACATTTGTTTCCTGCTCCTGATTCGGGCTGGAGTCCTAAAGTAATGACGTATTCCGGCTTTTATGGTATTGGAATTAAAGAAATCTGGGATATGATCTATGAATACTTCGCTTTTGTGAAAGCGAATGGGTATTTTGAATATCGCAGAAATGAACAGGCTAAGTATTGGATGTATGAGTCTATCAACGAGCATTTGCGTGATAGTTTCTATAATAATGAAAAGATAATTTCTATGTTGGCTGCAAAAGAGGAAGAGGTGCTGAATGGCAAACTGACTTCGTTTGTTGCTGCCAAAAAGTTATTGGATGCTTATTTCTCAACCTTGAAATAAGGTTTTGCTGCCAACAGGCAAAACAAAAAACGCAGATTATGATTATTCATTAAATCTGCGTTTTTTTTATTGTCTGTGGTGGATGAAATTAGATAGAAAGTTCGTGAAGTACATTCACCAATTCTCTGTCTATAGGCTTGTCGTTCTTTATAGCTTTAGCGAAAGGTACATAAACAATCTTATCATCATCAATACCAATCATTACATTACGTTGTCCTTCCAATAGTGCTTGGATGCTGGCCACTCCCATACGGCTGGCAATAATTCGGTCATGCGCTGTGGGGCGTCCGCCACGTTGCAAATGTCCTAATATCGTTACACGCACATCGTATTGCGGATATTCGTTCTTCACACGTTCGGCATAGTGCATTGCACCCCCGGTCAGTTCGCTTTCGGCTACTAATACGATACTACTGCTCTTGGATTTGCGGAAACCATGTTCGATGAATTCTTCCAATTGGTCAACTTCTGTGCTGAATTCCGGAATAATAGCTGCTTCTGCACCTGCGGCAATAGCACCGTTCAATGCCAGGAAACCTGCATCACGTCCCATCACTTCAACAAAAAATAAGCGTTCGTGAGAAGTTGCCGTATCACGGATTTTATCTACTGCATCCAAAATTGTGTTCAAAGCTGTATCATAGCCGATGGTGGTGTCGGTTCCATACAGGTCGTTGTCAATCGTTCCGGGCAGACCGATACAAGGAACATCAAATTCTTGTGCGAAAATACGTGCACCAGTCAAAGAACCATCACCACCTATAATGACTAAAGCGTCGATTTCATGCTTCTTCATGTTTTCGTAAGCTTGTGCCCGTCCTTCGGGTGTCGTGAATTCTTTGCAACGGGCGGTCTTCAGAATGGTACCTCCCATTTGTATGATGTTACTAACATTTTGGCTTTTGAATTCCTGAATTTCATCTGTTACCAATCCTTTGTATCCTCTATAAATGCCATATACTTTCAAGCCGTTATAGATGGCAGAACGTGTGACTGCACGAATGGCAGCGTTCATTCCCGGAGCATCTCCTCCAGAGGTTAAAATACCAATGCTTTTAATCGTTCCCATAAATACCCATTTTAATATTTTTATGTCGCAAAGTTAACAAATTATCAGTTGGACAACGATAATTTTCTATTTTTTATTGGTCTATTTTTCATTTAAGATTGCTTTTTTACATTCTTCCATCAACCATTTGGGGGTGGAAGTTGCTCCACAAATGCCGATGGAACGGACGTTCTCGAGCAAGTTCCGGTCTATTTCTTCCGGCTGGTCAATGAGGTATGAATTCGGATTAATCTTTTTGCATTCTTGATATAAGATCTTTCCGTTTGAGCTTTTTCGTCCGCAGACAAAAAAGATCAGATCATGCGCTGCTGCAAATTTGCGGATGTTAGGCATCCGGTTGGCCACTTGCCGGCAGATTGTGTCGTAAAATTCAAAAGTGGCATCGGGTGAAATGTGTTCCTTGATATATTCTATGATTTGCCAGAATTCTTCCAGAGATTTGGTTGTCTGGGAGTACAAGCGTATGTCTTTAGTGAAGTCTAAATGAGCAGCTTCAGCAGGTGTTTCTATGACAATTGCTTTTCCATGAGTTTGGCCTACCAGCCCCAGTACTTCGGCATGACCGTTTTTGCCATAAATCACGATTTGTGTGTCTTGACTTGCCGGAACATTATCATACTCCTGTTTGATGCGCTTTTGAAGACGTAATACTACTGGACAGGTGGCGTCAATGATCTCGATGTTGTTGGTACGAGCTATAGCGTATGTTTCAGGAGGTTCTCCATGTGCACGTAACAGTACTTTGGCATCGTGTAATTGGGCAAACTCTTCGTGGTTGATTGTGATAAGCCCCATTTTTTTTAGTCGTTCACATTCCTGTCCGTTGTGTACAATGTCTCCCAGGCAATAAAGAGTGTTTCCTTTTGCCAGTTCTTCTTCTGCTTTACGGATGGCCGTAGTGACTCCAAAGCAGAACCCAGATCCTTCGTCTATCTCTATGTTAACCATTTATAGCTGCTTGAAATTTTTCGGTCAGCCACTCTTTCTGTTCGGCAATGCTCATGTGGCTGTTGTCTAATAAGATAGCGTCATCCGCTTGTCGTAACGGACCGACTTCACGGGTTTGGTCTATACGGTCACGTTCTTCCACATTTTCCAGGATTTTTTCATAAGAGGCCTCTTGCCCTTTACTCCTCAATTCATCATAACGGCGCTGTGCACGTATGGCAGCCGAGGCGGTTACAAATATTTTCAGTTCGGCATCGGGGAAAACAACGGTTCCAATGTCCCTTCCGTCCATGACAATTCCTTTGGCCTTTCCCATTTCCTGTTGTTGTTTTACCAAAGCCTCACGTACAAAGCCCAAGGCGGCGATAGGGCTTACATGAGAAGAAACCTCCATGCTGCGGATGGCATCCTCTACATTTGTATCGTTCAGAAAAGTCATGGGACGTTGTGTTTCCGGATTCAACCGGAATGAAATATGTATATCGGGCATTGCTGTTTTTAACGCTTCGGTGTCGATACCTTTTTCCGAAAAGAACCCTTTCTGTAGACTATATAATGTAACAGCACGATACATGGCACCGCTATCAATATAGATATATCCTATTTCACGTGCCAAGTCTTTGGCCATAGTGCTTTTTCCACATGATGAATAACCGTCAATGGCAATAGTTATTTTCTTCATATATAATTAATGTATAGGTGACTATTAAAAACGCTTCAAAGATAGATAAAAGTTGGGTGTATGTCTATGAAATCGGATGAAAATAAAATGAATTAGCATATTTTTCATGTGAAAATACTTTTTATTTAAAAGATTTGTGTTACATTTGCCCTCAGTGAGAAACACTTAATTTTAAAACACAATTTATGGAAGTTAAAAAATCGCCTAAAGCAGATCTCGAAGGTAAAAAGAGTACCTGGCTGCTTATCGGTTATGTGTTTATCCTTGCTCTCATGTTTGTAGCTTTCGAATGGACTGATCGCGACAAGCAAGTGACTACGGATACAGGTATAACTGATGTCGTATTTGAAGAAGAAATTATCCCTATTACGGAACAGGAACAAAAACAAGCTCCTCCTCCTCCCGAAGCTCCTAAGGTAGAAGAAGTGCTTCAGATCGTTGAAAACGATGCTAAAGTAGAAGAAACTGCCATTCAGGCTTCTGAAGAAACAGGTCAGGCTGTGGAAGTTAAATATGTTCCGGTAGAAGTGGAAGAAGAAGAACCTGAAGAACAGCAGATATTCCAAGTTGTAGAGGAAATGCCTGAATTCCCCGGAGGTATGGCTGAATGTTTGAAGTTCTTGGGTAAGAATATTAAATACCCCACTATTTCTCAGGAAAACGGTGTGCAAGGTAAGGTTATCGTTCAGTTTGTCGTTAATAAGGACGGTTCTATCGTTGACCCGGTGGTTGTGCGTAGTGTAGACCCCTACTTGGATAAGGAAGCACTCCGTGTAATCAAGACCATGCCGAAATGGAAACCTGGCAAACAGCGTGGTAAAGCTGTACGTGTGAAATATACAGTGCCTGTAACTTTCAAATTACAGTAATAAAATACTTTAATATCTTAATTAAGAGGCTGCCTTTAAAAAGCAGCCTCTTTTTCTAGAACCCCTTAATTAAAATAATTTATGGCTTTTTCTGCAGACCAGTTATTGGAAAAGGTAAATACTTATCTTGCTACGATGCCTTATGTGCGCGAACCAAAAGGATTGTATGCTCCTATAGAGTATGTCTTGTCATTAGGCGGTAAACGTATCCGTCCTGTTTTGATGTTGCTTTCCTATCAGCTTTACAAAGAGAATGTGGATGATATTTTACCACAAGCGGCAGGTATAGAGACTTATCATAATTATACATTGTTGCATGATGATTTGATGGATTGTGCGGATATGCGCAGAAACAAGCCTACCGTGCATAAGGTTTGGGATGAGAATACGGCTATTCTTTCGGGGGATGCCATGCTGGTGTTGGCTTATCGGCTGATGAACAATTGTCCGGAGCGTTATTTGAAGCAAGTGATGGATATTTTCAGTCAGACTGCTTTGGAAATTTGTGAAGGACAGCAGTGGGATATGGAATTTGAAACCCGGAATGATGTTACTGTTCCCGAATATATGGAGATGATTCGTTTAAAGACATCGGTACTTTTGTCTGCTGCGTTAAAAATTGGTGCTGTATTAGGGGGGGCTTCGGAAGATGATGCCCGCAAATTATACGATTTCGGTATCAAAATGGGATTGGCATTCCAGTTACAGGATGATTATCTGGATGTGTATGGGGATTCGAAAGTGTTTGGAAAAAATATAGGTGGAGATATTTTATGCAATAAGAAGACTTTTATGCTGATCAATGCGTTGGCTTTGGCAGATGGGATACAACGGAAGGAGTTGGAAAAATGGATAGCTTCTACTGCTTTTTGTCCGGAAGAAAAGATAAAAGCTGTAACAGCTCTTTATGATAAGATAGGCATCGGCGGAATTTGTGAAGAAAAGATTAACGCTTATTATGTCGAGGGGCTTTCGTTGTTGGAAAGTATGGCTGTGCCTTCTGAAAGAAAAGAAGAACTGAAGTCTTTTGTTTGTCATTTAATGAATAGAAAAGTATAATATGATTGACACGCATTCTCATTTGTTTGTTGAGGAGTTTGATGAGGATTTGCCGGCTGTGATAGAACGTGCTCGGGATTCCGGAGTGTCTAAAGTCTTTATGCCCAATATTGATGACACCACGGTGGAAGCGATGTTGAATGTCTGTACGGCATATAAGGGGTATTGTTTTCCTATGATTGGATTTCATCCGACTTCTGTTGGGGCTGATTCGTTATTCCGTATTTATGAGATGAAAAAGCTGCTTTCCGGTGAACATCCTTTTGTGGCTGTAGGTGAGGTGGGAATGGATTTGTATTGGGATAAGACATATTTGAAAGAACAACAGAAGGCGTTGGATATACAGATTCAATGGGCATTGGAATATCATCTGCCTTTGGTGTTGCATTGCCGTGAAGCTTTTCCGGAGTTGTTTGAAGTGATGGAACCTTATAAAAAAACTGAGTTAAGCGGTATCTTTCATAGTTTTACGGGTACTCTGGAGGAAGCAGGGCAGGTTTTAGAGTATGCTCGTTTTTTCTTTGGGATCAATGGAGTCGTTACATTCAAGAAGAGTAGTCTGGCTGAGGTCTTACCTCATATTCCCTTAGACAGAATCGTTCTTGAAACGGATTCTCCTTATTTGGCTCCTGTGCCTTTCAGGGGAAAACGGAACGAGTCTTCTTATATAAAGAATGTAGCGATGAAACTTGCCGAAATCTATGGTCTGGATTTTAAAGATGTGGATAGAATTACTGCCAATAATGCTTTAAAAGTGTTCAAAATGGCTGAATAAGTTTTTAAAGTTTATTAATTTTGATGAGTAATTCCAATAATGACAGGGTTAATTCTACGTAAGACGAAAAAAAAGAATACATTTGTAGCTGAAATCGCTTGCAGTTCCCGATTTTCTTTGTAATTTGCACCCGATTTTAAAAAAGATAGTATTGTGTCGCCCGAAAAGGAGAGATGCTCGAGTGGTTGAAGAGGCACGCCTGGAAAGCGTGTAAACGCCAAAAGTGTTTCGCGGGTTCGAATCCCGCTCTCTCCGCATTGTAATGGAAAGCACAACAGACTGGAAGACAATTAAAACAAATAAATAACAATTAATTAATTAATCTTAAAAATTAGACACACAATGAAAAAGTTATTTGCAATTCTTGCAGTGATGGGAGTCCTTACTTTAGGATCAGTTCAGCCTGTTATGGCTCAAGACGCAGCTCCGGCTCAAACAGAACAGACTACTGAAGCAGCAGTGGTTGAAGAAGGTGGTGGTCTTCACAAAGAGTTAAAAACTAAGTTCATCGAAGGTGATGCTGGTTTTATGTCTCTGGTAGCAATAGCACTAGTTTTAGGTTTGGCTTTCTGCATTGAACGTATTATTTATTTGAGCTTGGCAGAAGTTAATACAAAGAAGTTGATGACTAGCATCGAGGCTGCTTTGGAAAAAGGTGATGTAGAAGCTGCAAAAACCGTATGTCGTAATACTCGCGGTCCTGTTGCTTCTATTTGTTATCAGGGTTTAATGAGAATTGACGATGGTGTTGATGTTGTTGAACGTTCTGTTGTTTCTTACGGTGGTGTTCAGGCTGGTTATCTTGAAAAAGGATGTTCTTGGATCACACTGTTTATCGCAATGGCTCCGTCACTCGGATTCTTGGGTACTGTAATCGGTATGGTGCAGGCATTTGATAAAATCCAGCAGGTAGGTGATATCTCTCCGACGGTTGTTGCAGGTGGTATGAAAGTTGCCTTGATTACAACTATCTTCGGTTTGATTGTAGCATTGATCCTTCAGGTATTCTACAACTACGTACTTTCTAAAATTGAGGCTCTTACAAGTGAAATGGAAGATTCTTCTATCTCTTTGCTTGATATGGTAATCAAATATAACTTGAAATACAAAAAATAATCTAAAATGAGTAAGTTAACATATAAGGCATCGTACTACGCACTGTATGCGATGTTTGCTATTATTCTGATCGTTATTGGCTTGTTCTTCTTAGGAGGAGATGCCTCGGGCGATGCCTTAATTCCGGGAGTAGATCCCGAAATGTGGCAACCGGCTCAAACAGACGCCTTACTCTATTTGATGTATGCTTTGTTTGGTATCGCTATCGCAGCTACTGTGATTGCTGCCGTATTCCAATTTGGTGCAGCTTTAAAAGATAACCCGGCAAATGCCATCAAGTCTTTACTTGGTTTGGTTCTTTTAGCTGTTGTTCTTATTGTAGCTTGGGCAATGGGTGATGGTACACCAATGCAGATTCCTGGCTATAGTGGTACAGACAATGTTCCTTTTTGGCTGAAAGTAACTGATA
>OHKF01001129.1_pt1 | contig 12095 bp, 9 predicted proteins | sample 1568781 | NCBI WGS metagenome assembly OHKF01 (sample SAMEA3879580, study PRJEB24766) | human gut metagenome | biome: human-associated habitat; feature: feces | place: USA | collected 1985/1987
AATTGGCTTTGTCCTTAAAATCACTTTTAAGCTTTAACCAATCTTTTACGGTAGTGCTTTACCGTGGGGCATCCGCCGAAAATTCGATACTCCCCAACCTCGTCAACTATATAAAATATAGTTCTGGCGCTTTTATTTATCTTTAATTATCTTATTATCTATAAAATCACTTCCATTCATTAATATTTTACACCCTATTGAAATTTTATCATATTTTTAAAGTTTGTCTATAGTAATATTGTATAAAATTGCATTTATTTTTGTGACATTTTAATTTCTTTTAGTTATTTTTATAGATGTCTAGACCTCTATTTAACTATATAACTAGTTTCCATCGTATTTACCACCAGGTTTATTTAAGAATGATTATTCATTTATATTGTATTATTATTCATTTATTCTTTTGTATATTTCCCAATTCTTTTACTAATCCTAATACTGTTAATAATTTTATTTAGGAGGTATTTATATGCAACTTACACCTGGAGAATTACATAATTTAAGCGAATTAATGATGAGCTGTGTAAACACAATTACAAATATGGCTATGTTTAAGGAAAAAGCTATGGATCCTGAATTAAAGGCTATTTTTGAAAGTCAATTCGCAGCTCATGTTCAAGACTATAATATGAAGGTTAAATTTGTTAAAGAAGCAAATGGTCCCTCTGAAAAACTAAATGTTCCACCATTAAATAAAACACTAGTAGATTTTACAACTTCCCCTATACCACCGGTTCCGGTAACACCTAACACTAGCATTCAACAATTTAATGATAGAGAGATGGCTACAGCATATCTTTTAACTTTAAAAAGAGCAGGCAGAGAGTATGCTTGGAGTGCCATGGAGGCCGGTAATCCTACTTTAAGAGAATTTTTAACAGATGCTTTTACAATGGCATGTAATCACGCTTATGAAGTTTGGGAGTGGATGGTTAAAAAGGGATTCTATCCATTATCTCCTGCCCCTCAACCTTTAATAGATGCTACTGCTTCATTCTTTAATGAAGTTTCTCAACAATAGCAAAAGCTCAAGGTTAAAACCTTGAGCTTCACTTATTATATAACTAATAACTTATAAATTTACTTTCTGAAAAATCAACTCTTCTTTTTGCTTTCTAGTTAGTCGCTTTATTTCATACTCTCTTTTCATAGCTCCACTTTTATCTTCAAATTCTTCATAATAAACTAATTCTAAGGGACCTCTTCCCTTAGTATACTTAGCTCCCCTTCCACTACAATGGTCCTTAAACCTTTTTTCCAAATTATTAGTCCAACCTGTATATAAAGAATCATCGCCACATTTTAATATATAAACATAATTCATAAACTCACCCTATCTAAAACTTATAAATCAAGTATAAAAGAAAATAAGAAAAATTTAAAGAACCCGTTTATTCTCCAAGTATTTTCACTAAAAAAGAGCAAGACGTTTATTTCACACCTTGCTCTTTGAAATTATATTTAATTCTGAAATCTTATCTTAATAATATTAGTTTCTTAAAGAGTTCTTTATAATGCTATACTGCTGTTCCCTCTTCTTTTTCAAATTGTGAATTATATAATTTAGAATAGAATCCACCCTTAGCTAATAGCTCTTCATGGTTTCCTTGCTCAACTATATCCCCTTGATTCATAACTAAAATCAAATCAGCATCACGTATTGTCGATAATCTATGAGCTATAACAAAGCTAGTTCTTCCTTCCATCAAGTTATCCATAGCCTTTTGAATTAATACCTCTGTTCTTGTATCAACTGAACTTGTAGCTTCATCAAGTATTAAGATCTTAGGGTCAGCAAGTATCGCCCTTGCAATTGTTAGTAATTGCTTTTGCCCTTGAGATACATTGCTTGCTTCTTCATTAAGTTCCATGTTGTATCCATCAGGTAATGTCTTAACAAAATGATGAACATGAGCCGCCTTAGCTGCTTCAATCACCTCTTCATCAGTTGCATCTAATCTACCATATCTAATGTTTTCCTTGATACTTCCATTAAATAACCAAGTATCTTGAAGTACCATACCAAACATTTCTCTTAATTCACTTCTATTAAAGTCTTTTATATTATGACCATCTATTAAAATCTCACCACTATTTACATCGTAGAATCTCATAAGAAGTTTAACCATAGTAGTTTTACCAGCACCAGTTGGTCCAACAATTGCAACCTTTTGCCCCGGCTTTACATGAGCTGTAAAGTCATTAATAATTGTCTTATTTGAATTGTATCCAAAATGAACATTATTAAAGTCCACTCTACCCTCTAAACCTTCTATACGAACTGGATTATCAACTGTTTGGTGTTCCTCTTCCTCATCTAAGAATTCAAATACTCTTTCAGCAGCAGCTGCTGTAGATTGTAAAAGGTTAGTAACTTGAGCTACTTGTGTTATAGGCTGAGTAAAGTTTCTTATATACATAATAAATGATTGTATATCACCAACTTCAATAGTTTTCTTAATAGTTAAGAAGCCTCCAAGTATAGCAACTGCAACATATCCTAAATTACCAATAAACATCATCATAGGTTGCATAATTCCTGATAAGAATTGTGATTTCCAAGCTGATCCATATAATTGATTATTTAACTCATCAAATTCTTTTACAGCTTTTTCTTCACCATTAAAAGCCTTAACTATAGTATGGCCACCATATAATTCTTCAACTTGACCATTAACATTTCCTAAATACTTTTGTTGATCTTTAAAGTATTTTTGTGACTTTTTAACTATACCCATTATTAGTACCATTGATAATGGTAACATTAGTAAAGCAACAAGAGTCATTTGCCAACTTATTGATAACATCATTATTAATGCACCAATTATCATTGTTACAGAAGTAATAAGCTGATTCATACTTTGATTTAAGCTTTGCCCTAGGGTATCTATATCATTTGTAAATCTTGATAAAACCTCTCCATGAGTCTTCGTATCAAAGTACTTCATTGGCATTCTATTTATCTTTTCTGATAAATCTTTTCTAAGGTTATAACATATTTTTTGTGTTATTCCACTCATTATTATCCCTTGAATAAATGAGAATATAGCACTAATAACATATAATCCTATTAGGAATAAAAGTATTTGACCTACTCTATCAAAGTTTATTCCTCCACCTTCTACTCCGGTTACCTTTTCCACTAATCCATTAAATATTTCTGTAGTTGCTTCACCTGAAATCTTAGGTCCAACTATTGAGAACGCAGCACTTCCAAATGCAAAAATCACAATACCAATTAAAGCAACTTTAAAGTCTGCAATATATTTTAAAAGCTTTTTCATTGTGCCCTTAAAGTCTTTTGCCTTTTCTCCGCCACGCATTCCTGCCATAGGACCGTGTCCACCAAATCCTCTTTTCATTCCGCCACTTTTATTATTGCTCATTTTCTAGCTCCTCCTTTGAAAGTTGTGATAAAGCTATTTGCTTATAAACTTCACAGTTCTTTAGAAGCTCATTATGAGTTCCTTTTCCAACTACTTTTCCTTCATCTAAAACAATAATTTGATCTGCATGTAAAATAGTACTTATTCTTTGCGCAACTATTAACACTGTACTATCACTTGTTTCTTGCTTAAGTGCCTTACGTAATGCTGAATCAGTCTTAAAATCTAAAGCAGAAAAACTATCATCAAATATATAAATTTCTGGATTCTTAGCTATTGCTCTTGCAATAGAAAGTCTTTGTTTTTGTCCACCAGATACATTTGTACCACCTTGAGAAATTTCAGTTTCAAATCTTTCAGGTTTTGAAGAAATAAACTCCATTGCCTGTGCTATTTCAGCAGCCCTTACAATCTCTACATCAGTAGCTTCTTCTCTCCCATATCTTAAATTTGAATCTATTGTTCCAGAGAATAATATACCCTTTTGAGGAACATATCCTATCTTCTCTCTTAAGTCATGTTGAGATACATTTCTAACGTCTACACCATCAACCTTAATACTACCTTCTGTCACATCATAAAAACGTGGTATTAAGTTAATCAGTGTTGATTTACCACTACCTGTGCTACCAATAAAAGCTGTTGTCTCTCCTGGTTTTGCAACAAATGATATATCGCTTAGAACATCTTCTTCAGCATTAGGATACTTAAACGATACATTATTAAATTCAATATATCCCTTTTTATCTTCTTTAAAGTTTTCTGTTTGTTCTTTATCTTCTATTATTAAATCTGTAGATATTACTTCATCAACACGTTGCACACAAACAGCTGCTCTTGGAAGCATTATTGATATTGCAGATATCATTAAGAATGACATTATTATTTGCATTGTATATTGAATAAATGCCATCATATCCCCAACTTGCATTGCTCCTGAATCTACTCCATGTGCACCATTCCACATTATAAGAACGCTAATTCCATTCATAACAAGCATCATAGCTGGCATCATACAAGCCATTACTCTATTTACAAATATATTTGTCTTTGTTAAGTCTAAGTTTGCTTTATCAAATCTCTTTTCTTCATACTTTTGAGTACTAAATGCACGTATAACAGGTATACCAGTTAATATTTCACGTGTTACTAAGTTAACTCTATCCACTAATTTTTGAACAACCTTGAACTTAGGCATTACAACAATAAATAAAATCATTACTAATGAAAGTATTGCTATTACTGCTACTGCTATAATCCAGGTCATTGATGTATTAGTCTTAGTTACCTTTATTATTCCTCCTATTGCTATAATAGGTGAATAAATAACTACTCTTAACATCATTACCATTAGCATCTGAACCTGTTGAATATCGTTTGTGCTACGTGTAATTAATGATGCTGTAGAGAATTTATCCATCTCTGTATTAGAAAATGACATTACCTTATTAAAGACTTTACTTCTTAAATTTTTACCTAGAGTAGCTGCTACTCTAGCCCCTAGGAACCCAACAACTATAGTTGCTAATGCACTTAATAATGCAATTCCTAACATCTTAGCTCCAGCTAAAAACATATAATTTGTTTGAAGCTTATCTGTGTCAATTCCTAAGTTTTTATATTCTCCTTTTACATAAGAAATAGCACTTTGTGTTATTATGCTATCTGGCATATCACTAAACTTTTCATCAATAGTTTTTCTCATTTCTGATAATTCTTCTTCTGGCATTAATGAAAATACTTGGAACACATCTACGTCACCATTTTGAATCATTTGAGGTGGTAGATTAGCCATCATTTGTTCCTTCATCTTTTTAGTTTCTTTACTATCACTTTCAAACCCCTCTACTATTAACATAGGTTTGCCAAAAATATTACTTAACTCTTCTATAGTTTTTTTATCTTTTGTATTAAGTTCATATATAGGCTCATCCCCTGTTAAATCTTTATCTGAAAGAGATGCCTTATCTAAATGATTATAATTGCTTAACACTGTATTCTTATCACTTTCATTCATAAAAAGCATAAGCTTATCCATTTCAGTAGCTCTTATTACATCTGGAACAGGATTTTCAACTCCTCCTTGTTGTATACCAACATTAACTACCTTAGAAGTATAATCTGGTAAGGATAAATCACATACTGCTTGCCCTATTAAGAATAGAACTATTACTAAAATTGGTACAATTGATTTCTTTAAATACTTTAAAAGCTTTAGCATATCCTTTCTCCTTTCTCTGTCTACTTATGATGATTACAAAAACTTATATTTTTATCTTTTCCGCAAGCTTCCTCTAAATTTTCTCTTAACTGCATCATTAATCTTCGAAGTAGTAACTTCTCTTCAACTGTAAAGTTTCTAAAAGCCTCTTCCTCTATTTGCTCATGTACAGTTTTTAATTTTGAACAAATTTCTTTTCCTGCATCTGTAATAAAAATTCTTGAAATCCTTTGATCTTTCTCATCCTGCTCTCTTTTTATTAAACCAGTCTTCTCCATTCTCTTAATCATCACAGCCATTGTAGATGCTTTAACATTAAGATTTTCTGATAATTCTCTCTGACTCTGACCATTCTTCTTATTTAAAGAAAATAATAATGGCGGCTGTCCTGGATACAAACCAGTTTCTTCAAGTAATGAATGAGTTCTTATAAAATGAAGTCGCATAACCTGAGAAAAAACATATCTCAAAGATTCTTCATCATCTATGTTTTTGTTCATAATTAGCCCTCCTTTAATTAGTCGACTAACTATTATAATAATGCATAATATTTTATCATTCAATATTTTGTGCGCTATTTAATAAATTCTTCATAAAATAATTATTAGCCGACTAATCTTTGTAAACAATATCATCTATTATATTACTTAATTAATAACCAAAAAGCACAAGTATTTACATTATTAACTTTTTCGTTAAATATTAAAAGACTATATCAACCAAAATTGATATAGTCTAAAAAATGTTAATATAAATAATCCCACTAATATCCTGGGGAGAGTTGCTGTTACACAATTCAGTGGATATTAGTGGGATTTTAGCGTTTTTTTAAAGTAATTATTAATCCAGCTTCTTATTAATCCAAGTCATCATTTCTCTTAATTCAGAGCCAACCTTTTCTATTGGATGTTCTGCTTCCATTCTTCTCTTAGCATTGAAGTTTGGTCTTCCAACTTGGTTTTCCATTAACCAATTTCTAGCGAAAGTACCATCTTGAATTTCAGTTAATACTTTCTTCATTTCCTTCTTAGTTTCATCAGTAACAATTCTGTTACCAATCATGTAGTCACCATATTCAGCAGTATCAGAAATTGAATATCTCATAGCAGCCATACCACCTTGATACATTAAATCAACTATAAGCTTCATTTCATGTAAACATTCAAAGTAAGCATTTTCTGGAGCATATCCTGCTTCAACTAAAGTCTCAAATCCAGCCTTAATAAGTGCTGTACAACCACCACAAAGAACTGCTTGTTCTCCAAATAAGTCTGTTTCAGTTTCATCTTTGAATGTAGTTTCTAACACACCAGCTCTTGCTCCACCAATTCCATTTGAATAAGCTAAAGCTAAATCTTTTGCATTTCCTGTATAGTCTTGTTGTACTGCTATTAAACAAGGAACTCCTGATCCTTCAGTATAAGTTCTTCTTACCATATGTCCAGGCCCCTTTGGAGCAACCATAAATACATCAATATTTGAAGGAGGAACTATTTGTCCATAATGAATATTGAATCCATGAGCAAATGCTAAAGCATTTCCTTCCTCTAAATTTGCAGCTATTTCATCTTTATAAACCTTAGCTGCTTTTTCATCTGGTAGTAATACCATAACAACATCAGCCATTTTTGTAGCTTCAGCAACAGTAGCAACTTCTAAACCTGCTTCTCTAGCTCTATCAGCTGATTTGCTTCCTTCATATAATCCTACTACTACATCTATTCCACTTTCATGAAGATTTAATGCATGTGCATGTCCTTGGCTACCATAACCAATTACTGCAACTCTTTTTCCTTTTAATAAATCTAAATTTGTGTCCTTTTCATAAAACATTTTTGCCATCTTTATACCCCCGATTTATTTATTATTTTTATTTATTAAAAATTGCTACCATTATGCTTATGATAGAAATTTAGACTAACATTTTAAGTCTTCTTCATTTATTATTTGATGAATTGGAGCCCCTGGAGCAACCATAGGAAATACCTTCTTATCACTATCTATTCTATAATCAATTATTACAGGCTTATTAACTGCTAAAGCCTCTTTTAATACATCGTCTAATTCTTCCCTTTTTTCAACTCTAAATCCAACACCACCAAAGGCCTCTGCTAATTTTACAAAATCAGTTGCCCTATCTAAAGTTGTTTGTGAATATCTGGCTTCATAAAATAAGCTCTGCCATTGTCTAACCATTCCTAAGGCATTATTATTCATTACAATAACTTTAATAGGAATATTATATTTAACTGCAGTAGCAAACTCATTGCAATTCATACCAAAGCTACCATCTCCAGCAATATTAAATACAGTTTTATCTGGATTAGCAACTTTAACCCCTATTGAAGCACCTAAACCAAACCCCATTGTTCCAAGTCCCCCTGATGATATTAAAGTTCTAGGAGTTTTAAAATTGAAATACTGAGCTGTCCACATTTGATGTTGTCCAACTTCTGTTGTTATAATAAAATCTCCTTTATCCATATCACTAAGCTTTTCAAATAAAAATCTTGGTGTTAATTCTTCTCCATCATCACTATTATTCTTCGTTACTGCTAACAGTTTTAATTCTTCTACAGTATTTAACCATTCTTTATTTTTCTTTTCATTTAATAAAGGTATTAGCTTTTGTAATGCAACTTTTATGTCTCCAATAATAAATGAATCAACTTTTACATTTTTATTTACTTCAGCAGGATCAACATCTATTTGTATCACCTTAGCATTATTAATAAACTCTCTATCACTTATTACTCTGTCACTAAACCTTGCACCTAAAGCAATTATCAAATCACATTTTGTCGCTAAAATATTAGAGGCATTACTTCCATGCATACCTATCATACCTGTATTTAATCTATGCTCAGATGGAATTGCTCCTCTACACATTAATGTTGTTGCCACTGGTGCATTTAATTTTTCAGCAAAATTTATTAACTCTTCTGTAGAATCAGAATTAATAACTCCTCCTCCTGCATAAATAAGAGGTTTTGATGATTCATTTATATATTTTGCAACTTCATTTAAAGCACTTTCTGTTATATGTTTAGTTTTAGGATTAACTTCCAATGGTTTTAAATCCTTATACTCAGTTTTATTAACTGTTATATCTTTTGGTATATCAATTAAAACAGGTCCCGGTCTTCCTTCTCTTGCAATAAAAAATGCTTTTCTAATTGTCTCTTGTAAATTATTAATATCCTTAACTATGAAATTATGCTTTGTTATTGGCATTGTTATACCTGTTATATCAACCTCTTGAAAGCTATCCTTTCCAAGCAAATCCTTTGGAACATTACCCGTTATAGCAATTAATGGAACTGAATCCATATATGCTGTTGCTATTCCTGTAACAAGATTTGTTGCACCGGGTCCTGATGTAGCTATGCAAACACCAACTCTTCCAGTTGATCTTGCATATCCATCTGCAGCATGTGCTGCACTTTGCTCATGACAGGATAAATAATGTTTTATTTTATCTTTATATTTATATAAATAATCATAAATATTTAATACAGATCCTCCAGGGTATCCAAAAATAGTGTCAACACCCTCGTCTAGTAAAGACTTAACAAGAATTTCTGCCCCTGTTAATAACATTAAAAGCCCCCCTTTATTCAGTTAGTTCTAACTATTTATAAACTGCTCCTGTACTTGCTGAACTTACTAACTTAGCATATCTTGATAAATAACCTTCTTTAACCTTTGGTTCTACTGGTTTTAAAACTTCCCTACGCTTAGTTAATTCTTCATCACTTACAAGTAAGTCTAAATTTCCATTTAATATATCTATAGAAATAACATCTCCATCTTGAACTAATGCAATATTTCCACCTTCAGCTGCTTCTGGTGATACATGTCCTATTGCTGCTCCTTTTGTTGCCCCACTGAATCTACCATCTGTAATAAGTGCTACTGATTTATCTAGACCCATTCCACAAATTGCTGATGTTGGTGATAACATTTCTCTCATTCCTGGCCCACCCTTTGGACCCTCATATCTAATAACTACAACATCGCCTTCAACAATTTTCTTACCCATAATTGCTTCAATAGCCTCTTCTTCAGAGTTAAAAACTTTAGCTGGCCCTTTATGAACTAACATTTCTTTTAAAACTGCTGATCTCTTAACAACAGCTCCATCTGGTGCTAAATTTCCTTTTAAAACTGCAATTCCACCAGTTTCACTATATGGTTCTTCAATATGTTTTATTACTGAATAATCTAATACCTTAGCATTTTCTATATTTTCCCCAACAGTTTTTCCTGTTGCTGTAATACACTTTAAATTTAATAAATTCTTTTTATTTAATTCACTCATTACAGCTCTTATTCCACCTGCTGCATATAAATCTTCTATATGAGTGTCAGATGCCGGTGCTAATTTACAAAGATTAGGGACTTTAGCTGACATTGCATTTATAATATCTAAATTTATAGGTAATTTTGCTTCATTTGAAATAGCAGTTAAATGTAAAACACTATTTGTTGAACATCCAAGTGCCATATCTACTGTTAATGCATTCTTTATAGCATCTTCAGTAACTATATCTCTTGGCTTTATATCCTTTTCCAAAAGATTCATTACAGCCATACCAGCATATTTTGCTAATCTTATTCTTTCTGAATAAACAGCTGGTATAGTTCCATTACCAGGCAGTGCTAATCCTAAAACTTCACATAAACAATTCATAGAATTTGCAGTAAACATACCTGAACATGATCCACATGTAGGACATGCTTTTTCTTCTAATTCTTCTAAATCAGCTTCTAACATTAATCCACTTTCTACAGATCCTACAGCTTCAAACATTGTAGATAGTGAAACTTCTTTATCTTTAAATTTACCTGCTAACATTGGTCCACCACTGACAACTACTGATGGTATATTTAATCTTAAAGAAGCCATAACCATTCCTGGAACTATCTTGTCGCAATTTGGTATAAATACTAATGCATCAAAGGCATGAGCTTTTGCCATACATTCAATAGAGTCGGCTATAAGCTCTCTTGTAGCTAAAGAATATTTCATTCCTTCATGCCCCATTGCAATACCATCACATACTCCTATAGTAGGAAATACTAATGGCGTTCCTCCAGACATTAAAACTCCTTTTTTTACACCCTCAACTATTTTATCTAAGTTCACATGACCCGGAATTATATCATTTTGAGATGTAACAATCCCTATTAAGGGCTTATTTATTTCTTCATCAGTTAATCCTGATGCTTTAAATAAAGATCTATGTGGAGCTTTTGTTACTCCCCTTTTTACTACATCACTTCTCATTTACATCACCCCTAAAATTAGTTTCAAGCTTCAAGCTTGTCACTATCTAACTACTAACTATATTAAATTTTCTCTAAAACAAGTGCTCCCATTTCCTTAGTTCCAACAAGCTTAGTACCTTCACTATTAATATCTCCAGTTCTATAACCCTCTTCTAAAACTTTAACTACTGCATCTTCTATATCATTTACTTCATTCTCTAAATTGAAGCTATATCTTAACATCATAGCTGTAGAAAGAATTGTTGCTAATGGATTTGCAATTCCCTTCCCTGCAATATCAGGTGCAGAACCATGTATTGGCTCATACATTCCTAAAGTTCCTTCTCCTAAAGATGCTGAAGGTAACATCCCTATTGATCCTGTAATCATAGATGCTTCATCTGATAATATATCTCCAAACATATTTGAAGTAACAATAACATCGAATTGTTTAGGATCCTTAACTAACTGCATAGAAGCATTATCAATATATAAATGATTAACCTCTACTTCTGGATAATCTTTAGACATTTGCTCTACTACACCTCTCCATAATCTAGAACTTTCTAATATATTAGCCTTATCAACACTTGTTAATTTTTTATTTCTCTTCATTGCTGTATCAAAGCCTATTCTTACTATTCTTTCAATCTCTTCAATGTTATATCTTTCAGTATCATATGCTGAAACTATACCATCAACAACTTCTCTACCTCTCTCACCAAAGTAAATTCCTCCAGTAAGTTCTCTTACAACACAAATATCTATTCCATCACCTATTATGCTATCTTTTAGTGGAGATGCTTCTTTTAATGCTTTATATAAAAGTGCCGGTCTTAAATTACAATATAAATTTAATCCCCCTCTTAACCCTAACAATGCTTGTTCTGGTCTTACTTTTGAATTAGGATCATCCCATTTTGGTCCTCCAACAGCTCCTAAAAGTACTGCATCACTTTTTTTACATACTTCCAAAGTTTTATCTGGCAATGGTGTCCCTAAAGTATCTATTGCACATCCACCTGCTTGTAAAAATTCAAATTCAAAAGTATGATTATATTTTTCCCCAATCTTATTTAATACCTTTATTGACTCATCTATAACTTCTGGTCCTATTCCGTCTCCTGGTATAACTGCTATATTAAAATTCATAGTTGCTCCCCCTTAATTCCATTTTGAGTTAAGTAAACATAATAATATTGCACTTAACTTTTATT
>OHKF01001135.1_pt1 | contig 12042 bp, 10 predicted proteins | sample 1568781 | NCBI WGS metagenome assembly OHKF01 (sample SAMEA3879580, study PRJEB24766) | human gut metagenome | biome: human-associated habitat; feature: feces | place: USA | collected 1985/1987
TCATCACCCAGTACAAAATGGCAACCGCCAGATAACTTTCCAGTTTCCCTATCCCCTGGTGGACTGTAATAATGAGATTTGCCCTCCCCATAAGGTCCATAAGGCCAATCATATACATGAGAGAAGTATCTTTGACAATCTCAATCACCTGGTTCACCAGCAGCGGAAGAACGGTTGGAATCATCTGCGGCATAACGACCTGCACTATTTCCTGCGCTGGCGTCATTCCAAAAACTTCAGCTGCTTCCTTCTGTCCTTTTTCAATTGAAAAATAAGCGGGTCTTATGATCTCTGCGATTACCGGAGCATAGGCAAATACCATGGTAATGTAAACATAAATAATCTTATTGAGGCTTCCCTGGACAAGGCCGCTGGCTTTCAGCAGGAAAGGAACCAGAAAATAGGAAAGAAAAAGGAGAAGCACAAAAGGCATGCTCCTCACAAAGGAAAGCCATACGTCTGTTATCGGCATGAGAATCGGAATCCTGAGAATTCGAATAATGGAAACAAGTATCCCCGCCAGGATACAAAGAACAGCAGATACCACGATAACTTCAAAGGTAAATGGTATCGCCGAAAGCAGCTTCGGGAGAACTTCCAGGAAATAAGAAATACTGAATGTAAGCAATCCTGTCCCCTCCTTACACTGCAAATTCCGGCTCACGATGGATCATACGGCGGAGGAAAAGTCTTGTTTCTTCCTGCCTCGGATGATAGAAGATCTCTTTTGGAGAGCCCTCTTCCACAACATAACCGGCATTCATGAAGAGCACCCGGGATGAAATATCCTTAGCAAAATTCATTTCATGGGTCACGATAATCATGGTGATTCCTCTTCCGGCAATATCGGAAATCGTATCAAGTACTTCACCGACCAGTTCCGGATCCAGAGCAGATGTAGGCTCATCAAACAGAATAACTTCCGGTTGTGGTGCCAGGGCTCTGGCAATCCCCACCCTCTGCTGCATACCACCGGAAAGTTCACCAACGCGTTTACCCTGATCAACCCCTTTAAAGTTAAAGCGGCCAACGTAGGCGCGGCTTGGCATCTCGGTGTTGCCGATCTTCATAATATCCAGCCCGCCGGAAACTTCTTCCCAAACGGTTTTGCTGTTATCCATTGAGTCACGGAACTGATCAACCGACGCCAGTTTCACCGTTTCACCTAAAGTGATGGTGCCGCTGTCCGGCTGTTCCTGACCGGAGATCATACGGAACAGGGTCGATTTACCCGCGCCGTTCGGACCGATGATCCCGACGATCGCCCCTTTCGGGATCGAGAAGCTCAGGTCATCAATCAGCAGGCGATCGCCGTAGGATTTACGCAGGTTGCTGACTTCCAGCACTTTATCGCCCAGACGCGGTCCAGGTGGAATAAACAGTTCGTTGGTTTCGTTACGTTTCTGATATTCGGTGCTGTTCAGCTCTTCAAAGCGTGCCAGACGTGCTTTACCTTTCGACTGGCGGCCTTTAGTTCCCTGACGTACCCACTCCAGCTCTTTCTCGATCGACTTACGACGCGCCGCTTCTTGTGAAGCTTCCTGCGCCAGGCGCTGATCTTTCTGCTCCAGCCAGGAGGAGTAGTTGCCTTCCCACGGAATACCTTCACCGCGGTCAAGTTCGAGGATCCAGCCTGCAACGTTATCGAGGAAGTAACGGTCGTGAGTAATCGCCACAACGGTGCCTTCGAAGTCGTGCAGGAAGCGTTCCAGCCAGGCCACGGATTCGGCATCCAGGTGGTTGGTCGGTTCGTCGAGCAGCAGCATGTCTGGTTTTTCCAGAAGCAGGCGGCACAACGCCACGCGACGACGCTCACCACCGGAGAGGTTAGCGATTTTCGCGTCCCAATCTGGCAGACGCAGCGCATCCGCCGCACGCTCCAGCTGTACGTTCAGGTTATGACCGTCGTGAGCCTGAATGATCTCTTCCAGACGGCCTTGTTCAGCGGCCAGCTTGTCAAAATCGGCATCCGGATCGGCGTACAGCGCATACACTTCATCCAGGCGTTTCAGGGCGTTAACCACTTCAGAAACCGCTTCTTCAATGGACTCACGCACGGTGTGTTCCGGGTTCAGCTGCGGTTCCTGCGGCAGGTAACCAATCTTGATGTCTGGCTGCGGACGCGCTTCACCTTCGATGTCTTTATCAATGCCCGCCATAATGCGCAGCAGGGTAGACTTACCCGCGCCGTTCAGACCCAGGACACCAATTTTTGCCCCAGGGAAGAAACTCAGAGAGATGTTTTTCAAAATATGACGTTTCGGCGGAACAACTTTGCCGACACGATGCATGGTATAAACGAATTGAGCCACGTTGGACTTCGCCTCTATGTTTATCGTGATGATGAGTTTTCAAAGGCGAAGTGTAGCCTTTTTCCCCGCCTAATCCCAGTTGGTCGATCACCTTCGCAGTAAAAGTAAAAAAGTGTCCGTAACGTGGCGTAAACGGCAATGACTGGTTAGCATAAATCTATTACGCGGCATGACGCTGCATTGATGTATTTACACTTAGAGGATGCGCTTGTGGAAAAAGCCAAACAAGTTACCTGGCGGCTGTTGGCTGCCGGTGTCTGTCTGCTGACGGTCAGCAGCGTGGCGCGAGCCGACTCACTGGATGAGCAGCGTAGCCGTTACGCGCAAATCAAGCAGGCCTGGGATAATCGACAAATGGATGTGGTCGAACAAATGATGCCTGGACTGAAGGATTATCCGCTTTATCCCTACCTGGAATACCGCCAGATCACCGATGATCTGATGAATCAACCGGCGGTGACGGTCACTAACTTTGTTCGCGCTAACCCCACGCTTCCTCCCGCTCGCACGCTGCAATCTCGTTTCGTCAATGAACTGGCGCGGCGTGAAGACTGGCGTGGCTTGTTAGCCTTTAGCCCGGAAAAGCCCGGAACTACCGAAGCGCAATGTAATTACTACTATGCGAAATGGAACACCGGGCAGAGTGAAGAAGCCTGGCAAGGGGCGAAAGAGCTGTGGCTAACCGGCAAGAGCCAGCCTAACGCCTGTGACAAGTTATTTAGCGTCTGGCGTGCGTCAGGTAAACAAGATCCGCTGGCGTATTTAGAGCGTATCCGTCTGGCGATGAAAGCGGGTAACACTGGCCTGGTAACAGTGCTGGCAGGGCAGATGCCTGCCGATTACCAGACTATCGCCTCGGCAATCATTTCACTGGCGAACAACCCTAATACGGTACTGACCTTCGCGCGTACAACCGGAGCGACCGATTTTACCCGTCAAATGGCAGCGGTGGCGTTTGCCAGTGTGGCGCGGCAGGATGCTGAAAATGCACGGCTGATGATCCCGTCGCTTGCCCAGGCGCAGCAGCTTAATGAAGATCAGATTCAGGAGCTGCGCGATATCGTCGCCTGGCGTTTGATGGGCAACGATGTCACCGACGAGCAGGCGAAATGGCGCGATGACGCCATTATGCGCTCGCAATCCACGTCGTTGATTGAACGCCGTGTGCGAATGGCACTTGGCACCGGCGATCGTCGCGGCCTGAATACCTGGCTGGCGCGTCTGCCGATGGAAGCAAAAGAGAAAGATGAATGGCGTTACTGGCAGGCGGATTTATTGCTGGAACGCGGACGTGAAGCTGAAGCGAAAGAGATTTTGCATCAACTCATGCAACAGCGTGGTTTCTACCCGATGGTTGCAGCACAACGCATCGGAGAAGAGTATGAGCTGAAGATTGATAAAGCGCCGCAGAATGTTGACAGCGCCCTGACTCAGGGGCCGGAGATGGCGCGCGTGCGCGAGTTGATGTACTGGAATCTCGATAACACCGCGCGTAGCGAGTGGGCCAATCTGGTGAAGAGCAAGTCAAAAACAGAGCAGGCTCAACTGGCGCGGTATGCTTTCAACAACCAATGGTGGGATCTTAGCGTTCAGGCAACGATCGCCGGGAAGCTATGGGATCATCTGGAAGAGCGATTCCCGCTGGCTTACAACGATCTTTTCAAACGCTACACCAGCGGTAAGGAGATCCCGCAAAGCTATGCGATGGCGATTGCCCGTCAGGAGAGCGCCTGGAATCCAAAAGTGAAATCACCGGTAGGGGCCAGCGGCCTGATGCAGATTATGCCTGGTACAGCGACCCATACGGTGAAGATGTTCTCTATTCCCGGTTATAGTAGCCCTGGGCAATTGCTGGATCCGGAAACGAATATCAACATTGGCACCAGTTATCTGCAATATGTTTATCAGCAGTTTGGCAATAACCGTATTTTCTCCTCAGCAGCTTATAACGCCGGACCAGGGCGGGTGCGAACCTGGCTTGGCAACAGCGCCGGGCGTATCGACGCAGTGGCATTTGTCGAGAGTATTCCGTTCTCCGAGACGCGCGGTTATGTGAAGAACGTGCTGGCTTATGACGCTTACTACCGCTATTTCATGGGGGATAAACCGACGTTGATGAGCGCCACGGAATGGGGACGTCGTTACTGATCCGCACGTTTATGATATGCTATCGTACTCTTTAGCGAGTACAACCGGGGGAGGCATTTTGCTTCCCCCGCTAACAATGGCGACATATTATGGCCCAACAATCACCCTATTCAGCAGCGATGGCAGAACAGCGTCACCAGGAGTGGTTACGTTTTGTCGACCTGCTTAAGAATGCCTACCAAAACGATCTCCATTTACCGTTGTTAAATCTGATGCTGACGCCAGATGAGCGCGAAGCGTTGGGGACTCGCGTGCGTATTGTCGAAGAGCTGTTGCGCGGCGAAATGAGCCAGCGTGAGTTAAAAAATGAACTCGGCGCGGGCATCGCGACGATTACGCGTGGATCTAACAGCCTGAAAGCCGCGCCCGTGGAGCTGCGCCAGTGGCTGGAAGAGGTGTTGCTGAAAAGCGATTGATTTTGTAGGCCTGATAAGACGCGGCAGCGTCGCATCAGGCATCGTGCACCGAATGCCGGATGCGGCGTGAACGCCTTATCCGTCCTACAATGCCTGATACACGGCATTGTGAAACGGACTCAGCGCCAGGATCACCGCCTGGTGATAGACGCTGGCGCGAGTGAGTTTCCCGGCGGTAAACACGCCGATCGCCCCTTCCTTACGACCAATCTCATCAATACCGGTATAACGCGACATCACGGGACCAAGCGCCTCACCTTCACGCACTTTCTGCAGAATCACCGCAGGTAACGGCAAAGTAGCCGAACGCGCCTCGCCGCGCTGGCTGGTGTTTTCAATCACCACCCAACTGAAAGTGCTGTCACCATCGATGCCAGCTTCAATCGCCACCCAAAAATCAGCCTCTGGAAGTAAACGGCGGGCATTTGCTACCCGATTTCGTGCGCCAGCGCGCGTTTCCTCACTGCCAAAGGGCTGTTCCGGTACACCGCTCTCGACGGCAACGGATGCAATATGGCAGGATCCTTCGCCGAAGATCTCGTGAAATGCCTGCAGAATGGCCTGAATTTTAGCGGGATTGGTGGTCGCACAGACAACTTGGTGCATAATCAGCATTACTCAGAAAATTAACGTTACAGCAGTATACGGAAAAAAAGCATGTTACAGGTATACCTAGTCCGCCACGGTGAAACGCAGTGGAACGCCGAGCGACGTATTCAGGGCCAGTCTGACAGCCCGCTGACCGCCAAAGGTGAGCAACAGGCGATGCAGGTGGCAACCCGTGCCAAAGAGCTTGGCATTACGCATATTATCAGTAGCGATTTAGGACGCACCCGGCGTACGGCGGAAATCATCGCCCAGGCCTGCGGCTGTGACATCATCTTTGATTCTCGCCTGCGTGAATTAAACATGGGTGTGCTGGAAAAAAGACATATCGATTCTCTGACCGAAGAAGAAGAGAACTGGCGTCGGCAGCTGGTCAATGGCACCGTTGACGGGCGTATTCCTGAAGGCGAGTCAATGCAGGAGCTCAGCGATCGCGTCAATGCGGCACTGGAATCTTGCCGGGACTTACCGCAGGGAAGCCGACCGCTGCTGGTGAGCCATGGTATTGCACTGGGATGTCTGGTGAGTACGATTCTCGGATTACCAGCATGGGCAGAGCGCCGCTTACGTCTGCGTAACTGTTCTATTTCGCGCGTGGATTATCAGGAAAGCCTGTGGCTGGCGTCTGGCTGGGTCGTTGAAACCGCAGGGGACATCTCGCATCTGGACGCCCCTGCATTAGATGAGCTGCAGCGTTAACGGCGGATAGGAATCAGCAGTTCACAGCGCAGATTAATTGGGCGATCTCCCGCTTTGGCGTCTTCTGCCGGGTAGTATCGCTCAATATCCTGACCTTTACGGCGCGTCAGGTTGAGCATTGGCATGCACGTTCCGTATACCGTCAGGATAAACTCCTGCACGCCGGTTCCCAGACCTTCATAGGTAAACATCACATATTCGCCGCCCTGCAGCATCACCGGATGCCCCGTCAGTACATAGCCATCTGCCTGATCCTGGGCTAACGCGGTGGTATAGAATACCTCTTGTTCGTCGTCTTTATCCTGACTCGGACGCGTTTCATTCAGGCCGTAGAGCACCGGCGGAATGGTCGGCGCGTTGCCGAGAAAATCGTGCCAGAACTGATAACGCATTTCATGGCGGAAATCAGAGATTTGCTCCAGCGAACAGGAGTAGCTCTGGGTAACACCAATCAGCGGCGTATCTTCCAGGGTGACAAATTTGTGCTCTGGCATTGTGAATTCACCCAGACGTAGCGGCGGGCGAATACCAAAGGCGCTCCATTCAGGAGAACGGCGGTAAAGTGCAGGAGTCTGGGCAAACTGCTTCTTGAATGCGCGGGTAAATGTCTGTTGAGAGTCGAAGCGGTATTGCAGCGCGATGTCCAGAATCGGACGCGCAGTCAGGCGTAGTGCGACCGCCGATTTCGACAAACGACGAGCACGAATATACGCGCCAATAGCATGGCCAGTGACATCTTTAAACATTCTCTGTAAGTGCCACTTGGAATAACCTGCTTTCGCCGCTACATTGTCGAGCGACAGGGGCTGATCCAGATGACCTTCCAGCCAGATTAAAAGGTCGCGAATAATGCCGGCCTGATCCATAAAATATCCTCATCCTTTCAACAACGAGCACCTGACATCAGGTAATTGGATAATAGCATTTTTTGCTGTTTTAGCATTCAGTGTTTTTTTCTTAGTAGAGTATGTTTTAGGGCTTGACGGAAATAAAAGTATTGAGATTTTGTTCTTAATCAATATGTTATTTACCGTGACGAACTAATTGCTCGTGTAATAGATAAAAATGGTAACAATATGAAATACAAGCATTTGATCCTGTCTTTAAGCCTGATAATGCTGGGGCCATTGGCTCATGCAGAAGAGATTGGTTCGGTCGACACCGTATTTAAAATGATCGGCCCGGATCACAAAATTGTTGTGGAAGCCTTTGACGATCCCGATGTGAAAAATGTCACCTGTTATGTGAGCCGGGCGAAAACCGGGGGTATTAAAGGGGGATTGGGCCTGGCGGAAGATACCTCCGATGCGGCCATTTCTTGTCAGCAAGTCGGGCCGATTGAACTGTCGGATCGTATTAAAAACGGCAAAGCTCAGGGCGAGGTAGTATTCAAAAAACGTACGTCCCTGGTCTTTAAGTCGTTACAGGTCGTGCGCTTTTATGATGCTAAACGCAACGCGCTCGCTTATCTGGCTTACTCCGACAAAGTTGTAGAAGGTTCGCCGAAAAACGCGATTAGCGCGGTTCCTGTCATGCCGTGGCGGCAATAACAGAGGCGATTTATGCAACGGGAAACGGTCTGGTTAGTGGAAGATGAGCAAGGGATAGCCGACACGCTGGTCTACATGTTGCAGCAGGAAGGTTTTGCCGTCGAGGTCTTTGAGCGAGGCTTGCCGGTGCTGGATAAAGCTCGCCAGCTGGTTCCCGACGTCATGATTCTCGACGTTGGTTTGCCTGATATCAGCGGCTTTGAATTATGCCGCCAGTTACTGGCGCTCCATCCGGCGTTACCTGTACTGTTCCTGACGGCCCGAAGTGAAGAGGTCGATCGCCTGCTTGGGCTGGAAATTGGCGCTGACGACTATGTGGCTAAACCGTTTTCACCCCGCGAAGTGTGCGCCAGGGTGCGCACCTTACTGCGTCGGGTGAAGAAGTTCTCGTCGCCGTCTCCCGTCATCCGTATTGGTCATTTTGAATTGAATGAACCCGCGGCGCAGATCAGCTGGTTTGACACGCCATTAACGCTGACGCGGTATGAGTTTTTATTGCTGAAGACGTTACTCAAGTCGCCAGGCCGCGTCTGGTCCCGCCAGCAACTGATGGATAGCGTGTGGGAAGATGCGCAGGACACCTATGATCGCACCGTTGATACCCACATTAAAACGTTGCGTGCCAAGCTGCGCGCCATCAATCCCGATCTTTCACCGATTAATACTCATCGCGGCATGGGATATAGCCTGAGGGGCCTGTAATGCGTATCGGCATGCGGTTGCTGCTGGGCTATTTTTTACTGGTGGCGGTGGCGGCCTGGTTCGTACTGGCTATTTTTGTCAAAGAAGTTAAACCGGGCGTGCGAAGAGCAACGGAGGGGACGTTAATCGATACCGCAACGTTGCTGGCGGAGCTGGCGCGTCCCGATTTGCTCTCTGGGGACCCAACGCATGGGCAACTGGCGCAGGCGTTTAATCAGCTACAACATCGCCCGTTTCGCGCCAATATCGGTGGCATTAACAAAGTGCGCAATGAATATCATGTCTATATGACCGATTCGCAGGGTAAAGTATTGTTCGATTCGGCAAATAAAGCCGTTGGGCAGGATTATTCGCGCTGGAATGACGTCTGGCTAACGTTGCGTGGTCAGTATGGTGCGCGCAGCACGTTGCAAAATCCTGCCGATCCCGAAAGTTCGGTGATGTATGTTGCCGCGCCGATTATGGACGGCTCGCGGCTTATTGGCGTTTTGAGCGTAGGCAAACCGAACGCGGCGATGGCTCCGGTCATTAAACGCAGCGAGCGGCGAATTTTATGGGCCAGCGCCATTTTGTTGGGGATCGCACTGGTGATTGGCGCAGGCATGGTTTGGTGGATCAACCGCTCCATTGCCCGGCTCACTCGCTATGCTGATTCCGTCACTGACAATAAGCCCGTTCCTCTTCCCGATCTCGGTAGTAGCGAGCTGCGTAAACTCGCGCAGGCGCTGGAAAGTATGCGCGTGAAGCTGGAAGGGAAAAACTATATTGAGCAGTATGTTTATGCGTTAACCCATGAGCTAAAAAGCCCACTGGCGGCGATTCGTGGCGCGGCGGAAATTTTACGCGAAGGTCCGCCGCCTGAAGTAGTGGCTCGTTTTACTGACAACATTCTGACGCAAAATGCGCGAATGCAGGCACTGGTGGAAACGTTACTACGCCAGGCAAGACTGGAGAATCGTCAGGAAGTCGTTTTGACTGCTGTTGATGTGGCGGCATTATTCCGCCGCGTCAGCGAAGCGCGCACCGTGCAGTTGGCAGAAAAAAACATCACTCTACATGTTACGCCCACCGAGGTTAATGTTGCTGCTGAACCGGCGTTACTGGATCAGGCGCTGGGGAATTTACTGGATAACGCCATCGATTTTACCCCCGAGAGCGGTCGTATAACGCTAAGCGCCGAAGTGGATCAGGAACACGTCACGCTTAAGGTGCTGGATACCGGTAGTGGTATTCCTGACTACGCGCTGTCACGTATTTTTGAACGCTTTTACTCTTTGCCGCGTGCAAATGGGCAAAAAAGCAGCGGTCTGGGGTTGGCGTTCGTCAGTGAGGTCGCCCGTTTGTTTAACGGCGAAGTCACGCTGCGCAACGTGCAGGAAGGTGGCGTGCTGGCCTCGCTTCGACTTCACCGTCACTTCACATAGCTTCAAATTCTTCCCACATAGCCTTCGTATCCTGCTGCCATTGCAAAGGAGAAGACTATGTTGAAATCCCCCCTGTTCTGGAAAATGACCACCCTGTTTGGTGCAGTATTGCTGTTGTTGATTCCGATAATGCTGATTCGGCAGGTGATTGTCGAACGTGCCGATTACCGTAGCGATGTGGAAGATGCGATTCGCCAAAGTACCAGCGGGCCGCAAAAACTCGTTGGGCCGCTCATCGCTATTCCTGTGACCGAGCTTTATACGGTGCAGGAAGACGATAAAACCGTGGAGCGGAAACGAAGTTTTATCCATTTTTGGTTACCTGAGTCATTGATGGTTGATGGCAATCAGAACGTTGAAGAACGCAAGATAGGGATTTATACCGGTCAGGTCTGGCACAGTGATTTAACGCTAAAAGCCGATTTCGATGTTTCGCGTCTTAGCGAACTCGACGCACCAAATATCACCTTAGGCAAGCCATTTATTGTGATTAGCGTCGGGGATGCGCGTGGTATTGGTGTGGTGAAAGCGCCTGAAGTTAACGGAACAGCGCTGACCATCGAACCCGGTACCGGGTTAGAGCAAGGCGGGCAGGGCGTGCATATCCCTTTACCCGAAGGGGACTGGCGCAAGCAGAACCTGAAGCTGAATATGGCCCTGAATTTAAGCGGTACCGGCGATCTTTCTGTGGTGCCTGCCGGGCGTAATAGCGAAATGACCTTAACCAGCAACTGGCCGCATCCCAGTTTTTTAGGTGATTTTTTGCCAGCCAAACGGGAAGTTAGCGAGTCAGGTTTTCAGGCGCAATGGCAAAGCAGCTGGTTTGCAAATAATCTCGGTGAGCGTTTTGCTTCAGGCAATGATACCGGCTGGGAAAACTTCCCCGCGTTTAGCGTCGCAGTGACGACGCCAGCCGATCAATACCAATTAACTGACCGGGCGACTAAGTATGCCATTCTGCTGATTGCGCTGACTTTTATGGCGTTCTTTGTTTTTGAAACGCTCACCGCGCAACGCTTACACCCAATGCAATATTTGCTGGTGGGGCTTTCATTGGTGATGTTTTATTTGCTCTTGCTGGCGCTTTCTGAACATACCGGTTTTACCGTGGCATGGATAATCGCCAGTCTGATTGGGGCGTTAATGAACGGTATTTATTTGCAGGCGGTATTGAAAGGCTGGCGCAACAGCATGTTGTTTACCCTCGCGCTGTTGTTGCTGGATGGTGTGATGTGGGGACTGCTCAACTCTGCCGATAGCGCGCTGTTGTTGGGAACCAGTGTGCTGGTGGTGGCGCTGGCCGGCATGATGTTTGTGACCCGTAATATCGACTGGTATGCGTTTTCACTGCCGAAAATGAAAGCCAGTAAAGAAGTTACAATGGACGATCAATTACGTATCTGGAAATAAGGTTGAAAAATAAAAACGGCGCTAAAAAGCGCCGTTTTTTTTGACGGTGGTAAAGCCGATTAATCTTCCAGATCACCACAGAAGCGATAACCTTCACCGTGGATGGTGGCGATGATTTCCGGCGTATCCGGCGTAGATTCGAAATGTTTACGAATACGGCGGATCGTCACGTCTACAGTACGGTCGTGTGGTTTCAGCTCACGGCCGGTCATTTTCTTCAGCAGTTCAGCACGAGACTGAATTTTGCCTGGGTTTTCACAGAAGTGAAGCATGGCGCGGAACTCGCTGCGCGGCAGCTTGTACTGCTCGCCATCAGGGCCGATCAACGAACGGCTGTTGATGTCCAGTTCCCAACCATTGAACTTGTAGCTTTCAACGCTACGACGTTCTTCGCTGACAGTACCCAGATTCATGGTACGGGACAGCAGGTTGCGTGCACGAATCGTCAGTTCACGCGGGTTGAACGGTTTGGTGATGTAGTCATCTGCACCGATTTCGAGGCCGAGAATTTTATCGACTTCGTTGTCACGGCCAGTCAGGAACATCAACGCAACATTCGCCTGCTCGCGCAGTTCACGCGCTAACAGAAGACCGTTCTTACCCGGCAGATTGATATCCATGATCACCAGGTTGATGTCATATTCAGAGAGGATCTGATGCATTTCCGCGCCATCTGTCGCTTCGAAAACATCATAGCCTTCCGCTTCGAAAATACTTTTCAACGTGTTGCGTGTTACCAACTCGTCTTCAACGATAAGAATGTGCGGGGTCTGCA
>OHKF01001158.1_pt1 | contig 11915 bp, 10 predicted proteins | sample 1568781 | NCBI WGS metagenome assembly OHKF01 (sample SAMEA3879580, study PRJEB24766) | human gut metagenome | biome: human-associated habitat; feature: feces | place: USA | collected 1985/1987
CCCGCCGCGCCAGCGCGGAGCTGTAAGGAGGGGAGAACGATGGAATACAGACTGACTACCCCCTGCACTGCGCAGGAGCTTGCCCCGCTGAAAGCGGGGGATACCGTGCTGCTTTCCGGCGTGGTGTATACCGCCCGGGATCAGGCACACAAGCGGATGATGGAAGCACTGGACAAGGGCGAGACTCTGCCTTTTGATCTGGAAGGCAGCGCCATCTATTATGTAGGTCCCACCCCGGAACGCCCGGGCGAAGTCATCGGCTCGGCAGGGCCTACCACCAGCGGGCGCATGGACGCCATGAGCCCCCGGCTGCTGGATCTTGGCAACAAGATCATGATCGGCAAGGGCAAGCGGGATGCCGCCGTCAAGGCGGCTGTGGTGCGCAACGGCGCGGTGTATCTGGCTGCGCTGGGCGGTGCCGGTGCACTGATGGCCAAAAGCGTACAGACGCTGGAAGTGATCGCATGGCCGGACTTGGGCTGTGAGGCGGTGCGCCGCCTGACCGTGCAGGATATGCCCCTGACCGTTGTGCTGGATGCCCACGGCGGCGACCTGTACGAGGAAGGCCCTGCGGCCTATCTGGCTGCGCTCTAAATTGCACCCTTTGCACAAAACAGGCGCGGTACAAAACCGGCAAAACAGCAGTTCTGTGCAGAAAAATATGGTTAGTTTAACAAAACTTGCTGCGAATTACTTGCATCAACCGCAAAAGTGTGATATCCTTTAACATACGACAGAGGGTACACATCCCCTGTCGGAAAAATCCCCCAGAGGGAATAAGGCAGGAGGCCGGACAAACCATGCAGATCCACCAGTCCGCAGAAGATTATCTTGAAACGATCCTGATGCTGAGCCAGCGTATGGGCAAAGTGCGCTCCATTGACGTTGTCAATGAGCTGGGCTTTACCAAAGCCAGCGTGAGCATCGCTATGAAAAAGCTGCGGGAGAACGGCTATATCGCGGTGGACGGCGAAGGCAACCTGACCCTGCTGGAGCCCGGGCTGGAGATCGCTCAGCGCATTTACAGCCGCCACCAGCTGCTGACCCACTTCTTTGTGCAGCTGGGCGTGGACGAGCAGACCGCCGCCGAGGACGCCTGCAAGGCAGAGCACATCCTCAGCGAGCAGACGCTGGAAAAGATCCGCGAAAGCGCCCTGCGCAACGACGCCGCCCATCCGCAGGCAAAGTGATATGATTCCAAGAGACACCGGAACGCCGAAAGACGTTCCGGTGTCTTTTTTTGTATGAAATTTTCGGTTTGTGTTGCATATCTGTTACGGATTTGGTACAATAAATCTGTGCGGAAAAGGAACGTTGGAAGAGCGAAAAAGGTGCGGGACGGCGCAAAGCCGCCCTAGGGTAAAGGAGAGCGTTGCGGCATGGATGCGATTGCCCATACTCAGGTCAGTGGATTCTGTCTGGTCACGCTGGCGGTCTTGCTGCGGGCGCAGCAGAAAATGCGGGATAAAAGCCTGCCCGGGCGGCTGTTCACGGCGCTGCTGTGGTCTGCCGGGGCGCTGACGATCGTAGATCATGGCAGTGCGCTGGCGCAGCTGGGCGCGTGGCAGGATCTGGGCATCCCCCTGACCTACCGGCTGAACGCCGGGGGCAGTATTCTGTTTTATCTGCTGGCGGCGTGCTGCTGCCAGCTGGTGTTTTTGTATGTGGAGGCAGAGCTGGGGCGTACATGGATGGAGGACGGCCGCAGGCTGGCGCTCAGCGCCGCACCGGTGGCGTTGCTTTTGCTGGCGCTGCTGACAGCGCGGGACGAAAACGGCTTCTGCTATCTGGATGCAGAGGGGCTGCGGGGCAGCACCCTGTTCTGGGGGGCGAAGCTGGTGGGGCTTGCCTATCTGGCGGCGGCCTTTCTCCGCTGCAGCTGGACGCTGAGCAACTGGAAGCAGGAAACACCCAAAGAGGAACTGAAGACCCTGCTGCTGCTCGCGCTTGCGCCGGCGGCAGGCTTTTTGCTGCAAGGCTGGCTGCCCGGGCGCGGGCTGCTGTGCTGCGGCATTACGCTGGGGCTGGTGTGCGTGTATGTGCTGGTGTTGCAGACCAAGTTCACGGTGGACACCCTGACCGGCGTCAGCAACCGCATCGTGGCGCTGCGGTATCTGGAAAGCGAACTGCCCTACTACCGCCGTCACCCCAACCGCTCGCTGCACTTCCTCATGATGGACATGGATCACTTCAAGCACATCAACGATGAATACGGCCACCTGGAGGGCGATGCCGCACTGGTGCTGCTGGCGGGCATTTTAAAAAAGGTGTGCGCCAACTATAACGGCGTGCTGGCGCGCTACGGCGGCGATGAATTTTGCATCGCCTGCGGCTGCAACAGCGTGGAGGTGCGCACCCTGATCACCTCCATCCAGCGGGAGCTGGACGCAGCCAACGCCGCCTCCGGAAAGCCCTACCAGATCGAGATCAGCATCGGCTGCGCCCGTCTTGAGCCGGACATTGCCACCGTGCACGACCTGATCGATAAAGCCGATCAGGAAATGTACCACCTCAAGACCCGCAAGCGCGGAGTTTCCTAAAACAAAGAAGGCACCTGCAACCCTTCCTGTCTGTGCATTGGCACCCGAAGGCGTTTGCGGGTGCTTTTTCTTTGACCTGTTGAGAGCCAAGAAGCAACCCCGCAGTGCGGATGTTTCCGCAGGAAACAGGCACTGCAAATGCCGTTTCCCTCTACGACCCCTCCTGTGAAAAAGCAATTTCGAAACGCCCGCAGGCGTTTCGAAATTGTAAATCAAAATAATTCTTCCGCTGAAAATGGCTAGAGCGTAGCGGAGGCCATTCAAAATCATCCCGCCCCGCGCTTTCTAAACGTTTTTTACCCTTCTGCCCTTGCATCCCGGGGTGGAACGCGGTATTCTTATAAAATAGACCGGAACCGCGACAGCACAGGGGAGGGAGAACACATGGACGCACAGGAGATCCGCACATTGCTGGGCAAAAGCATCTTTGAGCGGGCACAGAAGTACCGCAAGCGCATCCTGCAAAGCAGCTGCACCACCAACGAGGATGGGGTGCGGCACCTGACAGCGCTGGTGCAGGGCAGCGGGCCGGACTGCTATTATACGCAGGTCTGGCTGCGGGAAAACGGCAGCTTTGTCAGTGCCTCCTGCGACTGCCCCTATAACCAGAACGGCGACGGCACCTACTGCAAGCACATTGGCGCGCTGCTGCTGCAGGACGCGGAAAAGAACCCGCCTGCCCCGGAAAAAAAGCCGGAGAGCATCCCCGGGGTGCAGCGGGGCGTGGCAGGCTTGAGCACCGAACCCCGCAAGGACAGTTACAGCGCCGGGCTGGATATGCTGTTCGGCCGCAAGTGGCGGGGCGAGGAGCCGGAGACCGACTATGAGGCCCAGCTGCTGTTGAAGCGCTACCAGCGGGAGGATGCGCAGCCCCAGCCCCAGAACGCCGCCCAGCGTACCGGCTTTGCTCTGCTGGAACCGGAGCTTACGCCGCACAATGGCCGTATCTGGCTGCGACTGCGGGTCTCGGATGGCATCGGCGGGCGGCAGTATCTGGTAAAAAGCATCCCGCAGTTTCTGGATGCGATCGAGCGGGGCGAAAGCGTCAGCTACGGGAAATCGCTGGCCTTTGTGCACCGGTGGGACGCCTTTGCTCCGGATGCACAGCAGCTGCTGCGGCTGCTGCGCCGTCAGGTGAGCGCCCGGCAGGCGTTTGAAGCCGAGGGCACGGTGCGCTCTGGCTGGGAGAAAGGCCCGGCGGGCGGTCTGCCGTTGACCGGCGAGGGGCTGGATGCTCTTGTGGAGCTTTACGCCGCCGAGGGCGTTGTGGGCGGCTATACCCTTAAAGAGGGTCTGCCGGTCATCAGCCTGAAGGTGGAACGCCGCAAGGGCGGGGTGCAGCTGAGCTGCACCCCGGCGCTCAGCGGAGTGCAGGGGCTGGACTATGCCTATCTGCTGGGCGAAAGCACCCTCTGGCGGATGCAGCGGGAGGAATGCCGCCGGATTTTGCCGGTACTGGACACCTTTGGCGGGCGCAGTTTGTTCTTTACCAGCGCAGACGCCGCCGCTTTTTGCAGCTATGTGCTGCCGGAACTGGGCAACCGGGTCAACATCGTGGACCCCGACCGGCTGCTGCTGAACCAGATCCCGCTGGAGCCGGTGGTGCAGTTTTATCTGGACGCCGACCGGGGGCTTACCGTCACGGCCTACCCGGTCTTTCTGTATGGAGAGGACAGGGTAGCACCCGGCGAGCCGGTGCCGCCCGACCTTTTGCGGGATGCCCGCACCGAGAACCGGGCAAAGCGGCTGCTGGAAACCTATCTGGAACCCGAGCCCGGCAAGCCGGGACATTACAGCCTTTCCGGGGAGGAGGCGCTTTTCCAGCTGCTGGAGGAGGGCATTCCCGCCCTGCTGGCCATGGGCGAGGTATACCAGACCGATGCCTTCCGCAACTTACAAGCCGCCCCGCCTAAAATTTCGGTAGGGGTGTCGGTACACGGCAGCGTGCTGGACTTGGAAGTGGACACCGGCGCCTTCCCGGTGGAGGAACTGCGGGAACTGCTGCAGTCCCTGCACCAGAAAAAACGCTACCACCGCCTGCGGGACGGCAGTCTGCTGCGGCTGGATGACAGTCTGGAAGGGCTGGACGAGCTGAACGACACACTGGAGCTTTCCGGTGCAAAGCTGAAGGACGGCCACGCCGCCCTGCCGCTCTACCGTGCCCCTACGCTGGACTGGGCGCTTTCGGGGCAGAACGGCTTGCGGTTCGACCGGGATGATGCTTTCCGCCGCATCAGCCGCAGCTTCCACGCCGTGCGGGACAGCGAGTATACCCCGCCGCTCTCGCTGCAAAAGACCCTGCGCAAATACCAGCGTGACGGCTACCGCTGGCTGCGCACACTGGACGGCTACGGCATGGGCGGCATTCTGGCCGACGATATGGGTCTGGGCAAGACCGTGCAGGTGCTCAGCTACCTGCTGGCCATGAAGGAGGGCGGGCAGCAGCTGCCCAGCCTCATCGTCTGCCCGGCGTCGCTGGTGCTGAACTGGCAGGAGGAATGCCAGAAGTTCACCCCGCAGCTGCAAAGTGTTGCCATGGACGGCGATGCCGCCCACCGCGCCGCGCTGGTCGATGGGTGGGCACAGGCGGATATCGTCATCACCAGCTACGATTTGCTGCGCCGGGACGAAAAACTGTATGCCGGGCAAAGCTTTTACGCCTGCATACTGGACGAAGCGCAGGCCATCAAAAACCACACCACCCAGAAGTACAAGGCGGTGTGCCGGGTGAACAGCCGGGTGCGCTTTGCGCTGACCGGCACCCCGGTGGAAAACCGCTTGGGGGAACTGTGGAGCATCTTCTCCTTTTTGATGCCCGGGTATCTGCCCCCCTACAAGACCTTCTGCGCCCGGTTTGAAAAGCCTATCGTGCAGGAGGACGACAAAGACGCACTGCGCCGTTTGAACCAGCTCACCGGGCCGTTCATCCTGCGGCGCATGAAGTCCGAGGTGCTGCGGGAGCTGCCGCCCAAGACCGAGAATGTCTACCGCATCGAGCTGGAAGAGGAGCAGCGCAAGCTCTATCTGGCCGCTGTGGTGGACGCCCGGGAGAAGCTGCAGGCCGTAAAGCCCGAGGACAAGATGGCGGTGTTCGCCGTCCTCATGCGGCTGCGGGAGATCTGCTGCGACCCGCGCCTTATCGCAGACAACTGGGAGGGCGGCAGCGCCAAGCTGGACGCCTGCGTGGAGCTTGTCTCCAGCGCCGTGGAGGGCGGCCACCGCATCCTGCTGTTCAGCCAGTTCACCTCCATGCTGGAGCTGCTGGCAAAGCGGCTGGACGAGGCCGGGGTGAGCCACTTCACCCTGCAGGGCTCCACCCCCAAGCCGGTGCGTGCCGAGCTGGTGCGCCGCTTCAATGCCGGGGAAGCCAGCGTATTCCTGATCTCGCTGCGGGCCGGCGGCACCGGCCTGAACCTGACCGCGGCCGACATCGTCATCCACTACGACCCGTGGTGGAACGTGGCGGCCCAGAATCAGGCCACCGACCGCGCCTACCGCATCGGTCAGCGCAACCCGGTGCAGGTGTATCGGCTGATCGCGCAGGACACCATTGAGGAAAAGATCGTGGAGCTGCAACAGGCCAAGCAGTCGCTGGCCGACACCGTTACCGGTGGGGCAGACGGCGCGATTTTGTCCATGAACCCCGAACAGCTGCTGCAGCTGCTGGGAGAAGAAGCATAAAGGAGTGTATCCATCATGAAGGTTTGGGATCTGCATTGCGATACCCTGTACGAACTGCGCCGCGCCGAAAAGGCGGGCGCACCCAAAAGCTTTTTGCACAACGACCTGCATATCGACCTTGAAAAATTGCAGCAGGGGGATTATCTGCTGCAATGCTTTGCGGCCTATGTGGATCTGGCCGACCCCGCTCCCGGGGCCGACCCGCTGGTAAGCGTGCTGGAGGAGATCGACATCTTCAAGCGGCTCATGGCGGCTTACCCGGAAAAGATCGCCCCGGTGTACACCGCTGCCGACCTTGAGCGCAACCGCGCCGAGGGCAAGTTCAGCGCCATGCTGACGGTGGAAGAGGGCGGCTGCTGCAAGGGCAGTCTGGGCGTGCTGCGGCGGCTGCAGGAGCTGGGCGTGCGCATGATGACCCTGACATGGAACTACCCCAACGAACTGGCAGCCCCCAACGCAAACCCCGGCGGGCCGCTGGTGGCCAACACCGAGACCGGCCTGACCGAGCGGGGCTTTGCCTTTTTGGAAGAGATGGAAAAGCTGCACATCACCGCAGACGTGAGCCACCTTTCCGATAAGGGCTTCTGGGACATCGCAAACCACAGCACCCGCCCCTTTGCGGCAAGTCATTCCAACTGCCGTGCGCTGTCGCCCCACAACCGCAACCTGACCGATGAGATGATCCGTGCACTGGCAGAAAAGGGCGGCATTGCGGGGCTGAATTACTGCGCTTCCTTTGTGGACGCAGACTCGGCACACCCCAAGCTTTGCCGCAGCACAGTGGAGCGGCTGGCAAAGCACGCCGCACACTTCAAGCAGGTGGGCGGTATTGAGGTCATCAGCCTTGGCAGCGATTTTGACGGCATCGGCGGTCAGCACGAGCTGGAAACGGCGGCAGATATGCCGCTGCTGGCCGAGGCACTGCGCCGCGAGGGCTTTACCGAGGACGAGGTGGAGGCCATCTACTGGCGCAACGCATACCGCTTCTTTAAAAACAATCTGTAATATCAAGTCGAAAAATTGCAAAAATGCCCGGAGATGCCCTGCTGTGTGCGGGTATCCCGGGCTGTGTATTGCCCTGCGAGGGGAGGTTTTATATGGTCTGAGGCGCGCGTCCCCTGAAAAAGAACAAACGACTTGGAAAGATAAGAGGAATTATAACAATGGGTATCACGATTTCGCCGTGGATGATGGCGTTTCTCATGCTGATGACCGGCTTTGCAGGCTTTGTGGATTCGGCAGCCGGCGGCGGTGGGCTGATCAGTCTGCCTGCCTATCTGTTTGCCGGGCTGCCGCCCCACTACACCTATGCCACTAACAAGTTCAGCGCTGCCTGCGGCACGACCTTTGCCACGGCAAGCTTTTTCAAAAGCGGTGCCATGAACGTGAAGGTGGGTGTTCTTGCGGCCATCGGCAGCTTTGCAGGCAGTGCGCTGGGCGCGCACATCGTGCTGCTGCTCAGCGATGAGATGCTGCGCACCATGATGTTCATCATCCTGCCGGTGGCGGCGGTCATCATTCTGTGGCAGCGCAACCTGCCGGACGAGAACCGGGACGACGGCACGCTGGATCTGAAAAAGATTTTACTGGCGCTGGCCATCGGCTTTGGCATCGGCCTGTACGACGGCGTTATGGGCCCGGGCACCGGAACCTTTGCCATCATTGCCTTTACCACCCTGATGGGCTTTGACCTGCGCACCGCAAACGGCAACGGCAAGGTGCTCAATCTGGCCAGCAACTACGCCAGCCTGTTCACCTATCTGATGAACGGTCTGGTGGTGTTCCACATCGGCATCCCCTGCGCCATCAGCAACATTCTGGGCAACCTGCTTGGCTCCCATTTTGCCCTGAAAAAGGGTGCCCGCTTCATCCGCCCTATGATGCTGGTGGTGCTGGTGCTGCTGCTGGGCAAGCTGATCTCGGACGCGGTGCTGTAAGGGCAAGGCGGGACGATTTGGAATGGCCTCCGCTTTGCTCTGGCCATAATCAGCGGAAAGAATATTTTATTTGTAGTTCCGAAACGCCTGCGGGCGTTTCGGAACTACTTTTTCACGGGTAAAAACAAAGTCGGGCAGCCCGCGGGCTGTCCGACTTGTTTTTGCGAATAGGTTTTATTCCAACGTCAGCTCTTTATCAAAGAACGCGATGCCGAATGCGCCGGGGCCGGTGTGGGTGCCGATGACGCAACCGATCTGGCGCACCAGCGGTGCGTCCAGATGCAGGTTGTCCTGCAGGTAGGTCAGCAGCGGCTGCAGCTCCCGGTGGTTGACGGTGTAGCCCAGCAGCGGGGTGTAGCCCGGGTGGATGCCGCCCATCTCGTCGATCTTCTTGAACAGCGCCACATACACGCCGGGCAGACCGCGCGCCTTACCGGCCAGCGCCACCTTGCCCTCTATGACGGCGAGGATGGGCTTGATGCCCAGCATACCGCCCGCCACAGCTGCGGCGGCGGACAGTCTGCCGCCCTTGCGCAGGTACTTCAGATCGTCCACGGCAGCTACCAAATGCAGGTGCTGCTTGGCCTTTTCCAGATCGGCGGCGATCTGGGTGATCGTCTTACCGGCGTCCCGCAGCTGCACAGCCAGCCGCACCAGCAAGGACTGCCCCAGACAGACGTTCTCGGTGTTCACGAACACCACATTATCCACGTTGGCAAGGTCGGCAGCAAGTCTGGCGCACTGACCGGTGCCGGACAGCGCATCGGACAAAAAGATGCCCAGCACCTCGTCTCCGGCGGCAGCGGCGTCCAGATACAGCCGCTCGAACTGCTCCGGGCTGGGCTGGCTGGTGGTGGGCAGCTTGCGGCAGGCTGCCAGATGGGTATAGTATTCGCTGGGGGTCATGTCGATGCCGTCCCGCAGGACGGTGCCGTCCTCCAGCGTCACGTTCAGGGGAATCACAGTCACGCCCAGCTGCTGCGCCTCGGCGGGCAGGATGTCGCAGGCGGAATCGGTGAGGATACGGATCATAATAATACCTCCGGTCTACCGGTAAAATACAGTATACGCAACGCTTTTGTTAAAAAGGTTGGAAATTATTATACCACCATTTAGGGCGATGTGTCAATGATTTGCATAAATTTGCCGCGACAGAACGCCCAAACCTTGCGCACCCGGCGGCAGATATGGTACTATAACCGGGAACGAATCACAGCAGGAGGAGGGAGACCGACCATGCACAAGCTGAACCCCCGCACCGCCGCGCTGCTTTCGGCCTTTGGCTGGGCGGTGGGGTATCTGCTGGCGGGCAAGGTGCTGGCGGTGCTGCTGCCCGTGCCGCCCGGCGGCGCGGCGCGGTTTTTCCGGGTCTGCCTGCTGGCTCCGCTGGCGGAGGAAGGGGTGTTCCGGGGCGCAGTGCAGCGCCGGGCGCAGCCGCTGGGCAGGGGACAGGCTATTCTTTTGCAGGCGGCGCTGTTCGCCTTGCAGCACGGCAGCGCTGCCGCCATGGCCTATGCGCTGGTGTGCGGGCTGGGTCTGGGGTGGCTGGCCGACCGCACCGGGCATCTCTGGCCGGGGGTGCTGCTGCACAGCGCAAACAACCTGCTGGTGCTGGCGATGGGATGAGAGGATGGGATACATGACCGATTTTGAACTGATGGGTCTTGCGCTGGAAGAAGCCGCCAAAGCCGCCGCCTTGGGCGAGGTGCCGGTGGGCGCGGTGGTGGCGCGGCACGGCGAGGTGATCGCCACGGCGCACAACACCCGGGAGACCGAGAAAAACGCCCTGCACCACGCGGAGCTGCTGGCCATTGATGCCGCCTGCAAGGCGCTGGGCGGCTGGCGGCTGTGGGAGTGCGAGCTGTTCGTCACCTTAGAGCCCTGCCCCATGTGTGCGGGCGGCATCATCAACAGCCGTCTGCGCCGGGTGGTGTACGGTGCTGCCGATACCAAGGCCGGGTGCTGCGGCTCGGTGACCGACCTGTTCGCGCTGCCCTTCAACCACCATCCGGTGGTGGAAAAGGGGCTGCGGGAGGCCGAGGCGCAGCAGCTTTTGCAGGCGTTTTTTGTTTCCCTGCGGGAAAAGCGGGCGGGCAGACCCCGCTGGAAGCCCCCGGTGCCCGAAAACAGGGGAAAATAAGGAAAAATAGTGGGAACTGCGTAAAAAATTGCAGTTCCCACTTTCTTTTTGGGCTGGATTGTGGTATATTATTCAATGGAATCTTGTCGAAACCCATCGCAACTGCAGGCAGGCACGCCAAAGCACCGGACCTTTGCCGGACACATAAACGGAACGCTGCACTGTCTGGGGATGGGCACAGGGTTTTTCCGGCTGGGGCACTGCGCCCGGCCGAGAATACCGAACAGGAGGGATACACTCTTGTACGAGGACGAGTTTGAACTGACCTTTCAGGTGCCGGAGGAAGAGGGCGCACCGGAGCCCCTTGCCGCACCGGCTGCAAAGCCGGCTGCGCCGATGGAGCCGGTGGTGGATGAACCCACCCGCATCATGACGCTGGGAAAAACAGCAGCGCCTGCGGTGGACGAACCCACCCGGGTGATCACGCTGGAAAAGCCCGCAGAGCCGCAGCCGCCTGCACCGGAGCAGCCCGCGGAGCCTGTGCCGCAGCCTGTAAAAGAACGGCCTGCCCCTGCCGCACCCGCTGCGGCGCGCCGGGTGCTGATCTCCGGCGGCGACCGGGGCATCGGTGCTGCCGCTGCCCGCGCCTTTGCGGCAGCAGGGTATCAGGTGGCGGTGCTCTACCACCAGAATGCCGCTGCTGCCGCTGCGCTGGAACAGCAGCTGCCCGGGTGCATCGCCATCCAGTGCGATGTAGCCAGCCGCGCCAGCTGTGAGCTGGCGTTCCATGCAGTGGAGCAGGCCATGGGCAGGGTGGATGTGCTGGTGTGCAACGCCGGCATCGCGCAGCAGAAGCTGTTTACCGACATCACCCCGGAGGAGTGGCAGCGGATGCTGGACGTGAACCTGAGCGGCGCGTTCCACCTGTGCCAGCTGGCACTGCCCGGCATGATCCGCCGCAAGCAGGGCCGCATTCTGACCGTGAGCAGTATGTGGGGTCAGACCGGCGGCAGCTGCGAGGTGCACTATTCCGCCGCGAAGGCCGGGCTCATCGGCCTGACCAAGGCACTGGCGAAGGAAGAGGGCCCCAGTGGCATTACGGTGAACTGCGTAGCGCCCGGGGTCATCGAGACTGACATGATGGCGGCTTTTACTGCCGAGGACAAGGCGGCGCTGGCCGAGGAGACCCCTGTGGGGCGGCTTGGCACCCCGGAAGAAGTTGCAAAGCTGCTGGTCTTTTTGGCCGGTGAGGATGCCGGATACATCACCGGACAGGTGTTCGGGGTGAACGGCGGCCTTGTGATCTGATGCACAGGGCAATATTACACGATTTTCCCCGGAGTGGGAAGGAGAGAAAAAATGGGCATGACTTTGAAGGAACTGTTGACTAAGGGCGAGGGCACCCTCTCTGCACAGGAGGCCAAGGCGTTGGCGGCACAATGCCGCATGGATGTAGACACCCTCTACACCCTGCTGGAGGAGCGCGGCATTAAGGTCCTGGAGGAAGAGAACGAGCCGAGTCTGGACGTGGACAGCATCATTGCCGAGGTGGAAAACGCCGAGAACAACAGCGATGACATGGGCATCAGCGAGGAAGAGGAGGAGAGCGCGGAGGAGAACCCGGCGGACCTCAAAGCTGCCATGGATGAGCTGCTGGACGACCCTGTGAAGAACTAC
>OHKF01001159.1_pt1 | contig 11905 bp, 9 predicted proteins | sample 1568781 | NCBI WGS metagenome assembly OHKF01 (sample SAMEA3879580, study PRJEB24766) | human gut metagenome | biome: human-associated habitat; feature: feces | place: USA | collected 1985/1987
ATCCTTGGAGTATGTAAAAAACGTAGGTCCTTTCTGTCCACGCTTTTCTTGTTGTTCACATCATATCTCAGCATAGTGATGATATGTTTCAACCACTATTCCTCTACACTAATTTAAATACAGCTATAATTTGCATCAGCTATATTTAAAAGTCTCAATTTTATTTATACGCATCTAATTTTGCAAAATTAATAAAATCGTATATTGCGCTATTTTATAAAACAGACAATTAGTTGTTTATAATAGACGTTTTTTTTTAATAGATTATATGTACAATATCTACAAGAAGATCTAATTTTTCATTGTTGATGCCATTCCATATATTATAATAAAGCAGGATCTGATCATGTCAAAAATTATCAGTTTATGTATGTAAGTTGTGACATTCTTTTATTCTATTGCTGACGATGGTGACATCATCAAGCTCACTCACCAGTATTCGCTAAATCATTCACAGAACCGCAAATGAGGAGAACCACAAATCTGTTCTAAATTCGTGTCGAGACACCATACAAGACAAGGAGCTTCCAAATGCGACAAGAATGTGAAAACTGACATTGTTAGAACGCCATTCCCTTTAACAACCGATGCTCCATCTGAAAGAAAAACCGTTAAAGGCCTGATTATCCATTCCAACGTGATCTTCACCGGCTGTATTTCTCCTTGTCCGGAATCCAGTTGTCTATCAAACTCCTATGTTCATCCATCCATTGGCGTACGGCCATCGTCTCGGTTCCACGGGTTTCTTCTACGGCTCGCATCAGGGAGCTGATCTCGGTATCGGACAAATGGATATTTCCCAAAAGGGTGGCAGCGAACGGATACTCCTTACTGAACCCCTTCCTGGCAATGGAATGGATTTGCTCGGCATCCCCATAAATGTTCTTGGAATCTTCCAGCACCCTCAGGCGGAAGCGGTCAAACATCCAGTGCGGGGTCCATCCAGTCACGACGATCCATTCCTTCTTGTCGATAGCCTTCTTCAGCAATGCCGTCATGGCGGGACCGCTGGAGATCATGAGCCTATAGTCCAGGCCGTATTCTGGGATGGCTTTTTCCGTGCATTTCATGATACCGGTACCCGCATCAATTCCCACAATCTCTCCGGAAAACCGTCCGGTATGGCCGCCCAGCTCCTCTATCATATGGACTGGGACATATTCGGGCACCACAAGTCCGATACGGGCACTATCGTATATCTGCCCGAGGATTTCCATTTTACCATTGTATTTCCGGAAATACTCGGCATGGGTCACCGGCAGCCAGCTGTCCATGAACACGTCTGTCTTGCCTCTTGCCAACGAAGTGAATATGGGAGCTATGTCCGCATTCAAAAGTTCTATTCTGTATCCTTGCTCCGAGAGAATCTCCTTGGCCAGATAGGTGACCGCTATCCCTTCGGCCCAGTTCGCATAGGCTATACGGATTTTCTTGTCAGAAATGTTACCGCATGAGAAGAATATCGTGACAGCCAACAAGACTGTGAAAAATTTTGTTCTGTTTCTCATAATCATTCTGTCTTTCATTATATGTTCTATTCCTTTTATTTTTTTCGTGCTATTCCCTGTGTGATCCGGTCAAGCACGATAGCCAGTATTACGACGGCAATCCCCCCTTCGAATCCCATGCCTATCTTCATCTGGGTAATACCTTTCAATACTATTTCCCCCAAACCTCCGGCTGATATCATGGCGGCTACCACTACCATGGAGAGCGACATCATGATGGTCTGGTTGACACCGGCGAGAATAGTTGGCAATGCCAACGGTAATTGTACCTTGTAGAGCAGCTGCCAAGAAGTGGCTCCAAAAGACCGGGCGGCCTCCACCACATTTTTTGGTACCTGGCGGATACCCAATGCGGTGAGCCTTGCTACCGGAGGCAAGGCGAAAATGATCGTGGCAAAGGCTCCCGGCACTGTTCCCAGCCCGAAAAAGAGCACTGCCGGTATCAGATAGACAAAGGCCGGCATAGTCTGCATGCAGTCAAGTACCGGCTGCAGGATTTTGTTGCAGCGTCCGCTGCCTGCCATCCAGATACCCAGAGGGATTCCCAGCAGCAGTGCCATGCCAGTGGAGGAGAGTACCAGGGCCAGAGTCTGCATGGTCTCCTCCCAGAATCCCATCCCGTAAACGAGTGACAGGCCCAAGAGGGTAAACAGACCTGTACCCCGGCCACTTTTATACCATGCCATAAAGGAGAGGATTGCAATGGGGATATAAAAGGGCATTCCAAGCAGGATATGCAGAATCCCGTCAATGATTCCTTCCACTGCCAGACCCAGCAGGTCAAAAAAAGCTGCTCCGTGTTCAGTCAGCCATTCTACGGCCGATTCGATATATTTTCCTATTTCTATCATAATTCTATTGCGTTTTGAATGATTTCATTGATTTCTTTTCTGTCTTTGCCTGTCACTTCGATAATAAGTGACGCGAGCGGTATCATCCCCTCGAACTCCCGTTTCTCATTGACCACCCAGATAGGAGAGTTGGTTTTCGTCATCAGGGGAAGTATGTCCTCCACCACAGTGTCACTTAATACGGAATGCACCTCTTTCCTTATCACAGGATTTATATTCAGAATATGCTCCTTGCGCAACCTGAGAAGATCTTCCAGACGGACTTCACCCACCAGTATACCATCCGGGTCCACTACGGGCAACACGGTTGTCTTCCGTTCTCTCATCTTCCGGGTCAGCACCTCCGGTCCTTCTTTTCCCAACCTTGCCACCATAGGCTTGTCCACCATGATGGTGGCGGCGGTGACAATCCTGCTACGGTCCACATTCTCCACAAAACACCTTACATACTCATTGGCGGGGGCGGTCAGGATCTCTTCGGAGGTGCCGATTTGCTGTATCTCCCCATCGCGCATGATAGCGATACGGTCACCCAGCTTGACAGCCTCCTCCAGGTCGTGCGTGATAAATACGATGGTCTTTTTCACCTTCGACTTGCAAGGCCAGCAGCTCGTCCTGCATCTGTACCCGTATCAGCGGGTCCAGCGCGGAAAAGGCCTCGTCCATCAGCAGGACTTCCGGATCGTTGGCCAGGGCACGTGCCAGTCCCACCCGTTGTTGCATGCCCCCGGACAGTTCGCTGACCTTCAAGTCAGCGTATCCGTCCAGCCCGACCAGACGCATGCTTTCCGCCGCCTTTAGTTCACGTTCCCTTTTCTCCATCCCCTGCAGCTCGAGTCCGAAAGCGATATTCTGCAATACGGTATAATGGGGCAGCAGCCCGAAATGCTGGAATACCATCGCCAGTTCCTTCCGTCGCAGGAAACGCAACCGCTCTACCGGCATTCCGGCGATATCCTCACCGTTGATCTGAATCTCGCCGGAGGTAGGCTTGTTCAACCGGTTGATGCATCTGAGCAGGCTTGACTTTCCGCTTCCCGAAAGTCCCATGATCACAAATATCTCACCCTCCCGGACAGAGAGGCTGGCATTGTTCACGGCAATCGTGCATCCGGTTTCCTTCAATATCTCATTTTTACTCTTTCCTTTTTTCAGCATTCTGAAAGCCTTGCTTCTTTCAGAGCCGAAAATCAAATACACATTTCTGATCTCAATTTTATTCTTATCCATAATTCTTTAAAAATAATATCCTATATTTATGTTGAATCTGACATTCCAATTGTCTTCCATCCCCCGGGCGAAAGCTTCATCCCATACATCCCCCAGCCATGCGTGATTCCTTCCCACGGCATAGTCGATGTAGGCAAAGACATTTCCCATCGCCAAAGAACACCCCGTCACGTTCTCCAGGCTGTCATTAAACCCAGCAATGCGTTTGTCCAGCAAGCTAAAATCATTGTACAGGCAGATACTGTCCAGAAAACACTTGTTCACAGGAATCCGGTAGGACAATGACACCGTATATATATCCGCCCTGGAGACGATCCGGTAAGACGAGCCGTAAGCCGCCATCGTCACCACACGTCTGTCTTCCCCTGAAGCCCGCACGGGTCTGAGATTATAGTTGGTATACTGCATTTCAAGGTTCCACCGCCGATAGTCGGCTACGTAGTGCAGGGCAAAAGCGGTACGGAGTCCCGTCTTCCGTGTGTCCATATTATACAAACCTCCCATAAGAACCGATCCCCCGAATTGGTGTCTCCACCAGGTTCCGAAATGATATACCACCCGGATATTGCCCTGATGCGCCTCCTTATCGCGTCCGGCGATGTCATAGGCATAGCAGCTGGCGGACAGTTCCGAGTCTCCGCCGCTCCCGAAAAGGTCGGTGTTCTGGAAATAGGCGAGCGACAACTCCCAGCGGTCCTTATGGAAGAGGTATTTTATCCCCATGTCCGCATCGTCCTCGAGACCGGCATAATAGTTCAGATTGAAGAAATAATTGTTACCCGTATAAGGCAGGATACCGAAAGGGACCGTTGTCAGGCCTATTTGTAACCGATGTGAATCACTGAAACGATAGCCTATCCAGCCCTCTCTGAGCATCCTGCCTCCCGAGGAGGAAGGATAGAAACGGTAATCCGCCGCTAAATCAAATTTCTTGTAAGAAGCGTTCACGTTCAGACGGAACACGTCGAAGTCGAATTCTCCGCCACGATTCCGGTTTTCAGGTTTCCAGTCCGAGTAATTGTAGTTGAAACGGAGTGCGCCTCCTATCTTCAACATTGGTTTTTCCTGCGCCGCCAAAGGTGAAACGGCTATTATTGCCCCAAAGAATGGCAACAGCAAACTTTCTTTATATCGCATAAAGTCACGTTTTTACAGGGGTATTTTTCCAATACCCCACAATGGTTTATAAAATGATTTTCTTAAAGCAGGACCTGTGTGATTTTTAAGAAGGGATGAAAATTATCCAATGCGCAAAAAAAAGAATTTATGTGCTAAAAAACAGTAGATTATTGCCTGCTATGTTTGCAAAGATAATGAAAACAAACGGATATACCAAATTTTGTTCAAATGGAAATTTTGAAAGCTTGTAATAATATCAGCAAATTAGCGATAGTTTCATTCATATCATCTTTACTGGAAGATCTCACTAAACAGTTCTCTTGTCCACTGCTTTTATGGTGTATGAAATTGATGAAAAAAATCATAGACATTGCCCCTCCCTGTCTCTGTAAACTGACCTCGTATATCTTAACCAAACCGGGATAGGAGGGGGTGAAAAAGGCAATATCCATGATTTTTCCATTAGTATATTAACAAATTATAGAATGTCACGATAATGCATGTTATTAAATTTTGTCGGTTATGTAGAATATTATGTCTTTTATGAAAAAAATAATAATTGATATATCATATGTAATTTTGCCCCCGAAAAAATACATTTCCATGAAATAATGTCAGTAAATTAAAAATTAATGAAGGGGATATTAACTCTTTGTTGTTAGGAGAATAATAAAATTACGCAATATGTTGTATCGCTATAAACAGTATTAGGTCTATGAAAAAGTATCTGATTCTTATCTTTTTATATTGTTGTTTTATAGAGGTCTCTTATGGCTTCTGCCCTGAAGACAGTCTTCTTTGCCGGGTTTATTTCCGGGTAGGCAGTTCCTCTTTGGATTTATCCTTCAGTGAGAACAGCCGGCATCTGGACTCCTTGTTATCACATGTCAGCACCCTCCAGAAACAAGACGTGCTTCATCATGTTTCTTTAATCTCCAGCGCTTCTCCGGAAGGAGATTCAGGAGTGAACCTCACATTGTCGGATAAACGTTGCAATGCTGTACGCTCATATCTCCAAGAACACCTTTGTCTGCCGGATTCCGTATTTGTGTCCTCCTCTTTGGGACAAGCATGGGACGCTCTTGCTTGTCTGGTCAAGGATTCTGACATACCATATCGTGAAGAGGCATTGCATATTCTTCATAATACGCCTGAATGGATCATACAAAAAAACTTGGTGGTTGACTCTCGCAAGCGACAACTCATGACACTCCGTCAGGGCGATCCATGGCGTTATATGGTTGCACATCTTTTTCCAGAACTGCGCAGCTGCTCCATCCTTATTTATAAATCAGAACCGGTTTGCCCTTCCTTTCAAGAAAGTGAAAGGAAAGAAGTGCAAGTTACGGAACCGGTTGTTCCATATGATACGATAGCGGCACCTCCGTCTCTCCATGATACGGTTTATGTTCCTTCTGTTTTTAGAGTCCGCAGATCATTTGATATGGCAGTAAAGACTAATATGCTTTATGATGTTCTTCTTGTACCGAATATCGGCATGGAATTCCATCTTGGCAAAGGATGGTCACTTGGTGGCAATTGGATGTACGCCTGGTGGAAACGTGACCACCGTCACCGTTATTGGCGTCTCTACGGCGGTGAACTGGATATTCGCAGATATTTCGGACGCTGTACCACTGAAAGGCCTCTTACCGGACACCACCTTGGCCTTTGTGGACAACTGTTCACCTATGACTTCGAAACCGGGGGAACGGGTTACATGGGCGGCAAGCCTGGCGGCACACTTTGGGAGAAGATGAACTATGCCGTAGGGCTGGAGTATGGCTACTCACTGCCTGTCACCCGTCGCCTGAACTTGGATTTCGTCATCAGTGTGGGGTATTGGGGCGGTGAATATCATAAATATGCTCCCATCGGTGACTGTTATGTCTGGAAAGAGACCCGGCAGCGCCATTGGTTCGGTCCTACAAAAGCGGAAATCTCACTCGTATGGCTGATCGGCCGGGATTACTGCAACAAGAAAGGAGGTGCAAAATGAAACGAATATTGAATATACATCATATACTACAAATGGTCTCAGGCTTTGTAATCCTGCTATCAACATCTTGCGAACATAAGGATTTGTGCTATGATCATTCCCATACCACTAAAATACAAGTCATTTTCGACTGGAAGAATGCCCCCGATGCCACTCCTGAAACCATGCGCCTTTACCTGTTCCCCGTGGATGGGAACAAACCTCAGGCGTATGAATTCACCGATTACCGGGGCGGTTCTGTCAACGTACCTGCCGGCCGTTATAAAGCCCTGTGCGTCAATTCAGACACGGAGTCCGTGCTTTACCGCAACATCAGCTCGTTCGACGGTTTTGAGGCTTACGCTCCCGACGGAGTTTTGAACGTGAAGTCCTCCCTGGCTCCCCGTGCGGAAGGTACTTCCGGAGAACGTGTCATCAAATCTCCTGACCGTCTTTACAGCGGGCGTCTTGATAATGTCACGATTGAAGTCTCCACAAAGGATCAGACGGTAACCCTCTATCCTGAACTTTCCGTATGCCGTTACCGGGTCACGATAATGAACGTGTCCAATCTTAAATACATCTCTGCTGATGGTGTTTCCGGTGCTCTCTCCGGTATGTCCGGGGGGCTGTTGGTCGGTCGTAACGAACTCACGTCTGCTCCTGTGACCGTTCCTTTCGGGGTAACCTCCGACGGCATCTCCACGCTGACAGCTGATTTCCTGGTATTCGGACAGAACAGTCCGGTCAATCCCGTACACAAGCTGGTTGTCTATGTGATCATGTCTGACGGTAGTAAGAATTACTACACGTTTGACGTATCCCGTCAGGTTGATGAAGCCGCCGATCCCCATAACGTCCATATCCTATTGGACGGACTTCCTCTGCCCAAGCCTATCGTCAACGGCAGTGGTTTCCGGCCAACGGTTGACGACTGGCAAAATGTCGACGTGAATATTCCTATGTGATTTGCAAACTATGCTTTCCATGTTTCACGACACGAGGACGAGAATGAATGATTAATCTGTTTGATTTTTATATTTTTAATTTTAATGTTTTATTTATGAAAAAGAATTTTTTATTCGCAGCAATGTCTATAATGGCATTGGCCTCTTGTTCCAACGATGATATCGTTGACGTAAACAATGGCAGCGGAATTTCTTTCCGCACCTCTTTGGATAAAGCCGTTACCCGTGCCAATACAACGAACTTGCAGAATCTGGCGGCATTCAATGTGACTGCCATTGGTGATGGCAAGAGTTATTTCACGAATCTGGGTGTTACTTCTGATAATAACGGCGCAAGTTGGAAAACGGCTTCCACTTATTACTGGCCAAGTTACCAGCTTGCCTTCTTTGCCTATGCCCCTCAAACTCCCAGCGGTACTGTAAGCATAGAGAATGCGGCAAAGAAGATAACGGATTTTTCTCCCGCTCAAGCCGTTACCGGTCAAAAGGATTTAGTGATCTCTTATAACACAGGCACCAAGGCTCTTAATGAAAACTCCGGTGTCGCCATGAACTTCAAGCACGCCCTTTCTCAGATCGAGGTAAAGGCCAAATGTTCCAATGACAAGATAAAGGTCGAGATCATGGGCGTTAAACTGGTGAATGCCGCCGCAAAGGCAGACTTTACTTTCCCGGAAACGGAGACCAATACCGGATTTGCCTTGCAGCAAAGCCAATGGTCCAACTGGAGAGAGAAAAACGATCCAGCCAAGGCTTACATGATCAAAGGACAGAAGGCTGTTACCCTGACCGCTGACGCCCAATCTGTCATGTTTGGTGACAATAACTTCATGCTTATCCCACAGCAGTTGACGAAATGGAACGGTACTGCCGCAACTACCGGTGCTTACTTGTCGGTACTCTGCCGTATTTACAGCCTGAATGACGGCAATGAGACACTGCTTTATCCGCAACCGACAGCCACTGATGATAAAGCCGGCAAATATGCATTCTCTGCCGTAGGTATTGACACCAGCTGGGAGCCGGGAAAGAAATACATCTACACGCTGAATTTCTGCGACAACGGTGGAGGTGCCGGCGAGATTGACCCGACCCCTACTGATCCGACTAATCCTAACGACCAGACAATCGACCCGACTCCTATACCCGGCGGTAATGGCGGTGATACTATTCTAGGCAACCCCATCAAGTTCACCGTAACTGTTGACAACTGGACAGACCAGCCGGTGGATATCAACATGTAAGTCTTGTCAAGCGGAGTGAATCATCCGGTTTCATTCCCGATCGTAATTTGACTTTCCAGCCCGGACGGGATTGGACCGGTGTTACCCCACACCGGGGGCAGGGACGGATTCATGGCTTTGTCCGCCCTGCCTGTTCCTTTCCGGGCACTTTAAGATTATATTTCCAACATCTTCTTCCAGGGGTACCTATGTTGGGAATCTTTCTTTTAACAAATGTATGGTTTCTATTACCGGTATGATTAATTCATTAAAATAACATATATGAAATTTTCTCATTTTACATCATTTTCAGACAGATACACCTTTTTGAAGCATCTGCTTTTGGCACTTGTTTCCGGCAGCATTTGCCTTTCCTCCTGCGAGGATGATATGGATCGTCCGTCACCTTCCTCATACGTATCTTTCACCTCCGAGATCAGTTCTTCCTGGGCTCCATCCACCCGTTCCGCCACCGATGCAGATGCCATGCAAGGTACTGTCACCACCTTACAGGGCGGCAGCACCCCTCTTTACCTGTATACGCTTTACACCGACAGCATCGAATCCACCTCTTCGGATAGCAGTCCGGACACGGCCGTGCTTACCCGTTCCGTTCCCATAAAAGATGACAATATGTACAACAGTTTCGGTGTCTCCGCCTACTCCTACACCGGTTCCTGGAATGAAAACAAAACTCCCAACTATTTCTACAATGCTGCGGCCAGCAAGTCCGGTAGCGGTTATAACCTTTCCTCTACCTATTATTGGCCCGGGACCACATACAAAATGAAGTTCTTCGCCTATGCTCCGAAAGACAACGGGCGGTACGTGCTTTCCGGCAGCACGCACTCCGGTTCTCCTACTATCAGCGTTACCATCCCGGGCAGCGTTGATGAGCAGAAGGACCTCCTTGTGGCAAAGACGGATGAATTGGCCGGCAACACCAACACTGCCGTGCCACTAACCTTCCATCATGCTCTTACCGCCATCAGGTTCGTGTGCGGGGATGACATGCAGGGAGGTACCGTAAAGAGCGTCAGTTTGAAAAATGTCTGTTCCAAGGGGACTTACAACATGGGGACACAGTCATGGAACAACGTGGATACGCCTGTCACTTTCTCGCAGACATTGAACAAGTCCACCACGGGAACTGCAAACGAAGCGCTCACTTCTGACGCACAGACCTTCATGATGGTTCCGCAGACGCTTCCCGACGGCGCACAAATTGAAGTCGTATTCACCGACAACTCCAATACGGACCATACTTTAACCGCTGACATCAAAGGTACAGCCTGGCCTATCGGCAAGACCGTCACTTATAAAATTTCCAGCAGTTCTATCAACTGGACCTATACGCTTGCCGTCTCCCGGCCGGCGGACTTTAGCTATGCCGGTGGTACACAGCAATACAGTGTAACCAGCTACCGGCAGAATACTCAAGGAATGAAAGAAGCCGTCCGATGGACCGCACAATATTCAGAGGATGACGGAATCTCTTGGACTGATACCCAACCTGACTGGCTGACTGCGTTCACCGTATCCGGAAATGGTGGAACTACCGCACAGACATACGATGCAACTGCCATCGCACAGACCGGTACGGATAACAGTCCACATACGACCGCTTTACAGAATGCTCCAGCCCGGGGTAGTGTAGATGTTCCCTATAACCTCGCCAACCAGACTAACGGCGGTTCAACGGATGAAAATACCGCCAACTGTTACGCTGTCAGCGCCCCGGGATACTATTCTTTCCCTCTGGTATATGGAAATGCCATCAAAGATGGTACAGCCAACACTTCCGCATATACATCTACGGCACCATCCGCAAACAATATTCTGAGTAATTTCATCAACCATACCGGCAATGCGATCACAGATCCTTACATAAGCAAAAACGCTGACTGCACTCCTGCCAAAGCCGAACTTGTATGGCAGGACGAACCGAGCCTGGTTACCGATATAAAATATAACAATAGAGGTAACGGCAACATCTCTTTCAGTGTAAAAAAGAATACTATCCGACAAGGTAATGCTGTTATTGCTATTAAAGATGCCGGTAACAACGTCCTATGGTCCTGGCATATCTGGGTTACCGATGAAGATATCAATAAGACTATTGAGATAACCAATCATCAAGGATATAAATATAAAATGCTGTCTGTCAATCTTGGCTGGTGTGATGCAAATACCGTAACTTATGCCGAACGTAGTTGCAAAGTCAAATTCATTGCTGGAAAAGCAAGTCAGACAATAACCGTCAAACAAGCCTCGAACTCAATCAAAACAGGTGTTAATCATCCTTATTATGCATGGGGACGTAAAGATCCGTTCCAGCCTTCGAATGGATTAGGCGATATCAATAAAACCTGGTACGACAAGGATGACGCTTCTTCCACAAATAATCCTGCAATAGAGGACTTCTCTACCGGTATCACTTGTATTAAGAACAATATTCTCAAGCCCAATGTGATTAATGGACAATATTATGGTGATGATACTTATGTAAATCTCTGGAGTGCTAATAACAATGTTTATACTAACAATGATAATCCAGTTGTAAAAACGATCTATGATCCCTCTCCTGTCGGCTTCAAAATTCCTCCCAGTAATGCATTTACGGGATTCACAACAACAGGAAAAGATACAGAGAAGATTTCTGAAATCAATGGAACTTTGAACAGTTCCTTGAATGGGTGGGATTTCTACACTGATTCCTCAAAGAGTAAAACCATCTTCTTCCCTATTTCGGGCTTTCGTGACTATGAAGATGGTGGCAGGGTGGAATTCATTGGCGTCCGCGGTTACTGTTGGTTGTCGGTTCCGTTTAACCGGAGGGGCTTTGTTCACATCCTGCGCTACTACCCGTCACTCGTGTACCCGGTGAACAGCACCCATAGATCGTGCGGGTTTGGGGTGCGTTCTTCCCAAGAATAGGGCGCGTAGCGACCGTATCCGTTTCATTAGATTATTAGAGGTTGTGTCAAAACGTTGGCACAACCTCTTTTATATTTTAAGTTCTGCTATA
>OHKF01001167.1_pt1 | contig 11848 bp, 11 predicted proteins | sample 1568781 | NCBI WGS metagenome assembly OHKF01 (sample SAMEA3879580, study PRJEB24766) | human gut metagenome | biome: human-associated habitat; feature: feces | place: USA | collected 1985/1987
GTTTACATCGTGCTCGCCGTAAGCCAGCTGGTTACCTTCGATCTGTGGCGCCAGGCGTGGATAGAGAACACCTTGATTCATGCCGCCGCGCTGGGCGTACTGTGGCTGATGGCCAAATACCGCGTCGCCGCACGCTGGATACCTAACTAAGGAAGGGCAAATGCGGGAGAAGTATATGCTGGCCTGCGCGCTATGGTGCGCCATCGCAAGTGCGGAAGGAGCAGAGAAGAACGACGCACAACCGCTGCGTGATAAAAATGGTGAACCGGTGCAGGCCGGCGTGTTTACCAGCCGCTGGGGACGGCTTTTTTCCGGGAATGACAAGGTGTTTTCGGGAGCGCTGAGCTTTAGTTCGGGTTTAAAAGAGCAGTGGATGACCGTCCCCAACAGCTCAGACAGCGCAGAACAGAAGAAAAAATATAATCAGACTCTGAATCTTAGCCTGCAATACTCGCCCTACAGCTTCTGGTTCGCCAACGTGACATCCCGTTTACCGGTGACTGACACCAGCCGCTATACCGCCGATTTTCGCTATAGTTTTGGCTACGACGACTGGCATGCCAACACCTTCAGCCTTGTTTACAGTAACTATGGCGATAACCACTTCTGGACCTCGGGCAGCAAGCGTCACACCTATTTTGAGCAGGGGGCGATTACCCTGGCGTATAAATTTTCGCTGCCGAAGCCCATGGAGCATGCGCTGTTGATTAACAAAGGCGACGCCATTATCTGCCAGGCAGGCTACAGCTGGGTGCCGCGTTATTACGATCTGGAGAGTAACGATATCCGCAAAAACAAAAATGTGCTGCTTGGGGGGTGTGGATATACCTTTAAACAACATTTTTTTGTGCGCGCCACCGCGTTCTGGTATCCGGACAGTAGTCAGCAGCAGCCGTGGAATGGCGATTATAGTTACAGTTTTGGCTACGCGGGCTATACGCCGGGATCGTTCTCTGTGCAGTATGCCAACTATGCCGGTACCCGCTACCCGGGGCATGACAGCGGCAGCGGCAAGTTTCGTGAAGGCACGATCAGCCTTACCTGGTTCTTGCCGATTTAGGAGGCGCGATGTCGGCACAGCACGTCCTGATTGTTGAAGATTCGCTGGTTTATCGTCGGCTGCTAAGCCGAATGTTGACGCAGTGGGGTTATATCGTTAGTGAGGCGGAAAACGGTGTCGACGCGCTGGCGATCCTCGAAAACCAGCCTGTCAGCCTGGTGATAAGCGACTGGGAGATGCCGGAGATGAATGGCCTGACGCTATGCCGGGAAATTCGCCGTCGCCAGTTTGGTCGCTATGTTTATCTGATATTGCTCACCGCCCGCGAAGACCCTGGCGATTTAACGCAGGGGTTTGAGGCAGGGGCCGATGATTTTCTCAGCAAACCGGTAGAGCAGAGCGAGCTGCGGGCGCGGCTGCACGCCGGGGCGCGGATCCTCTCCCTCGAGGCTGACCTCGCCGCGCGCAATGCGCGGCTGAGCGAAGCGCTGCGACAGATTGAACAGGATCTGGAGCTGGCGGCGCGCATTCAACAGTCGGTTCTCCCGGCTCATCAGCTGCGCCATCAGGGATTTTTCTCCGACTGGATTTTCCTGCCCTCGGCCTGGGTGTCGGGGGATATTTTTAACGTTTTCCCGCTGGGCGATCGTCTCGGATTTTACTGCGTGGATGTCTCCGGACACGGCGTGGGGGCGGCGATGATGTCGCCCGCCAGTTTTTGCATGGCAGGGCCGTTGAGCGCTTTCTTTTTACGGCAGACAACCAGCCGGCGTCGCCGGCCGAGGTGGTGGCGATCCTCAATGGTCGTTTTTGCAGTGACGAAACAGAGATCGTCAGCTATTTCACGTTGATCTATGGCGTGATCGACCTGCAGACCGGTGCGGGCAAACTCTGTCAGGCCGGGCATCCCACGCCTTTTATCGTTAGCCCGGACGCTACCGTCCGCCCGGTCGGCAGCGGCGGGGCGCCGGTGGGGTTGATAGACCATCTCTCGTGGGCAGATGTCAGTTTTTCGCTGGCGCCGGGAGAGCGGCTGTGCCTGTTCAGCGACGGTATCACCGAATGTGAAAACCGGAGCGGTGAACAGTTTGGCGAGGCGCGCTTGCAAGCGTGGCTGCAGGACAGCGTGACGCAGCCGCTGCCCGCGCTGCTGCCGCGTTTTGCCCGGCACCTGATCCGCTGGCGCAGTGGCGACGCGCAGGAGACCCAGGCGATGGCCGATGATGTTTCACTCTTGATTATTGAACGTACAGGGGACAGTGATGAAAATTGAAACTGAACGGCAGGCCTCGGTGACGATCCTGACGCCGGCGGTGCGTCGGCTGGATGCTTCCGTCGCGGTAGCCTTTAAGGCGGCAATCGCCCAGGAGATAGGCGAAGATAGCACCGATCTGATTGTTGATTTCAGTAAAATCGATTTTATCGACAGCAGCGGTTTGGGAACGCTGGTTTCCCTGATGAAAATGATGAACGGTAAAGGAGAAATGACACTGTGCGCGCTGAACCCCGGCATTCGCAATATGTTTACCCTGACCAGGATGGATCGTATTTTTCGTATTTGCGAGGATCGCACTTCAGCCCTTGCGCAGTTCAATCCGTGACGCGCCCGTGAATAACGTCATGAATTTTCCTGCCCAACTCAGCTCGCTATCAACGCTGGCGGCGTGGCTGGCTCAACAAATGGCGCCGCTGTCCGTCGGGGAGGAGTGGCGCTTCGCGCTCGATCTTGCCGTCTGTGAGACGGCCACCAATATCATTCGCTATGCGTTGCATGAGGATCGGCAACGTGTTTTTCGTGTCGAATTTATCGCAACGGAAGACCGGGTGACGCTGCGCTTTATTGATGCGGGAGAGGTCTTTCCGGCCGAGCGCCTGGCGCTGGCGCGTGGCGATGAGCGCTTCGATGTCGATCCGTTAGCGGAAAGCGGCAGAGGTTTGCGGCTTATTCTGCGCGCGGTGGACTATTTTAATGTGGAAACCCGCGCCGGGGAGAATGTGACGACCCTGATAAAAGCGTTGCCGGATGCCGTTCTTCGCCATTCCACCGACGATCGCGTCAGGTGAAGGAACAGAGCTTGCCCCCAGGTGAATCCCCGGGGGAATTTTCCCGCCCGCGTTCACCCTCTTCATCCGTCTTATGGCTGGGCCTGAGCGGTGGACAGCGCGCCCAGGTGATAAGGGCGAAGAGTATCAAATGTCATCATGGCTGATTTGCAGAAAATGCATTTCGCACCAAAAGGGTTTTTTTCAGTGACGTCAAACTGGGACGTTCTGTACTGGGAGCCATGGCAGCATGGGCATCTAAAATGGATATGTTCGATCATAATGTAAACCTTGTATGGGTGATGTTCTGTTGAAAAGACAATGGTCGTTTCAGGAAAATTAACGCGGCTGATTTTAGTTGGTGGTAAGCCGGGTTTTGGGTCAGATGGCGGTCTGTTTAAGGAGCCGACAAGGATCTGACAGGGCCTGTTTACAGAAAAAGCAAACTACTAACGGGACTGCTCAAAGGAAGGTGGTATCAGGGATAACGCCTGGAGATGAGAACACGTACTCAGATAATAACTTTTTGTCTGGTAAATCGACTCAACGATTAACGCACGTGCCGTGAATAATAGCAAACGTTATTTTAGCCTTCCGGATGCCTGCTGCGCCAGGGGAGGCTTCATCAGCGCCGTCACCCAGTCGATAAATACCTGTACCCGGGCAGAGAGCTGCCGATTACTGGGATAGAGCAGGGAGAGCGGGAGCGGTGCAGGGCGAAAATCGGCCAGCACTTCCGTTAACGCGCCCGACGCCAGATCGGCATCAAGGCGGGGCAAGGGGGCCTGATAGAGGCCAAAGCCAAGCCTTGCCGCTTCGGCGCCGACGTCGGCATCGGAAGTCAGCAGCCGACAGGGCAAACTGACCTCGCTCTGGCGGCCATCCTGGGTAAAGCTCAGCGGCAAGGTACGTTGCGTGCGCGATGAAACAAACCCGATCATCACGTGGCCCGTCAGTCCTTCAATCGTATGCGGGGTGCCGTACCGGGCGAGATAGGTCGGGCTGGCGCAGGTGATCTCCTGCAACCCGGCGAGCGGCCGGCAGATCATCTCGCTGTCGGGGAGATGGCCGCCGCGAATGACGCAGTCGACTCCCTCGCGAACCAGATCGACGTCACGCTCGCTTTCGCCGATCTGCAGCGTAATGTCCGGGTAGCGGGCGAGAAACTGCGGCAGCGCGGGCAGCAGCAGGGTCCGCGCCAGGTTGCCCGCCACGTCTACCCGAATGGTGCCGGAGATGCTCCCCCCGGCGCTGCGGTTGGCCTCCTCAAGGGCCGCCAGAATGGACACGCAGCGCTGATAATACAGCGAGCCTTCTGTCGTCGGCCGTACGTGCCGGGTGGTACGATGTAGCAGCCGCGCCCCGAGACTGACCTCCAACGCTTTAATAGCCGCGGTCGCTACTGGCCGGGAAACCCCCAGATCCGCGGCGGCGGCACTGAATGAGCCCCGTTCGACGATGCGCACAAACAAGGTCAGAGTATCCAGTTTATCCATGACATTGTTCCAGCTAGCAAAACTATCCTGTCGCCCAACGCGGTCTTATCGTCGGCATTCAGGGGCTTATAATCGCTCATGTTTTCAGCAGAGAGAAAAGGAGAAAACATGAACAATAGCGCAAAAATCGCCCTGGTGACAGGCGGCAGCCGCGGCCTGGGACGCGCGACCGTCGAAGCGCTGGCACAGCGCGGCGTAAATGTAGTACTGACCTACAAAACGCGTCTTGCCGAGGCGAACGAGGTGGTTACACGGGTTGAAGCACTGGGCGCCCGGGCGATCGCGTTGCCTTTCAGCGCCGGCGAAATCGACACCTTTGACGCATTTGTTAGCGCTTTTCAGGGCGCGCTGACGGAGCTGGGCGCCGATAAATTTGATTATCTGGTCAATAATGCCGGTAACGCCAGCGGCATGGGATTTCTTAACGCCACGGAAGCGGAATTCGATGCGCTGTATCGCATCCACGTGAAGAGCGTTTTTTTCCTCAGCCAAAAACTATTGCCGCTGCTGGCCGATGGCGGGCGAATAGTGAATGTTTCGTCTGGCCTCACCCGCATCGTGATGGCGAACCGGGCGCCCTATGCGATCATGAAATCCGCGGTGGAAACCCTGACTCGCTATATGGCGTTTGAGCTGGGCAGTCGCGGGATCACGGTGAACTGCGTGGCGCCCGGCGCCATCGCCACCGATTTCAGCGGCGGGGTGGTGCGGGATAACCCGCACGTCGCTCAGGCGGTGGCGAATATGACGGCGCTGGGCCGACCTGGCCTGCCAGAGGATATCGGGCCGATGATCGCCTCGCTGTTATCCGATGATCATCGCTGGGTGAATGCCCAGCGCATTGAGGTTTCCGGGGGAATGCGCATCTGAGCGAAGAAAACCGGGGCTGTTTTCATCCGTAGTCAATCGATATGTCAGTGGATGCCGATATAGCGCGACGCTGTGGAGAGATAAGGAAATAATGATCTGCCGCGTTGCTCGTTAAATATTAGTGATTGACCTTATTGCCTGAATGCGCAAGATTATTGTTGAATAAACAGTCAATATGCTAAATATATTTAATGCACGTATAAAAGGATTTAAGATATGGATTTTGAAAATGAATTGACCAGTAAGATCCTTGATCCCATTCACGGCACTATTCGTTTGACGACACTCGAGATTGCCTTTATCAATCACCCCCTGTTCCAGCGCTTACGCAACATTAAACAGAACTCTTTTTTATATAAGGTGTTTCCCTCTGCGGTGCACAGCCGCTTCGAACACTCTCTCGGGGTGCTGCATTTATCAAGTGAAATACTCAATAATTTACGCCTGAATGCGATACGGTATCAAAAGAAATATGATGATGGCCATGTGTTTGGTCATATCGATCAGATACCAAAACACAACATTCAGGAGTTGAGACTCGCTGCCCTGATGCATGACATCGGGCATGGGCCTGTATCCCACCAGTTTGAGAGTTTTATGCCTGGTAAGCACGAATTCTCCGATGTTCTCCCCACAGCCTACCATTCGATCATTGATGTATTAAGCAAGCCAGAACAGAAAGTTGAACATGAACAGCTTTCGCTGTTGTTCAGCCTGATGATTTATCATGATCTGAGAAAACAAGGTAAGGTCGATGACGAAATAAATATCGAAAATGTGTTAAAAATCATCGAAAAAAGATACGGTGACCAACAGATCATTGAGGAAATTAATGGAAAGGCAACAGATATCCTGCCGTTAATGACCTCGATCATCTCTTCCTGTCCGATCGATGCCGACCGGATGGATTACTTGCTCAGAGATGGCTATTTCTCCGGCGTCAAGTGTGGTATCTACGATTACAATCGCTTGTTTATGTCAATTGTCCCGGTCGAGGAACAGGGAAAATTGTACCTTGCTTACAAAGAGAGTGGGATTGATTCGATCGCTGAGTTTATTGGGGCGCGCTCCAGCCTTTTCTCGCAGGTGTATTACCATAAAACAAACCGCGCCTTTGCGACGATGTTGAGCACATTATGTGAGATTATGCAAAGCAAGGATCCACAAAATGTCATTATCGCTGACGTTACCGACCGTATCGTTGACCATAGCGATGAAAGCTTCATCGACGCGCTGAAGGAGTTTTATTTGGCGTGCAGTGATGATTATTTTTTGAATGACAAGGTGGGTGAATGGATAGATATCAGCGATACCGAGGCGGTTAATAAAAAAATACTTGATGACATTATTAACCGACACCCATGGTCGAAGGTCTATGAGGCCAAACACTCTGTGTATAAAGCTAACATCGCTGACAAGGAAAATAAGGCGTGGAAGAGTCAACTCACCGGGTTATTGACTTCTGTATTACAGCCTCATTTCAAACCACATGAATTTGCCGTTGATATTGTCTCCGACTGCGCCTTTAAAGACCTGGATAAAACCGAAGTTAAGCTTTTGGTGAAAGATCTTAAGAACCGCTACGAAATAAAACCGTTAATTGAATGTGGTGATAAGTTAAATCAGTATCAAATCATCAAATATTGCATTCGGGTATTTGTTGACCGCGATATCAAAGAACGCGTAACTCCTGAAATAATCTATAAAATCAATGAAATAGTGGTCAAGCAGATCGCGTTGCTGAATTGATGATGCCCGTCAGGGCAGCGATAAATCTTTCAGGGGCTGGTTTTTTAACCGGCCCCTGAAGATAAGCGGTAAATCGTGGCGCATCCCCGCCATCGGTATAACTTACAACAGCGCGTTTACCCGAGACTAAACACCGCGCTGAGGCATAGATTCCCGCAGGGGAGCGGGTGGCTCAACAAAAACGCCGGCTCAGTATGGTTATTCCGCCAGCAGGGCGGCGAATTTCGCCAGCCACTGTGGATGAGCCGGCCAGGCGGGGGCGGTAACCAGGTTACCGTCCACATGCGCCTGGTCGATACCAATATCCGCATAGTGCCCGCCGCTCAAACGCACTTCCGGGGCGCAGGCGGGATAGGCGCTGCAGGTGCGGCCCTGCAGAATACCGGCGGCGGCCAGCAGCTGCGGGCCGTGGCAGACGGCGGCGATAGGTTTACGCGCGGCGTCGAATGCCTGTACCAGTTTAATAACCTCCTCGTTCAGGCGCAGATACTCCGGCGCCCGGCCGCCGGGGATCACTAGCGCATCGTAGTTCTCGGCCTTTACTGCGGCGAAGTCAGCGTTCAGCGTGAAGCGATGGCCCGGCTTTTCGCTATAAGTCTGGGCGCCGTCAAAGTCATGGATTGCGGTCATGACATAGTCGCCAGCGGCTTTATCCGGGCAGACGGCATCGACCTGGTGGCCAATCATCTGCAGCGCCTGAAAAGGAACCATCGTTTCGTAATCTTCGGCATAATCGCCGACCAGCATTAGGATTTTCTTGCTCATCTTTGTGTCTCGTTGTGGGCGAAAGGTGTCTTAGATATAGCCTGGCGACTTGCAGAATGCGAACCGTTCAGGATGCCGACGACGGTGTCGTGTGCGTCTTGTAACCGGGCTCATGTTTTTTTGCTAACGACAACTTTATCCGACATCGCGCTGTGGCTCGTTATCCGCAAAAAATCGGTTTGTGGGGAGTAAGGGGAGCAGAAGAATATTGTTACCGTTTAGATTTCGCGCCTGCACTATTAAGCGTCCGCCGCGAAGGGGCAATCGGATGGAAGCCAGATATTATCCCTCTGAGTAATTTATTGCGTTGTTACGCTAAATTTGCATAATGAGCGAATTATATTGCCCCGGTCGTCTCTATGGTTTCCTTTATTCATCCGCTTAATGTTTTAGCACGCCTTATAGTATCCATTGCAAACATTCCTTTGGTGCATTATTTATTGAATTTATCATTGGCTGTTGTTACACATTTCAAATATTGATATTCATGGTGCTTTTATTTTCGTGGTGAAAGGGGGGTGTTTATGAATAAATATAATTATTAGGTGGTTAAGTTGATCGGTAATCCATTTTTGCTTTATCATCGTCACGTTTCATATCAATATATCTTCAATAATTATTCCTTAAGGAAAGGAACTGCTATGGCTGATACGTTCCAGAATGAAGTCCCCAGGGCGCGCATTAATCTCAAATTATCTCTTCATACCGGCGGCGCGCAAAAGAAGGTCGAACTGCCGCTCAAACTGCTTACCATTGGCGATTTTAGTCATGGTAAGGAAAACCGGCCTTTATCGGAAAGAGAAAAAATCAACGTCAATAAAAATAATTTTAACAGCGTACTTTCGGAATTTAGCCCGGAAGTTAACCTCTCGGTGCCGAATACGCTGGCCGGCAATGGCGAAGAGGAGAACGTCAGACTGCGTTTTACCGACATCAAAGATTTTGAACCGGAGCAGGTTGCCCGGCAAATTCCGCAACTCCGCGCCATGCTGGCGATGCGTAATTTATTACGCGATCTCAAATCCAATCTGCTCGATAACGCCACTTTCAGAAAAGAGCTTGAGGCAATCCTGAAAGATCCGGCGCTGTCCCAGGAATTACGCGACGAAATGAGTGCGCTTGCCCCGAAATAAGTGCGGGGCAAGTCTGTTAATGGATTAACCGGGAAAATGCTAATGTCTGTTACCACAGAAAACGCCCCTGTTCAGGGGCAAACCACGCTGCAGGAAAACAGGGCGGGCGAGGGCGTTTACGCCTCGCTGTTTGAAAAAATTAATCTCACCCCGGCGTCTCGCCTCGGGGATATCAACGACTTTCTGGACGATGCCGCGCTCTCCGAGGCGCCGGCGGCGGAACGTCTCACCGCGGCGATGCAGGTGTTTATGGAACGCATCCGCCAGTCCGGCCAGCGGGTGGAAAAGCTCGACAAAACGCTGATCGACCACCATATCGCCGAGCTGGATTTCCAGATAAGCCGTCAGCTGGACGCGGTGATGCACCATCAGGAGTTTCAGCAGGTCGAATCCCTGTGGCGCGGCCTCAAACAGCTGGTGGACAACACCGACTATCGGCAGAACGTCAAAACGGAGATCCTCGACGTCGCCAAAGACGATCTGCGCCAGGACTTTGAGGACGCGCCGGAGCTTATCCAGAGCGGCCTCTACTGGCACACCTATACCGCGGAGTATGACACTCCCGGCGGCGATCGGCTCGGTGATCTCGGCCTATGAGTTCGACGCCAGCCCGCAGGATGTGGCGCTGCTGCGCAATATCTCCCGCGTCTCTGCCGCCGCCCATATGCCGTTTATCGGCGCCGTCGGCCCGGCCTTCTTCCTGAAAGAGACCATGGAAGAGGTGGCTGCCATTAAGGATATCGGCAACTACTTCGATCGTGCGGAATATATCCGCTGGAAGGCGTTTCGCGAAACTGACGATGCCCGCTACATCGGCCTGGTGATGCCGCGCGTGCTGGGGCGTCTGCCGTACGGCCCGGATACCGTGCCGGTGCGCAGCTTCAACTATGTCGAGCAGGTGAAGGGCCCGGACCACGAAAAGTATCTCTGGACCAGCGCGGCGTTCTCCTTCGCTTCCAATATGGTGAAGAGCTTTGTCAATAACGGCTGGTGCGTGCAAATTCGCGGTCCGCAGGCCGGCGGCGCGGTGAAAGATCTGCCCATCCATCTGTACGATCTGGGCACCGGCAACCAGGTGAAGATCCCTTCCGAGGTGATGATCCCGGAAACGCGGGAGTTTGAGTTCGCCAGCCTGGGCTTTATCCCGCTGTCGTACTACAAAAATCGCGATTACGCCTGCTTCTTCTCGGCCAACTCCGCGCAGAAACCGGCGCTGTACGATACCGCCGACGCCACCGCCAACAGCCGTATCAACGCGCGTCTGCCTTACATCTTCCTGCTGTCGCGCATCGCGCACTACCTGAAGATGATCCAGCGCGAGAATATCGGCACCACCAAGGACCGGCGTCTGCTGGAGCTGGAGCTGAACACCTGGGTGCGGAGCCTGGTGACCGAAATGACCGACCCCGGCGACGAGCTGCAGGCCTCCCATCCGCTGCGCGATGCCAGCGTGGTGGTGGAAGATATCGAGGATAACCCGGGCTTCTTCCGCGTGAAGCTGTACGCGGTGCCGCACTTCCAGGTCGAGGGGATGGACGTCAATCTGTCGCTGGTTAGCCAGATGCCAAAGGCGAAGGCGTAGGTTCGGACGATGATGAAAACGGAACGTCCGTTGTGGGGCCGGGGCATTATGGTGTCGCCTCAGCATTTTCAACAGCAGGCTGCGTATGCAGCCTGGACTGCGGAAGTGATTGCCCGGATGGGTCTTAACCACCCCTGGGGAGTGGTTGAGGCGACCTTCGAACCAGAGATGCTCAAACTGGGCCGCCTGCAGGCTCACAGGCTGCAGGTCCGGTTCCAGGATGGCACGATGATTGATACGGACAATGCCGATGCGCTGCCGTCCGCGCTGTCGCTGGACGGCGCATCCGGCGAGGCGGTGATCGTGCTGGCGCTGCCCCTGATGCAGGCGAATGGCGGCAACTGTCTGAAGCCGGAGGAGGTGGCCGAAAGGCCGGCGCGCTTCCGCCAGCGCTGGCGCGATGTCCGTAACCAGTTTGGGGATGATACCCGGCAGATTGCCGTCATACAGCCGGAGCTGACCCTCCGCTTCGCCCACCAGGACAACAGCGATTACCTGACCTGTCCGCTTGTTCGCCTGCAGCGGGACTCGCAGGGGGCCTGGCTTATCGACGAGACGTTTCTCCCGCCGCTGCTGCAGATCCAGGGCAGCCGCTGGCTGGCGACGCAGCTTGAACAGCTGCTCATCCAGCTCCGGGCTCGTCTGACGCGCCTGATGGCCATGCGTCGCGAAAGCAATGAACGGATGGCTGATTTTGCCGTAGCCGATGTCTCTCTGTTCTGGTTGCTGAATGCGCTGAACAGCGCCGAGCCGGTGCTGGGGTACTTTCTGCGTTACCGGCAAAGCCCGCCGGAACGCCTCTACCCGGAGCTGGCGCGCCTGGCTGGTAGCCTGCTGACCTTTTCGCTCACCCATCAGGCGAATGCCGTCCCGTTCTATCAGCATGACCAGCTGAACGCGGTTTTTCCGCCGCTGTTTGATTTACTGAGCGACCTGCTGGAGGCGAGCCTGCCATCGCGGGTGGTGGCGATTGCGCTGGAGCATGATGTCCGGCTGCACTTCTGGCAGGCGCGTCTGCACGATGCCCGGCTGCGGGAAGGGGCTGATTACTACCTGTCGGTTCGTTCGTCGGTACCGGTCGCCCAACTGCAGGAGCAGTTTCCGCGCCAGTGCAAAGTGGGCAGTCCGGATCATGTCAAAGCCATCGTCAACTCCTCGCGGACAGGGGTGCCCCTCACGCCATTGCGTCATGTGCCGGCGGCGATCCCGC
>OHKF01001172.1_pt1 | contig 11796 bp, 8 predicted proteins | sample 1568781 | NCBI WGS metagenome assembly OHKF01 (sample SAMEA3879580, study PRJEB24766) | human gut metagenome | biome: human-associated habitat; feature: feces | place: USA | collected 1985/1987
TTATTATCTTTTTCTTCAATAAAGTCTCCAAATTCCATCCAGAATCTTGCTGTTTCAATTAATATTTCAAGTCCTTTTTCACACATGAATTCCACATCATTTGTTGCTTCAAAGTATAACTTAACACCATAAGCTATATCTGCATTAATATGAACTTGAGCAGTTCCTGCTGGATAATAAGCACTACGTTCTTCCCCATTTATTGTTCTCCATGGGAAAAGTATTCCTTTATTAACGTCTAATTCTTTAGCCCTTACCCTTGCCTTTGGCAATATAGAATGTCTATAAGATAAAAGTGCTTTGGCTACTTCTGGCTGAGTATAAACAAATAAAGGCAACATATACATTTCTGTATCCCAGAAATAATGACCTTCATATCCATCTCCAGTTAATCCCTTAGCAGCTATATTAGTTAATCCGTCTCTTCCTGCTGCTTGATTTAAATGGAACAAGTTAAATCTTAGTCCTAATTGAAGCTGATTATCTCCTTCTATTTCAATATCAGAATGCTTCCAGAAGTTATCCATAGATTTTAATTGTCTATTCTTTATTTTTTTAAATCCTAGTGATTTTACTTCATTTATCTTATTTGAAAGAATAGCTAATCTTTCATAGTCTTCATTTTCACTAGTGTATATTTCACCATATCCTACAATTACTTCAAATACTAAAGTTTCATCTTTATGAGCATTTACTAAAATATCTGACTGTATGGATTCTTTTTCACTCTTCTTTTCCTTTTTGATAACTTCTCCAGTTACCTTTTCATCTACTGAACATAAAACTCTTAATCCACTATTTTTAGCAGCAACTAATAATCCTATATTTTCATCTTTTTCTATATCCTTAATTTCTATAGTCTTTGTATTTTGGTTTCCTACTCTTGGATCTTCTATCTCATTAGCATTATTACTCTTACAATAAACTTTACTACTTAGTTCATTATGGAACTGAATATTTCCATGGAAATTAAGAGGGGTAATTTTATAAGATAACATCATAATTTCTGAGAAATCAAATAATACCAACTTTTCAATTTCTACATGAACTTTTTTACCTTTAGAATTTTCCCAATTAAAGCTTCTTTTTAATGTTCCTTCCTTCATGTCATATATACGGTTATGATCTGTAACCTTTCCATTTGCTAATGTGAACCATTCACCATCTATTGAAAAACTCATATTAGCTCCATTTGGAACCTTGCAAATAGTTTGGTGGTTTTTAGCATATCCATAAGCTGATTCTCCATAAGTTATAGGATTAGATTCATAAAAACCATTTATATATGTGCCCATATTATCAATATAAGTGCTATCTAAATATCCTTCTTCTATATATCCTCTTGTCCCAAAATGCCCATTACCTAATGCATATAAGGTTTCTTTATTTTTAACTTTTCCACATTCTATTGAATCTTCAATTAATTCATAGCCCTTACCTAGTATATCTTTTGTCATATTTATTCTCCTAACTTATAAGCCTTAATATAAGATTGAGACACTAAATAAATAGTGTCTCAATAAATGTTTTATTTACCTTGTTCTTCATTGTATGCAATAGTATCTTGTTTCTTTAAGAATGGTAGATAAACCATTGTAGAAACTGTAATAAGTAATGCTTGGAATACTGCATATTTCCAACTTCCTAATAATAAACCAGAAATTACTGGTGGAATAATCCATGGTACCATTACTCCAGAGAATGGTGGTAATATTCCTAAAGCAATTGAGAAATATAAAGATAATCCTGTAATCATTGGTACTGCTATAAATGGAATTGCAAGCATTGGGTTTAATACTATTGGTGTACCAAATATAACTGGTTCGTTAATATTAAATATACCTGGTACAACTGACATTTTACCCATAGTCTTATATTGTTGTGATTTTGCTACAATTAACATTGATAAAACTAATCCTAAAGTTACACCAGCACCTGTCATATGTACGAACTGATCTGTAAATTGTTGTGTAACAATATGTGCACCATTTGCTATAGTTAATTCTTTTCCTGCATCTAAGATAGCTTGGTTAGCTAAAGTATTTGATTTTAATAATGAATCTACTACTCCACCAACAACAACTGAACCATGAACACCAAATAACCAGAAGAAAGGTACGAAGAAACAAATTAATATTACTCCACCTAATGAATCTGTAGCTCCTTGTAATGGTGTTTGTATAACTGCATAAATTATTTCACTAAATGACTTGTCCCCTAAAGCTGAAGAAGCAATATGTACAAGCATTGCACCTGTAAGAATAACTATACCTGGAACAAGAGATAAAAATGCATTAGCAACACCTTGTGGTACACCTTCTGGCATCTTTATAGTTAACTTCTTTTCCATAAACCATGAATAAGCTGCACCTACAACTAACCCTACAATAATTGCACAAACAACACCTTGTCCACCTGTCCATCTCTTAGGAATAACTCCCCCAATTTTTTCACCTGCTTCAGAAACTACGAAGGAATTAATAACTACTAAGAATGATGTAAATGATATAACAGCTGCTGGAAGTGGCTTATAGCCATTATTTTCAACATACTCATAAGCTATACCAATTACTGCTACAATAGCAATAATATCCATAGTTGAACCTGTAACTTGGTTAAGTGGAGCAGCCCAGTTCTCACCAAAAACTTTAACAAATATATCTGTTACTGCCTTTACAGGAAAGTTTGCAATTATTAAAAAGAAAGATCCTAGAATAGTTAATGGCATAGTGTATAACATACCACCCTTTAATGCCAAAAATGGTTTTGTGTTAATTAATTTCATAACACCTGGTACAAATTTATCATTAAAAAATTCACTAATTTTCATTTAATTTATCCCCCTATAAGTTTTCTCCACGTTCTTCTATTGTTTGTTTATACCATCTTCCAGAAAGTTTTATCTTACGGTCTAAATTATTCTTATGGTCAACATAAATTAATCCATATTGTTTCTTATAACCATTAAGCCAACTTAATAAATCAGTTGCAGACCATACGTAATATCCCTTTAGATTAATTGATTCTTTAATTGCCTGTTTAATAGACTTTAAATGAGCTTCTATAAATTTAACTCTGCTTATATCTAGAATCTCGTCCTCAACAATTAGATCTTGGTCCCCTAGTCCATTTTCTGTTATGTATATTTTTACATCCCCATATTCTTCTTTAAACTTCCTTAATCCATCTAAGAAGCCTTCTGGGCTAATTTCCCAACCATATTTAGTGTATTTCTTATCATCAAGCTTTACACTTTTAAAGAATCCATCAAAAGATATATTTCCAGGAGATCCAATGCACTCTTCTCTAGTCTTTTGTCTCTTCTCTACCTTTTCTTTATTTTTTAATACTCTCTGAGGTTGGTAGTAGTTAAAGCCTATAAAATCTAGATAATTAGAAGCTTCTTTTATTTGAGTTCTCTCTTCTTCAGTTATTTCTGGCATCCATTTATTCTCTTCTAGAATATTCATAACATACTCTGGATACTCTCCCTTAATTGCAGGATGGAAATACCAAGCATGATCAAACTGATTAGCATGATATGCTGCTAATTTATTTTCTTCTAAATCATCTACACTTACTGCTGGTGAAAATACATGAGAAATACCAATTTCACCATATTGCTTTAGTTCTTTATATTTTAAAAGTGTTCTAGCATGAGCTACTGAAACATTATGAGTTGCTTGGAAATACTTTTTCTCATCATTATAGATACCTGGTGGGTGAGCCCCTTGTAAATACCCTGATCCTGCAAAACATAATACTTCGTTAAATGTAATCCAATGCTTAACTCTATCACCAAAAGCTTTAAAACAGATTGTTGCGTAATTTACAAAATGATCAACTACCTCTTTATTTAGCCATCCACCTTCTTCTTCAAGAGCCTGTGGAATATCCCAGTGATAAAGTGTTACAAATGGTACTATTCCATACTTTAAACATTCATCAATTAAGTTGCTATAAAACTCAATTCCTTTTTCATTTACCTTCCCTTTTCCATTTGGCAAAATTCTAGCCCATGAAATAGAAAAACGATAAGATTCTAAGCCAATTTCAGCCATCAATTTGATATCTTCTTTATATCTATTGTAATGATCTACGGCTACATCTCCATTTGTACCTTCAAAAGTCTTTCCAGGAATTTTTGAAAATACATCCCAGTTAGATAATCCCTTACCATCCTTATCCCATGCACCTTCTACTTGATAGGCTGCACTTGCTGCCCCAAATAGAAAATCATTTGGAAATTTCATTTGTTTTCCTCCTAACTACGTTTAGTACTACATTACATTAACACATGGAAAATAGTCATGTAAATGCTTTCACCTCACTTAGAATCAGGTTACGAAACTAGTATCTTGTTACAAAAATAAAACAAATGTTCCTAAAGAACAAAAAATAAGTATAGCTTTACTAGCTATACTTATTGTTATAAAAACACTATTTACTTTCTATCTCCATATTGTATAACTTCTTACACAAGCTCTCCAAAATAAACACCACTGGTACCTGGGTAGTTATATCACTATAACCTAACTTTTCGCTTTGGGCATAGTAAGATAAATTATAATCTGACATTTTGCTTAAAGTATTATTAGAACTATTAGTTATACTTATTAATTTACAATTGCTATCTTTAAATTTATTAATATATTCTAATACTTCATTAGTTTCTCCTGAAACTGATACTGCTACAAAAACAGTTTTATCTGAATACCTTGCATTTATTGAATAGAAAGGATCATCTATATAACTTGCAACCTTTCCTAATGCAAAAAGATACCTACATGCATATTTGCACAAAATACCTGAAGTACCTATACCAATAAAAACTATATGCTCTGCATTTAATAACACATTGCATGCTTCTTCAATTTTCCCTTCTATTTTAGAAGCTAAAAGCCTTTCAAAATTACTAAGGGCTATAGAAAGATCATCTGTAACTTGCTCTTTATTTTTTTCCTCTAACTCCATCTGAAATTTAATCTTAAATTCAGTAAACCCTTTACATCCCACCTTATTGCAAAACCTTATAATAGTAGTAGTGGAAACATTAGTTTCTTTTGCTAACTCTCTAATTTTCATATATGGAATCTTATTCTTATTATATATAATGTAGTCATATAAATACATTTCTAGCTCATTTAATCTTTTTAATACCTCTGTTGAAAACATCCTCCACTATATACCTTTCTTTTGTTATTCATATCTTTTATCAATTATTTTGTTGAATCTTAGTATATAATACCATATCTTTATAAGTCACTGCCAATAAAATAAAAAAATCTCATAAATTACAATAACAAAATTGCAATTTATGAGATTTATTATTTAAGGAGCTATTGAGTATCCACCATCCACTAATAAACATTGACCAGTATAGTATTTGCTATCTGGACCTGCTAAGAATGCTATAACACGTCCAATATCATCTTCTCCATCTCCAAACCTCTTCATTGGTTGAGCTTCCATTATTTCTTTATACTTCTCAGGGAATTTTGCTGCCCATACCTTAGCAGCTGGACTTTCTGCACCTGGAAGAACACAGTTTACAATAATATTGTATTGAGCCCATTCCTTAGCTGCAATTTTAGTAAGTCCACGTATAGACTCCTTGTTACATCCATAAGCTAATTGCCCTGCATATCCAAACATACCTGTTGCAGAAGCAAAGTTTATTATTCTTCCTTCATTTTGGTCTTTCATATAAGGGAAACATTCTTGCATCATATTTAATGAACCTATGGTTCCTGATTGCCAAGCTGTAAGCATTTGTTCATAAGTTGTATCTTCAACCTTAGCTGAACCAGGTAACCTTTGGGCATTATTTACCACAACATCAACGGTTCCATACTTCTCAACTGTAGCTTTTACTACTTTTTTAACATCTTCACGATTTCCAACATCACAAGTTATGGCAAAGCCTTGTCCACCTGCTTCTTCTACTTCTTTTACTGTTTGGACTATTGGATCTAGACGACGTCCTACACAAACCACCTTAACTCCACGTTTTCCAAGGTGAAGTGCTATCCCCTTACCAATACCTTGTCCTGCACCTGTAATAATAGCTACTTTCTCATTTAACTCTTTCATAAAAACCCTCCATCCCATATATAAACTCAGGTCTATTTCTAAACTAGTCAAATTCTTCATTGTGAAGACCTTATAGAAAAGTATATTACTTCTTGTATACATTTACAACATATTTTCCCAATTTCAAGTGTGTAGATTATATTTATATCTCAATAAGACAAGTACTTTCTAGTTCCTTTAAAGTTGGTATAGAGCTTATAGCCCCATAATTTTCACAAGTTTTTGCCCCAACAATATTAGCAAATCTAATTATTTTCTCCCAAACTTCATTATCTATATTTTTATTATCATCTAGTTCACATACTTTGCTTAGAACTGCTCCTACAAAGGCATCCCCTGCTCCTGTAGAGTCAATTTGATTTATTTTTATAGATGGTATTATGTTACGTTTTCTATAACTAAGTAAAGTTCCATTATCACCTAAAGTTACCGCAACTACTTTAGCTCCTAGACTATGTATTTTATCTAAACCCTTATTCATATCTTGTTCTGAAGTTATTAACTTTAATTCTTCTTCACTAAGCTTAACAAAGTTTGAATATCCTATTAATTTATGTACACAACTCAAATATTCATTTATATTACTATCTGTTATAAGAGCATCTCTATAATTTGGATCAAATGAAATAAATACATTATTTTGACTAGCATACTCAGCTAATTTAAAATAAGTTTCCTTTAATCTTCCTTCTAAAAAAGCTGTAGCTGACCCAAAATGTATTATATCTTTATTTGAAATCTTACTTAAATCTATTTTACTAAAATTATAGCCCCCATCGCTCCCTCTTTTAAACTCAAAATCTCTTTCACCATTACTATCTATTGATACAAATGCTAACGTTGTATTTCCCTCTACCTCTACCATATCTGTATTTATGTCATATTCTTCTAATGTATTTAATAAAAACTTTCCAAATGAATCATTTCCTATTTGTCCTAGAAAATACGCTTTATTTCCTAACTTACTTATTGTTACTGCTACATTTGCTGGTGCTCCACCTGCCTTTTTTTCATAATTTATCCCATTTATTAAATCTATATTATCTTTACATATAAAATCTATTAATAATTCTCCTATACAGAACACCTTTGATTTCATTATCTCTCCTCCTCATATTCCTCCAATATAAATTTAACTATTAATACTACTTAATATAAGAAAGGATGTAAATATGATTATAAAAATCATTTTATTTACATCCTCCATAGAATTATCTTGGTAATCTGTCCCTACGATCAGGAAATTTTTTATCTATCCCGTATGGAGAATCTTGATACCAATAAGCAACGCTTGCTAAATCATCTTGACGTTCAAACAATTCTAAGTCATCATTTCCTATCTGTTGAAGAGTAACCTTTATATCCTCATTAAATGCAATTGGATCCATTATGTGCCATCTATACAAACCATGTCTTGGAAGTGCATCATCACCAAATGCATGCACTGCATTTAACTTACCTGTCTCAAATCTATCTCTTGATGGATCTCTGTGAGATTGATAAGGATATCCTAAAAACATTGTAGAATAGTTCTTTGCAGAAGGCCTTCCCATTTCATCTAATTGATGAAATGCCCAGGCTCCACCAAAATAGTCCTCAGATCCTGTAGAAGAAATAGTCGGATATTCCCTGTCTCCATCTAGATAGAATTTAAATTCTCCTTCTCCCCACCAATATCTTTCTAACGCGGTTATAGCTAAATAAGTACCTACATAGTAACCTTTACCTTCTATTCTATCAAGTACTGTATAATCTTCTTGTAACTTAGTTATTTTTTCTCTATTCCAACGTGCATGAAAGTATAATGAATTTTCAGGCACCTCATCTACTAATGCATAATTTACTGTATAAAAAAATGCAGTTATATCTTTAGGATGTTGATTGGTTATAGTTATTTTTGCTTTTTTTCTAAAAGGCATTTGAAAATACGAATTAAATCCTCCTGTTGGACAAACCACTATTGGAAGTGAGTTTACATCACATCTTTCTCCAAATCCATTGCAGAAAAAGTCTCCTATTGGCGCTTCAACTGCTGGAATATCACAATCATCCCAATACATCCTAATTACTACATCTCTAAGTACAAATGTGCCTTTCTCAGTTCTATCACGTATAGTCATCCATATATGTCTTATAATTCCCGGGCCTTCTATTTCAGCTATTACAGTTTCTTCATTCATAGGTAGCTTAATACTTCCTCTACCTTTTCTACTTAACCCAAGATTACTTGATTCCATACAAGCCTTAGCTTTTTCACCAGTTGGATTTTCAGGTGTTATAGCTCTTGTTCTCTCATTCTTAAATGTAGTCACTCTATCTAGTAAGCTCATAATTCTACCTCTTTTCTTATTTTATTTAAGTTCTATTTCTATTTTTTCATTTGGCATTAGCTTAAAGGTACAAATTCGCGTTTTATTACTTAAGAACTTTCCTGATTTATATTCAATTTTTGTATTAGTTAACATATTATAAGGATCGCCTTTACCTATTAACTCAAGTTCTACATTTATTTCATACTTATTTTTATTTTTTATATATACTATGGAATCTTCATGTTTTTTCATAAAAGATAAATCAAATCTACTATTACCAAACCTAGCATTTTTCCATTCAAAATTGCTAGATGGAGAAAATGGTCTATATTTCAAAGTTTTTTTAGGCGCATCATACACGACCCCTAATATCTGAGTTATAAATATAGTTGAAAATACTCCTGCTGCCCACCCGCATTTGCCACAACTATTTAACCTTTCTACATTTGAAGTTTTACTTCCAACTTTGTATGGCCACCACCACCAAGACCCATCTATATCAATTAATCTTTTTAATTCTGTCATGTATCCATCTTGTCCTACCATACTCTCTTTGTTTACAGTATTTAAAAACAATGTAGTGTATCCTGGAAAAGTAGCTTCAGATTGATTTCCCCACTTTATCCCTCTACTTAAAGTAGAGTATGTAGGATTATGTGAACTTGCTGTAAACCTTAAGTAATTCCTAAATATTATATCGTCATAGCTTTTATATCCATAAAAAGGCATAAGAGTTGTATCAGACTCTTCTCCATCATGCATTAATAAGTTCACATCTTTGCCATCATGAGCATCATCTAAAAAATCAATTCCTTGATCAAAAAAAACCTTTTGATAGTTTTTTAAGGGATATGTCAGTTTTTTATGTGGCTTTAACGATCCTATCCCCTCTAAATATTGCTTTCCAAATATACCATCATATGTCATATACCCCTCTATATCAGCCTTTAACTTATCTGCATATTCATCATAAAACTTACTAATATCATAATCGTTAAATACCTCTTTTGAAAGTTTACTAAATGATTTTAGACACTTCCAAAGAAATATATTTGATCCCGTATGATACTTTCCTAAGGAAAATGCATCAGATATCCAAGTTGATGGTATTAAATTTACTTTATCATCATCTTTTAAATCAATAGCACTGCTAAGTATTTCTTTTAGTTTTAAATAGACTTCTTGATTTTTTATAAAAAAAGCTTTGTCATCTGTTGCTTCAAAATAGAGACCTGCCATCATAACTGAACTTAATGAATTTGTAAGAGAATGCTGAATACCACCTTCATACTTACTTCCTTTAGGTCTTATTCCATACTCTAAAAACCAAAGCATAGATTTCTTATATATCTCTGGATCAAGTATTCCAATTGGAAGTAATGAATAGTACATATCTTTATTCCAAGTTCTTTTTAATACCGGATAAGTCCCCCAATTAGAACCAACAATCTCACCTTTGCTATTCATTGCAATAGCACCTAATGCAGATAACACAGACCTTTCATAAATAAGTGCCGACAACTTATCATCATTCATTTTAAGCTCTCCAACTAAGCTCCTATAGTACTCATAAGTTTGATTAATCCAGTAAAGAGTTCCGTATTTTTTTAATATAACAACTTCTTCATAGCTACCTGGTGCATAAAGTATAACAGGTATCCAAACCGATTCACCTGATTTTAATGTATAACTTTTTTTAACATCATAATCATCATTAGTACCTAAATCTAGGGATAGGTATCTAACATCTGAGTACTTTTTTTTATATTTCTTAGGTAAATATACTTCACACTCTAGCTCTTCATTTGATGTATTTTCCAAATACATACCATATATAAGTATGCTCAATCTTCTACCATCTTTTGATATAGGAGCTACAGATATGATAGTTGCCCTATATTTTTCATCTATATGAGATACTCTTGGAAAAAAATTATCTAGAAGATCTGACTCAACTTTTGAATTTCCTTCACTTAAATTATTTAGCTTCCCATTAATTTTAATCTCAAAGTAAAAATTATCATGTTGAGTAAAATCTTTGCAAACCCAAACTCCAGGTATGTCATCACAATAATAGCAACTATGATAAAAGGATATATGCCTAATATCTCCAAACTCTGTAATATTAGCTACAACTTTATTGTTTGATATATCATAAGAAAATGTATCATCAGGAAATTTGTTACTATAGTAGCTTTCTTTCAAGCTACTATAGTACTCTCCATTTTCAATTTTTAAATTAAAAAATTCATTTCTTTCTGTATAAATAAAATCCTCTATACTTTTATAATGCATAGTGTCTCCTTATTATGATTCTAAATTATTAGCATATACCTGTTAATGATAATACTAATCCTAAAACTATTATTAAAGCTATTATAGTTATTACATTTACCTTTTTATCTAACAATTTGAAACATAAAAATACTATTAAAAGTGGTACTATTCCTATGAATACACTATCTAATACCTCTTGAACTTTCATTATTGCTTGTCCATTCATGCTAAACTGAAGCTTAGTATTAAATAGTACCATTTGACTAGTCATAGCCCCTACCATAGTTATACCAACTATACTTGCAGCCTTAGAAAGTATCTCAATTAATCCACCTTTATATAGCTTTTCTATATATTTAGCACCTAATGTATATCCTAAAAATGCTCCATAATAACGCATTAAGTAATTTGGTATGTTAAATGCAAGTAGAAATACTAGTGGTGCAAATATATTTCCTGAATTTGCAAGTCCTATAGCAAGACCTGCTGTTACAACTCTCCAAACTCCCCAAAATAATGAATCCCCTATACCAGCTAAAGGTCCCATTAAGCTTAACTTAATTGCATTGATTGAATTTTCATCAAAATCTTCTTTTATACTATTTTCTTTTTCCATAGAAGCAGAAATACCCATTACAAAAGAACTCATTGGTATTGTTGTACTAAAATAGCTTGTATGTCTTTCTAATGCTTTTCTTCTTTTTTCCTCATCATTTTTGTAAAATTCATTTATAAACGGCATAAGTGAATAACAAAAACCTGCTCCCCCCATAGTTACTGGATTAACTGAGGCATACATTGTTCCCGATCTAAAAAACATTTTTTTAATTAGTTTCTTCTCTTCTTTTGATATACTACTTGCTAGTTTCATTCTAACCCCTCCATTTTTATATATTAACTAAAGAACTCATCATCTTCATCTATAAACTCATTATTGCTAGTACTATACTCAGGTGTTGCCATTGATAGATTTTTAATTTGTATATCTCTTTGTGCTATTACAAATGCTATTATAACTGCCATTGTTGCAACTGCTATTAATGGTAACTTTAAATATGCTATAGATATAACTCCAAGTAAAAAGAATATTCCAATTTTCTTTGACCATAACATC